>ERZ1673752.1874-NODE-1874-length-26596-cov-8.485852_pt1 | contig 26596 bp, 35 predicted proteins | sample MGYA00580195_ERZ1673752 | MGnify/ENA primary metagenome ERZ1673752 (study PRJEB41218, sample SAMN15661744) | gut metagenome | host: Homo sapiens | place: Canada: London | collected 2015-08-20/2019-03-30 | study: EMG produced TPA metagenomics assembly of...
CTCTCGTTCACTGCTACGCAGTGCCCGGTGAGGCAAAAACAAAGTCAAAGTCCTAGCAGTGTTAGGGCACTAAGACAAGGAGAAAGACAATGACTATGACAACCACTCAGGAAACTAATCAAATCCAGCTAGTAACCAAGATCAGCCGGGCAGACCGGGAGACGCTAATTGCCCTCACTGATGAAGAATATGTGGGGAACAACCTAGCCGGATATATGGTCACCGCAGATGGAAAAATAATCACCACAAAAAAGCCGCGTATTCAAACAAGGTTTTGGTTTGGAGAAAACGGCTACGACTTTCAAGAAAAAGTAGAGTTAGCCAGTAAAGCGAGCCGGGATCGCGAATACTTCAAACAGGAAAATATAGCTAACTCAAAGCTAACCTCAAAGCAGGCGAACATTGAAGCCGCTTTGGATGGGCAAGGCAAGTTTTTCTTGTTTAAAATCTGGGGGGATCAGCCGTTTTATAGTGTTACCTACTTTGCTAAAGATCGAATGTTGGATTCTTATTCAAAATCGCTTCTTTCAACTGCTGAACGGGAGATGACACGGGCAGAACTCGAAGCCTATAAGGAGTTGATCGAGGCCGCGTTGAAAGCGTTTGACCGCCGGTTAAACACTTATCTAAAACGTTACGGGTTAAGTAAATGTAGCTATGACACCTACTGGGTAGACCGCTAAGAAATCTAGCAAGGCCGGGGCAGGCGCAACACTTCCTGCCCTGGCCACCACCCTGCCGGTAAATCTTAATAGAAGTGACCAAGAAAAATTATGTACTCAAAGGAGAAAATAAAGATGAGTAAATATGGCCCGAAAATTCAATCACTATCGTTCCTAGCTAAAGACCCGGAAGTGCGCTATAAGCCGGACGGAACCAAGATTATTAACCTGCTGGTAAACGATACCCCGATAAGACCAGGAACCAAGATCGGAGATAAAAACCGTTACATTGGGGAACAAATCTGGCTAGTTGCCGAAGCGTGGGCAGAAAAAGCTGAACAGATCGAGGCCTTGAACTTGAAAAAGGGCGATTATGTTTCCATTACCGGAAGGCTTTACATTACCCGTTCAGAATATCGGGATAAGGACGGGCAAAAGCGGGTACATTTTGAAAAACGGATCCGGTTTATTGAAGTCGAACTAAAAGACCCCGAAAACCCGCCGCACAAAGCGAGTTAGACCCGAAAAAACATATCTCATATAGGGAAGGCGGGCGCGATCACAGGACAAGATCGCGCCCGCTTATTGTATTCCCTCTATTCCATGAGTTTTACCGACTGCTTTCGGTAAAATCTTATCGGTTTAGGTGCCGACCGATAAGCCTATATTTTCCCCTCCCCTGCCCGGTATTAGCCCGGAACTTTAGGGGAGGGGATATAGCGTTAAATGCAGTAAGGGAGGAACTGTATTTAACGGTTTAGTTATCGCTGCCCACCCCAGGTGTTGAGGTTAATTTTTCCGGAGTGTTCCCGCGAAGTTTACGCACTAAAATTGTGCCGCCCCCACCTGCCACGAGCGCTAGCGCGCAAAGCCCGCCAGTCATCGCAAGCGCGCCGGTTTTAGCTAACTCACCTTGACCAGAAACGCTTTGTGTTTGAGTAAATCCTCCACTGCCGCCTGGGGTTACATAGTTAGGATTAGTAACCAGCTTTTGCGCAGGCTTAGTTCCATTATTGCCGGGAGCTGCCGGCGAAACATTGGGGGTAGTATCTGCCGGTTTAGGTTCCGGCTTAGGTTCCGGCTTTGGATCCGGCTTAGGTTCCGGCTTTGGATCCGGTTTAGGTTCCGGTTTCGGAGGCACTACCGGATCGGGTGCCGGCTTCGGGTTCGGCTTAACTGTTGGTACCGGATCGGGAGCCGGGGTAGTATCTGCCGCGAAAGCAGGCAGTGCCCCGCCTACGCAGCATAGTGCCGCTGCAAATAATCCTGCGCATCCTTTGCCTACTGCGCCGCTAATATTCTTGCGATTAGTCATTGAAACTTCTCCCTTAATCGTTGCTATTATTTTCCAGATTCGACTGGCCATATTCAGTTGCCACAGTTACTGCAATTCCTGTTGGCTCAAGCTCTCGCGTATAGGGCGGCTTAATAAACCCCAGCGGGGTTAGTAGACGCACCGCACCGGGAAAAGATTTCCAGATTCGCAAGTACCGATTACTGGCCTCTACTAACGCGAGTTCTGCTTCTTTCAAAGCCCTAGTTGTTTGAGCTAATTCTGTTGCAGTAAAAGTTTTCCTTGCCATACCCCAACCCTCACCCATCTAAATAGCGTGGTCAATAAAAAAACGGCAGGCAGTCACAAAAAAACTTTCCGGTAAATCCCACCACCAGAACTGGTACATACCGGCGATCAAAAACACGCGCCACTAATCGATCAATAAGAATAACAGCGCCGGAAAATAATGAACACCTGTGCCCTTCCCACTTACTGTGGTAAAGATAGCCAGAAAACCGCGCGGCTTTACTACCCGGCACCACAAGCCGGGTAGTAAAGCCACCCACAAAGAGACGCGGCATTGCCGGTAAAACTTTGAGCCGTGCCAAGCCCGCGCCCGAGCCTAAAAAAGTACGGAATAAAATTCCGATACAACCTACGAAGTGACCGAAAAATTTTCCGGAACTTTTCCCGGAAAATTTCTGGTACAAAATCGCAAACTTTTCCGCAAAAGTTTCAAAAAAATTACGGGAAAATTTCTGGTACACGTACCCGAAATTGTTCCGGTACAAAATTTGTACGCAAATCACGCCCTTAGAATCCTCTCATAACGTGACCTGCGTCATATTTTGGAAATTCGCCTCCGGCGTTGCCGGACGCAAGATGTGTTCCCATGTACCCATAGGAACCTTGTAGGACTTACGTCCTAAAGTGCGCTTCGCTGGGAAACTCTTTGTTACATGGCTTGTTACATGGTTTTGTACCGGACTGGCGCCGGGAAATTTTGCGGTACACGTTCGCAAACTTTTACAGAAAAGTTTCGAAGATTTTTCGGGAAAATTTCCGGTACAAGTACGCGAACTTTTTCTAAAAGTTTTGCGGTTTAGTTCGGGAAATTTTCTGGTACACGTACCCGAAATTTTTCTTGAACTTTTACGTGAACTTTTCGCGTTCGCGGCAGTGGTTTGTTTAGCGCTGGGGAGGGTTTGCCGGGCGGTCTTTATATAGGCGTGGAAGAAGATAAAAGCAAGGCCGTCCTATGAGCCGTAGACAACCGAACGCGCGCGGTAGCTACACGCGGACAGTAAAAGCGAAAGTAACTGAAAGTGATTATGAAAAAATTACTAGCGCGGCTCAGCAAGCCGGTATGAGTATTGCTGCTTGGATAGTGCGCCGCGCGGCCACCAATCCGAACGCCTTAAAAACTATTGATGTTGAAGGGTTAGCTGATGCTGTAACTCAGCTTAGAATCCAGCAGCGCACCCTTGCCGGAATGGCCACTAATCTAAACCAACTAGCGCACTGGGCAAACGCTAACGAGAACTTTCCTGCTACCGCTATCCAGTTCACTCAAGTGATAGATAAGCAACGCCAGCGCTGCGCCGAAGTAGTAGAGGTGCTTAGGGAGCTTTTGCCATGATAATAAAGCTCATTCCTGCCAGGGATGCAACCAGCCTGTTTGAGTACCTGGCAGGGGAAGGAAAACACAACGAACACATAGATCAACGAGTTATCTATAACAACCAAGCATCCCCTGCCGATGCAGCGGTGCCGATCACGAAAAAAGATGCTAAAAGTCTAGCTACCGATTTTGAAAGCTATATCAAAGAGTACGGATCAACCCGCACATTCAAATCCAATCGGAAAGGGGCAAAAAATAACGGTAGGGATCAGCTAAACCTGTATCACGGGGTAATATCCCTTGACCCGGACGAAACCCCGCCAAGTGATGAAACCTGGGCAAAAATAGTAGACCGCTACTCCACCCTAATGGGATGGCAAGAACCAGACGGAAACTATGCACCCGTAATCGCTATCGCGCACGGCAAATCTGCCGGGGGAAGTCCTCACATCCATTTCGCGGTATCCACCGTGATGGCCAACGGGCAAATGATCCCGGACTCGAACTGGAAACGCCGCTCAATAAAAGCCAAAAGGAAGATCGAGGATGAGTTCGGTCTAAAACCAATCGAAACTGAGCGCGCCGGATACTCTCACCGCGACTGGCAACAAGCAGAAGAAAAACGCCGCAAAGTACGCGGGCGAACCGTTAAAGAATCACGCTACCTGCAACGCACCGTAGCCTCCACCGCACTAGCAGCAAACAATGAAGCTGAGTTCGCGGCACTACTACGAATAAGCGGGCTAGATATAAACCCGCGTTTTGGAAAAGACGGTAACGCTACCGGGTACGCAGTAAAAATAAAAGGCGATACCGAGTGCCCCTGGTATGCGGCCGGGAAACTCTCTCGACACCTCACTTTGCCCGCGCTCCGGCAAGACCAAGGATGGGAAAAAACAACCAATACAGAAGCAGCACGGTTGCAGTGGGAAAAAGGCTACGCAATCTCTTTCGGCGCACCACCCCCACTATCAAAAATAATGCCCGACTATGCCCGCCGCATACGCGCATTTTCTCGCACCGCCCCCACCTCACCGGCATGGGCAACTAGAGCTAGAGAAGCAGGCTCAGTTCTAGCCGCTATGAGCATGAGAATCGAGAAAGACCAGCCCGGAAAACTATGGCAAGCCGCCCTTACCCTATACCGGGCAGGAGAAACCGCGCGTAGGCAAAACCCCACCCAAGTAATGCGCGAATCAAAAATGCTTGCACGCACCCTACTAATATCGGCCAGACTCACCCGATCTAACACCAACCGGATACTCGCCGCCTCAATCATCATGGCCGGGCATCTACGGGCACAAAAACAGCTACAAGAACAAACCCGTGCCGCTCAAAAAATCCACGAAGTGATCCACCAAACCTTAACCGAACTACAAGCGAACCCGCCCGAAGCAGGAGCGCCCCTAACTGCCCGCCCGATAGCGGACTTAGTGCCGCAAAGCGAGCTAGATAAAGCCATAGACGCTGGAAGAATTATTTACACGAAAGGCAAGGACAAGTGGCTAATAAAAGGAAAGAACCTGACCCCTGGACAAGTCGTTACTGTAACCCGAAACGATGGCGAACAAGACCAAGTACGAGTAGGCCAAGTAACCCGTACAAACAAAGCTGGCCACAACTGGGCAACCTTCACCAACATTCCCACCGCCACTGCGCCGCGCCCGGTAAGCACCGGGCAGGTAACACCAAAGCCACGCGGCACCGCTCATGACCTTGAAATCTAAAGGAAGGAAAAATGATGGAAACAATTTTTGAAAACGCGGCAGATTTTACTGAACGCTATATCCGATACAACTGGGATCGGAACCTGCGCGATGATACCTCTAGGCAATGGTGCCCGCAGTGGTGGTGTCACCCCGAAGCATACACGCGAATAACCTTCCTGTGGGCATGGTATGAGTTCGCGTTTACTTCCGATTCTTATTCCGAAATGGCGCAATGGCTACAATTCTTTGACTACGAGATGGATGCACTCACCCAACCCGGTGGATGCTTTAGGCATTGCGTAGGAGGGCACAGTGACGCGGTAGCCTATCAAGCCGAAGAATTCCCTCTCACCCCCGCCATAGACGCACTCGCGTTCCAAAGCGAAGAAAACAAGCAACAGTAAAGGAAAAACAGCCATGAATGATATGAACTTGCTAATCGGATCTTTAGCCGAAACCGTAGACAAACTTAAAGCCGAATTGGAAGGTGCTTTAAGCCGAATCAGTGTCCTTGAAAACCAACTCGCAACCCCGTTGGAAGACCCCGAAAATGAGTGAACCAATCTGGCGTAATCTCGCCACCCTAGATGACCAAGTAACCTGGGCACGGCTATTAAACTCCATGCCGCGCTTTTACCATTACTCCCCTGCCAACGCCTACCAAATCGCGGCCTGGCAAACCGAGTTAGCTAAAACTGATCCAAACATAGCCATAGGAGAGCTAGCACTTACTAGAGCTGGCTGGAACTACCTCACGGCAGGAGGGAGAGGCAGAGCCATCAAAAAAACCGCCAAACCACTAACCCTTACATTCCTTGACCTAGAAGGCCAAGAACAAACCTGCCAAATCTACACCTATTCCCAAACCTACGGCCGAAAAATCCGCAAAGAAGCCCTCCCCACACCGATAGCCGCGCCCGCACTCCAAGACCGCCTGCACGCCCTACTAGCACGCCGCGCACTATCAGTAACCCGCACCAGCACAGCACCGGGAGGTGGCCGCCTAAGCGAGAATCAACACTCAATAGAACTACCCGAAACACCAGTAACCCCGCCACTGATCCACGCGACCTGTCACATCATTGACCAACCAGATACCCTACAAATCAACCATGACGGCAGCGGTGAAATCGTGGCACAAGCCGTCACTTATGCCCTGTGCAAGCACATAGGCGACACGGAGGCTCCACCCCCGCCACCACCGCCTGCCCGATGGGCTGGCGGTGACCAAATCCTGGCCGCAGATATTTACTCCCGCACCATATATGCAATCCGACAAATCCTATCCGGCCTTGAAGATGACCCCAGACCGCTTTGGGGCAAAGCTGCACTACGCAGGATAGAAAATGCCAGGGTAGCCACCCTCACACCACCAAACAGCGAAGCAGGCAATACTGGCAATGCCAGCAATACCGGCGTTGCCGATATTGCTGCCACCCCTGATCCTAGACCAATGATTCCGGTAGTACCCCTAAGCCTGTTCACCCCGAACAAGCGAGGAAAAAACTTAAGCCTCACCATTGCCGCCAACCCGCCCGATAATGAAGCAGAAAAACTCGCCTCCCGCTTACGCACCCTAAAAGTCGCGTTCGATACCTGCCGGCTTGACCAAAACCCCGACCTAGAAGAGGCCGGGGATAAAGCCGGATTTAAAACCGGGCCGATCCTTTTCGCCGGGAACATGGCGTTAATGGAAGGAGCCGCCTGGCACGACATCATGCAAGCCACCAAGAAAGCACGCACCCTACTACCCGTAGAAAAACGGCCAGACTCGCGTGTGAGAGGACAAAAACCCTACCAGCTATCCAGAGAGCAACGCGGCATATCGCCGCGTTAAAACCCCCAATACAAATGGTTAAGCGTGTACCCCCAGCTATTTACTGGGGGTACACGCTTATTTTCTTACATGGCCATGCCTGGCTGTGGTATTGGGCGTGGCCGCACCGGGTTGGGTGGCCTATTTTTGCGCACGGGAGGCGCGCCCGAATAGGTCATTTTGCCTTCGTTCCAAGACTCAATATAGATTGCTTTACCTTGCTTGTCGTAGCGTTCTACACACCGCCCGCCATCGAGTACCCCGTTCTTGGTACGCCGAACTTCTTTTAGCGCGCCATCAGGGTGATAAGCATATGATTCTTCCCGCCAGTTGTTCTCGTCATAAAACACCCGTTCATCCAGGACTCTGCCATGATTTACGTGTTGTTCTTTAAACAACTGCCCGTTTTCTAAGAATTCTTCATACGCTGCACCGTCCGAGTTGTGTACCTTGCCCTGATTGTCCTTCCAGACGCGATAATGGGGTACACCTCCCGTCCAATAATATTCGGTAAGTACGGCGTCATTATCGCTAGGCTTAAACAAGGGGGGCACAGATTTTAACTGGTCAGGCCGGTATCCGCTCCATGCCTTGATCTGGTCACCACCCTTGTTTACCATCACTACCGGTACGGAGGAAAATCCCTGTGCCTTTAGCTGTTCTACCGCGTGCCCCGCGTCCTCAGTTCGATACGGGATATTGTTTTTGTTCAGCCACCTAGTTGTCGATTTGCACTGCATACAGTCTGGTTTTGTGTAGACTACTACCTCAACATCATCATTCATTATCTGCACCTGCCTATGCCAGGCCAGGGGCAGCGCTAGGTGTCCGCCGCACAGCGGGCTTTACCGCGCTGTTAGGGGTATTACTGGTGGATGTAGCCGCGCCTTTACTGGCGGGCTTTGCGGTGCGGGCACTGCCAAGGGCTTTATTCATGTCACGCAACCTGGCTTTTTCGCCCTCAGAAACCCCGCCAGGCACGGCCGATTCTTGACCGTAACCACGTGGCCACGACCTATCCGAATAATTCACGTACCTGCCGGTATCGCGTTCAAACTCCCGGTGTAGCCGCCCATCACCGGTGCCGCCCAGCAAATCTGCATCAACCACGTCATAGCCCAGCCCGCCTCTAAAGGTGTGTTGGCCAGCGCTATTAACCCGGTGGTCACGGATATGATCCGCCGGATTTAAGCCGCGATCATGATAAAACTTCTCCACCAATGGCCAATCCTTGCGGTGGATAGCAAAAGTTCTCACCCCCGTCATCGGGTTTTCTCGAAGGATTTTAAGATGCATCCGGTCACGCCAGTAATCATCCATAAAAAGTTCACCACTCAATCATTTATAGAAACTGCACCCTCTCCGGGTCTTGCATCTCTATAAAGATTGAGTGGCAAACCCTGCCCACTATTTAGTCATTGAGGTAGCGCGCTGACGGCGAGCCTGCCTTGCCCGTACCCGCCTTACTTGTTTACCCTTCGCCTGGTTCGAATCAGGGGTGCGCCCTGCGATAGGTTTACCGAAAGCCGCGTGTTGATCGGCAATACTCGCCGCCTCACGCTTACTAGCGCCACTAGATTGCAGGCCATTAGCAACCTCGCGCTTATGCTCACTAGACCCATACACCACCTCACTAGACGAAGCCGCCTCCAAGCTATCAGTGCGGGCATGATGACTATCAGCTTCTAGGCCTTCTGCCAACCCCTTGGCGGCTTCATCACTAGGCGCGTTTTCATCCATGTTGGCCAACACTTCGCGTGCCTGCCGATCAAGGGAATCTGCCACCTCGCCGCGATCCACGCCCGAATCTTTGAGCCGATCAGCTTGCGCCTCTAGCGCATTGGCTTCGGCAATCAGGGCTTCTAGCTCACTATCAGAAACCCCGTCAATAATGTTGGCTAACCGGACGCTATCACCACCGGATTGAGTAATCATTTTCTCAAAATTACCCGGTGACCAGGACGCATACTGCCTCATAATAATAGTTTCTCTAGCAATATCGCTTACCCGCGCTGCCACCTGCCCAACCCTTTGGTTCCCAGAATGAACAGCGCGCAGCACTTCACCCCACGTTTCATCACTTTCATGCATCAGTAATCTCCTTGTCTAAATTGTTCGGTATCAAATGCAAACACTTGCGTATCTACCTGGTCAGGATTAGGTGGCGGTGCCCAGTCCTCTACCTGGTCAGCGCTAAGTAAATGAATAGTTTTCATTTCCTCTAAACCAGGGAGCTTAGGCACATAGTCGCGCCTCCAATAAGGAACCGGGTTAATCAACACCGGACGCATACCCGCCCCCAAAACCACAGCCCTACCCGTAGGTAGCGCTGCCAGGTCTGCTACGGGCAAAATCTGTTCGCGCGATACCTGCCTAGACGTAGAAACCCCCGCACCCTTCCCATAGGAAGTAGATACGTGGGTTGTCCAATACTCACCCACCAGGTCTGATACTGCCTTAAGGAACTCGGTTTCCGATACCCCGCCCCCATAAACCTTGATCGTGGCTGCCGACCAAAGTTTTCGCATACCATCTTTACCCCACACCGCTTCGCCTTGGGAATAAGACTGTAAAATCGTGTCCACGATAATGCCGCGCGACCCATAGTGGGAATACATATCGGGTAGCCGCGACCATTTACAAACGTTGGCTGCCTCATCGAGTACCAGCATCATCGGTACCGCAAGGCGGCCTCGCGCTTGCCGTTCGGCTTCGCGTTCAGCGGCTTGTGCCACCGCCACCGTTAGCGCCGTAACCAGCGGGCCTGCCGTGCCCTCGCCTTCTTTAGAAATCATGAACAGGCTTTGCCGATTCTCTTTTCCTCCCTGCCGGTTAGCCGCGCCCTCTTTATGCCAGGTAGACACAAACTCGGTCACATCAAACCGGCGGGCACCAACGCGCGGAGTAACCCAGGCCATAGCGGCAGCATTTAGCATGACAGTACAAAACCCGCGCGCAGTCTGAACATACCCATCACGCTGCTTCGGGTTTACCGCATACATACCCGCTATCAGCTCGCCCAATGCACTATCGCCGGGATGATCTGAGGCTTTAAGCACCGATACTGGGGATAGATCGTTCGGGTTTTGCAGCCACGACCACACCTGCAAGATCGGGAACCCTCCCCTAGCTGCCGCTAAAAATAGGCCAGCCAGCAAATCCTGACCGGCAGGATCGAAGTGGGGATCGACCCTAGCGTCAGCAGATCGGGTGGCAGACGCGAAAATTTCTGCCAACTCTTTAGCCTTAACCGCATCCGTCACAAAGGTAAGCGGATCCCAATACCAAGTGGGGGCTTCACCTACAACACCTTGCGGGTCAAACACCCACACCTCATCGCGGCGCGCCCGATACCTACGGGTAATATCTACCAGGTCACGCTTGTTTGAGGTAGCAACTACTACGCCGGGGGCATCGCAAATAAGCGGTACTGCCCGCGCGGTAGTTTTTCCGCGCCGAGGTCCCCATATATCGACCATCACATCCTCGAACCCTGCATAAACGCCACTTCCCGCGCCAACGGCGCGGCCAATAAGCAGCCCTGGCGCGCTAACGCCTAGTGCCTTTGAGGATTTACGGGTATTGGCTAGACTTGCCCTGCCTACCCCGCGCGGAGCCATGACTCGCGCCATATCATCGACCAGTTCCCGCTTACCGCGCCGGACTTTTCGCCAAAATAAAAACCCGACTATCAGGACAAACGTCACCACAAACAGGGCAACAGTACAGCCAATCTGCATACTTGTCCATGCCCGCTTACCTAGCAGGGTTTCGAGAACTAGTTGGACTGGCCGAAACCCGCCCATACGGGAACCAGAAAACACCCCGCCAAGTTCATACCCTGCCCAAACCAGCACCGCTAAGGCGAACCCGCCACCAATAGCAGTGATAACTCCCCAATCGTGCCAAAACGTGGACGTGCCACGCACCCCGGTAGTGCTTTTATTCACCACTACCCGCCTCATGCCGGTTAGCCCACAACTGGTTAGTGTCATTAAGCGCCAGTTCATGCCTGGTTAACTGTACTTTTATTGGGATACCAGGCCGCTCGGCCACCTTAATTAAGAATTTTCCTTGACCGGGGGGAGCCTGCTTTTCACCTGCTGTTATCTGCCAAGACGGCGGGGATTGCCAGGAAACCAGCATCGCTTTTTCCTGGCTAGAAAGCGGAATCACCTTCGCTACTTTCTCAGTTTCTTCCGCACTCAACCCCCCACACAACACCATCCCTGAACGGGCAACAAACCCTTTAGCCTTAGCCACATCCTCTGGATTAGGTAAAGCCTCAAGATCGTTGAGGGTGTGAGTAATCATTGCCTGCCCTACCCCGCGCGCCCGGTTGAGCCGAGTTAGCTCATCAATCCGATTAACCATGCCCACCCCGGCGCGAAGAATACGCCAAAGTTCATCCATCACAATGAAATAATGACGGCGCGGGGCAAGACCCGCGTTCGCTAAGGCTTGCGCCACGTTTACTTGCGCAAACCCATAAGACCAGCAAGTCAGCAGTACCGCGCCTTGAATATCCTGGGCAGCGCGATCCAAGTCAGAAACATCGAAAACTACCGGCCGATCCAGACGCATCGCGGTCGTGGTAGCCTGCCCAAACACTTGACCCCACCTACCCACGGTAAGCGCTGTAAGTGAGGCTTCTAAAGCCTCCGTAGCTTCCTCATAACGTGCGCGATCACCCCTAGAAAGTGCTACATCATCCAAAGCCGGTGGCATAGCGCGAATAACCTCTAACACGTCCGCAATAACCGGAACCTTCCCAGGGTTATTCTCATCAAAAACGCGCAGCGCCTCAGACAAGATCGACTCATCACGATCCCCGATACCGCCCCGGCGCACCAGCTCAATAAGCGCACACACCATCTGCACCTGCCTAGAGCGTGCCTCACCGGCCAGTAACTCCCCTTCCTGGCCACCAATACGGCGTGCCGCCTGCATAGCCCCGCCCGTATCGAGCGGGTTAATCAGGTCTTTACCGGCACCCACAGAAACAACCTGCCCATCTAAGGCAGCCACCAAGTCCACATAGTCCGGTTTAGTATCACCAAGCACCAGCGGCACCGTGCCCTGTCCGGCCAGTCCAAGCGCCATGCGGCGAATCAAAGTTGATTTACCCGTACCCGGATTCGCCAAGCAAAACACAGAAGGGTTAGAAATAAGACTCGCGCGTTCAAACCACGCGATCGGGTCGCAACAAACAGTCGATACGGTACGTAAATTAAGCCCCAATGGCACCCCGATCATCGGGGCAGACGTGCCCGAACAAAAAGGATACAGCCCGCACACCTGCACGGACGTGCCGCGCCAAACCGGCAATTGTGGAACCCGCATCATGCGTCCAGAAAATCTTGCTGCCGGGGCACCCCACTTATCCAAGGCTTTAACCCGCCGCTGTTTAAGAACCAACGTTATCCCTCCATTACCGCAGGAAGAAGGGAATACTCACTCGGCACAATCCCCAAGGGTAGACAGGCCGCGAAACCCGAATCCTGTAACCCCCAACAGCGCCTAAGCCTGATCCTGGCCGCAGAGGCTAGATTATCTACCACTGCCGCTACATCGTCTACCGAACAATCCCATGCACCGGTGGCGGTCACGAACATTCCGAATTCTTCTAGGCCGGCACCGCTGGCTTCTTCCGAGGCGGTTTGAGCCGCGTTCGCGGCCTCTAATGAAAGACGCGCCACCTCTTTCTTATTACCCTGCAAACGTTTCGCCGCATTCCGGTAATCCTTATCCACCACCGTGGCAGTTTTGCCTGCTGGAATAGGGCGATAAACCAGCGTTACCCGCTTGCGGCGAATCTGGGAAGAAGGCTCAAGCAGGGAGCTTAGAACATCTGATCTGACCACGCCCCTGGGGGCATCGCACATCGCCCACGTAATCGAGGTTGCGCCCTCATGACGGTACCGATCCCAATATGCTTTTGACGCGCCAGGACCGGCATCTTTCCACCTAATCTTTGGAGCCTTGCCTGCTTCGTAGGCAGCACGCGAAAACACATCCTGAGAATCCGGGTCATAAGCTACCCGCACCAGCGCGGCCAGCCCCGCCCCGTCCAACGGGCGCACATTACCCGCCCCGGCACCGGAAAGCATCGAAGTAAGCCCTGGTAGCTGGCTTGACAGCTCGTGACACATATCTTTAACCCCGCGCGCCTTCGAAGTTGAACGCGCCTGCCCCGCGTAAGTTAAAGTTACGAATCCGGCTATCCTAGCCGCCCCCACCGGGTAAGAATCAGCTACTTCCTCAAGCATTGCTTTAGCTAACGGGTGCGCATCACGTGCCATATTACCTTCGATTTCGGCGCGCAGACCGAATCCGGAATCTGGGGCAGTTTCTATACACGCCTGTGCCTGCACCAAGCCCACTTGGTGCCCGAGTTCAGCCAAAAACTGCCCCCATTGTGCCACCCAGGTATCAATTACATCCCTATCCACTAGCGCCATACCATCGGGGGAAACTTCCAACACTACCGAGTAGTACCCGGTTTGCTGGTGGTGTAACACCGCGAATAATCGCCCGTAAGCATCGCGCGCCTCATAAAGCGCCGTTGCCGCTAGAATCCCTGGCAGGCGATAAGACCCCCGAGAAGCCACATTGAGCAGCCCTGAAACGTATTTATCTGTACCCGCTTTGCGGGACCTGAAAAAGCTCATCCTATCTCCTAACGCATCCCCAACCGACCTGCCAGACCGGCCGCGAATCGAGAAAATCCCGAGCGCGCAAGCCCCTACCGCTAGCAGTGACCCGCCATAGCGAAGCGAGTTGGTAAATAAAATAATCAGCATACTTACCGCGAATAACACCACAAATGAGTACGTGGTGAACGCGGAAAATTTCCATACACCTGCCGAAGCTGGCTTACGCCAATTCCCATAACCAGGAACCTTGCGAACCTCACTCACTTATATTCCACCGCCCCCTCAGCACTAGATTGAGCAGCAGCAGCGGTCATGGCGGCAGCCTTCTTAGCCCCGTCAGCCGCAGCACCTATGGCAGCGCCAGCAACTATTCCTACCGGGCCAGCAGCAGCCCCTGCCGTGGCACCTGCACTGGCACCTCCGGCAGCAGCACCACCCCCGGCCGCAGCACCGCCACCAGCACCACCGGCAGCCGCGCCACTACCCGCTGCACCCGCAGTGCCAGCCTCGCTGGCAGCGCCAGCATTACCAGCACCGCTGGCAGAGGAAGATCCACCTGCTTCTGTCGTACTTTGACCGACTGAACCAGAAGAACCACCGCTAGAGCCAGAACCGCCGGTATCGCTGGCACCGCTGGCAGAAGATGAACCAGAAGATGAACCAGAAGAAGTGTTGAACATCTTCGACATCATCTTGAACTGGCCAAGACTTGCGCCACCTGCCAGGGTTGCACCGAACATTCCAGCAGCCATGCCACCTGCCGAAGAATCCGAGGATCCAAGAGCACTGGCGGTGGCGGGCATTACCAGTTTCATAAGCGCGGGCATCGCAAAAACGCACCCGAGCAGTAAAGCTAGGGGGGTAAGCGCAAACGCGGTAACCGAATTTGCGTCATTAACATCTTTAAGCGGCGTGTTACACAACATCAGCGCGGCAGACCAAATAAGGGCACCTACCGGCTTAAATAGCATAAACGCAACCGTCCATGCCACTATCTTTTGGCACCATTCCCACCCGATCTTAGTGGACGCGAACGAGGCTGCGATCGGCCCCATACCTGCCAAAATGAGTAGAATCCCGCCACGAAGCGCCAACTGGAACATCAAAATCAGCGAAATTATTAACACGAAAATAATAAGAACGAACGATAAAAGTCCAAACGCTGCCGGACCGCTCCCAGGACCTGCCCCAGCAGCTAAGAAAGCCACCATTTTAGCCAGACCGTCAGGCTTTACCGGGCCAGCAATCCATTTAGCCAACGCATCCGTACCAGCCAAACCTAAAACACAGGCAGAAAGCCAACCCGAGGACATTAGCGCGAACGTGAAAAGACCGCGCGCAATATCACGAAGCGGTTCCCCCCGCTGCGTAATCACAATCTTGGCTGCACCAATCATTAGAGAACAAACCATTAACAGTCCTGCTAACGCACCAAATGAGGTAGAAGTTTTATTAGTGATTTTCGCGCCCATCGCTGAATCAGGAAGTATCGGGGTGAACTCGATCCACATTTTCCCTAGCATCGCTAAAAGCCAGGAAAGTGGCTTAGTGATAATTCCAAAAATCCCTTCAAAAGCATCGCTCGCTAACTGCCCGAAACCATCAGTAAGCGCATCAGTTACCGCTGACTTCATGATTTCGGCAGGCGAAAGACTACTCGCCGTGTCTTTTCCAGCCGCCACCGCCGCGCCCGGTATCTTTTTCGCCCCTTTCGCAACACCCTTAGTAGTTGCCCAAATCTGCTCGGGTTTCGATTTACCGGCCTCTTTTGCTTTCACACCCTCCACCGCGCCACCTACCGCAGATTTAAACGCCTGTTTACCAGGTCGGGTAGTCACGAACCATTCCCCTAAATCTTCCACACTGTCAGAAAACCAAGAAGAAGCTGGAATACTTGCTTTAGGGGCAGCATCTGCCCTAGCCGGTACCGCTAGGAACCCAAAAATTGTTACAAGTAAGCAAATAACCAGTACCGCGCGGCGTTTTACCATTAGTCGCCATCCCCTATCCGCACGAACGTCCAGGTATCATCTATATCTATCTCACCCATCGGGATAAAATGGTTTTCATCGAAAATCATGCGCCAATGCCAATCCCCGCCAGTGAATTCCATCGGCATTTTCACGTAAGCGGTCATCCCCATTGGGGTTTCAGATAGCAACTCGACCACGCCGTTAATACGCCCATAAGAGCTGACGCGGTAAGCAAACACCCTAGTGCCACCCCGCACCGCCAGATTATCCAGTTTCGATTGATCGAACTCAGTAGTAATCTGGCGGGCTTGCGAGAGGTTCGGGCCAGACACAGAGAACTTAACCACATCCGGACGGGCAGAGCTATCCCATGCCTGCCAAATGTTCATCGCCGCCAAAGCCATGCCGGCACGCGAATGCTCAAAGCAACGCGGCGCGCCCGCCTTAGTAACCACGCCGGGACCGACATCTTTTACATAGCCAATATCAGTACCAGATTGACCCTGCTGCCAGGTGATCCCGCTGACAGAATTAAGATTTTCCCTATCAGAAACCCCCATATTACAGGGCGAATCCTCCCGGGCAATTATCTCGGCCTGCCCAATGTTATCCTTCGACTCAAACAATCCTGGTAAATAGCTCCACGCAACTACCGCGACCGCCGCCAGCAACAGCGCAACCAGCCCAAAGCCCCATCCCGGCCAGATTTTACGGTCTGAGTCAAGCCTCCTACTTCTTCTACCCACAACGCGCCCCCTTTACATGAGCGCGGAAACTATCTGCGTGGCCACACCAATAATCACGCAAGCACCCATCGCCAGACCCAGCCGCTTCGTGGCACCAGCAGAACGATTCTCGTCCTGTAACGCCAACATCGCGCCGGAAATCAAGAACCCGATAACCGCAAGCAAGGTAACAATGGACTTAACCCAGCCACCCATTGTTAGGAATTTATCCCAACCCGGAGGATTAACCGCCGGAACATCCGGTGCAGCCGCCCCTACAATCCCAACCACGTGCGATACCGCGTTGATAGTGTCAATAATCATTTATTTTTCCTTTCAATCAAATGTTTGACCTTCAAAACTTTTTTCGGAGCCGCCAACCCCTCCACGGAGGCCACCGAATAACAATCCTCAGAAAATGGCACCAGAAACGATTCACTAAAAGCGCCGCCCACCAGCTTGAAAAGCGCTTTCACTTCCCTTGAAATCCTGCCGGGAACATCGCAGGTAGCCACCAGAAACAACTCACTAACCGCCCCGCCCCGACCAGATGACCACACCTGAGCGGCCTTTGAAGCGCGCTCAAGACCGTAAGCCGAAGCAGTACACGCCACCAGCCCTATAACCGGCCAAGCACACGAGGGAAACACGCCCGGATTCAGTACCGGCAGTCCAAGCCAATGCCCAAGAGAAGAAGAACGCGACCCACCGTGCGATGCTAAAACCACGCCTGGCGCGCTCACCGCTTCAAAACGGGAGGGGCCGACCTGCGCCGAGTTCGCCGGATCGGGCAGCAAAAATCTGCCCGGCTCATCCTGAACACTCTCAGAACGCACCGGGCTAGGCGCTGGCGGCTCTACCGCGAAAGCAATCTCCGCTGGCAGCCCTAAAAACCCTTCCTCCACACCTATATAAAGACCGCCCGGCACCCCACCTATATAAAAGCGGCAGCACCCATACCTAAAGGAAGGAAAACTAATGGATAACGAAAACCAGCACCCCGCAGATATTCAAATCCAGGTAGACGGCACCTACACCACGAACCTACGCGGCATCACCAAAAGCCACCCAACACTGAAAGAAGCGATAGCCGAGATACAAACCAAAGCCAAAGCCTGGGATAGCCCCATACCCTGCACCATAACCACCAAGGCCGGCACCTGGCCAGCAATCATCCCTCAAGAAGGAAACCCAAAACCCACAGGCACGCCACCTGCACCAGATCACTCACCCGCACCCGCAGCGCACCCGCGACTAGGTGGCGGGAAAATCGTGGAAACCATACCCCTAAAACCCCTGTGACCTATCACACTCGCGCCCGAATATCAGGGTGCAATGGTTGCACCCTGATACCAACGCGAGTTATGACCTCCCTCACACTAACTGCCGAGCGGGGCTTGTCTAAGTATTAAGATTTTTACCCGCTCCCACCGGGCTACCCTACTTAACAATGCCTGTACCGGTACACGTCATAGACTCGCCGGGATTCAAAGTATCCTTCGGGCAGGTAACCTTTACCCCTTTCGAGTCGGCGACCATAATTTTGTCCACACGGGCAATACCAACGTTCTTTACTTCGTAGGTAAAGTTCACGGTAGTGCCAGTGGGCAGTGTCACGCCCCCGGTTTTGCCATTACCTAACTTTGTGACAGTTATCTTGCTAAACAGCGGGTCAAGCTGAGCAAATAGGTTCATTCCACCAATGTTCCCGTATTCAATAGTGGAACCTGAGCGGATATGGGATAAAGCCCAACCTTCAGTGTGATACCAAAATAACGGCTTAGTAGACCAGGCTTCACGCTTGGGTGAGCCACTATTAGTCCACAGCACGGTGTCCTTAGATACATATAGGGTATCGCCGGGTGTTAGTAACTTGATGTGTTCCTGACCAGGGTCGCTGCGGTCGTAACTGCGCCACCAACCGCCTGGTCTACCCGCGTAACCTGGATTGTCCGGGTCAGTGGTGATCATGTTGTAAGTACCACCATTCTCGCTCCCGTCCTTGTTCAGGAAGTTAATAGTATAGTGTGTCGAAGAAGTAACGGTCATTTTGTCAGCCACCTCATCGGTGATGGTTGATAGTGAAGAAAAACCTTTAGCCTTATACCAGCCAGCCGGGGTGGTCACACCAGATGCGTGTAAGTCTTTCCGGTGGGATATATCTTCCATTTCTTGCCAATTGACCAATACCGCGAATCGTGAAGACTCAATATCGCTTCTCGAAAAAGTTTTCTTCTTGTTGTTCCGATCCAGCATACGAAAATTGATATCACTAATGGTTAGTCGCACGTCTAGCATATTTCCATTAGTTTTGTCCACCGCTGCATCATCCCATTGCAAGGTGATAGACCCTGGTATTTTTTGATATTTTCCGCCGTTATCTTTTATTGCCGCCTTGTTTGCGTATTCAACAAACATCCGGGTGCCTTGGATTAACTTAAAGTTTCCGTCCGGACTGGTAACTGCGGTCGCTCCGGCGATAGAGTCCGCAACCGGCGTACTCCCGCCCACAACCTTTGCTTTGTTTAAGTCAAAATCAGATGTGGTTTGGATGGTCGAGTCCGGGATACCTGGCGTTTTCGCTTTGAAGTCATCTACTGGCAGTCCAGCCGCGTGCGCCGTACCTAGCGGGGTAAGCAGCAAAGCGGCAGCACATAGCGCCCCGAATCCCGCCACCCAGTATCTACTTATTTTTTTGATTAACATTTTTCTTTTCTCCCGTCATAACCAGCACACAGGTAAGTATCACTATCCCAGCAGTTCCAATCACGGCGCTAAGATAGATTTGATCCAACAAAAGCACTATTGGGCAAGCCAAAATAGCCGCTAAACCAAGCAAGAGTAAGACCAGTATTTTCACTTGCGCCTCCTGATCCCGATACCGCTAGCAACACCAACAACGGCGGCAGCAATTGCCCCTAAAACCCCTGCTCCGGTAACCGCTAGAGGGGTAGTAGGAGGTGGTGGGGTTATATCTTCTGCCTCGACACGCACTTCCACTACCGCTTTTTGCGGGCCAGCGGTCGCGCGGTTACCGCTGGTCGCTTCAAAATCAAAACTATAATCCAGGTCGGTAGTAGCTTCACTTTTGCCGCTAAGTTCCACCCCATTTATTCCCTTTAGGGGTAACGGGGAGGTCATGTCTCTTACCGGGATACCGTTGACCGTTAAATCTTTGAAAAAGTCATCGGTGCCACCTTTAAGGATTGATTTTTGGGTAGCTTTTATCCGGATTATCTTGTCCGTTTGGTTGCACACCTTCAAAGTGTTTTGTTCAATTATTCCCGGCGCTATGGTGCCACCTTCCAGGATTGGTAGCTCGGCCACATAGCCATCTCCTTCTTTCACAAAGTTAGCTATGGAGCTTTGTACCCCGTCCTCAGTGAAAGCAACGTCGTAATCAGCACCGCCGCAGCCCCCTGCCGCCAGGGCTGCCGATAATATGATCGCGCTAAGCATCTTTCCTGCCTTTCAGTGAAGTCTTGGTTAGCGATAACCAGATAAGTGCCAGGGAGAAAATCCCTACCCCGAACTGATACGGGCGGTGATAAACACCTTTTTGTTTAAAAATGTCGGTCACTATGCCCATTACCTGAGAGTGGTCAATGGCCGCATCATCTACTCCGTTAGCATCCCCTCTGGTGGTCAAGGTCTTACCGCCCGCATCTACCGCTACTATTCGATGTACGACTGGGCTTGTAAATCCTGGCGCATCAATCAATATGACCTCCCCAACTTGAGGATCGGTAACAGGTCTTACCAACACGTATGATCCTGCCGGAATGGTTGGTTCCATTGATCCGGTTTTGATCTGGTACAACTTACCGCCAGTTAGTATCGGGTAAGCGTTGACCGCTAGAATCCCGATAATCCCTAGCGTGCCTGCCAGGGCGCACAGCTTCTTTACGATTTTCACTTGCACCTCACGTCCTCACGGTACAAGTTAATTTTCGCGGTAATAGGCTGACCATCTCGATACTTCTGGGTGAGCTTGGCGTTCCAGGTATCCTCAGCCTTTAAGGACTTACCAGATTCATCTGTGCCAGTTGCAGTGCCGGTGTTCGCGTAGGTGCCAGCGTCCTTGGTTTTATCTATCCCGCTAACTTTCGCTACCACGCACACATATTTAGCAGTTGAGGCAACATCTTCCATTTTTCTGGTGGCTGCACCGCATGAACACTTGGAAGGATCATCTACTCCGCTGACGCTATATTCATAGCCCGGCAGTTTCGGTGACAAATCCAGGTTCACCTTGAAGGGCTTACCCGAAGCAGTCACGGTGTTCATGGGAAGGGCAACCGCGTTACATTCCCGACTATCCACGTCTACCTTAGAGAAGATGGATTTTTGTTCCCCGTTAGTTTTTACATCTAAAGCGTTAAATGTTTCGGTCTGGATTTTCACTCCCGGCGCGCTATCGGTGTCATTCCATAGCGCTAGGGCTGAGGATACGGACGAGAACGATAACGCTAACCCCAGCCCTAAAGCGAGTAGCCCTCTACGCCTATTAGAGCTGGTTTTTGCGTGTTTACCCATTATCTCGCACCTGCTTTCCGGTAATCTCGGCATCTTCTAGGACTTTCGCGGGGGGAGATTGCTTGGCTAGCAGCCCGCCGAGTGTGGTGTCCTTAGTGCCTTCGGCTTTCACAGATTTAGTTAAGAACCCTTCGGTGCTGCCGTGTACTACGTCTAGTTTCTTGCCTGCCTTATCGGTTATCTCGCTACTGCCTGATATTTGTACGGCAATGTTTTTGCCTTCCGCAGTGATTTTGACCGGATACGAGATTTTGTAGGATTCACCTGGCTCCACAAACGCTGAGCCACCCTTTATCGGGTCAGCCTTACCGTCACAGTCGTGAGTAATGGTAGGCAGACCAGTAATTTGGACTTTAAGGTCACCAGATTGGATAGTGGTTTCCCCACTGCCAGCCGCTTCCGCCCAGTTAGCTAGGGCAGCACCGCCGCCCCCGATTAGTAACCCGATTACCCCCAGGGTTACAGGTAATAACAGTTTTTTCTGGATTTTCACGGGTTACTTGGCCTCCCGAATCTGGATTAACTGCCCGCTAATATCAGCTAACTTTGCGGTAGCTTTCACTCGCACCTGGTCGGGAGTGTCCTTATCGAAAGCCGCTTTCACCCGAAGTACATAGTCAGCTTTACCATCGGTATCTGCCGATACATCTTTGGGGGTGAGCTTTAACTTAGTCGATGCTAGGTCACCGGTAGCTAAAGCATCACCGGTAGGTGCGCCTTTTTCGTCAGCCTTGTAAATCTCGGTCGCAAACTTTACGCCCTGAGAATCTGCCACCAGGTCACCAGCTCCTTTAGCCCCAGGGTCGATCCCGAACTCGGCAACCATGTTTTTGCCGTCTAGGGCAACATCTAGGGCAATATCTTTCGCCCAGGTATCTCCTGGCACAATCTTGTCTTTGGTGAGATCGACTATGGTGCCGCCTCGGACACCATCGGCGGATACATCACGCACTGCGCTTTGAGTGGACACCTCGTTAACATCTAGGTTGCCGGCCTCAATAGTGACTTCGGTAGCCTTGGCAGCATCTTTCCAAAATGCACCAGCACCAGTTACCGCGCCCGCCCCTAGAGTCAAGGCAATACCTAACGCTAAGGCTGAATAACTGATTTTTTAATTTTGCTTTCCATTGGGTTCCTTTCTCCATACCAGGGCAAATCTGCATCCGCCTATATAAAGACCGCCCGGCAAATCAATCACTTATTGAACGCAAGCACCCATAGCAGGGGGCAAGAAACCAGAAAAATTACTGTGACCCATCACATAAGCGTGTAAGTATCAGGGTGCAATGGATGCACCCTGATAAAACCTCTCATGTGTTCTTCGCCACATATACGGGTTTTAGGGTACTATCCTCATCTAGTAGCAAATAGTGGATAGGGATTCTTTAGGGCGATTAGGCTGCGTCTTTTCGGGTAAGCCAGGTGGCAAGCCCGGTTGCTTTTTCGGCGCCATCGGGAACCAGCGTTTTACTTCCCGCACCGCGCGCACCGACTACTAGCCGCATCCATTCCTCAGCCTGTTTTGGCATTACACCCATACCGGCCAATAGTCGATCTTCTTTTACCTTTTGGTATCGGTGTGCTGGCTTATTCGCTGCCGCTATTTGCACTACCCTTAGCGTGCCTGACCACGCTAAGGGGGCAGGCGTGCCGCCCTCTATTAAGACCAGCACCAATGCTACTAGCGGGCGTGAAGCCATTAGCACCTCGAAATCTACAAGATCACTGGTATCTAGGCCGCTTGCTACGGGTACCGCAATTTTTCGGGCAAATGCTAAGTCTGAAATCTCTACATCTCCCAAAAGTAGCGGGGTACGCTTTTGGGAATCTTTCTCTGCCTGCACTTTACGGAAAGCATCCAGTAGCACAATCCGCCAAGGATCAGATGAGTTGATAATATCTGCGCGAAGTACCCGAACAGACTCCCATGCCTGCGCCAAAAGATTAGCCGATACGAACTTACACCGCTCAGCTAGGCCGCGATTTAACTCGCTAACAACTGTTGCCCGGCCGGACTCGTCCCAGTCGCGTTCATGAGCTAGACGCAACGCCAGTTGTAACCTGTCGCGTTTTTTCACCCCGGTAAAACGGTACTCCTCAAGCGGGAGCACCAAAGATGGTTGGACAGGTGGTAACACGTGCATCCCTAGCCTGGTAACTGTGAAAGACCCCTTAAATCCCTCTACCCAGGTTTGATAAACCTCTAGCAGTCCCTTTTCTTGCAAGCTAGACCAGGCGTAAGCGATAGAACGCGGTGAAAAGCTTGTTGCTTTAGCAATGAAGTCTTTAGACACCCCTAAAGCCAGGCCGCGAGAATCTACCCACCTAGCAAGCTCAAATAGACCTGCCCTCGCTGGTTTGGACAAGCCTTGCTGCAGACTAACCCAGTTTGCTGCCTGCACAGACACTACTCCACCTCGCTACCCGCGCCACCGATCAGTAGCACCGCACCGAATCGCAACCCGAACATTTGGATCAACCCTGCCTTGACCAGTCGGGATAGCACTCTTTGTACCGTGCGCACGTTATACCCGGTAATGTCGGCTACCCGAAACACCGGGCGCTTCACAAACCCCAACTCATCAGCCAAACCAGACAACACTAACGCCACGAAGCGGGCAGTTGGAGCCTGCTCCACTTCCCATACAGCGCGGCGAAAACTACCAGGATTAAACCTGCCCTCACTCATGACCCACTCCTGCTTGCACGGCTTTTCTAAGCGATTGCGACACTGATTCTCCTGCCTGAATCGCCCTATCGAACGCGCCGCCACCAGCAGCTAAGATTTTGTTTGCCCGTTTGCGCCAATGTTTTTCGTTACCAACGGCTGACTTGTTGATCCCTAACGCGGCAGGGGTAAAAAACCAGGCCACCTCCCGCGCCACTTCCACAGTCAACGGCTCTGCTTCACTTGCTGTTTCTTCCTCTAAAGGCAGTGCTACCTGCTGTTTTACTGTTAATCGTTCCGGTGGTACAGCGGGAGTATTCTCAATCCTCCAACACGCCAGACCGGAAAGATTCTTCACCGTATCGGGTAGTGGATCCTGCCCGATAAATCTTTGCAATTCTTGCCTAGACCAGCCATTACCCAGTCTTTCGTTCAAGAGGCTAGTAGCTTTTATTGCTGCCGAAGTAGACAGTTTACGAAGATCGGCAGGCAGGCAATCTCGAATCAAATCCCAATCCGGCACGCCCGATTGAGGCGTTGTTTCGCCCGCGGCGCAGCTTTGCTGCAAGCGGGCAGAACTATTTTCAGATTTTTTTCCAGCCAACCCTGCCTCAACGCGGTCAGGTGCCACTTGGGGGGTAGGGGGGTTGGAATTAATTAATTGACGGTTATATGAATCAAATGGTCGCAGTAATTTGCTGGTGTGGACACCGCCATTTTGCGGATGTGGAGCCACACCCGCAGAATTTGCGTCAGTGGCGCTACCAGCATTAACACTCTTTTTTGCCACACCCGCAGAATTTGCTGATGTGGAAGGCGGCGGGATATTTACCGGATTTTTTCGATCCCGGCGCACCCGGTAAGTGGTGCCGCACCGATGCTTATGGGAGGGTCTACCCTCACACGCGCCTTCCCCTGAATCGCACCACCGATACCGCGCCTCCCGCTCAATGAACCCTTTAGCTTCAAGGGAGGTTAAATAATCCGTTAAAGACCTATCCGAACAAAGCGCCCGCCTCGCTATCTCGTGGCGGGCACGCCAGGTAATATCGTCATCATTAGCGAACTCGGCCAAAGCTAAAAGAACTAGCTTTTCGCCCCGGTTAACGCCCGTTACTTCATCAAATGCCCACGTAAATGCCCTAATACTCATGACACACCACCCAGGCAACGCGCGGTTGGGCAAGGTGAAACCACACTTACAAGCGGGCCGAAAACGCCATCAGCCACGCCCTGTAATATCTCGGCAGCATCCCTAGCCATATCCGCAGCCACTAACACCTCGCCTTGACCCGAAACCGCTATTTCCCCGCGCACCAATGCGCGGGCAGCTTCTTCCAGGCCTTGAGCAAGCTCAACAACACCACAATCTTTACACACGATAAACTCCAAAAAAGAACACAAAAACCTAACCCAACCAGCTAAAACACCGCTGGTCAGGTGAAATAAAAATGAGAAACTAAACGGGAAATACCCTTAAAAACAGCAAATACGGCTAACCTATAAACACCACCCCTTTCCAGGGTGGCTTTACACACAAGAACAGCCGGTACCGGGGAGAAAGTGCAAAATACCCGGTACCGGCCAGGCACGCCAGGGCGCGCCTAAACCCCTCCACCACAGAGGGGAAACTCAAAACTCTAGCCAACGATCCCACAACTACTCAGAACCCCTATCAGGAAACCCTCCAACGTAGGGGAATTCCACCGGCTTTAACCGTTCCAGATCGGCAGGGCAAAACAACATCCTTCCAGTTGCAGTTTTCAGATGCCGCAAGCGCCCCCTGTTTGCCCACCTGCGCAACGTTGATGGTGACACACCAGTCACCTTTGCCGCAGACGTGGTGCCTAAATACTTTTTTTCGTGCAATTCTTTGACGTTCACATCATCAAGATAACAGTATTACTTAGAAAAAATCAATTACCCTCGATTACTATTTGCACGCTTGACGCAAATGAGCTATACTTAAGGCATGGACGCAATAGACACTAAAACTTCAACAGGCTTTGCGAAAGCCGATGCAGCGCTTGGTCTATCTATCGCGCTTTACCTGCAAGCAGGAACTATTACTAAGCAAAACTTAGCCGATGCAATTGGATTATCTCGCCCAACAGTTTCTCGAAAAGTTTCCGGCCATGTTGGCTGGTCTTTAGAGGAACTCATGGCTGTTGGCGAGTATTTAGGGTTAAACGCTTCCGATCTTTTACCTCACCGAACAGACGATGGTTCTTGGCTGCCTGCGCCTTTTAACCCGGCGTTCTTGAGTCGGGGAATTGGAAAAACCCCGTCACCGCTGGATCGCAACGAGGACGGGGTTTGGCGCGCTCGACAGGATTCGAACCTGCAACCTTCTGATCCGTAGTCAGATGCTCTATCCGTTGAGCCACGAGCGCATTTGCCATTGCCTAAGCAACTACCCCAGTTTAAGACAGAGCCAATAAGCCCTCCAAATTAGCAACAGCTTATTTAATGTGATTCACACCCCGGCTCACGCCGAGGAAAGCTCTGCGTGGAGTCTGGGTTTTTCCTCCCGCCCAAGAATTTGGAAAACGTAGCGACGTTTTCCAAATTCTTATGCCCACCGCGCCCACTCGGATAAAACCCAGACCCCACGCTCATTGCATCGCGCTCAAGGGGCGCGGCCGGTAAAAGATACGAGAGGGGCTTGACCTGCGTAGCAGGTCACGGGGTCCCCGGAGTGCTTTTACCGAGCCAGCCCCGCGACGCCTCCACGCAAACTAATCGGTAACGAACTGCATGAACAGCTCGTTTAGAGCATTAGCATCTTCGTCAGTTTTGCAGATGACCAGGATAGTATCGTCACCGGCGATACAGCCGAGCACGGCATCAAACCACGCCATATCGATCGCACCCGCGAGCAACTGGGCACCTGCTGCCGGAGTACGCAGCACTACCTGATTATGCACCACTGCGGAAGATACCAGCAGGTCTTG
>ERZ1673752.1886-NODE-1886-length-26451-cov-7.496136_pt1 | contig 26451 bp, 24 predicted proteins | sample MGYA00580195_ERZ1673752 | MGnify/ENA primary metagenome ERZ1673752 (study PRJEB41218, sample SAMN15661744) | gut metagenome | host: Homo sapiens | place: Canada: London | collected 2015-08-20/2019-03-30 | study: EMG produced TPA metagenomics assembly of...
GCTGTCCACCATGCCCGAGGACCACATGGGCGACGAGAAGGACTGGAAGTTCGCTGAGGATACGCTGCAGGCGGCCATCACCGAGATGGGCAAGGACTTCGTCATCAACGCCGGTGACGGCGCGTTCTACGGCCCGAAGCTGGACTTCCATCTGGCCGATTCTCTGGGCCGCACGTGGCAGTGCGGCACCATCCAGCTCGACTTCCAGATGCCCGAGCGCTTCGAGCTGGAGTATGTCGGCGAGGACGGCGAGAAGCACCGCCCCGTCATGATCCACCGCGCGCTGCTCGGCTCGATCGAGCGCTTCATCGGCGTCATCACCGAGCACTTCGCCGGTGCCTTCCCCGCGTGGCTGTCCCCGGTGCAGGTCAAGATCCTGCCCGTGACCGACCGCGCCATTGAGTACGCCAAGACCACCGCCGCCCAGCTCGACAGCGAGGGCTTCCGCGTGGAGGTTGACGAGCGCAACGAGAAGATCGGCAAGAAGATCCGCGAGGCCACGCTCGAGAAGGTTCCCTTCATGCTGGTCGTCGGCGACCGCGACATGGAGGCAGGCACCGTCTCCGTCCGCACCCGCGGCGGCGAGGATCTCGGCGCGATGCCGCTGGCCGATTTCGCCGCGAAGCTGCACGAGATCGTCGACAGTCTCGCCATTCAGTAAGAATTCACTGACAGCAGCGAGGGCATGACGCACGGCGTTGTGCCCTCGCTCTTTTCCCGTCTGCACAGCATCCCGATCGCGCTTCCCAATTGGTGGAAAATTTGCACATTTCGCACAAAAATGCAGTTTTAGCACCGTTTTTCGCCCCTTCCCCCTTGCGAAAGCGCTCCGTTTTTGGCATAATAAACATATGTTATCTTATTGAGAGAAGGTCCGTCCTTATGCACCACGACGCAGTACAAATCCCTTGGCAGCCTGTCAAAACGCGCCGCGCCAGTGAGGAAATTTATCTTCAGCTGCGGGAATTTATTCTCTCCGGACAGCTCAAGCCCGGAGACCGTCTCCCCTCCGAGCGTGCCATGATGACGCAGCTCAACCGCAGCCGCCCGACCATCCGCGAGGCGCTGCGCATGCTCGAGCAGGGAGGCTATATCGCTTCGACGCACGGCGCCCCCGGCGCCGTGGTGCAGGAGCCGAGCCTGCACGGCGTGGAGGAGCCGCTGGCCGAGATGATCCAGCTCAATCAGATTTCGCTGCAGGAGCTGGGTGAATACCGTCTCAACAATGACAGCACCATCGCCATGTGGGCCGCGCAGCGGCGCAGCGCAGCCGATCTGCAGCAGCTACGCCAGTGCCTGCAGGAGGCGCAAGCCTCCTTGGAGGACTATGAGCACTTCGTCGACCTCGACGTCAAGTTCCACAGCCTGCTTGCGCAGGCCACGGGCAACCGCGTCGCCGTCATCGTCACGCAGGTGCTCGGCAACGTCGAGAAGGAGACGCTGCGCCGGAAGATGCTCGCCATCTCCCAGGCCGACCGGCTGGCGCTGGAGCAGCGAATTCTGATGCGGCATCAGATTATCCTCTCCGCCATCGAGCTTGGTGACGCCGAGGGCGCGCGCGAGGCCATGATCGAGCACAGCCGCGCGGCGGATCAGGATCTGCCTGTCTGAGTTCAAGTTCCCCGAAGGGCTTCTGCCCTTCGGGGAACTTTTTCGCCGAGGCGCGCTGTTTTACGCAGTATTCTGCGTTTTTCGCGCAATATAATACCCCCGCAGGGCCTTACGGCTCTGCGGGGGCGTTTCTTTGTAGGCGCGGACGGCGCTTTTGCTGCGCGCCGCGCACTGCAGCGATGTTACTGCGCCAGATACTCCAGCGCGATGGCGGACAATCCCGTCACGCCGTGCTTGATGACGTTCTCGTCGAAGACGATCTTGCCGTTGTGCAGCGAAACCATGTTCTCGCCGCGGCCCGCGGCGATCATCATGAAGGCCGAGGGCGTACCGGTGAGCTTGCCGAAGAAGCTGAAGTCCTCACTGCCGGAGAAAGGCTTATCGATGAACTCGGTCTTGCCGCCCGCGGCGGTGACGGCCTTGTTCACGAGGTCGATCATGTCGGAGTCGTTGAACTGCAGGGCGTAGCCCTCCTCGAGGACGACCTCGATGTTGCAGTCGAAGGCGATGCCGATGCCCTTGCAGATGCGCCGCACCTCCGCGATGGCCGTCTCGCGGCCGCTGTCGCTGAAGGAGCGGAGCACGGCGACCATCTCCGCCTCGCCGGCGGTGATGTTCACGGCGTCGCCGCCGGACATGGTGCCCACCGTCAGGACGGCGGTATCCATCGGGTCGATGCGGCGGGCGACCACGGTCTGCAGGACGGTGATCAGGTAACCCGCGCAGGCGATGGCGTCGCGTGCGGTGTGGGGCGCAGAGCCATGGCCGCTCTTGCCGTGTACCTTGATGTGGAACAGGTCGACGGCACTGGTGAAGTAGCCCTTGTAGAGCTGCATACGGCCGACGGTGTCGTTCTCGGACGGGCAGACATGCTGGCCGAAGATGGCGTCAACGTGCGGGCTTTCCATCACCCCCGCGGCAACGAGCTTGCGCGCGCCGCCGGGCATCGTGTCCTCGCTCGGCTCAAAGATGAGCTTGACGGTACCGGCGAACTGGTCGCGCATATGGCAGAGCGTCTTGGCCGCGCCGAGCAGCATCGTCGTGTGCAGGTCGTGGCCGCAGGCGTGCATGACGCCCTCGTTCACGCTGGAAAACGGAAGGCCGGTCTCCTCATGGACGGGCAGCGCGTCGATATCGGCGCGGAGGGCGACGCACCTGCCGGGGCCTTTGGTGCCGTGGATCAGGCCGACGACGGCGGTGGGCAGAGGCTGCTGAATCTCGTCGACGCCCATCTTCTCCAGCTCACTGCGGATCAGGGCGCTGGTGCGCACCTCGGTCATGCCGACCTCGGGGTGGGCATGGATGTCACGGCGGATGGCAACCAGCTCATCAAAAATACTTTCTACAAAACTCTGAATCTCAGACATAACAGCATTCTCCTTTCAGGATGCACGCAAAATTGATCTTGGTCTGTGGCTCTTTCGGGGGTGTTACAGCCACTTGCACATGACGCCCGCCACCAGAACGGAGGTGATGGAAACGGTGACCATGCCGGCGACCAGCATCTTGGGCATGATCTGCTCGTTGATGAAGGCCTTCTCCTCGGCGGTGGTACCGGTGGACTCGGAAACCTCGTTGGAGATGATGACCGTTCCGGGGAAGCCGAACAGGCAGGAGCTGCCGATGGCCATGGACATCTGCCAGCTGTAGCCGAAGATCTTGCCGACCAGAATGGAGACAACGGAGAAAGCGATGGAGCCGATCACGATGACGACCAGCAGGGGGACGATCATGCTGCCCACCATCTGGGGGGTAGCGGAGGCGAGGTTGGTGAAGATGGAGAGGGTGATGATCGGCATCACGATGCCGGTCGCGTTGGCCTTGCCGAGGGCGTTCTCATCGAGGAAGCCGATTTCCTTGCACAGGACGCCGAAAATCAGGCACCAGACGAGCTTGTTGACGGCGTCGTGGAACAGGCCGGAGACGGTCACGGACAGCAGCGCCACCAAAACAACCTTGGCGAGGATGGCGTTGGGGGTGTTGAGCGCGGCGGGCAGCGGAGGGATCAGCTTCTTGTGGGAAGCCTCAGCGGCCTTGGAAGCCTCCAGATCGCTCGCGGAGAGCGCACCGGAATTGAGCTTCGCCTTGATGCGCTTGGCCTCGCTCTTGAGACAGAGGGAGGCGACGGGGTAACCGACGAAGCCCTGGGCGCACATGACGAGCGTTGCGAACACCGCGAGCTCTTCACGCCCGGCGTCCTGCGCCATACTCTGCATCTGCAGCGTGGCGACCACGCCGCCGGAGAGGATCGGCGCGCCGACGAGGGCGAAGCCGCGGTCGATGATCAGCTGGCCGATGAAGAACACGGCAACAGAGATAGCGATGCAGGCCACAGCGGAGATGATGACGGTGCGCCACTGTGCGCCGAAGTCACGGAGTTTGATGGTCGTGCCGAGGTGAACGAGCAGCAGCGTGACCAGCAGGCCCGCCATGCTCAGCAGGGTGGAATCGGCGAACATCGTGGTCGGGAAGATACCGGCCCAGAAGCCCAACAGGAAGACCACAGAGGCCACCAGCAGCATGGATACGATTGCTTTCGTTTTGGCGGAGATCATGTCTCCGACGGCGAACACCACAAAGATGATCGCGGCAGCGAGGGTTGCGTTCATGTTGATTTTCTCCTTTTCAAACTTTCAAAATCCAAAAATTAAAGCGGCTCCGTCCTGAATGACGAAGCCGCTAAACGCCCTTTTAGGAATCTGATCCGGGAATTTATGCGTTGCCTTGTACATTCAGCCGGGGGTATCGAAAGTAAAAATAAGCGCGCCAAAAGTAGCCCACGTACTCGTAGGCGGCGTAAGCATAATACAATAATATAGGAGACAGGCTGAACGTTCTGCAGGCTGTTACGCAGGTTGGTCATCATGGCTGTCTCCTTTCCGCCGCTCACCGGCTGTTTGTTTTAGGTTGGTCTAAGTGTAAGACTTTAAACGCCAAAAGTCAAGACGGGTTTTTCACCAGTATTCCGCCCGTATTTTCCGTCAATTTTCTACAAAGCCGTCAAACATTCCCAATTCTGCCGCGATCCGAGCCGTAAAATAAACGAACACTCCCCCTGCGCGGCGGGCGGCGGCCGAATGCCGCTGCCGCCTCCACAGGGGGAGTGCTCACCAAACCTTTCTCCTTCTACCCTCTATGAGAACGTCGGCTCTTAGCCCTTCAGAGCCTTCATCTCATCGATCATGAGCGGCACGATCTTGAACAGATCGCCGCAGATGCCGTAATCCGCCACCTCGAAGATGGGAGCGACGTCGCTCTTGTTCACGGCAATGATGCACTCGGAATCCTGCATGCCGGCCTTGTGCTGGATGGCGCCGGAGATACCGAGGGCGACATAGATGCGGGGATGGACCGTCTTACCGGTCTGACCGACCTGATGGTCAGCCGTCAGCCAGCCCGCGTCCACGACGGCACGGGAAGCGCCCACGACGCCGCCCATGAGCTCGGCGAGCTCGGTGGCGAGGGCAATGCCCTTCTCAACGTCCCTGGCGATACCGCGGCCGACGGAAACGACGACCTCAGCGCCGGTCAGGTCGACCATGGCGCGGGTGGCCTTGACGATCTCGAGCACCTTGGTGTGGACATCGCTCTCAGCCAGCTCAAACGCGGGGTGCAGAATCTCGACCTTCGCGGCCTTCGCGGCGTCGAACTCGCGCTTCTTCATCACGCCGGGGCGCACCGTCGCCATGGCGGGGCGGAAGCGCGGGCAGACAATCGTCGCCATCAGGTGACCGCCGAAGGCCGGACGGGTCATCTTCAGGTTCGTGCTGACGTCGAACATCTTCGTCTGGAAGTTGATCTTATCCACGTCCAGCGAGGAGCCGGTACGCAGGAAGTTGATATAGCCGTTCAGATCCACGTCGAGGTGGGTGCAGTCGGCGCACAGGCCCGTGTGCAGACGGGCGGCGCAGCGGGGCGCCAGATCACGGCCGATGTGGCTCGCGCCGAAGAGCAGGATCTCGGGATGGAACTCCTGCACGGCGTCGGAGATGACCTTGGTATAGGCGTCGGTTGTGAAGTCCTTCAGCAGGGGGCTGTTGTAGACATACACCTTGTCCGCGCCGTAGCCGCCGAGTTCCTTGGCGATGCCGTCGACGTTGTCGCCGAGCAGGATGCCGCCGAGCTCCACGCCCAGCTCATCGGCCAGCTTGCGGCCCTCGGAAATCAGCTCAAAGGTGGTGGGCATCATCTTGCCCTGACGCTGCTCACAAAATACCCACACGCCGGAGAAGGCCTTGGGATCCGTGTTCATAAAAGTAGACATGTTTCGTTTCTCCCTTCTCAGATGATGTGCTTGGCGGTGAGGATGCCGAAGAGCTGATCCACGGCGTCCTTGCCGTCGCCCTCGAGCATCATGCCCACGCCCTTCTGGGGAGGCGTAAAGCTCTTATAGATGTTGGTGGGAGAACCCTTCAGGCCGATGGTATCGACCTCGATCAGGGGATCGTCCTTCAGGGCGTTGTAGTCCAGAATCTCGATCGGCTCCTTGTCGCAGTCCAGAATGCCGCGGATGGACATATAGCGGGGCTCGTTGAGCTCCTTGATGCACGTCAGCAGGCAGGGCGTCTGCACGGCGACGGTCATATAGCCGTCCTCAAGCATGCGCTTGACGGTGATGGTGTTGCCGTCCTTCTTGATGTCGGCCACATAGGAGACCTGGGGCAGATCCAGCTTCTCGGCGATCTGGGGACCGACCTGCGCGGTATCACCGTCGATGGCCTGACGGCCGCAGAAGATGATATCGTCGGCGTCGACGCCGATGTTCTTGATGGCCGCGGCCAGGATCTGGGACGTCGCGAACGTATCGGAGCCGCCGAACTCACGGGCGGACACCAGCACGCCGCGGTCAACGCCCATGGCCTTCAGCTCGAGCAGCATGGCGGCCGCCGGCGGCGGGCCCATGGACACGGCGATGACGGGGCAGCCCAGCTGATCCTTCAGGGCCAGTGCGGCCTCAACGGCGTTCATATCGTCGGGGTTGATGATGGTCTGCATCGAGGCGCGGTCGAGGGTGCCGTCGGGATTGACGGCGACCTTGCCGGACGTATCGGGGACCTGCTTGACACACACAATGATTTTCATATTCTCAATCGCTCCTTTCCGCTCACTTCAGCAAATTGCCGGAGATGACCATCTGCTGGACCTGAGAGGTGCCCTCATAGATGGTGAACACGCGGCAGTCGCGGTACTTGCGCTCCACGGGATACTCCTTGATGAAGCCGTAGCCGCCGTGGATCTGGACAGCCTTGGCCGCAATCTCGTTGCACGTCTCGGAGGCATAGTACTTGGCCATAGAGCAGTACATGGAGGCCTTGGGATCATTCTTGTCCTTCATCTGAGCGGCGAGGTACACCAGCTCCTTGGCGGCGGTCAGCTTCGTCGCCATGTCGGCGATCATGAAGGCAATCGCCTGGTTCTTGCAGATGGGCTTGCCGAACTGGACGCGCTCCTTGGAGTACTTGATGGCCTCATCGAGGCAGCCCTGCGCGACGCCGATGGACTGGGCGGAAACACCCAGACGGCCGCCGTCGAGCGTCTTCATCGCGTTGATGAAGCCCATGTTCTCCTTGCCGAGCATGTCGCTCTTGTGGACGCGGACGTCCTCGAGCACCACGTCGCTGGTGGGATAGCCGACGATGCCCATCTTCGCCTCGTGCTTACCGCAGGAGATACCGGGGGCCTTCATGTCGACGACGAAGGCGGAGATGCCCTTGTTGCCCTTGGTCATGTCGGTCTTGGCATAGACGATGCAGTAGTCGGCGATGGGCGCGCCGGAGATGAAGCACTTACGGCCATTGAGGACGTAGTAGTCGCCGTCCTTCGTGGCGGTGGTGACCATGCTGCCCGCGTCGGAGCCGGCGCCCGGCTCGGTCAGCGCGAAGACGATCTTGATCTTGTTCTGCACGGCGGGCACGAGATACTTCTCGAGCTGCTCCTTGGTGCCGGCCTGCATCAGGGGGCCGCCGCCGAGGGAGTTGGGGGTATTGGCATAGAGGCTCGCCACCGCGGAAACGCGGGCGATCTCCTCGATCATAATCACATAGGCCAGCGTGTCCGCGCCTGCGCCGCCGTATTCACGGGGAATCTTCAGACCCAGAAAGCCGCACTTGGCCATCTTTTCCACGATCTCCTCGGGGAACTCGCCCGTTTCCTCGACACGGTCGAGCACCTCGGTCGTCAGTTCCGTCTCAGCGAACTGGCGCACGAGCTTACGGATCATTTCATGCTTTGCGTCGAAAATCATACTTTTCCTCCTGTTTTATCTGTTCAAACCGCGGCTTCGTTCAGCAGGGAATCTCGTGGCTGGACTTGCCGTCGGTCAGAATCTCGTAGATGCTGTTCACGCCGCACTCGGCCATCTGCTCGGCGGCCTCCTCGGTGAAGAACGCCATGTGCGGGGTGTGGTAGACGTTCACGAAGGAGCGCAGGTACTTCAGCTTGAAGTAGGGCATGCCGGGGGTGTGAATGATGTCCTCGTTGTGGGGGACATGGATGATGCCGGTCTCGCCGGGGAAGGCATCCATGAACAGGGCGGAGAACTTGCCGCTCTCAACGGCCTCGGTGATCGCGTCGATGTCGACGAGCTCGCCGCGGGCGTTGTCGATGAAGACCACGCCGTCCTTCATCTTGGCGATGGCTTCCTTGTTGATCATGCCGGTCGTGCTGGGCAGCAGCGGGGTGTGGATCGTGATGATGTCGGACTCGCGATACAGCGTATCCAGATCCACATACTCGGCGTACTGGCGGACGGCGTCGTTTTCATAGACATCGTTGGCCAGAATGCGGCAGCCGAAGCCGGACAGGCACTTGATGACAGTGAAGCCGATCTTGCCGGTGCCCATGACGCCGACGGTCATGGTGCGCAGCTCGCGGCCCATCTTGCCCTTCAGGGTGAAATCGTTGTCATTGGTGTTGTAGAGCGCCTTCTTGTACTTGCGGATGCACATCAGGATGGCCATCACGGTGTACTCGGCCACGCCGTTGGGCGCGTAGGCGCCGTTGCACAGGCGGAAGCCCAGGGAGCGGGCGTAGTCACAGTTCATGTGGTTGTAGCCCACGCAGCGGCTCGCCAGCACCTTGACGCCGTAGCCCTTCAGCTCGTCGAGCACCTCGTTGCAGTAGTCGCTCTGGCCGAGGGTGGTCACGCCGTCACAGCCGGCGGCCATGCTGGCCGTGGTCTTGTCCAGATTCGCGGGGGTGGATACCAGCTCGATGTCATACTGCTTGCAGAGTCTTTCGATGACAGGCTTCTCGTCGGGTCTCACTTCATATGCAGCGATCTTCATGGTTCCTTTTTCTCCTTTCAGCTCTGCCCCGGGCCGGGATATGCCCGCCCGGCCCGGGGATCCTTTCTAATTCCTCAAATATTCCTCAAAATACGCGCCCGTGCGCGTGGGGTCTCAGTCCTTCAGCGCGGGGTCCATGGGCTGCGCCTCGCCGGCGGCGATCATCGCGGCCACCTGCTCGTCGGTGTAGCCCAGCTTCTTCAGGATGATCTCGGTCTGCTCGCCGAGATACGGCCCGCGGTTGTAGGGGGGCAGCTCCGTCTCCTCGAAGATGACGGGAGGACGCACCATCGTGCGCTTGGCGCCGTTGGGGTACTCCATCTCGTAGAAGCAGCCGGAGGCCCAGGCCTGCTTGTCGACGAGGAGCTGATCCCACGTCTGCGCGACCGCGTAGGGCAGGTCGTTCGCATCCATCAGCTTGCACCACTCGTCGAGCGTGCGGCTGGCCATCTCCTTGACGAGGAAGTCATAGAACTCCTCGATGTTGGCCTGCAGGTTCGTCTGGGGATAGTAGCGCGGATCCTCGGCCAACTCGGGGTGGCCGATGGCGCGCATGAAAATGGGATAGTGGCGGTTGTACTGCGGCATGGCGATCTGCAGCCACTTGCCGTCCTTCGTCTTATGCGCCACAACCAGCGGGTTCGGCAGCGTGCGGCGGGAGAGAGGATACTGCGTGGTGGGGTCGCCGTACTGGCTGGCCTGCAGGATCAGGGAGACGTCCCAGATAGCGCTGTGGAACAGGGAGACGACGACGCGGTCGCCGATACCCGTCTCACGGGCGCGGTACAGGGCCGCCAGCACGCCGGAGGCCAGATACATACCGACCTGATGGTCGCCGAAGCCGGCGATGGTCAGCATGGGCAGGGAGTCCTTGTCGAACAGGGTACCCAGCACGCCGCCGCGGGCGAAGAACGCCGTGAAGTCGAAGCCCGGCAGATCCTTGTCGGGGCCCTTCTCGCCGTAGCCGGAGACGAAGCCGTAGACCAGCTTGGGGTATTTCGCGTGCAGCGTGTCATAGTCGAGAGCCGCCTTCTTCAGGGGGTTCTGACGCCAGTTGGTGATGAAGATGTCCGCGCCGGCGATGAGCTTTTCCAGCGCCTCGCGGCCGGCTGCCGTCTTGGTGTTCAGGCAGACGCAGGTCTTGCCGGCGTTCTCCAGATCGTAAGAGGTGTTCTCCTTCTGATCCTGCGGACGGCCCTCGTTCACGGCCGTGTAGCGCAGGGGATCGCCCGCAGGGGCCTCAACCTTGATGACCTCGGCGCCCAGATCCGCCAGAAAGCGGGCGCAGCAGGGGGCGGCGATGAAGGTAGCCAGCTCGACGACCTTCACGCCCTCAAGGGGACGTTTCACTTCACTCATAAGTTATCCTCCTAATATTTCTATCCTCGGTGGGGATTGGTTTACATCATCAGCAGATCGCGGAAGGTCTCGAGGTTCGTGCGCACCTGCTCGAACTGGACCATCTGGCGGTCAACCTCGACGAGCGTCAGGGGAATGCCCGCGGCCTCGCAGGCCTTCTTGATCATGACATAGTCGAACTCCTCGGGGTCGCAGAACTTCGTCAGTACCACGAGCACGCCCTTCGCGCCGCGCTCCTTGGCGGTGTCGACGATCCACTTGACGCGGGGCTTATCCTGGTTGTACAGCACGGAGCAGTTGTCCATCGCGGCGAACTTGTCGGCGAGGGCCTGCAGCGCGTCGTCCCCGGCGGGGACGTCGGTGCGGTACTGGCGGGACTGCGCGGCCACGTCGTCGGCCACGATGTGCATGCCCATCTCGTCGATGATGGCGTTCAGGGCGGGGGCGTCGGTCAGGATGCCGGAGATGACGATCGGGAGCTTCTCGGCGGCAGCCGGCTGCGCCTCGAGCTTCGCGATGAGCGCCTCAACCAGCTCGGTATGCTCCTCCTTGGTCATGAAGAACGCGCTCTTGAAGATGTCGCTGCGCTGGGCGGCGGTGATCTCCGGGTGGACGGCCAGCAGCGCGTCGATCTTGCGCATGGCGGCGTTGTGGCGGTTATAGACGGCATTGGAAGCGGCAAGCTTCTCGTTGGAGAATGTGCCGCCGAGCTTCTCGAGGTCGCGGATCACGCGCTCGTAGCCGGCCTTGGTATAGGCCACGCCGTAGGCGGGCTTGCGGTTCTGGGGATAGGTCATGGGGATGAACGGGATGGACGGCACCGCGTACTTCCAGTTCTCGCCCACGGTCTTGAGCGTGTCGCACAGGGACGGAATCACGATGGCGCTCGCGCCCTCAAAGGCCCCGGTGATGCCCAGCTCCAGCAGGGACTGGACGATGGCGCACAGGAACGCGGGACAGTACTCCTTCGCGCGGTTGAGCTCCATATCGCCGCCCCACGCGCCCATGGGAACGAAGCCCATGGAGTGGATGATCTCCTCCGGCGTGTAGACCGGGGCGCAGAGGACGATCTTCTTGCCCTCGGCGAGGTACTTGTCCATCTGTGCGCGGGGAGAGGCAGCCACCTCGTGCATTTTCTTCAGGATCTCATTCATGACTTACTCTCCTTTCGCGGCCTTGTTGGCTTCCATAATTTCGGTCAGGCCCTGGACGCGGGTATCATACTGGGCCTCGGAGAAGTTGCGCGGATCCGCCTGGTCGCCGTCGAAGCTGGCCACGGGGATGTTGCACGCCTCACCGATCTGGCGGCTCATCTCATACATGAAGCCGCTCCAGAGTTTGCAGGAACGGTTCGTGTGGACCAGCAGGCCCTCGACGTGGTTGTCCTTGCAGAGCTTGATGCGCTTGTCGCGGGAGAGCTCGAGGTTGATGGCGTTGGGCACCTTGCAGTAGGCGCGGATCATGCCGTCGAAGCTGTCGTAGTCGAAGCCGAAGGCGTCGGCGTAGATCGTCGTGACCATGTTGATGCCGCGGGACTTCAGGCCCGTGGACGTCGCGCGCAGGTAGGGCCAGCAGGCGATACCCTCGAACATGATGCGGTGCTTCTCCTCCGTGCGGAAGGTGGAGGTGCCGTTCTTGTGGTTGTCCTCATACTCCTTGAGCAGCGTCTCCATTGCCTCGCCGGCGCTGGCCTTGCCGCGGGCCGTGACCATGACGGCCATGTGGTTGAGCAGGTCGAAACCGTTGAACGGGGACGGGACATACTTGGCGCAGCTCGTCGCGGCCAGCCACGCGCGGCTGGAGCGGCAGCTAAAGCCCGTGACCTCCTTGAAGCGTTCGTCGGACCACTTCTTGCCGGTGATCTCCTCAAGCTGCTTCACGGCGTCCCAGAACTGGCCGGTGACATACGCGACCTCCGCGTCGGAGACCTCATAGTCGGGGTTAAAGGGAATGTCGAGCAGGATCATGGGGATGTTCAGCTCGCGGGCGAGGTTCTCATACCACTTGATCATGCAGGAACAGATGTTGCTGCAGCACAGCAGGACGTCCGGCATCGGCACATCCTGCTCGGGACAGGACTTCAGCTTGGCATAGGCCAGCGACACACGCGCGTAGGCGCAGATATCGTTGGAATATCCCTCGGACTCAGCCTCCTCGCACATGCGGGTACCGGCGCCGCGGGCGGCAATTCCGGCCGCCTGGTTCTCGGGATAGACAGTCGCGATGCCCATCGTCTCGGGAATTTCCACAGGGAAGTTGCTGGAGACCCAAGCCACTTTCTCGCCGCGCTTCTTCGCCTCCATGGCGTCGATATAGGCGTCGGCCGCGATCTTTCCGAGCTTGTACTTGGCGGAATTGGGATCCACCGGCTTTTTCTTGACTTGCTCTGCCATTTCTTTTCCTCCTCGATGATACTCTATATTTTATATGGAACAGGCAGCCCGCAGGGCGGGACTGCTTTTATGCTTTGCTTGCCTGCCTGTAGGCCCACAGGGCCGCGCCGATGGCACCGAAGTGCTGGCAGCGGGGATCGTAGGCGATGGAGACGTTCAGGCACTCCTCCAGCCCGCGGCGCACAGCGCCGTTTTTCGCCACGCCGCCGGACATGCACACCATCTCGCGCACACCGGCCCGCCGGGCCAGCGCCGCCACGCGCGTCGCCACGCTCTGGCAGATGCCGGCCACGAGATCCGGCCGCTTGACGCCGGAGGCCAGCTGGCTGATGACCTCGCTCTCAGCGAACACCGTGCAGGTCGAGGAGATGGACGCGGGCTGCGTGCTCTGTGCGGCGCAGGGAGCCAGCTCGCTCACATCCATCCGCAGGATGGACGCCATCACATCCAGAAAGCGGCCCGTACCGGCCGCGCATTTGTCGTTCATCACGAAGTTGGCCATCCGGCCGTCCTCGGTCAGGGAGATGATCTTCGCGTCCTGACCGCCGATATCAATCACCGTCCGAAGGCCCGGGAAGACGAACCGTCCGCCCATCGCGTGACACGTCAGCTCGCTGACCTCGCCGTCGGCTCCCTCGTAGTTCTTGCGGCCGTAGCCGGTGACAATCGTGCGGGCCATCTCCTCCCTGCGAAGTCCGGAGTCCGCCCAGAGGTCATCGAGCGCCTCCTGCGGCCCCTCGGTTCCCATGCCGCCCACGCGCAGGCTGGTGGCAACCAGCTCCTCGCCGTCTTTCAGCACGGCACACTTGCTGGTGGTGGAGCCGATATCAATGCCCAGTGTATACATCGTTCTGCACCCTCCATTGTATCACACAGCGGCCGAAAATTTCAGCCTGCTGGTCTTACCAGTTTAGCTATATTATATTTCTTTGTGAAAAAACCGTCAAGTATCGAAGTCGCCAAATTTTTAACACTTTCTTGTGCGTTATCACGAAGCACAATTTAAATGATGAAAGTATGCGCTTTTTCTCCGATTTTCGTATTTTTAAACTATTTTTCGATAATTCCGTATTTTTCACTCTTTGCAAAGAAAACATGCGTGTTGATTCATGCTTTTTAGCTAAGAAACGTCCCCCGCGGGGGCGGCGCGTCTGCCGCCGCCCCCGGACGGGTCACGGCAGCTGCTCCAGATCGCCCTTTTCCAGCTTCATCCCCCGCCAGCGGCGCGGCAGCCCCGGCGCGATCAGCGGAAAGAGGTTGTCCGTGTCCGCCGTGGGCTGGATGTTGTAGGTGCCGTACTCGTTGACGAGGTCAAACCCGCTCTCCGGCACGCCGGGAAACCGGTTCACATCCGGCGCCGGGTCATAGGGAAAGCCCTTCTTCTCTTCGCGCAAAAAAATCACCTCCGGGCTTAGTATGGCCCGGAGGGTAAAAAAACAACCCCGGCCGCGATCGGCCGGGGTGGAAAGCTCATACCTTATTTCTATAACGCGCGTCCTCGAAGTCGCGGACGATCTCGCCGAGAGCCGTGTCCTGCACATAGACGTCGTTGCCCTCGATGAAGGCCAGGCGCATGGCAAAATCCTTGATCTCAGCGATGTCGTCGCTCTCGAAAAACGGGAGATAGGCCTCCTTGGGCTGGGCGGACTTTTTATACATGACCTGAAAGCGCATAGCTGCCTCCTGCAAATAAGAGTGTATTTTACAGTATACCCCGCCGCGCGCAAAAAAGCAACGGTGTCTTTTGCCAAAATTGTCACAGGAAATTCAGCGAATTTTCCGCCCCCAAAATGGGAGGAATCTCTTCCCCGCGGGGCCGATCTGATATATAATACACCCTGTTATGTTTTTAAGGTTTTGTACAAGAGGGGGAAAGCAGTCATGAAGATCGGTTTCGACAATGATAAATATCTGGAGCTGCAGGCACAGCACATCCGGGAGCGCATGAGCCAGTTCGGCGGCAAGCTCTATCTGGAGTTCGGCGGCAAGCTCTTTGACGACCACCACGCCTCGCGCGTGCTGCCGGGGTTCCAGCCCGACAGCAAGATCCGCATGCTCGCCACGATGAAAGACGACGTGGAGATCGTGATGGCCATCTGCGCGGGGGATATCGAGAAGAACAAAATGCGCGGCGACCTCGGCATCAGCTATGATGACGACGTGCTGCGCCTGATCGACGTGTTCCGCGGGCTCGGCTTTTATGTCGGCTCGGTCGTCATCACGCAGTACGCCGGGCAGCCTGCCGCCGACGCGTTCATCAACCGCCTGACGGCGCTCGGCGTGAAGAGTTACCGCCACTACCCCATCGCGGGCTACCCCTCGGACGTCGCGCACATCGTCTCCGACGACGGGCTCGGTAAGAACGACTATATCGAGACGAGCCGCTCCATCGTCGTCATCACCGCCCCCGGCCCCGGCAGCGGCAAGATGGCGACCTGCCTGAGCCAGCTCTACCACGAGAATAAGCGCGGCGTCCGCGCGGGCTATGCCAAGTACGAGACGTTCCCCATCTGGAACCTGCCCCTCAAGCACCCGGTGAACCTCGCCTACGAGGCGGCGACGGCTGACCTCAACGACGTGAACATGATCGACCCCTTCCACCTCGAGGCCTACGGCGAGACGACCGTGAACTATAACCGCGACGTGGAGATCTTCCCGGTGCTCGCCGCGATGTTCGAGAAGATTCAGGGCGAGTGCCCCTACAAGTCCCCGACGGACATGGGCGTGAATATGGCGGGCTTCGCCATCGTCGACGATGAGGTCTGTCAGGCCGCGAGCCGCATGGAGATCCTGCGCCGCTACTATGACGGCCTTGTGCAGCGCGCCCGCGGCGAGTGCGGCGAGAGCGTCGTGCGCAAGCTGGAGCTCGTCATGCAGCAGGCGGGCGTCACGCCGGAGCTGTGCCCCGCAGTCGCCGCTTCGCTCGAGAAGGCGGAGCAGACGGGTCTGCCCGCCGGCGCGCTCGTGCTGCCGGACGGCTCGGTCGTCACAGGAAAGACCTCCTCCCTGCTCGGCGCGTCCTCGTCGCTGCTTCTCAACGCGCTCAAGGCCGTCGCCGGGATCGACCAGAAGCTCGATCTCATCCCCTCCTCCGTCATCGCCCCCATCAGCAAGCTCAAGACGGAGAACCTCGGCCACCGCAACCCGCGCCTGCACTCCGACGAGGTTCTCATCGCGCTCGCGATCTCCGGCCTGACGAACCCGCTGGCCGCGCTCGTGCAGCAGCAGCTCGGCGCGCTTCGCGGCTGCGATGCGCACTTCTCGGTCATCATCTCCGAGGAGGACCGCAACCTCTACAAGCGGCTCGGCATCCACGTCAGCTGTGAGCCGAAGTACGAGAGCAAGCAGCTGTACCACAAGTAAAAAATGCACTCAAAACGGGCACAGCCCGTTTTGAGTGAGGGGTTTCGCTGCGCTGCGGCGACGCGAACTCCGTGAGACAACTACTACTGTTATTATATGGGGCGGACACCTTTGTCCGCCCCTGTATTTTCTCTGAAAGGATGCTTCTATGGCCGCCATTTCTGAAATTCTCGCCCGCGAGCTGGGGTGTGCGCAGGCGTATGTGGAAAATATCATCACCCTGCTCGACGAGGGCAACACCATCCCCTTCATCGCCCGCTACCGCAAGGAGCAGCACGGCTCCATGGACGACACGACCCTCCGAAAGCTCGAGGATCGCCTGACGTATCTGCGCAGTCTCGACCAGCGCCGTCAGGAGGTCAAAAAAGCCGTCGACGGACAGGGCAAGCTCACGCCGGAGCTCTCCGCCGCCATCGACGCGGCCGCGACGCTCGCGGAGGTGGAGGATCTCTACCGCCCCTATAAGCAGAAGCGCCGCACCCGTGCGACCGCCGCCCGCGAGAAGGGGCTTGAGCCGCTGGCGCAGCTGCTCTATGCGCAGGAGCGCACCTGCCCGCGCCCGGAGGACGCCGCCGCGGACTTCATCATCCCCGAAAACGGCGTGGAAACGGTCGCCGATGCCCTGCAGGGCGCAAACGACATCGTCGCCGAGCTTCTCTCGGACGACGCGGCCATCCGCAAGACGCTGCGCGGGCTTCTCATGCGGCAGGGGCACCTGCGCAGTCTCGCGGCGAAGGAAGAGGACTCCGTCTACCGCCTGTACTACGACTTTGACCAGTCCGTCGCGAAGCTCGCCGACCATCAGATTCTCGCCATCAACCGCGGCGAGAAGGAGGGCTTCCTGTCCGTCACGGTGCTGCTCGACCGCGACGCGGCGCTCCCGGTGCTGCGCCGCGCCGCCGTGAAGCCCGGCTCCGCCGCGATGGAGTTCATGAAGAGCGCCTGCGAGGACGCATACAACCGGCTGATCTACCCCTCGCTCGAGCGCGAGGTCCGCGGCGCGCTCACCGAGCGCGCCGCGGAGGGCGCCATCGCGAACTTCGCCCTGAACCTCAAGCCGCTGCTTATGCAGCCGCCCGTCAAGGGTCACGTCACGATGGGGCTCGACCCCGGCTATGCCCACGGCTGCAAGGTTGCCGTCATCGACGGCACGGGCAAGGTGCTCGACACCACCGTCGTCTACCCCACCTACGGCGAGCGCCAGAAAAAGGAGGCCATCACGCGCCTGTCCGCGCTCATCCGCAAACACCGCGTCGAGCACCTCGCCATCGGCAACGGCACAGCCAGCCGCGAGACGGAGCAGATGGCCGTGGAGATGATCCGCGCGCTCGGCGGCGGAGTCAGCTATATGATGGTCAACGAGGCGGGCGCGTCGGTTTACTCCGCAAGCCAGCTCGCCGCGGAGGAGTTCCCCGACTATGACGTGAACCTGCGCAGCGCCGTCTCCATCGCGCGGCGGCTGCAGGATCCGCTGGCGGAGCTGGTGAAGATCGACCCCAAGGCCATCGGCGTGGGGCAGTATCAGCACGACTGCCCGCAGAAGCGGCTCGATGAGACGCTCTCCGGCGTGGTGGAGGACTGTGTCAACGCCGTGGGCGTGGACGTGAACACCGCCTCGGCAAGCCTGCTCGGCCGCGTCGCGGGCATCAACGCGGCGACCGCGAAGAACATCGTCGCCTACCGAGAGGCGCACGGCGCATTCACCGGGCGGCGGCAGCTGCTCAAGGTGCCGAAGCTCGGCCCGAAGGCGTTCCAGCAGTGCGCAGGCTTTCTGCGCGTTCCGGAGAGTGCGTCGGTGTTCGACCACACAGGCGTCCATCCGGAGAGCTACGACGCGGCGCAGGCGCTGCTCACGCTCTGCGGCTATACGCTCGCGGACGTACGCGACGGGAAGATCGGCATGCTCCCGCAGAAGCTGAAGCTCTTCGGCGAGGAGAAGGCTGCCGCGCAGCTCGGCATCGGCCTGCCCACGCTGCGGGACATCGTGCGGGAGCTGACGCGCCCCGGCCGTGACGTGCGCGACGACCTGCCCGCCCCGGTGCTGCGCACGGACGTGCTCGATATCAAGGACCTGAAGCCCGGCATGACGCTCACCGGCACGGTGCGCAACGTCGTCGACTTCGGCGTGTTCGTGGACATCGGCGTCCATCAGGACGGGCTCGTCCACATCTCGCAGGTCTGCAGCAAGTTCATCAAGCACCCCTCCGAGGTTGTCGCCGTCGGCGACGTGGTACCCGTTGTGGTGCTCGACGTGGACGAGAAGAAGCACCGCATCAGCCTTTCGATGAAGCAGGCTGCGAAAAAATAAAAACGGCCTGAGACAGGGCGGCGCAGGGAGTTCCCTGTGCCGCCCGTTTTATATTCCCTTGTACTTTCTGCGCGTGGCGAGACCGCCGCGGATGTGGCGCTGGGCCTTGTTCTCCTCGAGGATCTCCTTCACCTGCAGATACAGCGTCCGGTTGTAGACCGGCAGCCGCTCGGACAGGTCCTTATGTACCGTGGATTTGCTGATACCGAACTTTTTCGCCGCCGCGCGGACGGTCGTTCGGTTTTCAATCAGGTAAAGGGCCAGCGCGGCGGCCCGCTCCTCCATGTTCCCCTTCAAGCTGCAACACTCCTCAGACAAAATGAGACACTCCATCGTATGCGCGTCCGCGCCGCTCTATGCCCGTCTGCACCGAAGTGCCGAAACGGGCGGCGGAACCCGCCTTTGATTTGTCTATTTGCCAGAAATGCGCGCGGAGTCTTGACGCGCGGCGGGAATTGGCTTAAAATGAACGTACTTTCACGAAGGAGGCGGCCGTTATGACGCAGTACATGAATCTCAGCGCTCACGCGTCCGCGGGTCAGTGCGCCCATCAGGCCTCCTCCTGCGCTTTCTTTGGCTTTCTGTGCAGTGCGTTTTTTGGCGCGCTGCACTTTTTTTGCTTTTCCTATTTTAACGGTCAAGTAACGCCCCAGGAAGCCTGTGTTTGAATGCCGCGGCATTGCGCTGCAAATAGTTATCTCAAACGGCTTTCCCTTGGGGGAAAGCCGATTTTTTATGTATGAAAGGTAGCAAAACTATGAGCCAGCTGGATCAGATCAGAACGAAGATCAACGACATTGACGAGAAAATGGCCGCTCTGTTTGAAGAGCGTATGCATATGAGTGAGCAGGTTGCCGCCTTTAAGCGTGAGCGCGGGCTTTCCGTGCGCGACGCCGAGCGCGAGCGTGAGCTGATCGCGCGCAGCGCCGCCTGCATCGGCGACGAGGCCGTCGGCTCCTACTATGCGCAGTTCCTGCGCAAGGTCATCGACCTCTCCTGTGCCTACCAGACCCGCCTGATGGAGGGGATGCAGGTCGCCTACTGCGGCGTGGAGGGCGCGTACGCCTACATCGCCGCGCGCCGCATGTTCCCGCAGGCGCGTCTCATCTCCTACCCCGACTTCTCCGCGGCGTACCACGCCGTGGAGCGCGGCGAGGTCGACAGCGTCGTCCTCCCGCTTGAAAACAGCTACGCCGGCGAGGTCGGCACGGTGATGGATCTGCTCTTCTCGGGCGAGCTGTTCATCAACCAGGTGCTCGATCTCGACATCTCCCATAGCCTGCTCGGCATGGACGGTGCCACGCCGGATACCGTCCGCACCGTCGTCAGCCATCCGCAGGCGCTGCGCCAGTGCGACGAGTATATCCAGCGCCACGGCTATCAGATTGAGTCCTACGCCAACACCGCCATGGCCGCCCAGCGCGTCCGCGAGGCGAACGACCTCACGCTCGGCGCCATCGCCTCGGACGAGGCGGCGGAGGTCTTCGGCCTGCGCGTGCTCGACCGCGACATCAGCACCGCCAGGAACAACACCACCCGCTTCGCCGCTCTCTCCCGCACCCGCAATCAGACGGAGACCGTGCGCAAGCGCGAGGATGAAAACTTCGTACTCGTCTTCACCGTGCAGAACGACGCGGGCTCCCTCGCCCAGACACTCAACATCATCGGCGCGCACGGCTACAATATGCGCACGCTGCGCAGCCGCCCGATGAAGGATCTGTCGTGGAAATACTTCTTCTACGTTGAGGCTGAGGGCAGCATCAACACCACGAACGGCCGCGAGATGCTGCAGGAGCTGTCCGCCACCTGCGCCAAGCTCCGCCTCGTCGGCTCCTACTACGCCAACAACATCTGAAAAAGGAGAAGCCCCATGGTCATTTCCGTCTCCCTGCAGGAGGAAAGCTACAATATTTACATAGAGCGCGGCGCGCTCGCCCGCGCGGGGGAACTGCTTCATCTCGCGCGCCGTGTGCTCGTCGTGACGGACAGCGGCGTCCCCGCAGCCTATGCCGCCGCGGTGGCGGGCGCGTGTGAACTCGCCCAGATCTGCACGCTCCCCGCCGGTGAGAGTAGCAAGAGCTTCGAGAGCTATCAGCTGCTCCTGCGCGCGATGCTCCGGCTCGGCATGACGCGCGGCGACTGTGTCGCCGCCGTCGGCGGCGGCATGGCGGGCGACCTCGCGGGCTTCGCCGCCGCGACGTATATGCGCGGCGTGGACTTTTACAACATCCCCACCACGCTTCTCTCGCAGGTGGACTCCTCCATCGGCGGCAAGACCGCCATCGACATGGACGGCGTGAAGAACATCGTCGGCGCGTTTCATCAGCCGCGCGCCGTGCTCATCGACCCGGACACGCTGCGCACGCTGCCGCCGCGGCAGATCAGCGCGGGGCTCGCCGAGAGCGTGAAAATGGCGCTGACGTCGGATGCCGACCTCCTCGACCGGATCGAGCGCAGCGCCGACCTCACCGCCGGCCTCCCGGAGATCATTGCCCGCTCGCTCACGATCAAGAAAAACGTCGTTGAGCAGGATCCGCACGAGCACGGGCTGCGCCGCGTGCTGAACTTCGGCCACACCGTCGGCCACGCCATCGAGAGCAGCGCCGGCGGCCGCCTGCTGCACGGTGAGTGCGTCGCGCTGGGGATGCTCCCCATGTGCGCACCCGCGCTGCGTCCGCGGCTGATTCGCGTTCTCCGCAAGTGCGGCCTGCCGACGGAGATAGAGACGACGCGTGAGGCGCTGCTGCCCTACCTGCGCCATGACAAGAAGGGGCAGGGCACAGCCGTCACCGCCGTCGAGGTGGATGAGCCCGGTTCGTTCCGCTTCACTACGATGATGCCCGAGGAAATTCTGCACCGTCTGGAGGGGGTTCTGCTATGAAAAACACATTCGGTCAGTCCGTGACACTCACCCTGTTTGGCGAGAGCCACGGCCCCGCCGTCGGTGCGGTGCTCGACGGGCTCGCGCCGGGTCTGCCGGTCGATGAGGAATTCCTGCGCCGCCAACTGGCCCGCCGCCGCCCCGCGACGGCGATGGACACCCCCCGCCGCGAGCCAGACAACTATCAGATTCTCAGCGGCGTCTGGCAGGGACGCACCACCGGGACGCCGCTCACCATCGTCATCCCCAACGAAAACACCCGCAGCGGCGACTATACCTACGGTCTTGCGCGCCCCTCGCACGCGGACTACGCCGCCTACTGTAAGTACCACGGCTTTGAGGACTGGCGCGGCGGCGGACACTTCTCCGGCCGCGTCACCGCGCCGCTCGTCGCGGCGGGCGCGATTCTGCTGACGGTGCTGCGCGCCGCCGGCGTTGCGGTCGGCACACACATTCTCCGCTGCGGTGAAGCGTGGGACCGTCCCTTTGCCGACGCCGCCGCGGACATCGCCGCGCTGGGCGAGGCCGACTTCCCCGCACTCGATCCGGCGGCGGGTGAGGCGATCAGCCGCGAGATTCTCGCCGCGCGGGACGCGCACGACAGCGTCGGCGGCATCACGCAGACCGCCGTCTGCGGCCTGCCCGCCGGGGTGGGCGAGCCGTGGTTCGACAGCGTCGAGAGCGTGCTGAGCCATGCGGTGTTCTCCGTCGGCGGCGTGAAAGGCATCGAATTCGGCAGCGGCTTCTCCGCCGCCGGGCAGCGCGGCTCGCAGTTCAACGACTCCCTGCGCATGCAGGCGGGGCGCGTCGTCACCGCGACGAACCACAACGGCGGTGTCAACGGCGGCATCAGCAACGGCATGCCCGTCGTGTTCCAGTGCGCCGTCAAGCCCACGCCCTCCATCGCGCAGCCCCAGCAGACGGTGGACTTCCTGCGCGGTGAGGATGCGGAGCTGACCATCCGCGGCCGCCACGACCCGGCCATCATCCGCCGCATCTGCCCCGTGCTCGACAGCGTGACGGCGCTCGCGCTGTGTGACCTGCTGGCCCAGCGCTTCGGCACGGACTACTTCACAAAGGGGGTGCAGGCATGACGTGCGGACTCATCGGCCGCAGGCTCGGGCACAGCTATTCGCCCCAGATCCACCGCGCCCTCGCGGACTATGACTACAAACTCTGGGAGCTGGAGCCGGAGGAACTGGAGACGTTCTTCCGCCGCCAGGACTTCACCGGCGTCAACGTCACCATCCCCTATAAGCAGGCGGTCATCCCCCTGCTCGATGAGCTCTCCGAGACCGCCCGTGCCATCGGCGCGGTGAATACCGTTGTCCGCCGGGGTGGAAAGCTCTACGGAGACAACACCGACTTCGCGGGCATGGCGGCGCTCATCCACCGCATCGTGCTCTCGCTCGAGGGAAAAAAGGTGCTGATCCTCGGCACGGGCGGCACGTCGAAGACGGCCGTGGCCGTCGCGCGCAGTCTCGGCGCGGCGGAGGTATACCGTCTCTCCCGCAGCGGCCGCGACGGCGCGCTCACCTATGAGGACGCCGCCCGCCTGCACGCGGACGCGGACGTGCTCATCAACACGACCCCCGGCGGGATGTATCCCGCCGTCGAAGGCTGCCCCGTTGCCCTCGACGCCTTTCCGAATCTCAGTGGCGTCGTGGACGCCGTCTATAATCCCCTGCGCACGAACCTCGTGCTGCAGGCGCGCTCGCGCGGGATCCCCGCCGAGGGCGGGCTCTACATGCTCGCCGCGCAGGCCGCCTACGCGAGTGCCCTCTTCCGCGGCTGTGAGACGTCGCAGCGCGACATTGACCTCGCCTATCAGGCCGTCCGCCGTGAGATGGAGAACATCGTCCTCATCGGCATGCCCTCCTCCGGCAAGAGCACCGTCGGCCGCGCCCTCGCGGAGCGGCTGGGCAAGCGCTTCGCCGACAGCGACGCACTGGTAACGGAGCGGATCGGTATGCCCATCGCGGACTACTTCGCCCAGCGCGGCGAGGCCGCCTTCCGCGAACGCGAGCAGGAGGCCGTCGCAGACCTCGCCGCCACCGGCGGACAGGTCATCGCGACCGGTGGCGGCGCCATCCTCCGCCCCGAAAACGTGACCGCCCTACGCCGCAGCGGCCGTCTCGTCTTTCTCGACCGGTCGCCCGAAAAGCTCATCGCGACGGCGGACCGTCCCCTCGCGTCCGACCGTGAGGCCCTGCGCCGCCGCTACGAAGAGCGCTATGACCTCTACTGCGCCGCGGCGGATCTGCATATTGACGGCGACGGCACCGTCGAGGAGACGGCGCAGCGCATCGAAAAGGAGTGGATGAAGTGAACATTCTCGTTTTGAACGGTCCGAACCTCAATATGCTGGGCATCCGCGAGCCGGGGATCTACGGCCGCGGTACCTACGAAGACCTGCAGTCCCTCATCCGCGCCCACGCGCAAAAGCGCGGCGTGAACATCTCTTTCTACCAATCGAACCACGAGGGCGAGCTCGTCGACGCCATCCAGCAGGCGTATTATGACGGTACAGACGGCATCATCTTCAACCCCGCCGCCTATACACACACCAGCGTCGCCCTGCTCGACGCGCTCAAGGCCGTCGGCATTCCGACGGTCGAGGTGCATATCTCCGACGTCTCCGCGCGGGAGGACTTCCGCCAGCGGAGCTTCGTCCGCGCCGCCTGCGTCGCGACCGTCATGGGCAAGGGCTTTGACGGCTACTGCGAGGCGATGGATATCCTCCTGAAGGGGGCGCAGGCCAAGTGACCGTCTCCATCACCCCCGGCGCGGCCCGCGGCGCGGTCTGCGCGCCGCCCTCGAAGAGCTGCGGCCACCGGATGCTCCTTTGCGCCGCCCTCGCCGCGGGTGAGAGCCGCATCCGCGGCATCTCGCGCAGCCAGGACATGGCCGCGACGCTCGACTGTATCCGCGCCATGGGCGGCTCCGCCCGTTTGGAGGGCGATACCGCCCACATCATCGGCACCGGCGGGTGCGCCGCGAAAAGCGCCGTCTACCCCTGCCGCGAGAGCGGAAGCACCCTCCGCTTCTGCATCCCTCCTGCGCTCGTCCCCGGCGGGCGCGCCGTCTTTACCGGCGCGCCGCGGCTTTTGGAGCGCGGCATCGGCATCTATGAGGACGTTCTGCCCCGCGCAGGCATCCGGATCGAAAAGAGCGAGCGCTGCATCGCGCTTGAGGGCGCGCTCACCGCGGGGGAATACACCCTGCGCGGCGACGTGAGCAGCCAGTTTATCTCGGGTCTGCTCCTCGCGCTGCCGCTGCTCGCGGCGGACAGCACGCTCTGCGTCCTCCCCCCTGTCGAGAGCCGCCCTTATATCGACATCACGCTCGATGTGATGCGCTCGTTCAGCGTACAGGTCGACGAGTGGGACGAAAACTGCTTCTTCATCCCCGGGCAGCAGCACTACGCCGCCCGCGTCGCCGCCGTGGAGGGCGACTGGTCAAACGCCGCGTTTCTCCTCGCCCTCGGCGAGGGCGTCACCGTCACCGGCCTGCGCGCGGAGAGCCTACAGGGCGACCGCGTCTGCCGCGATATGCTCCGCCGGCTGCAGTCCCCCGGTGCGCAGCTCGATCTCACCGCATGTCCCGACCTCGGGCCGGTGCTCTTCGCCGCCGCGGCGCGGGCGTACGGCGCGGTCTTCACCGGCACACGCCGCCTGCGCATCAAGGAGAGCGACCGCGTCGCCGCCATGGCGCAGGAGCTGGCGAAGCTCGGCGTGCGCGTGGACGCGGAGGAAAACCGCGTCACGGTTCACCCCGGCGGCATCGCCGCCCCGCGCGAAGTGCTCGACGGCCACAACGATCACCGGATCGTCATGGCGCTGAGCGTGCTGGCCACCTCCGTCGGCGGCACCATCTGCGGTGCCGAAGCCGTGGCCAAGAGCTACCCCGACTTTTTCGAGGTGCTGCAGGCCCTCGGCATCCGGGCGGAGATCCGCCCCTGAACACAACAATTTCCCTCCCGCCCGGGAGGCAGCGATAGAAAGGAATGACCACCCATGAACATGGAATTCAAGCGTAAGCTGCCCACGCCCCAGACCATCCGCGACATGTACCCCGTCTCCCCGGAGCTGGCCCGGCAGAAGCAGGCCAACGACCGCGCCGTGCGCGACGTACTCACCGGAGAGGATGACCGCCTGATGCTGCTCATCGGCCCGTGCTCGGCCGACCGAGAGGACGCGGTGCTCGACTATGTCACGCGCCTGCGCGGCCTGCAGGAGAAGGTGAAGGACAAGATTCTCCTCGTCCCCCGCGTCTACAGCAACAAGCCCCGCACCACCGGCGACGGCTACAAGGGCATGCTCCACCAGCCCGACCCGAACGGCGACCCGGACATTCTCAAGGGTCTGATCGCGACGCGCAAAATGCACATCAAGGTACTCGAGCAGACGGGCTTTTCCGGCGCGGACGAGCTGCTCTACCCGGAAAACTGCCTGTACCTGTCGGACATTCTCTCCTACGTCGCTATCGGCGCGCGTTCCGTCGAGGATCAGCAGCACCGTCTCATCTCCAGCGGGCTCGACATCCCCGTCGGTATGAAGAACCCCACGAGCGGCGACCTGACGGTCATGATGAACTCCATCAAGGCCGCCCAGCACGGGCACACGTTCCTCCTCTCCCAGTGGGAGGTGCGCAGCAAGGGCAACCCCCTCGCCCACGCCATCCTGCGCGGCTCGGTGAACAAATACGGGCGCGCCCTGCCGAACTACCACTACGAGGATCTGAGCCAGCTGTGCGAGCTCTACGGCAAGAGCGGTCTGGAGAATCCCGCCGTCATCATCGACACGAACCACTCCAACTCCGGCAAGCAATGGGATCAGCAGGCCCGCATCGCCAAGGAGGTGCTCCACAGCACCCGCCACAGCGGCGATATTCACCGCATGGTCAAGGGGCTGATGATCGAGTCCTACCTCCTCGACGGCAACCAGAAGCCCGAGGGCGGCGTATATGGGCTCTCCATCACCGACGCCTGCATCGGCTGGGAGAAAACCGAACAGCTCGTCTATGACCTCGCGGAACTTCGGTAAAATCCATCTTTTGAGCAAAAAAAGAACCACCGTACGGTGGTTCTTTTTTCTGCCGGGACACAGGAGAACAGAAGAATACCCGGCAGCCCATAAGAAAGAGAGAGTGTAAGATGAGTGGCTTTTTAAATGTCCGTCTTACTTGTTCGGGACATGGATCGCGCGTTTTTCAGCATTCAGCGCGGCTTCGCGGATCGTCTCGGTGACG
>ERZ1673752.1888-NODE-1888-length-26434-cov-15.259790_pt1 | contig 26434 bp, 24 predicted proteins | sample MGYA00580195_ERZ1673752 | MGnify/ENA primary metagenome ERZ1673752 (study PRJEB41218, sample SAMN15661744) | gut metagenome | host: Homo sapiens | place: Canada: London | collected 2015-08-20/2019-03-30 | study: EMG produced TPA metagenomics assembly of...
CCGCCGCGACAGCGAAATCTGGAGTGGGGAGACGATGAGCAGCCCCGAAGAACGGGCCGAGATTTATGATTATTACGCCAGAACCCGAAGTTTCCGAATTCCGGATTTGTCGGGGCAAACCTCATTTATAGAAAAAATCGACAGGCAGATCAGCCGGTACTATAAATCCGGAGTCCGAAAAGGGGAAACAGAGTAGGAAAAACCGCCCCTGCGTGTTTACGAAAAATATATTTGGAATAATATATTTCAATATACGATGCCAAAACTCAAATAATATGCCGCAAAGAACGAATTTGTACAGCGACGAGGCCCAAGCGATTCTGGGTCGGGCACCGTCGTGGGTGGTGCGCTGGGGAATCACGGTCGTGTTTTTGATTTTTGCAGGAATCGTCATCGGCTGCTATTTTATCAAGTACCCCGATACGATCGAGGCTCCGGCGGTCATCACGACCGTCAATCCTCCCTCCGATCTGGTGGCGCGTTACGACGGGCTGATCGACACGCTCTGCGTAAAGGACAAAGAGCTCGTCGAACGGGGAGAGCTCATCGCCGTGCTGCACAATGCCGCGGAGCGACGGGACGTGGAGCGCCTCTCGGAGCATCTTCTCGCCGCCGATACGCTCGCGCCCGCCGCCCTCGCAGCCAGTCCGTGGCTCGACGGAGAATATGCGCTCGGGGAGCTGCAATCCGCCTTCGCCGAGTTTCAAAGCCGCTGCCGCGACTACCGCCACTACCTTGCGACGGACAATATCGCCCGCAAAAAAGAGCTTCTGCGCGAACAGATCGCCAAGAACCGTGAGTATTACGCCAAACTCGAACGGCAGCGTTCGCTGCTGCTGCAGGATCTCGATTACGGCCGCCGCACGCTGGAGCGGGATTCGCTGCTTCTGGCCGAAGCCGTGATCTCCGCCGCCGACTACGAAACCACGGCCCAGAACTACCTCTCGAAGCAGAACACGAAGGCGGGGTTCGACGCCACGCTCACCTCGACCGAGCTGCAAATCATCCAGTCGGAGCAACAGCTCGTGGAACTGACGCTCCAACAGGAAAACGAAACGGCGGAATACGAGCGGACGCTGGAGCAGAGCCGCCAGCAGCTCGCGGCCCAGATCGCCCAATGGCGGCAGCAGTATGTGCTGGAGGCTCCGGTCGCCGGACGCGTAACGCTCGTGAACTATTGGAGCGAGAACCAGCATGTCGCCGTCGGCGACAAACTGGCGAGCATCGTTCCGGACGGTGCGACGGAGGTCATCGGTCGCCTGCAGGTTCCCTCGGCGGGCTTCGGCAAAGTGAAGGTCGGCCAAGGGGTGAACGTGAAGCTCAACGGCTATCCCTACATGGAGTTCGGCGTGCTGCGGGGACGGATACGTTCGCTGTCGGCCGTACCGGAACAGATACAGACCCAAAGCGGTACGACCATCGCCTATACCGCCGAGGTCGTCTTCCCCGACGGAATGACCACATCGTACAAGCGCGAGCTGCCGATGATTCAGCGGATGGACGGCACGGCGGAGATCGTAACCGAAGACATGCGGCTGATCGAACGCTTCATCCAGCCCGTTGTGTCGCTTTTCAAAAACCGATGAGCCGTATGAGACGAACGTACATCGTACCGCTCGGACTGCTGCTGCTCTTCGGCACCTCCGGCTTCGCACAGGAGCGCCGCTGGACGCTGGAAGAGTGCATTGCGCATGCCTACGAGCACAACATCGAAATCAAAACAGAGGAACTCACGGCCGCGGAAAAACGCATTGCATTGTCCGAATCGAAATGGAACTATGCTCCCGATCTCTCCGCCTCGACCGGCGTATCGTTCTCGACAGGACGCGTTCTCGACGAGACGACCTATGAGTTCGTGGAGAACGAGACCGTGGCGGGCAACAACGCCTCGCTCGGGGCGAATATCCAGATCTTCGGAGGGCTGAAGAACTACTACAACCTCAAACGCGCGCAGCTCGACCTGCGCTCGTCGCTGCTCGCCGTGGAGAAGATGCGCAACGACGTGCGGATGAACGTTACGGCCTATTATCTGGAGATACTGTGTGCCGAGGAGACGATCCGCGACGCCGAACAGGTCGTGGCGGAACTGAGGATACAAGAAGAGAAGACGGCCAAGAAGGTCGAGGCCCGCAAGGTTACGACGGCCGACCTGCTGCAAATCCGATCGCAACTGGCCGATGCGGAGAACGACGTGCTGACGGCACGGAACACCTACGACATCGCGCGGCTGAACCTCTGCCAGCTGCTCGAAATCGACGACTATACGACCTTCCGGACCGTTGCGCCCGATGTCGGGGAGCTGACTCGTTACGACATCGCGGACAGCCCGGCAGAAGTGCTCGACGCCGCCCGGGGATTGCCCGAGCTGGAGGCGGCACGCGTGGGGATCGACCTGGCCCGCCGCAACCTGCAAATCGCACGCACGGCCTATTGGCCGACGCTCTCACTCTCGGTCGGGTACGGGTCGAGCTATTCGGACGCCCGGCAGAAGATGTTCCAGAATCCCGACGGCACCTATCGCTACGACGCCTATCCGTTTTTCGAACAATACAAGGACAATGCGAGCAGCTATGTGTCGCTGTCGCTCAATATTCCGATTTTCGGCAAATTCACGACCCGCAAGAACGTGCAGCGGCAGAAACTCGCCATACGGCAGGCCGAATACGCCCTGCGTACCACCGAGAAACAGGTGGAGAAGGAGGTTACGCAGGCGCTCATCGATGCCCGCACGGCATGGGAGCGATACCTCGGAGCGCAGAAATACGTCGCCTCGGCCGAGGAGGCGGCCCGGCAGATCGCCCGCAAGTACGACCTCGGTGCCGCGACCGTAACGGATTATAATACCGCCATCAGTACGCAAGTCAAGGCCCGATCGCAACTCCTGCAGACGAAATACGAATATCTATTCAAGATAAAGACTTTAACCTATTATACGAACTACTACTATGGAGAATGAAGGACAGCAAACTAAAAAGCAAGTCATTTTAGGATGGGCGCCTCCCGCAAATGTTTATATGCCTTCGCCGGCTATGTCGGTGTTAAAAGCCTATCTCCAAAATTTCGGATACAACGTCTGCATCGAATATTGGAACCTTTATTTGCGGAAGCTCCAGAACGAATTTATGTGGAGTGACGGTACTTTGGCAGATGAAGGAGCCGAACATCTATTGCTGTACTACAATTATTTGGCGATCAAACATAAAGACACTTGTGCATATAATCGCTTGAAAGTTTTGCTGAAGGCTATCAAACCTCAGTATATCAATATGTCTCCTAATTTTTGGGATGAACATATGCATCAATATGCCCAAAAGTTCGAAGAACTGTTGAATGAAATCATAGATAAATACGATTTCGACAATATCTTGTATTTCGGGCTGGAGGTAAATTTGTATCAATGGGTTTGTTCGAGTATTATCGCAGAAAAAATCAAAGAGAAAAGTCCATCTGCAGTAATCGTTGTCGGAGGCATCGGCACCAAAGAAGCGGCGATTGCCTATTTGCAAAATTTCGCACAATTCGATATCGCTATGTGGGGCGAAGGCGAGATTCCTCTGCTTCATTTGACTGAGAAAATTTCCGATGATAAAACGGATGAATTATCCTCGATCGGCAACATAGCATACAGAGTAAATGGCGAAATTCTAACATCCCGAGTACCTAATATGGAGTTCGCCGATTTATCGTCTAAAGCTCTCCGGCCGGATTATTCCGATTTTTTCGATAAGATGGACTGCTATGGTGTTCCCAAGCAATATGCATTGTTATCTTTTGAAAACAGTAGAAGCTGCCATTGGAAGAAATGTCATTTCTGCTACTTAAACATGGGTTATAAATTCCGGAAAAAGGATATAGCCGTCACATTGGATGAGATCGCCGATTCGGTTAAGAAATACGGAATTTACAGAATTCAGTTTCTGGATAATGATCTTATCGACAATGACTTTACTCGCTTCGACGCTTTCCTTGACGGACTGATGGAAATCAGAGAGCAGTATCCTCGATTATCCATCGATTTGGGCGAGATCATATCACATGGAATCAATGCACGGGTAATCAAGAAGATGGCTTTGGCTGGATTCAATCATGTGCAAATCGGATATGAATCTCCTTCAGACAATCTTTTACGAAAGATCGACAAGAAAAATACATTTTCCAGTAATCTCTTATTCATCAAGTTCGCTTATAAGTACAGAATTCATGTCAACGGAGCGAACGTTTTACGGGGCTTGATAGAAGAAACGGAAGACGATATAATCGAGAGCATTGACAATCTGCATTTTTTAAGGTTCTTTTATGCCGAAAACTTTTTCAAGCATAACATATCTCAATTAGCTGTAATCAAGTCCAGTCCATATTATAACAAGATAAAGGACGAATTGCCATACCGATGGGCCGAAAATCCGATGGCTATGCTTCTGCCACGAAATTACTTGCAGGACGAGACTAAGATCATCCTTCTCGAACATCTGAAATTATCTCAGAATCTATTGTGGGACAAATTTATAGAAATCGAACATTATTATAAAAGCCAGCATTATTCCTATCTTTTCGTTGTCTACGATGATAAGGCTGTATACAAAGAATACTGCAATGGAACACTGATAAATGAGTTGGAATTCGATACGCATTCTACGGAGTGGAACGTATTGCAAAAAGCCAATGAGGAAGTCATCTCTCTCGTTGAATTGGCCAAAGAATGTCATATCGAGGAAAAGAGTCTCATTCCCATTATAGATGGGTTGTTTGCGGAAAGGCTGATTTTCCATAACCGCGATTATTCGGAGATTGTTTCCGTCGTCGATATATCCACCTCAAAATGACAAAGCCATGATTATTCGTAAAATCATTTGTCTGCTGTTCGCAGTCCTTCTGGTGCGGAGCGGAATCGCCCAAGAAAACCCGTATGACAATGCAATCGGAGAGGCTATCTCCCGAAGCGACTGGTTCGAAACGAGAGTCCGTTATGAGCGGACCGCCGACAGTCTGAGTGATTACATGCGGCTGTTCTCGGGAGCGCTGCTCGATCATAATTTCAACAATCCGGCGGGCGCCGTCGAGAAAATCCAGCGCATGTACGATGAGTACAACGCCCAAATGGGCGGCAACTTTTTCTCATTGTTCTGGATGATGTCCGACAATCTGGCAAAACTCGGACACTTCAATGCTGCCCATGATATTTGTACGAGCCTGCTTGCGCAAGGCCGTGACTATATGGACGAGGGGACGCGGACTGCTTTCGAGACCAATGCCGTCCTTTTCGGGCTTCAATCCCAGTGGCCCCGAATGGGAATATCGGATGCCGACACGAACTACGACATACCGTTCGACGTCGAGGACGAACAAATCAAGTTCACTGTTGTCCGCGGCACACAACGTATCAGCGCAATGCTTGATTCCGGAGGGCAAATGACGGTTATCGACAAGCAATTGACGGAGAGATTGGGGTTACCGCTGTCGGCGGATTCGATCTGGTTCAACGAAACGCGGTGCCCTCTCGCATTGCTCGACACCCTGCGATTGGGCGCGGCCGTGTTCGTCAATATTCCGTGTGTGGTCTTGCCCCTCGGAGAGACGGGAGTTACGGATTGCAGCCTTATTCTCGGAAACGATGTGTTGCAACTCTTTCCTGAGATCGAATTGGACTACGGAGTTCGGGAGTTGCGCTTAAAGTCGCATACGACACCGCTGCCCGATGCTCCTCGGAATTTGATGCTCCACAAAATACCTTATATTCTGGTGAAACTGAACGGAATCCCCGCAACGATGGTTTGGGATACGGGAGCCTCGAAATCGTCGGTCGAACCGGAATTCCATGAGGCGCATCGCGACCGGCTTCCGCCGTTGCAGGCACACGGACGCAAACGCGGGAAAACCGCGACCGGATACAGCCCGGTACTCGAATACGCCATACTGCCGCAAATGGAACTGACAATCGGGGATAAAACGGGTGTGATGACTAACCTGTATGTGATCGAAGATATGCCCCATTCCCAGTTGATGGGAATACCCTTCGACGGAACATTGGGTGTACTGCCTCCCGCTGAATTCAAACGATTGACGATCAATTTTCAGGAAATGTATTTTGTCGTAAATTGATATACGGGGTGGGCTCCCGTATATTGATTCCAAATTTTATTATGACCAAAAAATTTAAGGAGCCTTAATAGTTCAGACAGTATTCAAATAACCTAAAACTTAAACTGCTATGAAAAAGAAATTCAATTTATCGCTACAAGATCAGCAGAACCTTTTTGATCGAATTTCAAGAAGGGAAAGCGGGGAGATTTCAGGCGGTGATATCGATCAACAGCAAAGCACCATCGTCAACAAACCGCCGGAAGGAAATTATTCATTCAATTATGATCCACCTCCCAACAATTTTAATAATAGGATAAGCCCGGGAACGGTCGGGCATACTCACAGATTCTGATTCCCAGAAATGCAACTCATCCCCGCCAAAAATACTTTTGACGGGGATGATCTCATAAAACAATCGGGTTCGAAACAGGCATGCTAAAACCGGAATAATGAAGTAGTCGTATAAGGTTATAAACGACAGCAAAATCATTCGGAGAGTAACCTATTTGATTATCCGCCTCCTATTCTTCGGTAAACGATACCGAAGATGCATATCACCGTAACCCGTATTTTCAAGGGGCCGAACTATACGATCGGCCGTCTCCATATCGACGGATCGTATTTCTGCGATACGCTCGAAGACCCTGTTCGCGAACTGCCGGTCTCGTGTCCCGATACGCCGCGCGGCGCCGCCTGCCGGTGTAAAAGGAAAGTCTATGCCCGCACGGCAATCCCCGCGGGATGCTATCGGCTGACCATGGAGTACAGCCCGCGCTTCAAACGGCGACTGCCGTACCTGCACGACGTGCCGCACTTTCTGGGCATCCTGATCCACAGCGGCAACACGGCCGACGACTCGGCCGGCTGCCTTATCGTGGGCCGGAATAGGGTCAAGGGCAAAGTCCTCGACTCGCGCGCGACCTTGCAGGAGCTCATCGCCCGAATCGAAGGACAGGACGATGTAACCGTAGAGATCGCATAGGCAATGGCGCTGAAAAAACTCAAAGCGCCGGAAGGGTTGCACATCGACTTCCAGCCTTCGCCCAAGCAGTACGAGTTGTGGAAGCTCCTGCAGCCCGAATGCCACCTGTGCGGAGGAAAGATCATCCAGCAGCTCGTAGGCGTCGACCAGAACGGCAATCCGCAGTACAAACCCGTTTGTTCGCAATGTCATAATTCGAATATCCCCCAGCTGATCCTCGGCGGAGGCGCGGCTGGGGGCGGCTGAGCAAATCGTATCTGATGTCGGTGTGGCTTGTGAGCTGCTGTCTGCGTTTCTCGGACTTCCGGGCCGTCATCGCCCGCAAGACCCTCAAAAGTCTCAAGGAATCCACATGGAACACCGTCCGTGCGGTGGTCAAGAATTGGGGGCTGGCAGAGGACGTCCACTACAAGGTCAACAATCTGGCCGGCACGCTCCAGTTCTGGAACGGCTCGGTCATTCTGATGCTCGAAATGGCGGATTTGCCTTCCGACCCGCATTTCGAGCGCTTCGGCTCCATCGAGGTGAGCGCCGTAGGCGTCGACGAATGCTCGGAGATCTCCCAACGCGCGATAGAGGTGCTCTTCTCGCGTATCCGCTGGAGGGTGCACGAGACGCTCGGCGTATCGAAGATGCTGATGACGACCAACCCCACGACGAACTGGATTCGCGGCCGCTTCGTGCAGGACGACGACGGGAACAAGGTTATCCCGCGCGAGGGCGAATATTACGTGCCCTTCTCGGTGTTCGACAATCCCGACATCGCTTTCCGACAAACCTACGAGGCGGCTCTGAACAAGATCAGCGATCAGGCCACCAAGGAACGTCTGCTCTACGGCAACTGGGATTATGTAGAAGCCAACGACATGGCCATATACAACCGTTTCGACGGCTCGCGCCATCTGGTGCCGAACCTCAAGGAACAGGTGTATGACCCCTCGAAACCGCTCATCACGGTCTGGGACTTCAACGTCGCACCGCAGATGTCCGTGCTGACGGCACAGATCGACTACGACCGCAAGCGGGTCTATATCCTCGAAGAGATCCTCGGCAAGCCCGAAACCAAGGAAAACAACACGCCGGCGCTGAGCCGCAAGCTGCGGGGCAAGTTATACCGCGACAAGCACGTCGGCGGCGTAGACGTTACGGGCGACCCTTCGGGCCTGCAGCGCTCGACGACCAACGAGGAGGGGATCAACAACTATACGCAGATCCTCGACACGCTGGGCGGCGGCGTGCTGCGGCCCAAACTGAAACTTCTGAAGAAACAGCCGCCGCAGGTTACGCGCTGCGACTTCGTGAATCAGGTCTTCGACGGATACAACGGCTGGGAAATACGCATCGACCTGCGCTGCCGCAGGCTTACCGAGGACCTGATCTACCAGCTGCGCAACGACGACGGCACCAAGGCCAAGAAAAAGGTCGTGGACAGCAAGACGGGCGTGAAATTCGAGAAGTACGGACACCTGTCCGACTGCCTCGACTATTTGCTGTGTTATTATCTGCGGGACAACTGGTACCGCTTCAAGAACGGCGAGGACAGCGACGTCGGGATCTTGTCGACCGCCGTGCTGCACGAGGGGTTCTGCTATTGATGACATGTAAAGGAAAACGCCGTTTTCTTTACATGTCCGGGAAACATATCAAGAAAAACCGAAAATTTTTACACATACGGACCATGTATCGGAGATTTCTCAACGACAACGACTACCTGAGCGTCATTTCGCCCGAGGCTCTGTCGCAGATCACGCGCGGCAACGCCGAGCGTCTGGCGCAGGCCGAGGAGTCGGCCGAGATGAGCGTCGTCGAGCACCTGAGCGAGAACTACGAGATCGAGCGGGAGCTTTACAAGGGCAAGTATATCGCCGCTTACGACCGCCGCATATCGTTCCCCGTCGGAGCCTACCTCTACTACGAGGGACAGATCCACGAGGTAATCCGCTCCATCAGCGGCTATAAAGCCCCGGCGTCCGTAGCTTATTGGGAGGAGTCTTCCGATCCGAACGTCTTCGCGGAGAGCACGCCCGGCTACTCACAGTTCAAGACCTATCGTCCGGGCGATATGGTCGCCTACAACGGTCTCTGTTACCGGTGTCTGGCGGAGAACGGCTACGACTTCGGCAACATCCGCCTGCCGATGGCCTCCGGATGGCTCGAAGCCTACCCGCAGCCGTGGGTGCCGCGCGAGTACGCCCTGTGGGAGGTGGCCGAGTTCGGCGGAACGTTCTATGCCGTAACCTCCGTCGAGGGATTCGATGCGAATCTCACGCCCGCCGACTCCCCGAACTGGGGCGAAATCGCCGAATACGACCCGCAGTACAACGGTTACGAGCTTTCCGACCACGAGTATGTCGTCTATGACGGGCGGGTATGGTATCCGGAGATCGACGTCAATGCGGACGAGCCGCAGGCGGGCGTGAATCTGGTCGTGCGCGATCCGCGCAACTACAACCTCAAGAAGCACATGGTGCGGCTGGCCGTGTACGAGCTCACGAAGCTCATCGCCCCGAACAACGTCAGCACCACGCGTATCAAAGACCATGAGGATTCGATGAAGTGGCTGCAAGACGCGGCCAAACTGCGGATCAACCCGCAGATTCCGCGCAAGATCGCCGAGGACAAAAAGGAGGTCATGGACTGGCAGATGGCGACCTTTCAGGCCGACTACGACCCGTGGAAGAATCCGTGGCTGACATGAACCCGTCAAAAAAAGCCATGTGCTATCTCGTATGGTCACACGGAAACAGGGTGGCCCGAAGATTGCGCACGGTGCGATTCGTGGGGCTGGGATCTCGACCTTTCGTTTATTCGGATATTTTATTTCGTTCCGAAATCGACATATTCGGCCGGAACGATAAAATTTCAGACTTAAACATATTGTTAGAAAAGATTTTATAATTACATTTGTGCACGCGGTCCGCGAATAGGCGGACGTGTGTACTTCGTTTCAGTACAAAGTCTGGAAGCTTTTTTTCGAAGAACGAAGCACAGGGAAGCCCAACGGGTCGTGAATCCCACGTCCGTATTCGGGTTTCATTCAGCTACGACCTTACGGGCGTGGGCTCTTGTGCTGTATCTTCTGCGGTCTTTCCAGAGCCTGTACTGAATATGGCACAGACTCACGCTCCGTTTTTTGCGGATAGCATAAACGAATTGTAAGTTTTATGTTATCTTTGCTCCACGGCAAGACCGTAACATATTGACAAGAAATAAAGGTTAAGACAAACCTTTGTACCTCTGTAAACTCGCGACTGTTATTAACAGAATAGTACGGTATAAAATTTGTCTGAAACCCTTGCTATGCCTGCGGCCTTGCGCCGCGGGCGGCACGGGCGTAAGGACGATGACCGTACTAAGGCTCGCGAGGCCGACAGAGGAAAGTTGTACCTGCGTCCCGTGCTTTTTTATTGGACGGATGTAAGTACAATGTACCCGGCCCGTGAAAAGTTCGCAAGAGCACATGGGCGTAAGGGCAGCTGCCGCGAATGTTCTCAGTACCAGTGAACGGAGTTGTACCTGCGTCTCTTTTTATGAGGTGAGGCCGGGAAACCGGGAAACAGGAACGTTTACTTTTTATTCTCTGCAATATGTTGCGGTCGCGCCTACATCCAACCAGCACGGTTTATCCGGCGGGCATGGCTCGTCAGGTTTTGTCGTGTCTTATGGCGACTGCGACGGGCTGTCGACACTCAATAGTCTCATATGCGACCGATTTCAGACTTTTTCGTAGTAGTCAGTCCCATTCAGACCAGTTAGAGGGCGGGCCGTCTATGCAATCCTCGAGGCGTCAGATTGCAACCACTCCGTCGGCCCGGCCCTCTATTTTTACACAGCATGCGTCGTGTCCCCATCCCGACGCCGGCAGGCCCCTCTTTTTCTTCTACATCGAAGAAATAAAATCGCTCACCGGGGCCTGCCTTCTTTGCAAATTTACCAGTCTACATATCGAAACGATCCGGAGAGCGGATCATCGTGTCAAAAAAATCATCATGTTCAGAATTAGATGCAGACGGATGGTACATCTCTTCTATTTCCCTTGCAGGGGCACGAATAAGCATGGGCCGTGAGGCCGTTGGCGAAAGTGGTACAGGAATATAAATTTTGAATTTTTTAGGTTAAATTATTATTGCATATTCCTGCAGCCCCTGCATCTTACAGCGACGGTCTCCGAAAAAATAAAACTCTCGGCCGGATGGAGGTTCGGTCTGTCTGAAAACGCCAGCGGAACCGTCGCTGTTATTTTCTCCACACCTCAAGTAAAGTCATCTCCGCGGATGTATTGAATAGTCTTTATTGGGGCAACAAATCTTAGCCGGAATAGTCTTGGGATCGTTGCGGAAATCGATACAAACGGATATTATTCAGAAAAAGTAAAATTAAATCGCAGGCTAATCCGATGATTATCGGCGGTTTGTAATTATTTCCTCCGTAATTGTGCGTGATTTAATTACAGTCTTAACGATTTAGCTGTCAAATATTTGCTACATTTGTATAAACTCTCAAAATTACTATGATATGGCACAGAATCAGAAAAACGTAACCAAGGCCGATATGATCAGCGAAATTGCCAGCCGTACGGGCCTGAACAAAGCGGATGTCAAAACGGTTATCGAAACCTTCATTGCTCTGGTCAAGGAGGCGATCGCCGAAGGGTTTTCCATCCAGTTGCGCGGCTTCGGAACCTTCTTCCGCAAGAAGAAAGCCTCCAAGAAAGCGCGCAACATCAGTAAGGGGACAACGATCGAAATACCGGCTCACGAAACACCGGCCTATAAACCCAGCAAGGAGTTTGCCGACAGTATCAGAAATCAATAATCGTCATGGCAGTAGTCAGAGAACGGGTAGTTCTGCGCAAACGCCGCAGCAGCGAACCGAAACAGCCCAATAGGATACGGCTCGACAAACTTGCCCCCGGCGATGAATTGGTCGTGGAGATCGTAGTCGACAAAAAAGAGGGAATCGTGCATTGGTGCAAATTCGATGCGCAACAACTGGAGGGACGAAAAAGCGTTGCCTTCAGTGTATCCGGAGACGAGGTGCACTGGCTGAACAAGGTTGCGCCTATGCCGATGCTCGCCCAGACGGCTGAGAAACTGTTTTCGGCAACGGAGCCCAAACGCAAAGGACGCAAACCGGGTATCGGGACTGCTAAACGCTCGAAGCAGGGGCGGCAGCGCAAAAAGCGCGAACCGAGAACATTCAAGGTCCTGGTATTCGACAACGCCCTGCAGTTGATCGGGATCTATCGTACGCTGAAAGACTCGGCGACATCTTTGAATCTGCGTCCCGAAGCGATAGACAAATTGTGCAAGACCAAACGTCCGTCGCAGGAGACAGGGTTCTCGTTCCGCTACTGGTGGAAGATACTCGATTTCGACGTAACCGATTTCAAGATGACGGCAAAGCAGTACGACGAGTTGTGCAGGCGCAAACCGTCGGAATACGGACAAGCCGAAGAATAGGATGCAAAAAGGCGTGAAGGATTGAACTTCACGCCTTTCTCATCGTATCGGTTTTCTTTATTTTCCGATTGTCAGGGACGCTTTACGAAATTCCTTGAGGAGTTTCTCGAGATTGAGGCTCGCCTTGCGGGCACGCATGCCGGCAGCCTTGTTTCCGTTTTCGTGCTGGAGTTGGGCGTTCGTCTTGACCGCATCCATCTCTGCATACATCTTTTCCAGTAATTCTTTCATGTGCTTTACGTTTTATGTGTTTGATTGCAAAGGATAGCGTGAATGTACGAAAAAATGTTTAATCGCGAAACTCTTCGCACAATTCGGCGATAATGTCGCTTTCATTCTGATTTTTCCAGTAGAACTTGTAGATCGTAATGACGCTGTTGCCACTGTGTTCGGCAACCACGCCCGGAGGGTATTTCTTGTCGACCATCATCGTGATGTAGGTACCGCGTGCGGAGTACCACGTAATCTCCTCGTCATAACCCAACAGGTTCACGATACGGCGCAGGGTTTTGTTGACCTCGCCGCAAAGATGGTTGACACGGTTTTTCTTCCGGATATGCGTATCGTGCCGTGCCGAAAAGATCGGCAGCACGAAGTCCGCATAACACTCGTTGCGGTATTTGTTGGCGATAGCCTCCGCACGCGGAACGAAGGGTGGCTTGGCCTTTTTGGGAGTCTTAATCCGCTCATAGGTAATTTTACGCTTCTTCATGTCGATACAAGCCCATGTCAGATAGGCGGCATCGATCGGGGCGATGCCGCCGCAATAGAAGCAGAACAGGAATAAGTCGAGGCAATAGCTCTCCGTCTTCGAGAGCAGGCTGCGGTCCATAGCTTCCATGGCCCGCAGCAGACCCATGGAAATCGTACTCGGCGTGGTCTCCACCTCACGGAACTTCTCGTTGGTACAGATGAACACGTCGAGGTCGGCACCCGGGACATTCTTTTTCGAGGCTTTCTTGACTACCTGATACAGCGAGTGAAGCTTGCCACGGAGACCGCCGCGAGAATTCCTCTTGGCTCCTTCGGATTCGATGAAGAAGACATAATCTTTCAGAAACTGCTCGGTAATATCCGTAAACTGAAGATTGGAGAACGAACGTCCGTATTTCTCCCGGACGAAACGGGTCAAAAATTCGAGGATACGCTCGTTAGCTTGGGCGTAGGACTCGCAGGGAACCTCGTGGCCGTTCTTCATCTTTTTCGTATTCCGAATCTCCTGTATCCACTGTTTATAGACCTGCTCGACGGTGGGGATGACCGTCTCACGAAGCATAAGCTCGCGGGGCTTGTCGTAATAGTGGGAAAGTTCCTTGGGAGTCCATGCCACGCCTTGCTCGTCCCATGTATTACCGATCTGGGTGTATTTATTGACGGTGGACGACAGCAGAGCGTTGTTGGCAGCCGCATTTTCCGTACGAGGCTTGAAGCGTTGTTGGCCTTGGTCCCAGTTTTTGAACGGGCCCGTGACTGGAAGAACCTTGGGGACTCGGTTGAAACCGGGACGGTAAATGATCATCGTGATCTTGACCATGTCCGGACGGTTCTTATCGGGGGCTCCCTTGAGCATAATTGTAAACATAGCACACTGATTCTTAGTTTGTTAATGTTTTGTAGTCCAAACCTACAACCACAGCTACATAAAAATAGCCTGTGAATCAATGCGAATGTTTGTAAAGCAGAAAGGTTTTTCAGGGGTGATATGGTGTCAATCGCTTTAATATCAATCAAGAACAATCAATATCAACTAATATGTTCACGATATGCCAAGATTTTATGAAACCACATTGTCTATCACCAACTTACACAACCTAAGTATATCAACTCACGTAAACCGTTCTCGTATAAATTTTACGCTTTTAACTTTTTTGCGAATCTGAGAACGCCACTGATCGCTCATAAATAAATATGCGAAGTATTTACCGCAACCTAACCCTTCATTTCGTAAAAGAATTGTATGGTATCCAGCGTATAAATCAATAGGCTCGTTAATATAAATGCAATTACCACATCCTTTCAAATCTTCAGATGTATCTGCGAATATAAAATCGCCCTGTTTAACTTTAGACGACAATTTATCATTAACCAACGAATCGGGAATAAATCTGATTAGTTCGTGATTTATTTTGGTCGTTGGGTTGTTTTTAGCATGGATTTGACCATAACTAAGAACGGCATTCCCGCAATCTACAAGATTGGCTTTTGTAAAAGTGATACCAGTATTTGTTGATGTATAATCTTTTAATCTACACATCTCCCAATGAGCGGGGACTGATTCTAACCAACTCATTTCAGAAACACGACACTTTTTCATAAGCCAAGTTCCTTCTCAAGATTTGCGATTACCTTGTCAATATCCGAAATTTCGGCAAGGATGGAATCTACCGGTTCAACGATCTCGGGAACATAGAATTCCTTGTTGAAGTTCACCTCGACACCCACGACATTCTCGCCAATCGTATAGGGCTTGTAAATATAGCGTTGGAGAAAATCCTTGATACCTTGTTCATTGACCTCGGGATTAGGGTCGAACGGAATAATCTCTGAATCCTTGGTCGTACAATCGACAATTTTGGCTGATATGGTATGCTCTTCCCGGCGTTTATTATAGCCGAGCTGTACATTGATAGCACCATTGCCCAGACACTCATGCTCTCCGGCGTAGGTAGTGCGCATGATTTCGTTGTTTTCTTTATCCACCCAATAGATAAAGTCCGGACAAACAAGAACTGTCGAGATTTTTATTCCAAGATTTCGCAGCATGGAATCCCGGAATTGTATCTCCTCGGCATCAATATCGCGAGGCCATACCCAGCACCCATCTAAATTGCAGTACGAAATATCCTTGACATTGTATGGCTTTCCTTCCGTGTGGAGGGTCTGGCTGATATGGCGTCCTTCGCTGTCGATTTCGGTAAGAACGACAGACTGCTTGTTGAAATAGAAATGCCATTTATCGTAAACTTTGGCAATGTCGCAATCCTTGAATTCAACCAGTGCGCGGACAATGGCTGCACGATGCTCGGGGTTCATCTCTTTACGTTTCGAACCTTTGTTTTTCTTCAACGGTTGCCAAAGATCGGCGGCATTGATAAGGATTACCTTGTCTTTACGCTCGGTCGGTTTGTTCTTGTTGAGAATCCACAAATAGGTGACGATGCCCGTATTGAAGAACTCGTCGGACGGCATCTGAATAATAGCCTCAACCCAATTGTTGTCGAAAAGATATTTGCGGATATTGCTCTCGCCGCTGCCGGCATCACCGCTGAACAGCGACGAGCCGTTGTTTACTTCTACGACAATGCCTTTATCTTCGTGCAGATGCCATGCGTTGTGCTGCAAGAAGAGCATTTGCCCGTCGCTCACGGAAGGCAAGAATGGGAACTGCCCGGTCTGGTCGTCGCGGATCTCTTTCTCATAACCTTTCCACGGTATTCCGTAGGGAGGATTGGCGATGACAACATCGAACTCTTTGCCTTTGAAAGGCAATGAGGTAAGGGTATTGCCATATTTTATTTTGGTATTCTCGCGGAACAACGATTCAATCTTCGCCAATGCGTATAGCGCATCGTTCCAGTCGCAACCGTGAGCGGCTATATATTTGTAGCCAGCCTTATCGCGCAAACGGTCCACAACACCGAACAGCAGGTTGGCTCCACCGCACGTCGGGTCGTATATATGTACAAAATCATCGGTAGAGATGTCGATCTTCGCCGCAACGATTTCGGCAATCAATGAAATAATATCTTCCGGGGTGTACTGCTCTCCGGCCGTCTCTGCCGATATGTCGGCCCATTTGCGTTTGATATGCTCCTCGAGAGTGGTTATTTCCGAGTTGTTGTAGCGAGAAAGGTCTATTTGAGACCATTGGGTGATATATTGCATCAGAATGCCTTTCTTCCGCAACTCGGCAACCATGCCGTCCAGATTGAGGTATTTGCTGTCGTCCGTACCACGTTCGATGCCGAGCAGTTCTTTGAGCGTTCCGTCAAAGCCTGCCAGATAGCTTCGGAAATCCTGCTCAAATGTCTTGTCGTTATTGCAAATAGCCGACAGGGTTTTGCCTTCGCGCACGATATAGTCGTTATACCCACACTCCCGGTCTCGGAAAGCCTCGATAAATTCCTGCAAGTTGTTCTCGCGGGTCAGGCTCTCGGAGGCTTCAATATCTGCCATTTCATTTCGCATACGCCCTTCGAGCATGATGAGAGCGAAGAATGGCATCATGTAATCGGAAAATTTACTTTGTTTGATTCCCGATGATATGAGTAAATCGGCGCACGACCAAATGTCGGATTCGTATGATAATATATCTTTCATAATTCTATCTATCGTTCTTCTTTATCTGTGATCAGGTCTTTCAAGTCGACTTGCAGGATGACAGCTATTTGTTGAAGAGTCTCCAGGTTGGGCTGAATCCTATTGCAGGCGTAGGCATTAACCATGCTGAAGCTCTTGTTAAGCTGCGTTACCAACCATGTCTGAGAGCTACCTTTCTCTGCCAGAACGGCTTTTATCCTATTTAATTTCATATTATGCCTTGATTGAATAGCACAAATATAGGGAATTATATTCGATATGCCGATTGGTTCCGTTATCTTTGTCTAGATTGGCTTTATGAATCTCTCTTTCGTTAATGGTAAAAATTAGTTATTCCACAAAAATCATTTAACTTGATTTAAAAATGTTGAAGTTAATAGCAATCAAGCCTCTTGATGGATGCTGTGCATCTGTCTGTAAATGCTTAAGTGTAGGTAAGATGTACTATTTCTACAATGATTATTATATCACAGAAGATGGCATTGAGCTTCGAGATGAATATGTAAAATTATTACCAAAAGATTTTTTCTCTTTAGGGACAAAACATACATTGCAGCAGATAAATATTTCCGCTATAGTGGGAATGAATGGTGATGGTAAGAGTACACTCGTTGAATTAGCAATGCGTTTGATTAACAACTGCGCAAAGCATTATCGGCTGACGGATCGAGATAACTTATTACGTATCGAAGGTGTAAAGGCTGAATTGTATTATCAAATTGATGAGATTGTTTATTGTATTAGGGAAACAAAGAAAGATCGCTATACAAGTCTGCTGAAATATGCAGATATGAGTAATTCAGCAGCTCGTCAATGGGACAAGCTAATGATCCCCGTAAAGGGTGTTATCCGAAGAAATGAGTTATTCTATACCATAGTGTCTAATTATACTCTTTGTATGCATATAATACAAAAGATTTAGGGCAGAATGGGATAATCGAGTACAATCAAAAGAGGAAAGTAAAAAATGCTGGTTATATTATTTATTTCATAAAAACGATGGCTATAGGACTCCTATAACTATTCATCCTTATGATATAAAAAAGGTTTTTTACAAACTTGGTGGAGGAATGCGCCAATCTTTAAATTATAGGACAATAAAAGACATGAAGGTTGTATTTCCTCCAATTGAAGAACAAAAAGAGATTGCTGCATATCTGGATGAGAAGTGCGCAAAGATTGATGCAATCCTTGAAAAGATAAATACCGAAGTAGAGCGTCTGAAGGAGATGAAACGCTCCCTGATAAATGAAGTAGTAACCGGCCAGCGAGCCATCGATACGGAATCGCACTCCTAAAACTATATTGGATTATGACCGAACTTGAGTTGCAAAGTGAATATGTAATGGACTTCTTCTGCCGCCGTGCAGATGGTCTTGGTTTTCGTGAAATAAAGAATAATGCCGTTTCGCCCGATTTGTTTATTCCGGCCAATCTGTACGAGTTCTTGAAAGAGAATTCGCGCAAGGCCTGGAATAATCTGCTCAAAAAGAGTGAATATAATGGCGACGAGCAAAAATTGCTTCGGGCCATTATGGATATGATTCGCGAGAAGATTGAGGCGAGTGCCAACGTGGCTATCTTCCTGAATAAAAACCGAACCATTACATTCGAAGGCGAAATTCTGCAACTTATTTATGTCAGTGGTTCGGAGTTGCGCGGAGACGAGGACTTCAACAAAAACATATTTGCGGCCGTCGAGGAGATGAGCTATTCGTTCCACCACGACGCCAAAAAGATATTTGCATTTCGTCCCGACCTGTCGTTCTTTGTCAACGGCATTTTTCTCGGTTATGCCGAGTTGAAGAGCAACTTCACCAATCAGACCGCAAAAACGAACGGCAGGAACAAAATCATTACCGATTACCTCGAAGCCGTATGGGAATATACCAAAATTGCCAATGGAAACGATGTAGCGCAAACGCTTTGCCGTCGTATGCTCCGGCCGTTTGAGAAATCGATTCATCTCGTAACCACGGACATCACGGACACATATATACTGCGGGATCCGGGACAGTTCTTTGATGAAGCAAAGCGAGGTTTTCAAGACAACACCATCTCGATTTCTTCTTTCCGTCCGGTGGTGGAGAAGGTATTCAAGCCCCTCCCCATAAAGCAAGTGGAAGCAACCGATCCGCGCGTTCGCTTCGAAGAGGCAATGTGTTCGCTCTACTCCAAGAAGATGATCGAGAAGGAGATACTCTACTACAACTTCATGGCATACACCTATAAGACCGTAACGTCTGTTGTGAATGGCCATAAAGTACAGAAAAAGGAGTATAAGGACAAAACAGGTCGTTTGATATGTCCGCGTCCGAAGCAGAAATTCGGCTGCGACCGGATCATGGAGCGTGTTCAGGAATTTCTGGACCACGAAAATGAACCCTTGTATTTTATCAACCGACTGCGGACCGAACTGCAAGCACTCAATGCGCCACAGGACCTGATAGACCGCGTAGTGGCCGAGAGAGACAGTTATTGCAACAACAAATATGTCTATTCGCTCTTGTTGCAATATGCTGCAGGATTCGGTAAGAGCAACATAATAGGTTGGACAGCTCTGCAGCTCAAAGATCTGCGTTATAAAGGCGAATGGGTCTATAACAAGATTCTGCTCGTTGTCGATCGTTTGCAATTGCGCGACCAGCTCGACTCGATGATGCTCAACATGAACATCGACAAGGCCATGTTCATAGAGGCTACCGACCAGGACACCTTTGTGAAGGCGTTGAGCGACAAACGCCGTATCATCGTCGTGAACATTCAGAAATTCTGGGAACTCAAGAAAGCCATCGAAAAAGCCGGCAAGGATTTCAAGAATATGCGCGTGGCTTTTCTTATTGATGAGGTACACCGCTCAAACACCGATGACGTTCATCAGGAGATGTATTCGGCTTTTGATGAGCTGCAGGACATTTTTGATGAGGACGGAGGGTTTATCACAAGAGGTTCTACAAAGAAGAATCTGATTGTCGGTTTCACGGCAACTCCCAGCGACCGAGTGTTGGCCCGCTTTGGTGAATTTCACAGAAGCACCAATTTTAATCAGCTATGGAGGCCATTCGATTCATACACCATGAAGGAAGCCATAGCCGACGGTTACATTCTTGATCCGACGAAGCATATTATTCCCGTGTCTGCAAAAATGTATTTTGAACTCCCCAATGGCGTTATGCAGGCTATAACGGCAGCGATGAATTCGGGGCAGGAGGAACGGATATCGTTCGCCAGAAAACAAATATACGAAAACCCGGACCGAATGAAAGCAATTGCCGAGTTCGTGGTCAATCGTCTGCTTTCTCTGGTTTACGGAAAAATTCGTGGCACGGGAAAAGCCATGCTTGCGGTTAGCTCTATTCCTATTGCTATTCAGTACTATAAAATCATTCGTCGGTTGATGTCGGAAAAGACAGCATCGGGAACTTTTGCCAAATATGCCGATGCCCCTGTTGCTATTGTCTACTCCGACAATCAAAAGTATGAGAAATGTTCGTCGATGAACGGCGGTGTGGCTGAGGATAAGGTGATAGACAACTTCAAGACGGCAAAAAACGGGCTTATCATTGTTGTTGATAAGCTGCAAACGGGTTTTGATGAGCCCAAGCTACACACCCTGTTTCTTGACAAGGAGATTCGGGACATTAATGCCATTCAGACAATCTCGCGCGTAAATCGCAAGGCCAAGTACAAAGAAGAGTGCCATATTATAGACTTCTCATTCGGCAACGTCAACGAAAAAAATATTCGGGATGCTTTTGCCAAGTTCTGTGGTATGGTTATCACGGACTTTGACCCGCTTCGTGAAAAGGCGATTATTCAGGAGCTGTATCGAGAATTATTATCACAACCGATTTACATCAAGTGGTTCGAGCGATATAGATCTTCTGTCAACAATGCAGAGGCTAATGCTCAACTATGTCTTGATATGGACGCCGACATTCGAGCGTGGATTAAGAATGTAATGGAGGCGCATACACAATACACGCAAGATCTTAAAGCACATAGTGAGGAAACGGCCTCCACAAGCGACGATGATCCAGCAAAAGCACTGCGCAAAACTATCGGGCGGTACAACTCTCTGCTAGTCCTTTTGCAAGGTGTAATCGAATTAGATGTTCAATTTAAGGATGCCGTATTTATTGATTTCTGGCAGCTATACTGCAATATTTATCGATCTTTATTTGAGCCGCAAGACTCTATCGGCTCAATACACACTACATTCGATGGAGAAATTGGTTTGCTCGTGAGTGATGAAGTTGAGATAGAAGAGCTACAGGAGCCGGACGACGACCCCGCAAACCCTAAAAGCAAGAAAAATACGGGAGAGAACAGAGGTGGGTTGGCATCGATATTCGACATTCTTGCCCGACTAAACGCAACCGAACAGGAAAGAGAGCAAGAGATACAATTCTACTTTGCGAGGACAAACGAATTTTATAAGTTTCTAAAGTCCGACGGACGGTTTATGGCAATGTTACGTAGTCCGAATTTTTCGCGTGATGAAATAGAAAAAGAGTACAATAAACTGATTCGCCGCTTTCTTCGACAGGCTGAAGATGTCAAGATAAAGAAACTTATTGACGAGAACAAGGAGATGTTTCTTGAAGACTTCAAGAACAAGATAGTCAATGAATGAGACCGTAAACTAAGGTGTGTTTAGTAAAGAATTTATTAACTTTATAAATACGCTTTAGTTTCAGTCCCCTTTTATTCATCTCGGATAGATTTCTTGGATTGATTGTTGACTATTCGGATAGCATATAGTAAGCATCTTCTCCAATACGCCTCTTCCTCCTCATCTGGCCTACGCCCGTCCCAGCGAAGGAAGGTAGGAGTCGGAGTTGCCACCGCCTCCGCCGGATGATACAGCGACAGGCTGTCCTCCAATCAACGCATCAGCGATGGAGAAGATCCGCTCCCGGACAGACGGCTCCGCCATCTGGTCGATAAACTCCTGCATCGGTGCAGTCTGGTTCCCGTTGAGATCCGTAAGCCTCATATTCTCCTGTTGCAGCCGTTTAAGCTCCTGATAATCCACCAAAGCATTTCGCTGCACAGCCTGCACCTGTTGCTCGGCATCCTTCCGATACAACGCTTCAATCTGGCGGACAATCTTCACGAATCGGCTGGCGATAGACCGGTTCTGCTCGTCGAGCCATTTATCCACTCCGAACATCGGAGGCTTGGAGGCAATTCTTGGTGGGTCGAAGTCTATCTGGTGGTTGCGGAACGGTTGTGCAATCCGTCCGACACGCTCCATATCGCGTGTCATTCTGTCCAGCTCCTGCTCTTTCGCCTGAAGTTTACCGGCCTTGTCGTCCAGCTTCGTCTGGTACTCGGCAATGAGTTTCAGAAGATCGGTTTTCCGGGCGTCGTATTTGTCGAGCGTTATTCTTCCGGACGCTAGTTTCTCTTCGACTTCATCGAGCTGCGATTTATGGTTTAAAATCTGTGTTTCCAGTCTCCGTATCATAGACTGAAGCCCTTTGACCGCTTTCTCGGCCTGTTTTGCCTCGTGAGTCAGTTTTACGGATGTAGTCGCGTTTATTAAGATGGCTAACGTTCCGGCCTTCAATACTGTCGCCACGTTCAAGTCCGTATTTACTGCCAACCTCCTCGTAGAGCGAGGTGTGCATCTCCCGAAGGATCCGGCCATACTCGAAGCGGTTCTTCCCGAACTTCGCCGACCACATGACACATTCGCGTCCGCTTTTGGCACGTTATCCGACGGGAACGATCAAGGCATGGATATGCGGACTGCTCTCGTTGAGATGAACCTGAAAGCCGATGATGGTCTCCTGCCCGTATCATCGGGCGCACCAGTCATAAACGTCTTTTGTCCATAGTTCGATTTCAGGGCACCGCTGGAGAGGGATCGGAATGAGGCGTTTCACGTTCGTCGACTGGGGTAAGATACAACGACCGGCTCTGCCCCCGCCCGTTTCGCCGTCCGAAAGTGCAATAGTGCAAGGTGCAGCCACTTTGTTCGGACGGAGTTTGCTATATGTTCCGTGGTCGATCTTCTCCAGGAGGGAATTCGGCTGGCAGCACAACTGCTTCAAGGCATAATAGACAGAGCGCCTCGACAGCCCGACCCGCTTTCCCGCGACGATCGCATTGCCTGCCGTGAAGGTATCGCCCAACAGCGACGACCACGCCTCTTTGGACTCGCCGATATTGCTTGTGACAATCAGCTCCTGAATCCTCCGATAAGTCTCCTCATAATAGCCGATCATCCGAATGGCCGCCTGTACGGATTCGAGGTCAACGCATTGCATACCGCCTCCGTCCGTCGCCCATTTCAACGCCTGGAATACCAGCGAGAGCCGGGCAGCATTGCCGTTGAGTTTCATCTTGCGGCTCTCCACCTCCGCATCGTCCTCGATGGCGTTCACCTCCTCGATGATGCCGTTGTACCAGTTGTAGAAATACTCCTCCGCGTCGTCGGCCATATTCAGCACAACACCCGTCGGATACGGGAGGCTCACGATTCTGTTCAGCACCTCCCGCCATTGTCCGACAAGATCCGGCCGCGCAATGGTGCCGTCGTCGCGCTTCCAGCCCGAGATCCTCCGGTCTTTCGGATAGACGAACAGAAAGCGGTCGAGCAGTCCGTTTGCCATGTATTCGGCCCGGAAGATCTCCGACAGCAGATTGGTCTGCGCCGAACCGATGATGTTGATGCACGGATTCTTGATAAGGATCGGCCGGGCTTCCGACTTGCGGATTACCTTCAACGGCTGGCCGCTGTAGGCCGTCAGCAGGTCTTCGATGAGGTTGTTCCGGTTGTTGTAGCGTTTCACGGAGTTGAACAGCGCCCGAATCTCATCGACTACCAGCGCAATGCCGCGCGGGTTGTACTGGTGGATGCTCATCATCGCCTCGGGCGTGAAGTCCGAGATGACGGTCGTTACCAGTTGCGGCTTCCGGAGCAGCGTACAATCCTCCGCCTCACCGCCGCGCCGGTTTCCGGACGAGGCAAGCGCCTCGTCCGCAAGGAAGCCTGCTACCACCTCAGCCGTAATCTGTCGGATTCAACTCGTTACACTCCGCAAACTGGCTGTCGATCCGTTCGACACGGGCCAACAGACGCTGGTTGAAACGTTTGTATTCGCTGCCGTAACTGACCGCAACTCGCACCGTATGAAGCCATAAAAACAGCGCAATAAACAAATTTTCTTGTTTATCGCGCTGATATTTAATTGTTTAATCTATTCGAAGAGCGTCAATATTCCTCCTCGTTGAAGAAATTTATCTGTATTGATTATCAATATATTATGCAATAATAAATGAATTTTGCGCAAACAAACCACACCGTCTGAGGCGGTCTGAGGCGATGGGAGGAATAACGGGACAAACATATTTAGCTTCAATCCAACACATTATTTAAATGCAAGCATCAATGCGGCACGAAGAGCCTCAGTTCGTTTTTCTTTGAATGTCTTAAAATCATTCCACTGCATTGTGCAGCATGCGTCAATATAGTTTTTGCTCTTATAATCAGCAATCTTATTGATATCATTACCAAAATGTTCTATAATCCATACATTAGGATCAGCATCTTTTTTCCCTATATTTTCAGCACCTTCTAATAATTGGAGATTGAAAAGATAATTTTTCTCTTCAATAAAATCTGGAGAAAGATCCTTATTTTTAATAGTGAACTTAGCTTTTGGATATATATGATCAATATGGAATTTGGAATTTTTATAATCTAAGTGTGGATATAGTACTTGTAGAACAGGTAATATAGCAGGGTTGCCATATTGCAATGTGAGCAAATCTTCCACGTCGTCAATAGTTACCTTTAATGCTTTATTGGCATCCATCTTCGCCATTCTAACATTAAATTCTGAGAAATCCTTCACTCCATTCATTCCTTCTAGTGCATAGCTAAGTTTTCTATCCAATGAGGTAGTAAAGTAAGAGGTAATCTGTGCTGTTCTGACAAACTTAAACATCGCCTCTTTATCAACATTGCCAAGTTTGTTATATACTATGTCGTTCCTATATAAATACAGCGCAATGATCGAGATGATGTAACCGGATGCCAATTGTCCAGAATATCCAAAATCTTCGACAATACGGACTGCATCTGTAATTGAAGTGACTATTTTTTCCCAATTTTGTTCAATTGAATGAATATTAGTTTTGTTGAAATTCTTCAGATTAAATATGTGGTTTGCGCCAATTAGCAACAAACTGGTTTTCAATATTTGATCTCTACCGAAACAGCCGAATCCTGTAGTCCTAAACTTATCAACATATACATTCATTTCTCCTCTTATATCTGACGAGAAATTTGCAGTCAAAATTGACATAAGCAAGTCTGAGTAAGACAATGTTGTCCCTCCGCTATTAACCCTAATGAATATCTTTAAGACTTTATCTAGATTCTTTTCTGTTTCCTCAAAGTAAGAAATCAATCGTTCTGTACATATTACATTCTTAAGTTTCTCCAATATATCGGCCTCCATATCGTCCAATTCATTCTCTCTACAATATCTATTTAAACTTTGCAGGTTAAGAATGTCGCCAACTTTAAACCAGAAATTATTTTTATCCGAAGAAGGTATTTGAGCAGGATTTTTAAATTCAAATTGATAGCAATCTTCAGTGTCTTCCTCACTAGGTTGATATCTTAAATTGAGATATAGCTTCTTTAATTCAAAAGCATTTGGATTATCCCACCAACCTTTTGGTTTTTTCAGAGTTCGAGAACCTTTTAATCCAATATACAATGAAGTTAATCGCTGCTGACCATCAAGGACAATATTTAAATCATTAGAGTTAACTTTTGCAATATCAATTTTTTCATTATGAGGATTTCTAACATCATAATCTTCTATGAATTGATATAGCTGAAAGTTTAATTTATCTGAGTCTGGCAAAGCTGACTTATCTGTTTCCACATCAGTTTTTCTTAATTTCCAAAATAAGAAAGAGCCTATTGGATAATTTCTTAATATAGAGTCAAATAGTTGCTCTATTTTCTTTTCTGCGGCCCGATCTAGCCAAACATATTCTCTTTGAATGTCCGGGAGAAAGTAACTGACATTGATTTCTTCGATGACCTCCTTAATTGTTATATCCTTAAATTGTCCCATATTATAGATGAATTATTTTTATTTCAAACAAAATGCCATGTAGCCCAAGAGGACTAAACGATAGTAAATCAAATAAATACAACATTCAGACAAATAAATTGGGTAGCACGTGTGAAAAATCATAATTAATTTACAAAGGTAAGCCCATCTGCATATTGCTCGTATATTGCCATTTCTTCTTTGCTCAAGACTCTGTCTGTATATGTCAGTGTTCCATCTGGATTCAAATGAGCATCCTTCATTATGGCAACATATGATTCATCACGTTGTTTCAAAAGATGACATAATGATGCTCCAACAAAGCGAATTTTTGTATCTGCAGCATTAGGTTTAATGGCCACATTAAAACCGCCGCCTTGAGCTGGTACAGATGGATAAATAATGCCATCAGAATCTTTTGTTTTCATATTAACATTTAGTAGATAATTTCACTCGTGTCCGGTTAAATTCCGGACTAGTTATTAAAAAGTTTAACAATTAAA
>ERZ1673752.1891-NODE-1891-length-26398-cov-16.297005_pt1 | contig 26398 bp, 14 predicted proteins | sample MGYA00580195_ERZ1673752 | MGnify/ENA primary metagenome ERZ1673752 (study PRJEB41218, sample SAMN15661744) | gut metagenome | host: Homo sapiens | place: Canada: London | collected 2015-08-20/2019-03-30 | study: EMG produced TPA metagenomics assembly of...
ATTACCCCAACGCTTAAACTTTCTCGCTTTACGAAACTCAAACGCTCTTCCCATAATTTATGATCTTATGATTTATGATTTATGTTTTTTATCCTCTCAATTGTGCACCTAACTTCTGTTCCAAATTTGTCTGGATCTTTTTCATGATAGCATCGATCTGCTTATCATTCAAAGTCTTTCCTTCATCCTGCAAATAGAAGCTGACGGCATATGATTTCTTGCCAGCCGGCAGATTCTTTCCTTCGTATACATCAAACAAAGCAACGTCTTTCAACAGTTTACGTTCACTTTCCGTTGCGATCTTTTCTATTTCGGCAAATTGAACATTCTTCTCTAACAACAGGGCTAGATCTCGTTTCACTGCCGGGAACTTGGAAATTTCAGAGAAGGTAACCTTGCTCTTCTTGATTTCCTTCATCAACAATGTCCAGGAAAGTTCCGCATAATAGACATCCGTTTCAATATCCAATTCCTTACAGATCTTCGGGCTGACGATACCCATCGTACCTAACTGGCGCCCGGACGAAGTCGTAATACTCAAACCTGCCGAATAGATATCGTTAGCCAGATTACCAAAAATGACCTTCTGCAAATTCACACCGAGACGAACCAAGATGTTTTCCACATATGCCTTCAATTCATAAACAGAAGACTTTTCATTCGGATGCGCCCAGTTGTTATCCACACGGCTGCCGCTTACCCACAAGCCCAAACGATAATCTTCCGAGAATTCGGCCAATGTTTCATCTTCCTTCTTATGGTCGATATTGTAATCATAGCAATTTCCGAATTCGAAGAAGCGGATATTGCCATTTTTGCGTTTCGCATTATGTTCGACACTTTCCAAGCCTCCGAACAACAACGTCTGGCGCATGCAATTCAGATCTGCGCTCAACGGATTCATCAACATCACACAGTGAGAAACCGGGTAAGTGGAAAGATTGTCATAGTAGGCCGAGCGTGTCAGCGAGTTATTCAGGATCTCGTTGAAACCGCAACCGCAAAGTTGTTCGGAAATCAGGTTCTGCAATTTATAACTGCGGTCAGTCGGAGTCTGATAGCTCAGATTAGACTTTACATTGTCACTGAATTCCACATTATTATATCCGTAAATACGGAGAATATCCTCGATCACGTCGACATCGCGCTGTACATCAATACGATATACAGGCACATCTATCACCAAACCTTCGGCAGTTTCGGAAACGATCTTCATTTCCAAGCTTTCCAGAATGCTCTTGACCGTTTCAACCGGAATCACCTTGCCGATCAATGTATTGACCTTATCGTAAGTCAGTTCCACACGATAGGGGGCAACCGGAACCGGATAAATATCCTGGATAGCACCCGTAATCGTTCCGCCTGCCACTTCCTGAATCAACAGAGCAGCACGCTTCATCACTTCGACCGTCTGATTCGGATCCAAGCCGCGTTCATAGCGGAAAGAAGCATCCGTATTCAGACCGAAGCGACGGGCTGTCTTACGGATCCAAGTCGGATGGAAAGTGGCCGATTCCAGGAATACATTCTTAGTCTGTTCCGTCACACCGGAATCGAGTCCGCCAAATACACCGGCGATACACATCGGCTCTTCCACATTGCAAATCATCAGATCACGGTCGGTCAACGTACGTTCCACACCATCGAGCGTCACAAACTTGGCACCTTCCGTCGCCGAGCGTACCACGACTTTATTACCTTTGATCTTATCGGCATCGAAAGAGTGCAAAGGCTGTCCTACGCCGTGCAAGATATAGTTCGTAATATCCACCACGTTATTAATGGGACGCAGGCCGATCACCTTCAAACGGTTCTGCAACCATTCCGGACTTTCCTTTACAGTTACATTTTTAATCGTAATACCTGAATAGCGCAGACAGGCCTCTTTATTTTCAACGACAACTTCGATAGCCGGAACTTCATCATCAATCTTGAAAGCATCCACACTCGGACGTTTCAAGTTGGCAGGCTTACCGTTCTGTTTCAGGTAAGCGGCCAGATCGCGAGCTACACCGAAATGAGAAGTGGCATCCACACGGTTCGGCGTGATATCGACTTCCAGCACATAATCGCTCTTCACATTATAATATTCTTTGGCCGGAGTACCGACTACCGCATCGGCCGGCAGTACGATTATACCTGCATGATCTGTTCCAATACCGATTTCATCTTCAGCACAAATCATACCGTTCGATTCAACGCCACGGATTTTAGAGCACTTGATCGTAAAGCACTCATCACCATCATACAATTTAGTACCGTTTACAGCAACAACCACTTTCTGTCCGGCAGCTACATTCGGCGCACCACAAACAATCTGCAAGGGTTCCGCGCCGCCAACATTCACGGTTGTAATGTGCAAGTGATCGGAATTCGGATGTTCTTCGCAAGTAAGAACTTCACCGATGACAAGTCCTTCCAATCCACCTTTGATGGTTTGAACTTCTTCTACCCCTCCGGTTTCCAAACCAATAGAGGTAAGTGCTGCTGCTACTTCATCAGGCTGTAAATCAAAATCAAGATAATCTTTCAGCCAATTGTAAGATATATTCATCGCTTTAAAATTTATTCAGTAAAGAGACGGGGCCGTCCGGCCTACGCCAAATTGACGGACAAAAGTACAAATAATTATTCAAATATGATAGTTTCAAGTAGTTTCTTCAGGGCAACCGCACCAAAACCGTGATCAAATATCATTGACAATAGTTATTTATGCATTCTTGATTCATAATGGCCATCTACAAGTATAAGGAACTGTTTGTGTTTAAAAAGTAGGTATTCCACTGGATTATAATCAGAAACAGTGCATAAAATCTCCTCAAACAAGGCAGATAAACAGCTCCACATCCCCGTTTCGGTTTCACGTAGACCCGGGTCTCCACCTCCTCCACACCCGGATCTCCCATACCCTTCCACCCGGGTCTGAAGAAACTTTTCAAGTTGTTTTCACCAAAAAAGTAGCTTGTCTTCATGAAAAAACGAGCCTCTTTAATCTATTTTGTATCAGCTTCAGAACACATCTGACATTTAATAAAACATTGATATATAACACATTATCACTTTTACCCATGATAGTTATGATAGATAAATGATAGTTAAAAGCAAGAACTATCATAGAATAACACACTGTTTTACAAGCATATAAATTCATTTATGATAGTATGATAGTTGTTTTGCAAAAAACTAAAAATCCATGCTTACAAAACTTTATTTTGCAGACTTTGGGAAATCTCCTACATTTGCACCATAAATCTGAAATAAAATATGATGCGCATTGATATACTGACCGTACTTCCCGAGATGATCGAAGGAATGGTAAACTGTTCCATTGTGAAACGGGCACAAGACAAAGGTTTGGCTGAAATACATTTACACAATCTGCGGGATTACACGACCAACAAATGGCGGCGTGTGGATGATTATCCTTTCGGGGGTGAAGCCGGCATGGTTATGCAGATCGAACCTATCGACCGGGCCATCTCGGCTTTGAAAAGCGAAAGGGATTATGATGAAGTTATTTACACATCGCCAGATGGGGAAACCTTCAACCAGCCGATGGCAAACAGCATGTCGATGCTGAACAATCTGATCATCCTTTGCGGACATTACAAAGGAATCGACTACCGCATCCGCGAACATTTGATAACAAAGGAAATATCTGTTGGTGATTATGTCCTGACAGGAGGCGAGTTGGCTGCCGCCATCATCACAGATGCCGTCGTACGTCTTATTCCCGGAGCAATCGGCGACGAGCAAAGTGCCCTCTCCGACTCGTTCCAGGATAATTTGCTAGCTCCCCCAGTCTATACCCGGCCTGCCGATTACAACGGCTGGAAAGTTCCCGACGTCCTTCTGTCCGGACACCAACGCAAGATTGAAGAATGGCGTCTCGGACAAGCTCAAGAAAGGACAGCCCGGCTACGCCCCGATTTATTGAAGTAAATTGTCCTACTTCTGCTCTACTACGAAATTATAGATAAACTCATATTCATACGTGTTATTTTCCGCAGTTGCACCATTCACGGGATTGATCTTTTCTTCAATCGTCATGCCTGTGATATAATCGCCGGTCAACGTATAGCGGAATGTATATTCGGCGCAAATATCCGTTGCATCGGAGACATTATACCAATAGGCACGGGTTGGCAGATTCTGATTCATCTTCCCATAGAGCAGGTTCAACGGAGAAATCACATCAAAGCCGACCGGTTGAAATGAATTGACAACTCGGAACGGAAAGTTCTCTGGACGTAATTGAGAATTATATTCATATGTAATCTCTTTCTGTGGCAGATAAGCATAATGCACCGCATTTCCATTTTCCCACGAATAGCGATCCACCTCACCTAGTTCTCTTACCTGATAACCCGAACCGTCCTCATTTGGCCACTGGATAATCTGCGAAACTGATTTCAGCCAATTAGAACTATAGGTGTACCTGTTTTCTACAGCCGTATACACAGCATTACTCATATACTTGTTTTCAGATTTTTCTTCCTTGGCCGCAATCATATTTCCGCTTAGCGTGTAAACCGTATGGACAAAGGGATCAGTCGGAGAACCGTCGATCATCTTCACGCCACTTACGGAAATCGTCTTGTCTACAATAATATAATTATCAGTAAACTGATTTCCTTCCGTATTTAATATAATCCGATTGATTTGCTTGTCCTGGTCATAAGTGATATTCGCGTTAAAAAAAGCATTTCCGTTTTTCGTACATGTAACACTCGTCAGCTTGTTCAACTCAGGAATAAACGGCTTATCATCATCTCCACAAGACATAAGACCTGCCGCCATCAAAAGCATACTTAAAAATTTCTTCATCTCTCTTTCTTTTTATTATTCGATCTTACAAAAATAGGACATTTGCTAAAATAACGGACGAAGTAACCTATTTTAAGTAATTCTACTTGAAGAAATGCAAGTAAACCATTAGCTTTGCAATATAATTTATCATAATAAATGGCTAATAACAAACATCTTACAATAAGATAAAACGTAAAGCATACAATATCTAAAATTTAATAACATGAGAATGAAACATCTGACGGTAGCAGCACTAACATTATTGCTGTCTGTTTCTTGTAGCCAAAGACAAGAAGATTATCCGTTTCGCAATCCTGATCTCCCTATCGACGAACGCATAGACGACCTCTTGAAACGTCTGACTGCCGAAGAGAAGATCGGCCAAATGATGAATACGACTCCGGCAATCGAACGCCTCGGTATACCCGAATACGATTGGTGGAACGAAGCCTTGCACGGTGTCGCACGTGCCGGAAAAGCGACTGTTTTCCCACAGGCTATCGCGATGGCGGCTACTTTCGATGACGACGCACTGTACGAAACATTTACGATGGTGAGCGATGAAGCTCGCGCCAAATACCATCAGTATCAAAAAAATAAAGAATACGACCGCTACAAAGGCTTGACCTTTTGGACGCCGAATATCAATATCTTCCGTGATCCCCGCTGGGGCCGTGGCATGGAAACCTATGGAGAAGATCCGTACTTGACAGAACGGATGGGGGTTGCCGTAGTGAAAGGCTTGCAGGGAGACGATCCGAAATACTTTAAGACACATGCTTGCGCCAAGCATTATGCAGTCCATAGCGGACCGGAATGGAACCGTCACGAATTTGATGTCACAGTGACGCCCCGTGATTTATGGCAAACCTACCTGCCAGCTTTCGAGGCTTTGGTAAAAAAAGGAAATGTACAGGAAGTCATGTGCGCCTACAATCGCTATCAAGGCAAACCCTGCTGTAGTAGCGACAAACTGCTCATCGACATCCTTCGGAATAGTTGGGGATATGAAAACATCATCCTTTCCGACTGTGGTGCGATCAACGACTTCTGGCAACGGGACGAACGCACGCCTCGCCACGAAACACATCCCGATGCGGAAAGCGCTTCTGCAGATGCTGTCCTGAACGGGACTGACCTGGAATGCGGCAACAGCTATAAAGCTTTGATCAAAGCTTTGAAGGAGGGAAAGATATCCGAAAATGATCTGGATGTCTCCCTACGCCGCCTGCTGAAAGGTCGTTTTGAATTAGGCATGTTCGATCCGGACGAGCGGGTTCCTTATGCTCAAATCCCATACAACGTGGTGGAAAGCCCCGAACATGTGGCACAAGCACTCGAAATGGCGCATAAGAGTATGGTGCTGCTGAAGAACAAGAATAACACACTTCCACTGAGTAAAACGATCCGGAAAATTGCAGTTGTCGGTCCGAATGCCGCCGACTCGACCATGCTTTGGGCGAACTACAACGGCTTCCCGACGCATACCGTAACAATATTGGAAGGTATCCGCAACAAAGTGCCCGATACAGAAGTAATCTACGAATTAGGATGTAATCATGCAGCTGACTTCGTAATACAAGACTTGGGCAACCACATCACCTCCCCTGCCGGACAGGGATTCGCCTCCGAATTCTACAACAATACGGAATTCAAGGGAGAAGCCGTTTATAAAGGTTTAGCAAGCCAATTACATTATACGACAGGCGGAAACACGCAGTTCGCACCGAATGTAAACCTGACAAACTTCACAGCACGTTTTACCGGCGAGTTTGAAGCACCAGAGACGGAACAGGTTGAGATCAAATTGTCAGGAAACGACGCCTTCCGCCTCTTTATCGGAGATGAAAAAGTAGCCGAAGTTTGGGAAAACGAATACGGGGCAGAAAAGACGTATATGCTGAATGCAGAAAAAGGAAAGAAATATCCTGTCAAGATCGAATATATGCAACGCACGGGTAGCGCTGACCTCAACTTCCAGATCGGTACGCGTCGACCTGTCGATTATGCCGCCACTGCTACTAAAGTCAAAGATGCAGATGTGATTGTCTATGTCGGAGGTATTTCGCCTCGCTTGGAAGGTGAAGAAATGCCGGTCAACGTGGAAGGTTTCAAGAAAGGAGACCGCACCAATATCGAGATACCGAAAGTACAACAAGAAATGGTAAAAGCACTGAAAGCAACGGGTAAACCGGTTGTCTACGTGCTTTGTACGGGTAGTGCCCTGGCTTTAAACTGGGAAGACGCCAACATCGACGCCATTCTGAATGCCTGGTATGGCGGACAAGAAGCCGGGACAGCGGTTGCCGACATCCTGTTTGGCGACTACAATCCGTCAGGTCGCTTGCCAGTCACATTCTATAAATCGATCGACCAGTTGCCGGACTTTGAAGATTACAGCATGAAAGGCCGTACCTATCGTTATATGACCGAAACACCACTTTATCCGTTCGGATACGGCTTGAGCTACACAAACTTTGCCTATCGGAATGCGAAGCTGTCTTCTGGCAAGATTACCAAAGACCAATCTGTCACACTGACGTTCGACATTGCCAACACCGGCAAAATGGATGGTGACGAAGTTGCACAAATCTACATCAAAAATCCGAACGATCCGGAAGGGCCGATCAAAGCGCTGAAGGCTTTCTTGCGTGTACACGTAAAAGCTGGCGACAGCCAGGAAGTCAACATCGAGCTGACACCCGAAGCATTCCACTCTTTTAACGACAATACACAAACGATGGAAGTCCGTCCCGGAAAATACCAGATACTTTACGGCGGTTCATCAGACGAAAAAGCCTTAGAGAGATTAGAGTTGACAATCGAATAAAAACAAATGCCGCAGGTCTCCGGATAATCCGAAAAAAACCTGCGGCATTTTATCTATTCCATAACCCTATGCATTACGCCTCCTAACCCATAAGATTAAAGGGCGTAACCCTATGGGTCTTATCCAATATACGTCTCCATAAATTTGGCACCCGGAACCGGTGAAATCGTCACGACATCCGTATCTGCCGGAATCAGGACCGTTTGTCCTTGGTGAATATAAATTTCATTGCCTTTATTGTCACGGATAGAAGCTTTACCCTCCATACAAATATAAACGACGAAAGAATCCAGTTCGGAGAAATCACGAACCATGATCGTATCGACATCCAGCAAATTCGTTGTAAAATACTTGCAGGCTGCAAGCTCTACAGTCGCATTCGTATGCGCTTTGTAATGGGTGCGGTAGTCCGGATACAAGGTATAGTCGATCGCATCCTTTGCCAGTTCGGTATGCAATTCACGCCCTTTGCCATCCGGTCCCTTACGGTCATAATCATATATACGATAGGTGATATTGCTCGTCTGCTGGATTTCAGCAATAAAGCAACCGGCTCCGATAGCGTGTACACGACCCGCGGGCAGGAAGAATACATCGCCAGGATTCACCTCGTATCGTTGTAACACATCCATGATCGTATTATCCTCGACACGTTTCACGTATTCATCCGCATTGATCTGCTTTGAAAAGCCTGAATATAAGCCGGCACCTTTGGCAGCATTGATCACATACCACATTTCTGTCTTGCCAAAAGAATTATGGCGTTTCTTTGCCAATTCATCATCCGGATGAACCTGAATAGACAAATTATCGCGTGCATCGATAAACTTGATCAACAAAGGGAATATGGAACCAAATTGTTCGACCACCTTTTCCCCTAACAGTTGCTTGCCATATGTACGGATCAGTTCATCTAGCGTTTTACCTTCAAGTGCACCATTATCTACAACAGAATAATTGCCCTCTACATGTGAAAGTTCCCAACTTTCGCCAATACCTTCCTGCACCGGAGTGATGCCCTTAAACGGGCAAATGTCAGAGCCTCCCCAGATAATCTTCTTGAGGATAGGCTTAAATGTCATTGGATATAACATATTTGATTTTTGATTTATCAGATTTATAATTTATGATTTACGCATTGACCACAAATCATAAATTATAAATCACAAATTATTTCGCTTTCTTTACTTTCTTCAATACAACAGCGCTGCGTGCCGGAATGTATAATTTGAGCCATTCTTTTTTCTCTTTTTTATACAATGGATCGAATTGCGTGAAATGATGAATGGTATCATCCGCGAGCCCGAAGCCACCGAATCGGTTAGCATCGGTATTCAGAACCACCTCATATTCACCCTTAGGCACAAGGAAACCGTAATCGGCAAACGATTTTGTCGGATTGAAATTGAATACGAACACCAAGTCTTTTCGCATATAAGCCAAAATCTGATCCCCATCGTTATCCCAGACTTTCTGTATCGGAGTGGACTGGAAGTTCTTCACGCTACGGATCAATTCCAACATTTCACGATCGAAATCGCCTAAGAAATGATATTTCAAATCCATATTATCGACCAAATCCCATTGGCGGCGTGCATACTTATGCGACCAGCCATTTCCTTCACGCGGGAAATCGATCCATTCCGGATGGCCAAATTCATTCCCCATAAAGTTCAGATAACCACCGTTGATGGTGGAGGCCGTGACCAGACGGATCATTTTATGCAAAGCTACACCCCGTTCCACCATAAAATTGTGATCATCTTTCTGCATATGCCAATACATGTCGGCATCGATAAGACGGAAAATGATCGTCTTGTCACCCACCAACGCCTGGTCATGACTTTCCGCATAGCTGATTGTCTTTTCGTCAGCACGGCGGTTCGTCGTCTCCCACCAGATGGAAGAAGGATGCCAGTCTTCGTCTTTCTTTTCCTTGATCGTCTTGATCCAGTAATCGGGGATATTCATTGCCATACGGTAGTCGAAGCCATAACCGCCATCTTCATATTTGGCAGCCAATCCGGGCATTCCGCTTACTTCTTCGGCAATCGTAATCGCATTCTTATTGACTTCGTGGATAAGCTTATTAGCCAACGTCAGATACGCAATAGCATCACCATCCTGATGACCGTTAAAATAATCAGCATAATTACAAAATGCTTCGCCCAGCCCGTGACTGTAATAAAGCATCGAGGTCACGCCATCAAAACGGAAACCGTCGAATTTATACTCGTCCAGCCAGAATTTGCAGTTCGACAACAAAAAATGAAGCACTTCATTCTTTCCATAGTCGAAACAAAGGGAATCCCATGCCGGATGCTCGCGACGGGCACCGCCCAGAAAATATTGCGTGTAAGATCCATCGAAACGTCCGAGGCCTTCTACTTCATTCTTGACAGCATGACTATGTACGATATCCATAATCACAGCAATCCCCATACTATGAGCCTCGTCTATCAACTGTTTCAGTTCTTCCGGCGTACCAAAACGGGAAGATGCGGCAAAAAAACTGCTGACATGATAACCGAACGAACCATAATAAGGATGTTCCTGGATAGCCATAATCTGAATGGCATTATATCCTTCCTTCGCAATACGGGGCAGCACCATACGACGGAATTCGTCGTAACTGCCGACTTTCTCTTCATTCGAAGCCATACCTATATGACATTCATAAATCAGCAATGGAGAGACATTAGGCTTAAACCGTTTATGCTTGAACACATAAGGTTTCTCCGGATTCCATACTTGCGCGCTGAAAATTTTGGTATTTTCATCCTGAACGACACGCCGTATCCATGCAGGAATACGTTCCCCGCTGCCTCCTTCCCACTCGACTAGGAGTTTGAACAGGTCTTCATGACGCAGCAAACCTTCAGCAAGCGCAATCTCCCAAATGCCATTGCCCAACCGTTGCAACTTATACCGATCGTCCTTCTTCCATTCGTTGAAAGTCCCAATCATATATATAGCAGTAGCATTGGGTGCCCACTCACGAAAAACCCATCCACTCTTTGTCTTATGCAATCCGAAGTAGAGATACCCGGAAGCCATTTCCGACAACGTCTGTCTACCGTTACCGGTCAGGTTCTTCTCTTTGTTTACCACGTATTGGTACCGTCCTTCTATTGCCTCCTTATAGGGGGCCAGCCAAGGGTCATTCTTTATTAGATTTAGCGACTCCATGATTTTTTGAGATTGGTTTCGCACAAAGATAGAAGAAAAAACTCACATATAAATAAAAAGTCCGTTGCAAATGCATAGGCTTAAATCAATTATCCGAAGAACTCCGTTTGTTCTTATTCAAAATCAATGTCGACGGCATCTTTTGAAGGGCCTCTTTACGGTGTTCGGATACGTCGTTCCAAGTGTTGTAGCCGATCAGCATGAAGTTATAGCTATTGAACAATCCCGGCGTCAGGTCTTTATCTGGTAACAGCTGGGTTTGTGGGGTGGACGAGACGAAATCCCAAAGTTCTTTGAGAATTTGATCATGTCCGGGTGTTGTGGTGGACATCTTGGCTACAATACCGACAGAACCGTGAGTCGCTTTCAGCAATGTCCTTGTATAGTCGAGCAGAAAGAGATCTTCTTCGGAACTGATAACCACCAACGTATTGGTGGCCTTCACGAAATTTCGGTTAATAAATACACCGACGTCGCAATTACTGCGGGCAATAAACATCTTAGTCTTATCTTTCAGCAACGCACCAGGATAAAACCAGGATTCGGGAGCTTTGAAGCGTTTGAAATAACGGTTATAGAAGGAAGTACGGTAACGGGTAGCCGCGATATCGTCCGGCGAGTCGCTCATAGAGATGCCAGAACCGACCAGCAGGAAGTCAAATCCTTCGTTATTGACGATGTCGCAAATATCCTGTCCGGCGTTATTCGAAACCTCATAGCGTGTATGGATGTGCATACCTAATTTTTTGGCTCCATACAAGATCGGTCCGAAACTCACTTCCTCAAAATTATCCGTATGTAACGGATTGACATCGGACCCGACGGTCAGGTGTAGCGCCGTCAAATCCAGTTTGTTCTTTCCACGGGCAAACATCTGGTGAGCCACATCAAGCATAATCTGTCCATTTCCGGCACGTCCGAATGAAAGGAGAACCTTAAATATCCCGTCGGCCGGTTCCACACAAACCTGATGTTCCTTAATCTTTTCACGTGTCTTGAAACACAATTTAATGAAAGAAACCAACGGGATTGTCATAAAGGTCGTGACCAGGGTCATCAAAACCAACATGACGAAAATAGAAGGCGGCAATATCTTCATCTCATAACCGATCGTCAACACGACCAGCTCCATCAGACCGCGTGTATTCATTAAAGCCCCAATGTAAAAACTGTCTTTCCAGCTTTCACCGACAAAACGAGCGGAAAACAAAGCACCCCCGAACTTACCGATAATAGCCACTACGATGAAGATTCCACACATGACCCAAAGTTCCGGTGTGTTCAGCAGACCGATCTCCGTACGCAGTCCGGTCGAAACGAAAAAAAGCGGCAGGAAGAGCGCCAATGATACGTCTTCCACCTTTTCCGTCATGATCTTGCGGAATTTGATGTTCCCTGGCATGACCACGCCTGCAATAAAGGCGCCGAAAAGAGCATGCAACCCTAATATCTCGGTAAAATAGGAGGATACGATCAGTAGCAGGAACATCAGGGCCACCAGTGCTTTGTCAATCACTTCTTTATTATGGTATATATGCCCGATCATCCGTAAGAAAGGACGAACAGCAAGAAACATAAAAAGAATGTACAGAATGGAGAATAATATATTGTAAACGGCACTCAGCATACTGCCCGCCTGAGCGATGGCAATCACGACGGCCAACAGGCACCAGGCAGTAATGTCTCCGTTGGCAGCACTTGCCAATGAGATAGTTCCCAAATGTGTTTTGGTCAACCCTTTTTCCTGGATAATCCGGGCTAAAACGGGAAAAGCCGTAATACTCATGGCAATCCCGATAAATAGAGCGAACGACAGGAATGGTGTCCCTTTATGAGCATAAGATCCATAGACATAATAGGCAGTCAGCATACCGAAGAAAAACGGCACGATCGTACTGGTATGGCTGATCAGGATAGTTTCCTTCAATTTTTTGCGAACTTCGCCGATATCCAGTTCCATACCGATGGCAAACATGAAAAGGATAAGACCGAATTGGCTTAATATGGTGATATTACCTAATGACTCGAGTGGAAAAAGAAACGCAGATACCCCCGGCAGAAGATGGCCGAGCACGGACGGACCGAGTACGATACCGGCTACGATTTCACCGATGACGGTGGGTTGGCCGATCTTTTGAAACATCCAACCGAACAAGCGGCAGACAATTAATATGGTAATAATTTGCAGAAGAAGGATTCCCATCGACGACTGGATATGGTGAGTAACCGAATCCCAGAACACAAGAAATCCCTCCCCCATAGTTTGGGGAGCATTTTGCATGGTCTGAACGGCTGTTCCGACCTGCTGGCTTTCTCCTTCTTTGACTATGAAATACATGAGTGAGCCAAAGACCAGGATCATCATCAAATAAAAGGCTATGCTTTTTGTTCCTTTACCCATCTGCTATCTCTGATACGGTTTCTTGCAAAAGTAAGAAAATGAATTAATATAACTCCTTGTGTGATGAAATATTTTACTGGCGATTTTGTTTTTTTGCAAAATGTCAGATTTACCTTCTTCAGGTTCGTCTGTATACGTCCATTCACCGGATTAGAGGCCACAAGCTTATGATAAATATTTATTTTATAGGAGGATATTGCCTGATTTGGATTTAAATATTTCAATTAGATACATCTTAATATATAATTGGGCATAAAAAAGCCACTAAAGCTGCACGATCCAAATAAGCTTTAGTGGCTTTTACAGTCAAGGTCAGCTATATTTAATTAGTATGTTGTCTTTTTATTCAAACCCTGCATGCACACCTTTGATGGAAAAGGAATCCGCTTCTCGTTTTTTCTCTCCAGTATACATCCATTCGATAGTGTCTTCGTATGTCTTGCCGTCTTTGCTTGCAACGGTCTTCACAATGTTCTTTCCGTCTGCCAAGGTGACATTGTCTATAATATAATGTACGTCTGTATAACCTTTACGGATACCGGACAACTCTTGGCCGTTCAAGAAAACTTTAGGTTCTCCGATATTAGAATAAACGGTGATAGAAGTAACTTTCTTTTCGCGATCCACATTCCGGCGCTGTGTCAAGTACAAGACAGGATCTTCACTCCAGTTCGCCTTGTACCAGAAATAAGAGTCTTTCTTCGTCTTGCGGTCAAAAGTGACCATGCCCTTCATGTTACGGGCGGGAAGATCGCCGCGATTAGCCAGCGGAGTAGCAAAATCGAAAGTGTTCCACAAATAAGAAGCAACAATATACGGATGCTTGGCGATCACGCTCCACTGGTATTCATGTGTCTTCGTCTGAAAAGTTTCCGGATAGAAAGGTTTCGTCCAATTCAGTGAATTGTCCAGATATTCGGTCTGATGGACAATGTTGGCGTCGGCTCCATACTCCGTCAGCATCAATTTCTGGTCCGGATAGTTCTTTTCCAAGCCTTCTACCCACGGTTCGATATCCTGCAATTTCTTTTCGTACCAGCCGAAATAACGATTCATTCCCTGTATGTCTGCATTCAAGTTGACCGGATGCTCCATGTGCCCGTAGCCATTTACCGAAACAGTGTAACGGTCGGGGTCTTCCGTCTTCGCTAGATCATGCAAGGATCGGGTCAATTCTTTTGTATATTCGTGCGGATGATAGACTTCGTTATGTAGCCCCCAAACATAGATGGACGGATGGTTGAAGCTCTGGCGGATCAGTTCGCGGAGTTGGCAACGGGCGTTCTCGGCTTCCTGTCCGGAGACACGGTTCACGAAAGGAATCTCCGCCCAAATGATCAATCCTAAGCTGTCACAACGCGAATAGAGGTAATCTGATTGCTGATAATGAGCAAAACGGACGGTTGTCGCACCGATATCCATAATAGTAGCCAGGTCGAAGTCATGATTTTCATTCTTCAACGCACTACCCAGCCCCCACCAGTCTTGATGGCGGGTAACGCCGTACATCGGATATTTCTCGCCATTCAGATAGAACCCTTCGCCTGCAACAATCTCGTATTTGCGCAAGCCTAAGGGCTGTACCACTTCATCTATCACTTTCCCATTCCGGATCAGGCGACTCACGATCTTATATAAATAAGGGTTCTTCCGCCCTTGCCACAAGGTAGGATTCTTGATCTTGAAATCGGCTTCGAACGACTGTACGCCCTGCGGTGTCAGGTCAAACGAGCGGCTCTGAGTTGCTACCAGTTTCCCTTCTTGATCATAAATCGTGTTCTGTAAGGTGAGCGGAGCCGGTTGCAACGTTCCATTATCCAACTTCACTTTCACTTTTACATCCGCTTGCTTTTTGGAGACATTCTTCTGGGTGATGTAGACACCGGAAGAAGCACAATCGGTCACGCAGATATTATAAGGCTCTGTCACGATCAACCAAACCGGACGGTACATCCCGCCATAAACGCCGAAAAGCACATGATTGATAGGAATCACGTCCGGACGTGACGCATTGTCGGTTTTCACTATGATCTCGTTATCCGCCCCCGGTTTCAGCGCCGTACCGATCTCGCATGAAAAAGCAGAGTAGGCTCCTTTATGAGTTGTCACAAGAGAACCGTTCACATACACCTCCGCAACAGCTCCCACACCTTCGAAACGCAGGAAGACGCGTTTGTCCTTCAGTTCAGCAGGAAAGAAATAGTGCTTTTTGTAGTAGGCAGGTCCTTCGTAGAATTGGTCATACTGCGTCTGCATATCTTTTGCATTCCACGTGTGAGGAATCTCGACCTCGGTCCATCCACTCTCCCATTTCGGCGCATTAACGGCCAGTTCCTTACCTGCCGGCGCTTTCTTAAATACCCAACCGGAATTAAACGGCTCGACAATCCGGCCTTCGGCCTGCATCACCAAACTGAAACAGACCAGCAACAAGGTTAAACTCAATACTCGTTTATTCATGATGTTTTAATTGATTGAGTTACAAAAATAGGTTTATCAACTTGTTTAACCGTGTAAAATCATCTCAATCCTGTTCAAGATCGTCTCCAAATCACTATCTTTGCGGTATAAAAGATATACAGTCATGCGTCTTTACTCATAAACCATGAAACTACGGATGATAAAAAGATTCTATACCGCATTCACTATATATATTATGGTTATGCTATATGCACCTCCTGTATATAGCATAAATTTCTTCTTCTCCCACCTGGGAGTAGAAGATGGCCTGTCGCAAGTTTCCGTTCTTGATATTTTCCAGGATTCGGACGGTTACATCTGGTTCGGGACGCGCAACGGCGCGAACCGCTATGATGGCTATGAATTCGTTGTCTATCAAAACGAAGTCAACAATAATGCAACATTAACAGACAACTACATTCGGGGATTTGCCGAGGACGACCGGAAGAATATTTGGATCGCAACTTCGAACGGGATCAACTGTATCGATTATAAAACCAAAAAGATAACCCGTTTTTACCCCAAAAGCATCAACAAGGAATGCACCACCAATATCATCAACCGCCTATTAAAACATTCGGACGGGAATGTCTATGCTTTCTGCAACCGATCCGTATTCAAATGCAGTATGAACCAGACGGTCGAAACGGTCTTCCCCGACATAGCAATCCCTTCACCGACCTATTCCGTAGCACAGGCTCCGGACAAGGACATTTATATCGGAACGGAGAGCAACGGCTTGTACATTTATTCCGAAAACTGGAAACTAAAAAAACACGTACCCATCGACGGTATCATTGCAACCATATTACCGGACAACAACGGGGATATATGGCTGGGACTAGACGAAACCGGAATTTGCCTCTTCAACAAAAACAAACAGACCTTTACATGGTTGCACAAGGATAACACCAACCTCAATAACAACTCGATACGCACATTCGTTTCCTATGGCGACAGTTCCATTCTGGTCGGAACATTCCGGGGATTAAACATACTGAATAAAAAAGAACTCACCATCACTCCTGCCAATATCAATATCGCCGGGAAAGGAGGCCTGAGCCACTACTCCATCCACAGCATGCTGATCGACAAAGATCAGACACTCTGGATCGGGACCTATTCAGCAGGAGTCAATTATCATAGTCCCTTTTACAGGCCGGTTTCCTATATCACGCCAAACGAATATGCCGGCATCATCGGCAAAGGTCAACAAGACAAAGACGGGAACATGTGGTTTGCAACAGAAGGTGCAGGATTGTTTTACTATAACCCGGAAAACGGGCGACAACAGCTTTATCCCATCAAACCTCTTCACGAAGGGAATTATGAGATTAATATCATCAAATCGATCCTGATACAAGGAGACTCGATCTTGTGCTCTACCCATTTCGGGTCAGTCTATTTGTTTTCCATTCGGGATAAACAGTATAAAAAGCTATACGACTTCCAGCACAACGACATTTTCTCCCTATACATCGATAAAAGCAAACGGCTCTGGATACCGACAAACAGCAGCCAGAACTTAGTGATGGTCGACAAAGGAAAGCAAACCAACCGGTTCATGGCCAACGGCATTTCCCGCTCTTTCAAATGGGTTACTGTTATCCATGAACTTGAACCAAATCTGTTTTTGTTCGGTACATTGTCTGACAGCCTTTACCTGTACGACATGAAGAAAGAAACCGTCCGCAACCTTTCCACCGAACTGCAACCGGATCCCAAATTCGAAAAGTTGGGAAATATCACGGCCATTACGCAGGACAACGAAGGCTACGTCTGGATTGCGACCAATAAAAACGGCTTATACCGCCTGAACCGGAACCTGAAATTGGCCAAACACTATCAGAAAAAGGACGGGCTGTCCGACAGCTATATTAACTCACTTACAATCGACCAACACCAAAATATCTGGGTAACGACAGGAAAATCCATATATAAACTGAATCGCACAACCGATACTTTCAGTGAAATGAAAATAGCTGATACCCCGGCAATGGAGTTTACACGATTTTCAGGCAACAGCATTTCTGCCGACGGCAGCATCTATTTCCCCGGAGACAAAGGGGTCCTTTTCTTCAATCCGGACAAGATCATGGTGAATCCCAACATTCCGCCAGTAGATATCACTTCCCTGATTGTAAATAATAAAGACGACGTGACTGGAAACATTGAGGACGGGGAGATTACGCTCACTTCCGATCAGAATAACATCACGTTCAGATACACGGCGTTAAACTTTATCCATTCCGAACGGAACCAGTATGCCTACAAGCTGGAAGGAGCCGATCCGGCATGGCACATGGTCGGAAACCGACGGGAGGCTTATTACAGCAACTTGGCTCCCGGCACCTATACATTCCGGATCAAAGCCTCAAACAACGACAACATATGGAATCCCGAAGAAGCAACACTACGCATCACAATCGATCCGCCTTTCTACAAGACTTGGTGGGCTTACCTCTTATACTTTTGTATAATCACATTCGTCATCGTGAGAATCATTCGTCATCAGCACGATAAACACGAACGGGAACGGGAACTTCGCTACAAACAGATGGAGCAGGATAAGGTCAACGAATTGCATGAGGAACGGATGCGTATGTTCACCAATTTCTCACATGAACTGCGTACTCCCCTGACGCTCATCATTAACCCGCTAAACGACCTGATGCAGTACGTATCTTTCTCGCCTGAAATAAAGGAGACACTTCAGTTGATCAAAAAGAATACCGGACGGATGTTGCTTTTAGTCAATAATCTGATGGATATACAAAAATACGAAGCGGGCAAAACAGTCCTACAAAAGACCAGTTTTAATTTTTCCTCCTTTATCCGCGAGATGTATCACTCTTTCGAGAGCGTGGCTGACAACCGGGAGATCCGTTTCGTGTTGGACAACGAGCTACCGGAAACATATAAGGTTTGTTTTGACGAAGCGGAGATCGAAAAGGTATTCTTCAACCTGCTCTCCAATGCCTTCAAATTTACACCTTCGGAAGGACAGGTGACCATCCGTGTCAACACGGTCACACAGGCGGAATGTGAACTGCTCCCCCATTTCCCGGCTCAATACAGCTCCATCCTGATAGAAGCTGGATACCTGTTTATCGAGGTGATAGACACCGGAAAAGGTTTCAGCGAACAGGAAGCAGAAAAGATTTTCGAACCTTTCTATCGTTCACAAGAAGATATACACCGGCAGATTTCCGGTACAGGTATCGGGCTCAGCTTGACACGCTCCATCATTTTGCAGCATAACGGTTGCATCTGGACCGAAAGTTCAGAAACGGAAGGCACCCGCTTTATGTTCCTTCTTCCCGACACCGAAAAACAGGAAGAAGGGAAGAACGAATCTCCCGTCCTATCCAAGTCCGCCGAAATCAGTAAAAAGTTCGATTTGCTGGTCGAAGAGACCCAGAACAAAAATAAGCAGACGGTTTTGCTGGCCGATGACAATCAGGAAGTGCTTCAATATCTGGAACAACAGCTCAGCCTCGATTATATCGTGGTTAAGGCTTTCAATGGCAAAGAGGCATTGGCGATGATTGAGGAGTCATATCCCCATATTGTCATCAGCGACATCATGATGCCAGAAATGAACGGGCTCGAACTTTGTAAACGTATCAAGGAAAACCAGAACTACTGCCATATACCGGTTATCTTGCTTACCGCCAAGTCAATGATATCACAGATCGAGGAAGGCCTAGATGCCGGCGCAGACGACTATATCGTCAAGCCATTCCAGATATCTTTACTCAAAGCCCGTATCCGGAACCTCCTTTCCCTACGCGAGAAAATGAAGACGATGTATGGGGAAACATTTTCCCTCAAACAGTTTGGAGTAGAAGAGCCAAAAGAGCACGATGATTTCCTCACTCGGTATATTGAGATTGTAAAAGCCAATATATCGAATCCCGAACTTGATGTATCAGTCATTTATGAGGCATTGGGAATGAGCCGGACTAACTTTTACAGGAAAGTAAAGACCGTAACCGGACTTTCTCCCATCGAGTTGATTAAAAATATCCGTCTGGAGGCAGGTGCAAAACTTTTAAAGGAATCGGACATGAATATTTCCGAAATAGCCCAGCACATCGGTTTTAGTAGCCGTTCGTATTTCGCCCGCAGCTTCAAGGCTGTCTATGGAATGTCACCGACAGAATATCAGGAAACAAAATCTCAAGACTAAGAATGCATCTATCAAAATTCATCAAAATAAATGTTTTTTAGCACGTTGGTATATTTTTATCCCCTTTTGGAATAAAAATACACGTGCTTGGCTTGCATCTTTCATTCTTTTGACATAAAAAACAAATAGAATCGACAAGTTAATTATTAATTGTTTAATGTGCTAATAAATTATGAAAGGCATGAACAGACAACTACGAGGGAATTTGCCTCCCAATGAAAAGGCAAACGGGAAGAATCGATTTCTTTCCTTATTATTACTCTTTATGGCGTTTATATCCGTACAGGTATATGCGCAGGACGTCAAAGTTTCCGGTACAGTTATCGCGGAAGCTGACAAATTTCCGATTATCGGGGCTAACATTGTTGTAAAGGGTACGACGATCGGTACTGTTACCGATATAGATGGTAATTTCTCCCTTGACGTTCCCCAGAACTCGACAATCGCTATCTCTTACATCGGTTGTGAAACGCAAGAAATCAAGATTACAGGAGCAAAAACATTGAACATTGTTCTAAAAGACAATGCGATCGGTTTGGACGACGTTGTCGTTATCGGTTACGGTTCGCAACGCAAATCAGACTTGACGGGCGGTATCGTGGCTGTTGGCGAAGAAAAACTCCAGATGGTTACGACAAACAATTTGATGGATAAATTGGCCGGACAAATCCCTGGTATGAACGTGACAACCAGCAACGCCAAACCTGGTGAAGACCAGTCTTTGCGTGTCCGCGGTGAAAATTCGTTGAGTGCGGACAATTCTCCGCTGATCGTCATGGACGGTATCCCTTACAGCGGATCTTTAGGTGACATTGATCCGGATATCATCGAGAATATGTCTGTATTGAAAGATGCATCTTCAGCTGCCATTTACGGTTCACGCGGTGCAAACGGCGTAATCCTGATTCAGACCAAAAAAGGTAAAAAAGGAGCACCAACAGTCTCATATAAAGGACAAGTCGGCATGCAACAAGCACAACATCGTATCGATATGATGAAAGGAGCCGAATATGTAAAATACACACAAGACTACAACCGCATGAAATACGGTTATTCTGGAGATCAACTCGATCCGCTTGTACTTTTGAATCCGAGTGAACGTGCGAACTATCAGAACGGTTCTGAGTTGGACTGGCAAGACATCATGTTCCGTAATGCTTTAACCACCAGTCATCAGATCAGCATTTCCGGAGGGACGGAAGCTACAACCTATATGGCATCAATCTCTCACTTAAGAGAAGATGGCGTTATGGAAAACACAGGTTTAAAACGTACTAACATCGCATTGAACATTACACAGGTTTTAAATAAATGGTTAACTGTCGGAATGGGAACGCAAGCGATCCAAAAAGAATTCGGCGGAGAGCAACCTTATTTGGAGGCTGGGTTGAAAATGAGTCCTTATGGCATTTATAAAGATGAAAATGATCGTTACGTCGACTATCCAATGGACCAAACTTTGTTCTACAATCCAATGGCCAATATTGATGCGACGAACGACAAAACAAATCGTAATGTATTCATTTCAACTTTTGCAGAAATTCAATTCCCGATTGACGGTCTGTCATTCCGTACAAACTTCGGTTACAACTACCGCAATAATTTTGTAGGATCTTATTACGGAAGAAATACTCTTTCGGGTAAAAAGGTGAATGGTTCCGCTTCTATAGAGAATATCCACTATTATGATTACACATGGGAAAATCTCTTGAAATATAATAAGACATTCGGTTTGCATAAAATTGATGCCACCGCCTTGTTCAGTATGCAGGAAACAACCAAAAAGGAAGCAAAAGAATCAGGTGAAAGTTTTGTAAACGACGATTCCGAATACCACAATATGGCTGGTGCCGAGAAAAATAAAGAAATCACATCCAAACTGACAGAAACGGCAATGCTGTCTTATATGTTACGTTTGAACTATTCATACGCCAACAAGTATTTGTTGACACTGACAGGACGTTCCGATGGTTACTCCGCATTTGGAAAGAACAACAAATATGCATTCTTCCCTTCCGTTGCCGCAGCATGGAATATCTCTTCCGAAGAGTTTATGGAAAGCCAGACAAATTATTTGGACATGCTGAAAATCCGTCTTTCATGGGGTTCAAACGGTAACCAGGCCATCAATCCTTATCAGACGCTTGACCGTTTGACACTGACCAACTACATTTGGGGCGACAACGGAACGGTTGTAAACGGAGCTTACCTGCCTACAAACGGTGTTGGGAACCCAAACCTGAGATGGGAAACCTCACGCACGATCAATGCAGGTATCGACTTCAGTTTCTTCAACGGACGTCTTTCCGGTAACATTGACATGTATGTGGTCAACACAAGCGACTTGTTGATGAGCCGTACAGTTCCTTACATGAACGGTTACAAATCCATTATGGACAACGTAGGTAAAACCCGTAACAAGGGTGTTGAAATCGCATTGAACTCCGTCAACTTCCAAAACAATGATTTCCGTTGGACCACAAACGTCAATTTCTCGCTGAACCGCGACAAAATTATTGAACTGCGCGGTGATGGCAAAGACGATATCACAAACAAATGGTTCATCGGAGAACCGCTGCGCGTATTCTACGATTACAATGTCGTTGGGACATGGCAGGAAAACGAAACATATGTTGAAAACGGACATACGATCAGCTGGGATGCCGAAAGCGGCAAGTTCCTGAATGAAGAAGGAAAAGAATACCAGAAAGGCGCTGTCCCCGGTTCTGCTAAACTGGAAGACAAAGACGGAAACGGCTCTATCACAGCCGATGATAAGAAAATCATCGGTTCCAAACTGCCCAGCTTCCTGCTGTCAATGGGTAACCGCTTCGATTACAAAAACATCTACTTCTCTTTCTTGCTGAACGGAGTATTCGGGCAGACAAAAGAATTACATGACTACAACTTCGACCGCTGGATGCCGACATACAACTACATAAGCGGTATGGACTACTGGACACCGGAAAATCCGACAAACGAAATGACATCTCCTGCTTATGTTCCTTACGATAAACATTCATTCTACAAAAAAATGAATTACGTCAATATCAAGAACATCACGATCGGATACACGTTCCCGAAGACTACATTAAGTGCAATTGGAATCAGCTCGCTGAGTATCAATGCAAGTGTCAACAACCTCTATACTTTCAGTAACATCGACAACTGGCTGAACTTAGAAGATAGCGATGCTAACAGAAATGTTCTCGTTACCTACCCGACAGCCCGTTCTTACATGTTTGGATTAAATCTTACTTTCTAACATTATAATATAATTGAATTTGGATATGAAAAATATATTAGCAACTGCCGCTGCTGCATTCTTATTGGTGACATCAACCGGTTGTTCAGGTTTTCTGGATGAAGAGCTAAAAAGCTCGCTATCTCCAGACAATACATACACAAGCAGCTATGGTTTCGAAGTCGGAGTAAACGGGTTGTACGGTTGGGCCCGTTCCGAATTTAACACATGGGGAGGAGCAACAACAAGCCAGGGACAAGCTTGTCCGTACGAATCATTTCAGGTAGCAACAGACATTGTCTACACAGGGCATGGAGACGGTTCATTGGTTCCTTTCGAAAACTTGTCTTATACACCATCCACAACATTTGTCACTTCCTATTGGAACTGGGGATACGGTTTGATCGCCTCTGCCAATGAAATCCTCGAATATTCGGAAGGTAATGTAAATTGGGACAAACCGACCGATAAAGCCTACTATCAGGCTATCGCTCGCTTCTTCCGCGCTTATGCTTATCGGTATCTGGTATATTTGTACGGAGATGTTCCATATGTTGATAAAATTGAAAAAGACTTCCGGATAGACTTTACCCGCACACCGAAAGCGGAAGTTTTAGGCAAGATGATCGAAGACTTGCAGTTTGCAATCGCAAATCTTCCGGAAGATCCCGATAAGGTCGAAGTTGGACAGTTAACAAAATGGGCTGCCCAGCATATGCTTTCGGAAGTATACCTCATGGCAGGCAAGTATGCAGAAGCGGAAACAGCAGCAAAAGCTGTAATCGATTGCGGTTACTTCCATCTGATGACTTCACGCTTCGGTGCGGAGAAAGACAAAGCCGGAGATCCGTTCTCCGATATGTTCAAAGAATATAACCAGAACCGTACTTCCGGTAATATGGAAAGCATCTGGGTTATGCAACTCGAATACAACACGACCGGAGGCGGCGGAGCAAACGAAGACTGGACAAAACGTGCTTGGGTTCCCAAATACTACAACGAAGACGGCTTTGTGTTGGCAGACTCTTTAGGCGGGCGTGGTTTGGCACAGATCGTCCCATTCAAATGGTGGATCGACAGCAACGACTTCTTCGCTTCAAGCGATATTCGTAACTCGGAATATAACATCAAGAGAAACTGGTATTACAACGATACTTCTTCTGATAAATATGGAAAGAAAGCCGAAATCACAGAAGAGACATGGACAAAATTCACCATATACCCGGCTGTCACGAAATTCTTCTACGGAAAAGCAGAGGATTTGAGCTATGGCGGTAACAATAAAGACCGTATGAAGTTCCGTCTTGCCGAAACATATCTGCTATTGGCTGAAGCACGCTTGATGCAAAACAATGCACAAGGAGCCGCAGACGCGATCAATGTAATACGCAAACGAGCCAATGCACCGGAAATTACAGCTAAAGATGCCACAATTGACTTCCTACTGGACGAACGTATCCGTGAATTGGTTGGTGAAGAGTTACGCCGATTTACGTTGGTTCGTACAGGCAAGCTGGTTGAACGCGTAAAGAAATACAACCCGCACAGCAACACTATGGATGAACATCACACCTTGTGGCCGATCCCGCAGACCATCATCGACTCTAACACAGGAGCCGAATTTCCACAGAATCCGGGATACTAAGCATTGAATAGCTATAAAGTAAAAACACACTTATAGGATGAAAGGGGAAGTTCCAGCCAAAGGGACATCCCCTTTCTTTTTAATAATCATAAAATTTGGTACATTTTTTACTCATTTTGAGATGATATTATTATATCCTGAGCCTTATCTTTCCTATTTTTGATGCAGAATTAAAAGAAACAGAACGAATATCATGAAAACTACAATCAAGTACATCTGTACAGGCCTCTCACTTTGCGCTTGTACCTGTTTAGTGAACAATCTGCCGGCACAGGCCGAAACGACAAATACAGCCGCTGTCAGTGCGACGGAAACGGACTGGGACCGGCAAAGCATCATGGAAGTTGCCCGGCGGGTGGCGGACTGGCAGATCAAAGATTATCCCGAAAACAAATATGCCAAGAGCGAACCGCGCGGATGGATCGCCGGAGCACTTTATATGGGGATGTTCGACTGGGCGGAACTAAGTGGAGACAATACATATTATGACTGGCTCCGGAAAATCTTCAACCGACAGAGCTGGCAGGTTGCCAACCGGATGTATCATGCCGATGACGTTTGCATCGCACAAACCTACATCGATTTCTATAATAAGGAAAAGAACGAGAATATGCTGAAACCGACCATCGCCCGCGCCGACTGGGTGTTGAACAATCCTTCCAACGGAAGCATGGATCTCGATTACAGCAAAGGCAGCACGATCAAACGCTGGACGTGGTGCGACGCCCTTTTCATGGCGCCCGGAGTCTACACGCGGCTCTACACGCTGACCGGCAACCGTAAATACATGCACTTCGCCGACAGTGAATTCCGTGCTACCTACAATCACCTGTATGATAAAGACGAAGACCTTTTCTATCGCGACAGCCGATACATCGGACAGAAAGAAGCCAACGGCAAGAAGATTTTCTGGGGACGTGGCAACGGTTGGGTAATCGGCGGGCTGGCGGAAATCCTGAAGACGCTGCCGGCGGAAGATACCGAATTCCGTCCTTTCTATCTCGAACTTTATAAAGAGATGTCCGAGCGCCTCGCCGGGTTGCAAGGAAAAGACGGTTATTGGCATGCCAGCCTGCTGGACCCGGACAGCTATCCTTCACCCGAAACAAGCGCGACCGGATTTATCGTTTACGGCTTGGCATACGGAATCAACCAGGGGTATCTGCCGGCAGACAAATATCTGCCAGTCGTAAAAAAAGGATGGGAAGCACTGACCCGTGCAGTTGAAACGAACGGGAAATTAGGGTGGGTTCAGCCGGTAGGTGCCGATCCGAAAAAGGTGACACGCGACATGACCGAGCTCTATGGTACAGGTGCATTCCTGATGGCTGCATCGGAAATTTACAAATTAGCAAACAAATAAGTCACAACAAGGATCTTTTTTTCATAAAAGTACCTGCAAAAGCTCTTGAACACCCGGGTAAACCCACCTTTAACATCCGGGTGTCGGGAGGGCAAACACCCGGATGTACAGAGAACAAACATCCGGGTGTTCAGCATCAAATCTCACTATCTTGTTGAAAACAAGCGATATGCTTTGTATCTTTTTCTGCCGTATTGGAAAAAGATGGAGTGTAAGCGTCTCCGCGATGCTACCATTGTTGTTCAAACAAGAGTATTTAGCTTTG
>ERZ1673752.1894-NODE-1894-length-26340-cov-7.239452_pt1 | contig 26340 bp, 27 predicted proteins | sample MGYA00580195_ERZ1673752 | MGnify/ENA primary metagenome ERZ1673752 (study PRJEB41218, sample SAMN15661744) | gut metagenome | host: Homo sapiens | place: Canada: London | collected 2015-08-20/2019-03-30 | study: EMG produced TPA metagenomics assembly of...
TATAGAGGACGTAAAGGCCGATGAGCAACGTCGTGATGCCGATTACGCGCACCACGAACCGGGAAACAATCTTATTCCCCATCTTCCCGTGCCCTCTCAATTCTGGCGACCAGTTCGTCGATCTCCCCTTCATACAGCGATTTATTATAGGGGAGCCGGTGCGTCTGGTGCGAGCTGTCGATGAATTTCAGATCGTAAAAGTAGTACGTTTTTCGGATCCTTCCTCTGTTGTACCGGGAGCCGTACTGCCGCTGCGACTCGACGAGGCGGCAGTCCAGAATGTCGCTGTAGCGGTAGTACCGCCCGTCGAAGGGGTTGGTGCGGTAATAAAAGCCGTCCTTCTGGATCTGCACCTTGTAAAACAGGCCGAGAGAAAGAATCTGCGCGAGTGTCACCAGCTCAAAGATGATGGGAATCGCAATGAGAATCGGCGGCAGGTTCCACGCCAGAAGCATCATCACCGTCACGACAACCATCAGCAGGGAGAGAATCGTAGGAATCACCACGAACCCGGCTTCCGTCTTGCCGGTGATGACGATCTCGCGGTCGAATTCGCCCTCCCTGCGGCTGGCTCCTGCGGTCTCGACGCGCTCGATCATGTAGTCAACCGCGTCGATTTGGGAGCCAAGTACGAGGAATCTCAGCCGCTTTCCTTCTACCGTTTCAAAGTTGCAGTAGGTCGACTGGCGCGCGTTCGTCTCCCTGCCGGAGCTGAGCCACATGTCGCAGATCTCGGCGTAGCGGTAGTACCGCCCGTTACCGGGCGCGGTCTGGAAATAAAAGCCGTCCTTATCCACGAACACCTTGAAAAACAGCGCGCTGTATACCGACAGCAGGAAGGCAATCGCCGTCAGAGCCGCTATACAGCCGACCAAAATAAAGGCGCCGTTGTGCACGGTGTAGAGCCAGAACGTGACCCCGCCGAAGAGCGCCAGCATGACCGCAGCCACAACCAGCCCCGTCCGGCTGGTGATTTTGTACATCCAGTTCCGTTCTTCCATCTTTCCTGTTCCTCCTTCATTCTCTCGATCTGTCTCACAGAGTTCGCGCACCGCAGTGCGCGAATAAGATGAAATCCGTTTTTTGCGGCGGCGTGTACGCTGCAAAAAAAACACTCTGCGCGCAGTGGAGTGTCGCAGGCTGGGCAAGGGCCAGCCGAGGCGCGGACCGCAGCGAATTTCTCCATTTGAAAAAGGACTTCGTCCTTTTTTCAAGTGAGAATTAAAAGTCTAACGGCGTGTGATCGCAGATCTCACGGATTTTGGCCTGCAGGCGCTTGAGATCCTCGAACGTCTCCGGCTTTTTGTGCGGGTCGCGCAGCAGCGCGGCCGGGTGATACAGCGCCATCATCTGTATGCCGTCCTTCTCGAAGAACTGCCCGTGCTCGCGCGTGATCTTGAAGTCGGGCTTGATCATCTCCATCGCGCTGATGCGCCCGAGACAGACGAGAATCTTCGGCTGCATCAGCTCCATCTGGCGGCGCAGATAACCGCTGCAGGCCTCCTTCTCCGTGTTGAGCGGGTCGCGGTTCTGCGGCGGACGGCACTTGACGCTGTTGGTGATGTAGATGCGCGAGCGGTCGAGCCCGATCATCGCGAGCATATCGTCGAGGAGCTTGCCCGCCCGGCCGACGAACGGCTCGCCCTGCTTGTCCTCGTTCGCGCCAGGGGCCTCGCCCACGATGACGACCTCGGCCTGCGGCGTTCCGACGCCGAAAACAACGTTCGTGCGCGTCTCGGCCAGCGAACAGGCATGGCACTGCAGACACTCCTGCTTCAGTTCCTCCCAAGAATTCATTTTTCGCGATCCTCCTGCGTTTTTTTCCAGTGTAACAGAATTTTCAGGGCTTGACAACCGCGGATTGTTTCCCCACCGGCGGGACAGACTAAGCGCTGAGGGAGGAATGGTACATGACGTGGTTCTGGCTCGTGATCTTCTACAGCTTCGGCGGCTATCTGCTCGAAAAGGGCTATGCCGCCGCCGTGCGCTCGCCGCACCGGGTGCGCAAGTGCTTTCTGCTGCTGCCGCTGTGCCCGGTGTACGGGCTGGCGATGCTCGCGGCGGGGCATCTGCCGCCGTCGTGTACGGAGCCATTCTGGCGGCTCGTGCTCTATGGCGGCCTGACCTGCACGGCGGTCGAGTACGCGGTGCATTTTCTCTATGAAAAGCTGCTCGGTGTCCTCTTCTGGGACTACAGCGACACGAAGCTCGACCTGAACCGGCGGATCTGCTTTCCGTTCGCGGTGGTGTGGGGGCTGCTGTCGGCGGCGGTGCTGCGGTGGGTGCAGCCGGTGCTTTGGCCGCTGGCCGCGTCCGTCCCGGCGGGGGCGGGCTACGCGATGCTGCTCCTGCTCATCGCCGACGGCTTCTTCACCGCGCGCATCCTCCGCCGCAGCGGGGACATTGACCTCCTCAGCCCGAGAAAGCTCCTCCGCGAGCTGCGCACATAGAGCAAGCGCCCCGGTGGGTCTGGCCGGGACGCGCTGCTTACGTGGAATTTCCGTTGAGGGTGAAGTTGAATGTCTTTTCGGCGAGGACTTTATCCTGCGAGTCCGTGTAGCGGATACACATGCTCGCGCCGTCGGGCAGCAGAGTGACTTTATGAGCCAAAAATGAGTAGAGCATATCGGGATCCCGCTCGCTGGGACCGCCCATCCGAATGAGGATGGGAGAGCCGTCGCTCACAATACCGCTCAGCTCGATTTCCAGATGATCCGTTGTAAGATCCATACCCTGCCGGAACGGATAGCGAGAGGTCATATACAGGGCGGATTCCGTAGTGAAATACGTCCCGCCGGCGGTTTCGAGCTGTTTTTCATAGCTGACCGGTGTAACCGGCTCGGTCTTATACCTGTCCGCCGCGACGCCGTAGCCAGCGGCTAGCCCAATAATGAGACACAAGCACGAAAGGACTATAATTTTAAGATGCTTCATAATAGAGGCTCACCTCACGATTATACCTAACTTTGTTACATAGAGAACTCATTATGCGTATCACGCACATCTGCCCGGAGGTATGTTGTCGTGCCGATGGTAACACTGCCGCTCGTAAACTGTCCCTGAATACCAAGACTCAGCGCGATATTTCGCGGAATCTGAATACAACCAACCAGATTCAACTGGGCCTTAGTCGTGCTAATCATTCTGCCTGTGCACTGCCCAACAAATTCATGCGGCCCATTCCCGGATGCATAAGCCGACCCGGTCGATTCAACCTCGGACCATGTCTTTCCGTAGTGCGAAGCGATAGCAATTGCCTGAACACTATAAAAGACTTTGTAAACGGATGAATGTGTATAGTAATTTTCAATGAATCCGTAAATAGTAAATGTGCCGTTATTGTTGGTCTCGGTATCGGTGCTGCGCCATGACTGGGGACTGATTGCGTTGTCTCCTGTTTCGGAAGTGGCTTCTTTGGGGAGCTCCGCAATGGCATCCGCGATACTCTTGTCAACGATAGCTTCGGCTTCACTGTACGAGATTCCAAGCAGACTGGCTTTTCCGGTGATATACTCCTCGCGGGTCATCTGGACAAATCGACCGGAGCTAAAAGCGTCATCTACGGACAGAGATGTTTCGGTGGGGGCTTCGGCTGCAAAGACCGCTGCGGGCATTGCGGCGAGGAGAAGCGCGAGAGCCAACACGGCTGTAAAAATGGGCTTGAACTTCTTCATGTATGCCTCTTTAAATCATCAATGGTGAATGACTAACCTAAGAAAATTTCTAAAATTAGTTGTACATCGGAATCACCTCTATCAGATACACTCGATATTGGTTTCTGCAGTAATACTAATATCATATGGAGCAGCAAAAGTCAAGCGATATTGCCATCTTTGTGACAAACGTATTAAAAAGTTGTTAAATGATACAAAAGTGATAGTTTTGCGGAACAATACCATCACTTGCGCGCGAATGCATGACGTACCCTGGGGGGTCTACTCCCTTTCTGACGCGCATAGAATAGCGCGGATAGAGAAATGACGATTTCCTGAAAAGAAAAATACAATGCACAAGTTTCGCTTCGTGAGTATATAACCGTAAGGGGGCGATAAAGGATCCGCCGGGGGATGACAACGCGCCGTTAAGGACGGACGGAGCCTGTTTACAGCCCGGCGGCGGGATGATATGGTGCATACAGACCCTCTCGCAGCGGCGAGAAATCCTAAAAAGGAGAGAAGAATATGAAAGAGAGAAAAGGCTTTGGATCCAATTTCGGATTCCTGATGGCCGCGATCGGCTCGGCCGTCGGTCTGGGCAACATCTGGGGCTTCCCCAACAAGATGGGCGCCAACGGCGGCTTCACGTTCCTCATCATCTACCTGATTCTGGCGGCCTGCTGCGGCTTCATCGTCATGGTGGGCGAGCTGGCCATCGGCCGCAAGACCGGTGCGGGCGCCGTGCGCGCCTATCAGCTGCTGTCAAAGCGCTTCAAGTGGATCGGCTGGATGGGCGTTGCGTCGGCGTTTCTCATCATGAGCTTTTACTGTGCCCTCGGCGGGTACTGCCTGAAGTACACGGTGCTGAACTTCGGCAACCTCATCGGCGCGGGCTTCGGCTCGAACGGGCTCGACGGCGCGGGCGTGTTCGGCGCGCTGCTCGATAACCGCGGCGAGGCCGTGATCTACGGGCTGGTGTTCGTCCTCATCACGATGGTGATCGTCATGGGCGGCGTCGGCGGCGGCATCGAGAAGGTCTGCTCCGTCGGCATGCCGGCGCTGTTCGGAATCCTGCTCATCTGTATCGTCCGCGCCTGCACGCTCCCCGGCGCGGTCGACGGGCTCAAATACATGTTCATCCCCGGCTGGGCGGTCGCGAACGGGGTGATCGAGGAGGCACCCGACTTCCTCTCTGTTCTATCAACGGCGGGAGGACAGATGTTCTTCTCCCTCTCACTCGGCATGGGCGCGATGATCACCTACGGCTCCTATCTCGACCGCAAGCAGAACCTCGAGAAAAATGCGCTCATCATCGTCATCATGGATACGCTGGTCGCGCTGATGGCGGGTCTGTGCGTCATCCCCGGGCGCTTTGCACTCGACCCGACGGGCGAGCTCGGCGGCCCGAAGCTGCTGTTCATCACCATGCAGAACGTCTTTGAGAAGATGCCGATGGGCGCGCTGTTCGGCCTGCTGTTTTACCTGCTGGTCGTATTCGCGGCCATCTCGTCGTCGATCTCTCTGCTGGAGGTCATCGTGGCGCATTTCGTCGACAAGGCGCGTGAGGCCGGCAAGGGCGATAAGCGCAAAACGTATTCCCTCGTCGCGGCGCTCGGCTGCGCGGCGCTGTGTACGCTCGTCTGTCTCGATGCCCTCGGCACGAAGGGGATCGCCCCGGCGAATATCCTCGGCATCGCGGATCCGAAGACATGGGCGGCCGACTGGCTGGACTTCTTCGACTGCATCTCCGAGGGCATCCTGATGCCGCTCGGCGCGCTGCTGATGTCGATTATGATCGGCTGGGAGCTCGGGCCGAAGGCAATCCGGGACGAGTGCGAGCTCACCCCCGGCCACAGCATGACGTCCTACCGCTTCTTCCGCGTCTGCGTGCGCTACATCACGCCGCTGTGCATGCTCCTGATCCTCTACGGCCAGATCAAGGAGTTCTTCTTTACATAAGCGGGCGGAAAAACGGCTGCATTGACAAATAAAATGACATACCGTATAACAAACATACCCCTAATGGTATGGAGGCGGAGCAAATGAAGCAATGCATGGATGCAGAGAACCTGCATCGCCGTTTGAAAAAAATCATTGGACAGGTGCAGGCCATCGACCGCATGATTGACGAGGATGTGCCCTGTGAGGATGTTCTGTCGCAGATCAACGCCGCGAAATCCGCGCTGCACGGCTGCGGAAAGGTCGTGCTGGAGGGGCACATCAAGCACTGTGTCCGCGACGGCATTGAACACGGCGACGCCGACAAGACGATCGAGAACTTCACGAAAGCGGTCGAGCGCTTCTCGAACATGGGATAATCAGACTTAAAAAGCGGCTCCTGAGCCGCGAACTCTGTGAGACGTTTCAAAAGAAAAAAGCAGCCTGCGGGGCTGCTTTTTTCTTTTGAAACAATATACCCACGAGGGTATATTATGCGCATACCCCCTGACGTATAGAAAAGAAGCTTTATATGAAACATCTCATGGAAAAGCTGGAGCAGCTGCTGGAGCTTGGCGGCATCAAAAAGGACGTCACCTTCCTCGTGATCTCCGGTATCGCCGTCATCTGCAGCCTGCTGAAGTGGAATCCGCTTTCGTTCGACATGGCGTGGGTCGCCATCGTCCTCTGCGGCATTCCCATCATCCTCGAAGCGGATGATGACGACCATCAAGCCGAATATGACCTTCTCCATGACGCTCAATTTCATCGCCATCACGCTGGCCATCATCGGGACGCTGAACCCCGTTGCCGGCGCGCTGGTTCATAACGCGGGCTCCGTGCTCGTGATCACAAACTCGGCATTCTTACTGAAATGGAGGAAAAAATAATGGCGATCAAAATCATCGGACTCATTATCGCCGCCTGCGCCGCGCTGCTGTTTATATGAGAAAAATGCCCTCCGGCTATGCCGGAGGGCATTTTTTAAAAAGTCTCACAGAGTTCGCGCCGCCGCAGCGGCGCGAATAAATTGAAATCCGTTTTTCGCGGCGGCGTGTACGTCGCGAAAAACACTCTGCGCGGAGAGAGTGTATTTTTGTGTGCTGCGCACAAAAATGCGCGGTTTGGAGCGAATCCCCTCCAACAAAAGGGCAAAGCCCTTTTGCTGGAACTTACTCAAATTCCACCGTCGCGGGCGGCTTGGAGGTGATGTCGTAGAGGACGCGGTTGATGTGCTTGACCTCGCCGACGATGCGGCTGGAGACCTTGTCGAGAAGCTCCCAGTCGATGCGCGACCAGGTGGCCGTCATGAAGTCCTGCGTCTGGACGGCGCGCAGCGCGATGGCATAGTCATACGTGCGCTCGTCGCCCATCACGCCGACGCTGCGCATATTGGTCAGCGCGGCGAAATACTGGCTCGTCGTGCGGTCAAGCCCGGCGAGGTGCATCTCCTCGCGGAAGATGGCGTCCGCCTCGCGCAGGATGGAGAGCTTCTCCTCCGTGATCTCGCCGATCACGCGGATGGCAAGGCCGGGGCCGGGGAACGGCTGGCGCCAGACAAGCTCCTCGGGCAGACCCAGCTCCATGCCGAGCTGGCGTACCTCGTCCTTGAACAGGCGGCGCAGCGGCTCGACGATCTCCTTGAAGTCGACGCAGTCAGGCAGACCGCCGACGTTGTGGTGGCTCTTGATGATGGTGGACTCGCCGCCGAGACCGGACTCGACCACGTCGGGGTAGATCGTGCCCTGCGCGAGGAAGTCGACCGCACCGATCTTCTTGGCCTCGTCTTCAAAGACGCGGATGAACTCCTCGCCGATGATCTTACGCTTTTTCTCCGGCTCGGTGACGCCGGCGAGTTTGCCGAGGAAGCGCGCGCCCGCGTTCACGCGGCGGACGTTGACATGGAACTGCTGGGTCATGACGCGCTCGACCATGTCGCCCTCATCCTTGCGCAGCAGGCCGTGGTCGACGAAGATGCACGTCAGCTGGTCGCCGACCGCGCGCTGCAGCAGCGCCGCCGCGACGGAGCTGTCCACGCCGCCGGAGAGCGCCAGCAGCACCTTGCCGCTGCCGATTCTGCGGCGGCAGTCCTCCACGGCCTCTTCCAAATACGACGCCATCGTCCACTCCGGGGCGAAGCCGCAGATCTTATACAGAAAGTTTTTCAGGATGTCGGTGCCGTAGACCGTGTGCAGCACCTCGGGGTGGAACTGCACGCCGTAGAGCTTCTTCTCCTCGCACTGCACCGCCGCGTGGGCGCAGCCCGCGGTGGAGCCGATGACCTCGAACCCGGGGCCGAGCGCGCCGACCTCCACGCCGTGGCTCATCCAATAGACTGCTTTCTCAGGCACGCCGTCGAAGAGCGGGGAGTTGCCGCTATGGGTCAGCTCGACCTTGCCGTATTCGCGCGTCTCGGCGCGGCGGCACTCGCCGCCCAGCAGGTGGATCATCAGCTGCAGCCCGTAGCAGATGCCGAGCACCGGCACACCCAGCTCGAAAATCGCGGGGTCGACCATCGGCGCGCCCTCTTCAAACACGGTGGCGGGGCCGCCGGTGAAGATCAGCGCGTCCGGCGCGAAGGCGCGGATCTCGTCCATCGTCATGCGGTAGGACTTAATCTCGCAGTAGATGCCGCACTCACGGACGCGGCGGGCGACCAGCAGGTTATACTGCCCGCCGAAGTCCAGAACCAGAACTTTTTTCATCTCAGGTACCCTCCCGGAAGCGAATGTGGTGCTCGTTGGCCTCGTCGATGATGGCCAGCGAGTGGATGTTGTAGCCCTCCTCGCGCAGGGAGTCGCCGCCGCGCTGGAAGCCCTTCTCCACGGCCACACCGATACCGGCCAGCTCCGCGCCCGCCTTGTTGACGATGTCGATCAGGCCGCGCATGGCGTAGCCGTTGGCCATGAAGTCGTCGATGATGAGGACGCGGTCGGTGGGCTTGATCCACTCCTGCGCCACGATCAGCGTGACCTTCTTCTTATACGTATAGGAAAAAATCTCGCTCTGGTACAGGCCGCCCTCGATGTTGTCGCTCTTGGCCTTCTTCGCAAAGACCATCGGCACGCCGTAGCGCTCGGCGCAGACCGTGGCCAGCGCGATACCGCTCGCCTCGGCGGTCAGCACCATCGTGATGTTCTTCACGTCGAAATACTTGGCGAACTCATCCGCCAGCTCGCCCATCAGGGCGGTGTCGACGCGGTGGTTCAGGAACCCGTCGACCTTGATGATGTTTCCGGGGAGAACCCGGCCCTCCGCGCGGATGCGCTCCTTGAGCTTTTCCATTGCTTCTCCACTCCTTTGATTTTCTGTATACATAATTATAATAGGTACGGTAATGTATGATATCATGCCCGATTTGCGGAAAAAAAACAAGGGGGAAAAGCAAAAACTTTCCGGACGGGCTGCCCCTTGTTTTGTGGCTTTCGCCAGTGGGCTCAGCGCCCGGCGAGCCCGGCCTTCACGAAGTCGGAAAAGCGCTGCGCGGCGGGGGTCTGCGGCACGTCCCGCAGCGTACACAGATCGACGCTGCGCGGCGGGATCTCGAAGGCGGTGCGCAGCTTGCGCAGCCGTCCGCTCTCGAGCTCGCGCGAGACGAACTCCTCCGTCACGCCCGCCACGCCGAAGCCGATGGCGGCGAGGTCGACGAGCAGGCTCCGCGCGCCGAGTTCGATCTCCGGATGGAGCTTCAGCCCGTTCTGCAGGAAGTATTTTTCGAGATACAGGCGGCTCGAGGCCTTGCGCTCGAGTAGGATCAGCGGGAAGCGCGAAATCTCCTCGAGCGTGTAGATATGGTCGAAGTCGCAGTCATAGTCCGCCCCGGCCACGAAGATCGAGTGCGTGGCAAAGCAGGGATATACCTCGAGCGAGCCGGATTCGGGCGGTGTGCTGGCGAAGGCGATGTCCACCTTGCCGCTCTGCAGCAGGCCGAGCACCTTGTGGCTGCGCCCGGAGATGATCTGGATATGGATGGCGGGATACTGGCGGTGGAAGCTGTCGAGAAACGGCAGCAGGAACTGACTGGTCACCGTGTCGCTCGCACCAATGGTCAGGTGGCCCATCTGGAGATGGCGGCTCTGGGAGAGCTTCTCCTCCCCCGTCTCGAGCAGGCCGATGGCGCTGCGGACATACTCATAGAGCATCTTGCCGTCCGGCGTGAGCGTCACGCCGCGGGAATTGCGTGCGAACAGGCGCGTCTGCAGCTCGGCCTCGAGCTGCTTGATCGACTGGCTCACCGCGGACTGGGAGATAAAAAGGGCCGACGCGGCGGCGGTGATATTCCCGGCCTCGGCGACCTCCTTGAACACCTTGTATAATTCGAGCTTGACGGACATAGAACACCTCATTAGAATGCTTTATCGTGGGAATTTGCTTCATCGAAAAATATTATATCGGATTTGGAGCGGAATGCAAGCATATTTTCCAATTTGCCGTGTGAGAAACTTGTCAGCGTGAGGAAAAAGTGTTACAATGCCGAATTGTGGAAAAAGAAACCGACTGCCGCGCGGCGCGGACAGAAAAAGCCGCCGCACGGCAGAGGAAAACGAACAAAGAAGGAGTAATCACTATGTCTTTTATGGTTGAAACATCCGCCCGCCACATCCACCTGACGCAGGAGACGGTGGAAAAGCTGTTTGGTGAGGGCTATCAGCTGACCAAGCGCAAAGACCTGTCCTACCCCGGCCAGTTCGCCTGCAACGAGCGCCTGACCGTCGTCGGCCCCAAGCGTGAGCAGGCCAACGTCTCCATCCTCGGCCCCGTGCGCAAGGCCGATCAGGTCGAGCTCTCCGCCACCGATGCCCGCAACCTCGGCATCGACGCGCCCGTCCGCGAGAGCGGCGACGTCAAGGGCTCCGGCGCATGTAAGCTGATCGGGCCGAAGGGCGAGGTCGAGCTGAGCGAGGGCGTCATCATCGCCAAGCGCCACCTGCACGTCCGCGAGGAGGACGCCGCGGCCATGGGCATCAAGGATAAGGAGATCATCCGCGTCGCCTGCGGCGGCGAGGGCCGCAAGCTGATCTTCGACGACGTCGTCGTCCGCGTGAACGTCGGCGGCGCGACCACGATGCACATCGACACCGACGAAGCCCAGGCCGCCGGCAACCCGACGGTGGGCGAGATCTACCGGTAATTCCAACGAAAAGGACGAAGTCCTTTTCGTTGGAGGGGGTTTCGCTGCGCTTAGCGCCTTGCCCCGCTTGTGGCGGGGCTGCGACACACGCTCCGCGCAGGGTGTTTTTCGCGACGTACACGCCGCCGCGAAAAACGATTAAATCTTATTCGCGGCTTGCGAGCCGCGAACTCGGTGAGACCTAAAAAAGGCTCGTCCGGCATAGCCGGACGAGCCTTTTTAGATTGCCTTGGATTGCGGAGGTTATTGGAAAACGGAGGTCAGCGTATCATCCGGAGAAAATGTCGACACAAAGACACCGCACGCCTTGCAGCAGTAGGACGTCAGGTGGAGATTCCGTCGAAAGAGCGATTTGCAGACATAGAACGTCTCAAAATCGCGGGGGGAATGTTCATCCTGCGGGGTTACGCTGTGCGGGCGAAAGGATAGCCCGTGGCACCACTCCGCGCAAAGTGTGCCGGGAATCATGGGCTTTGAACAATAGGGGCATATCCGGGTATTCATAGCAATCTTCCCTCCTCTGAGCAGCAAAAGCCTGATTACTGAATTCAAAATAGCACGCATGGTTTTGTCTGTCAACACAAATCCAATTGCCATCGGAAAAGTTGCCTGATTAAACAAAAAACAGAGGGAAAAGCTGTATAGATCGCCTTTATAAGTTCTTAATTACCCTGAACGTGGCAGCGCTGCGGCTCTGCGCGCTGTCTGCTCTGAAACGGGCGGTTTGCATAACTTTTTGGCGGCGTTTCTGTGAAAATGTACAGGCTTTTGCGGGATTAGGGGGATTCAGTTGACAGAATGCGGCCTGCGTAGTATGTTGGCTTCAGGAACCGACTGCTGAAAGGAGCGTCTGCCATGGAAAAACGGAAATGCCCCTACTGCGGAGAAGAGATGGTGCCGGGGAAGATCTGCGCGCGGGAGTCGACCGGCCTACTCTTCCGCGCCAGCTGCGCGCCGCGGTTTTTAAAGAACTATGAGCTCGGCGTGACCGATTTCTTCCGCTGGGACATCGACTATCCCGCGTCCGTCTGTCTTCCCTGCGGCAAGCTGATCCTCGATCTGCCCGAAGAACCCGCCAAATGACAAAAAAGGGCGCGCCCGGCACAGCCGGGCGCGCCCTTTTTCAGGTCTCACCGAGTACACGCCGCCGCAGCGGCGTGTACGTCGCGAAATATTAGCAGAGCTTCGCGCCCGCGGGGACGCTGTCGTCGATGATCATGAGGTGCAGCTTCTCCTCGCCGTGCTCCTTGTGGACGGCGGAGATCAGCATGCCGCAGGAATCAATGCCCATCATCCTGCGCGGGGGCAGGTTCACGATGGCGACGACCGTCTTGCCGATCAGCTCCTCCGGCTCATAATAGTGGTGCACGCCCGAGAGGATGACACGGTCGGTGCCGCTGCCATCGTCGAGGGTGAACTTGAGGAGCTTGTCGCTCTTCTTCACGGCCTCGCAGTTCTTGATCTTCACGGCGCGGAAGTCGGACTTGCTGAACGTGTCGAAGTCGACCTGCTCGGCGAACGGCTCAATCTCCAGCGCGGGCTTCGCGGCGCGGCGCTGCGCCTCCTGCATGGCGTTGAGCTTCTCGAGCGCCTTCTCTGTGTCGACGCGCGGGAAGAGGGACTCGCCCTTGTGGACGGCGGCCTCAGCGGGCAGGACGCCCCACTGCGCGGCACTCTCCCACGTGTGGCAGGCGGCGTCGGCACCGATCTGGGCGAACATCTTGTCGCAGGTGTCGGGCATGAACGGGGTCAGGAGCGTGCCGCAGACGCGGATCGTCTCGAGCAGGTTATAAAGCACCGTCGCCAGACGCGCGTGCTTGCTCTCGTCCTTCGCGAGCGCCCAGGGCATGTTCTCGTCGATATACTTGTTGGCGCGGCTGATGACCTTGAAGATCTCCTCCAGACCGTTCTGGAACTGGAACTTCTCCATCTCCGTCTCATAGCGGCCGCGCAGCGCGCCGACCATCTTCTTGAGGTCGCAGTCGGCGTCACTGTCCTCGCGCGCGGCGGGGAGCTTGCCGCCGAAATACTTCTCGACCATCGCGGTCGTGCGGGAGACGAGGTTGCCGAGGTCGTTGGCGAGGTCGATGTTGATCGTCTGGATCAGCAGCTCGTTGGAGAAGTTGCCGTCCGAGCCGAAGGGGAACGTGCGCAGCAGGAAGAAACGCAGCGCGTCCACGCCGAACATCTCCGCGAGGACGTAGGGGTCGACGACGTTGCCCTTGGACTTGGACATCTTGCCGCCGTCCATGACGAGCCAGCCATGGCCGTAGACGTGCTTCGGCAGGGGCATGTCCATGCTCATGAGCATCGCGGGCCAGATGATGGAGTGGAAGCGGACGATCTCCTTGCCGACGAAGTGGACGTCGGCGGGGAAATAGCGCTCGTAATCGGCGGTGTCGTAGGCGTCGTTGTACAGACCCAGCGCGCTCGCGTAGTTGAACAGCGCGTCGACCCAGACGTATACAACGTGGCCGGGGTCGAAGTCCACGGGGATGCCCCAGTTGAAGCTCGTGCGGCTGACGCACAGATCCTCCAGACCGGGCTTGATGAAGTTGTTGACCATCTCGTTGACGCGGGTGCGCGGCTGGAGGAAGTCGGTGTCCTCGAGCAGGTGCTGCACGCGGTCGGCGTACTTGCTCAGACGGAAGAAGTAGGCCTCCTCCTCGGCGTCGTGAACCTCGCGGCCGCAGTCGGGGCACTTGCCGTCAACCAGCTGGCTCTCCGTCCAGAAGCTCTCGCAGGGGGTGCAGTACTTGCCCTTATAGGTGCCCTTGTAGATATCACCCTTTTCGTACATCTTGCGGAAAACGGTCTGAATCGTCTTGACGTGATACTCATCCGTCGTGCGCACGAAGCGGTCGTTCGAGATGTTCATCAGCTTCCACAGATCCAGCACGCCGCGCGGGCCGGCGACGATACGGTCGACGAACTCCTTCGGCGTGACGCCGGCCTCCTCGGCCTTCGTCTCGATCTTCTGGCCGTGCTCGTCGGTGCCGGTCAGGAACATGACGTCGTAGCCCTGCAGGCGCTTGTAGCGGGCCAACGTGTCTGCCGCGACGGTGCAGTAGGTGTGGCCGATGTGCAGCTTATCCGAGGGATAGTAGATCGGCGTCGTGACATAATACTTCTGTTTCGTTTCCATGGGACAAATCTCCTTTTCCGCCGCCCCGAATGGAAGGACGGCTTAAAATAGTTTCCGCTGCTGCGTGCATCCTGATACCCGCGGGCGCAAAAAAACGCCCCCGGCCAATTTGCCAAGGGCGATGCAGACACACCGCGGTACCACCTTGCTTCGCGCCCCGTCTCGCGGCGGGATGCCTTGCCGGGTGCCGTCACACCCGCGCGCTGTCACGGGCGCGCCCGTCCCGGCCTGACAGCTCCCCTGCTCAGCCGGGCGGCTCCGGGGCCATGTTCGCCGCGCGGCGCCGCGTCCGCTCTCACCTCTGCCGGACTCTCTTTTGCGGGCCGAAAACGGGTACTCTTCCCATCATTGCCTTTATCCTATGCACGATTGTCTTTTTATTGTATCGCCGCGCCGCGGGTTTGTCAACAAGAGCTTTTGCTTCCGGCGGTGTTTCCGCGCCGGAAGCGAGACGTATTGCCCCGAAAGGTCCTTGACCTTTCGGGGCAGATGCATTTAGTAGAGTTCTCCCAGCTGGCGGATCATCTCGGCGAGGGCATTTTCGCGGCAGTCCGGTAAAACCCGGATGCCGGGCACCTGCCGCACCGGGGCGATGGCGTTGGCGGGGGCGAACGGGATGTGCGCCAGACGCAGCATCGGGATGTCGTTCGCGTGGTCGCCGATGCAGTAGAAGTTTTCGGGCGCGATGTGCAGCAGCTCGATGAGCCGCGCGGCCATGCCGCCCTTGTTCGCGCCGCGCACTGTCAGCTCCATGAGCAGCGGACTGCTCTGGACGATCTCGTATTCGCCGAACCACGGCAGCGTCTGCACATACGCATACAGCGCGTGCATCTGCTCCTCCGGGGCGGAAAAGACCGCCTTGCTGATCGGCGAGGGGGCCTCCTCCACGGCGTCAATCGCGATGGAGGGCGCGTGCGTCAGGTGCATGTGGCGGCGCGTGACGTCGTTTGCGTGGAGGGCATGGATGGAGTTGTCGTCGTGATACAGCTCCACGCCGATCTGCGGGAAGCGCGCGGCGAGCGGGGCGAGATGCCCGCGCACCGTCTCCGGCAGAAACGCCGTGCAGAGATACTTCTCCGCGCGGAAGTCGTAGATGGCCGCGCCGTTGAAGAGAATCGTCGGCCCGTTCGAGGGGATCCGGCGGCGGATCGGTTCGAAGCTGGGCTTGGCGCGCCCCGTCGCGACGCAGAACGTGCCGCCCCCGGCCATGAAGTGCTCGATGGCCGCGCGGTTTTCCGGCGAGATATCCGGCGTGGGCGCTCCGGCGTAGAGGGCATCCTCGGTATAGACGATGGTGTTGTCGAAATCGCTGGCGATCAGAACGCCGTCAAATTTTCCCATGCGCGGTTATTCCTCCGTCTTGGGAGCGTCGGGGCGGCGCGTGTGGCGGCGTCCGCCGCGGTGGCGCGGCTTTTTGCGCGCGGTCTGCTCACCGGCGGCCTCGGCCTGCGGGGCGGGTCTCTGCGGCCGCGGCTGCTTGGGCTGCGGGGACTTTTGCTGCGGCTGCGCGGAGGGTCTGGCCGCGCCCTCGCCGCCGCTGCGGCGTCTGGAGCGTCCGCGGCGGCTGCTTCTGCCCTCGGACTTCGGCTGCTCCTGCGCGTCAGGTCTGCGGCGCGGCTCGGCGGGCTGCTGCGGGGCGTTCTCGGCGGGCTTGGCCGCGCCCTCGGGCTTTGCGCCGCGCCCGCGTCCGCGGCGGCTGCGGCGGCGCTTCTGCTCGTCGGAGCCTGCGGCGCTTCCAGACGTGCGCGGCTGCGCGGGGAGGTCGGCGGGCGTGAAGTCGGACAGGAGCGTCGGCGTCGGGAACTCCTCGTCCTGCTCATCAACGTAGCGCGCGGGGCGCTCGGCGGGCACCTCGATGCCGTCGCGGCTGCCCTTGCCGTTGCGCAGCACGCAAATCTCGCAGTTGTGGTAGCACTTGGGGCTGTCCGGCTTCTCGTCGAGACGGACGTGCACCGTCTCCTTGAGCACGTTCACGTCGCTGACGTTGCCGGGGCCGTCGGGCGTCTGGACGAAGGAGTCGTTCTTCGGCAGGCGCTTGAGCGCCTCCTCATAGGCGGCCTGCTCATACTTCAGGCAGCACATCAGCCGCCCGCAGGTGCCGGAGATCTTCGTGGGGTTGAGCGAAAGACTCTGCGTCTTGGCCATCTTGATGGATACGGGGACGAAGTCCTCCATGAACTGGCTGCAGCAGAACGGACGGCCGCAGATGCCGAGACCGCCGAGCATCTTCGCCTCGTCGCGCACGCCGATCTGGCGCAGCTCGATGCGCGCGCGGAACACGGACGCGAGGTCCTTCACCAGCTCGCGGAAGTCGACGCGCCCGTCTGCGGTGAAGAAGAAGAGAATCTTGCTGCTGTCGAAGTTGCACTCCACGCGCACGAGCTTCATCTCGAGCTTGTGCTCGGCGATCTTCTTCTGGCAGATGCGGAAGGCGTCCTTCTCCTTCTGGCGGCAGAGCTGGGCCGTGCGGCGGTCGTTCTCCGTCGCAAGGCGCAGCACCGGGCGCAGCGGCTGGACGACCATCGAGTCGGCCACGGGATGGTTGCCCTGCGTGCAGTGGACAAACTCAAGCCCTTGGTTCGTCTCGACGATGACATCGTCCCCGTCCTGCACGGTCAGCTCGCGGGGGTCAAAGTAGTAGGTTTTGCATCCGCCGCGGAAGCGGACACTGATGACGTTTGTCATAAGGAATCACTCCTTTTTATCTTACGGGTGGAAAAATCTGTTCGCAGGAGGCCGCGAGGGCACCGAGCACATGCCCCACGCCGACGTTGAAGCGGCATTCGCCCGCATAGCGGCGCAGCAGCTGCGCCAGCTGCGCAAGGCGCTTCTGGCCGAGGGCTTTGCGCATGGCGCGCGCCGCCTCGGCACAGCTCTCCTCTGCCGGGCGCAGCGCGGCGGGCTTCATGGCCTGTACGGTGACGTACCAGACCTGTTCGAGCAGCTCCTGCAGCTGCTCCCGGGTGAGACGGCGGCTCTCGAGCTTTGCCAGATGCGCCGCCGATTCAAAGGCGGAGCCGCCCGCGAGCACGCGGCACAGCTCCAGCGCGCGCCCGGAGAGCGCGACCTCGCCGCTGCCGCGGAGCTTCCACTCCACGCAGCGTGAGCGGATCGTCTCGAGCAGCGCCGCCGACGTCTCCGTGCAGAAGAGGAACGCCGCGTAGGGCGGCCCCTCCTCCACGATCTTGAGGAGTACGTTCTGGTCGCGCTCGTTGAGCTGGCCGCAGTCGGAGAAGATGTAGACCTTCCGCTCGCCCTCGTTCGGGCGGATATACACGTCCCTGCGCAGCTCGCGCAGCGTCTCGACCGGGAGCTCGCGCCGCTCCGTGTCGGCGATCCAGCGCACGTCGGGGTGGATATCCTCGAGCACCTTGCGGCAGGCGGCGCAGCGCAGGCAGGGGCGTTCACTTTCGCGGCAGACGTATGCCGCGGCAAGATAGCGCGCGGCGGCCGCGCGGTCGCCCTCGCCGGAGAGGATGACGGCATGGCTCAGCGCGCCGTGTCCGGCCGCCGTGCGGATCTGCCGGGCCAGTGTGCTGTTTTCCGGTAAAATGGACTGTGCCATGCTGCTGTCGCTGCCTCCTTCGTGTGCGCATATAAAACCATCCAACAGTATAACACAAACGCCGCCCCGCCCGCAAGGCATGAAGCGATCCTTTTTCAGGAAATCGTCCGCCGCCGCGCCTCTTATGCAGTATTAATAAAAATTGATGGCAGAAATTAAAAAAATTAAGGAAAGGGGTTGATTTTGCCGGCCGGTGTGCCTATAATAATGATACCAATCGTTCGGTACAACCTGTATTGTTTGGTACAAGTAAACGGAGTCGGCAATCATTGATATTTAGATATGGAGGAAGCATCATGAGCAAAAAATTCTGCTATCTTTTCACGGAGGGCAACGCGAAGATGCGCGAGCTGCTGGGCGGCAAGGGCGCGAACCTCGCGGAGATGACCAACATCGGCCTGCCCGTCCCGCAGGGCTTTACCATCACGACCGAGGCCTGCACCCAGTACTATGAGGACGGCCGCCAGATCAACCCCGAGATCATGGCCGAGATCATGGAGTATATCGAGAAGATGGAGCAGATCACCGGCAAGAAGTTCGGCGACCTCGAGAATCCTCTGCTCGTCTCCGTGCGCTCCGGCGCCCGCGCGTCCATGCCCGGCATGATGGACACGATCCTGAACCTCGGCCTGAACGAGGAGGTCGTCGACGTCATCGCCAAGAAGTCGAATAACCCCCGCTGGGCGTGGGACTGCTACCGCCGCTTTATTCAGATGTATTCCGACGTCGTCATGGAGGTCGGCAAGAAGTACTTCGAGCAGCTCATCGACCAGATGAAGGCCGACCGCGGCGTGACGCAGGACGTCGAGCTGACGGCGGAGGACCTCAAGGAGCTGGCTGGTCAGTTCAAGGCCGAGTACAAGTCCAAGATCGGCGAGGACTTCCCCACCGACCCGAAAGAGCAGCTCGTCGGCGCGATCAAGGCCGTGTTCCGCTCCTGGGATAACCCGCGCGCGAACGTCTACCGCCGCGACAACGATATCCCCTACTCCTGGGGTACGGCCGTCAACGTCCAGTCCATGGCTTTCGGCAACATGGGCGATGACTGCGGCACCGGCGTCGCCTTCACCCGCAACCCCGCCACCGGCGAGAAGAAGCTCATGGGCGAGTTCCTGACGAACGCACAGGGCGAGGACGTCGTCGCGGGCGTGCGTACCCCGATGCCCATCGCCGAGATGGCCGAGAAGTTCCCCGAGGCGTATGCCGACTTCGTCAAGGTCTGCGACATCCTCGAGAATCACTACCGCGACATGCAGGACATGGAGTTCACCGTCGAGCACGGCAAGCTCTACATGCTCCAGTGCCGCAACGGCAAGCGCACCGCGCCCGCCGCGCTGAAGATCGCCTGCGACCTCGTCGACGAGGGCATGATCTCCGAGCAGGAGGCCGTCGCCATGATCGACCCGCGCAACCTCGACACGCTCCTGCACCCGCAGTTTGACCCCGCCGCGCTCAAGAAGGCTGCCCCCGCCGGCAAGGCGCTCCCCGCCTCCCCCGGCGCCGCCTGCGGCAAGATCGTCTTCACCGCTGAGGACGCCAAGCAGTGGGCAAACCGCGGCGAGAAGGTCGTGCTCGTCCGTCTCGAGACGTCCCCCGAGGACATCGAGGGCATGAAGGCCGCGCAGGGCATCCTGACCGTCCGCGGCGGCATGACCTCCCACGCGGCCGTCGTGGCCCGCGGCATGGGCAAGTGCTGCGTCTCCGGCTGCGGCGCGATCAACATGGACGAGGCCAACAAGCAGTTCACCCTCGCCGGGAAGACGTATCACGAGGGCGACTGGCTGAGCCTGGACGGCTCCACCGGCAATATCTACGACGGCGCCATGCCCACCGTGGACGCGAGCGTCGGCGGCGACTTCGGCCGCATTATGGCGTGGGCCGACAAGTTCCGCCGCCTGAAGGTCCGTACCAATGCCGACACCCCGCACGACGCCGCCAAGGCGCGCGAGCTGGGCGCGCAGGGCATCGGCCTGTGCCGCACCGAGCACATGTTCTTTGAGGGCGACCGCATCGCTGCCATCCGCGAGATGATCTGCTCCGACACCGTCGAGCAGCGCGAAAAGGCGCTCGCGAAGCTCATGCCCATGCAGCAGGGCGACTTCGAGGGCATCTATGAGGCCATGGAGGGCTGCCCCGTTACGATCCGCTTCCTCGACCCGCCGCTGCATGAGTTCGTCCCGACCGAGGAGGCCGACATCGAGCTGCTCGCCAAGGACATGAACAAGTCCGTCGCTGAGATCAAGGCCATCATCGCCTCCCTGCACGAGTTCAACCCCATGATGGGTCACCGCGGCTGCCGTCTGGCCGTCACCTATCCGGAGATCGCCGTCATGCAGACCCGCGCCGTCATCCGCGCCGCCATCAACGTCCAGAAGCGCCACCCCGAGTGGACGATGGTGCCCGAGATCATGATCCCGCTCGTCGGCGAGGTCAAGGAGCTCAAGTACGTCAAGGATGTCGTCGTCAAGACCGCCGACGAGGAGCTGGCCGCGGCCGGTATGCAGATGAAGTATCTGGTCGGCACGATGATCGAGATCCCGCGCGCGGCGCTGACCGCCGATCAGATCGCGACCGAGGCGGAGTTCTTCTCCTTCGGTACGAACGACCTGACCCAGATGACCTTCGGCTTCAGCCGCGACGACGCCGGGAAGTTCCTCGACGCGTACTATGACAAGAAGATCTACGAGAACGACCCGTTCGCCAAGCTCGACCAGACCGGCGTCGGTAAGCTCGTGGACATGGCCTGCAAGCTCGGCCGCGCGACGCGCCCTGACCTGCACCTCGGCATCTGCGGCGAGCACGGCGGCGACCCCTCCAGCGTGGAGTTCTGCCACCGCGTGGGTCTGGACTATGTGTCCTGCTCCCCGTTCCGTGTCCCCATCGCCCGCCTCGCCGCTGCGCAGGCTGCGATCAAGGACGCTCAGTAAGTCTGCCATAACAGCGAACCATAACGATAAGACCGCGGCGCGGGAGCGAAGGCTCCCGCGCCGCGGTCTTATCCAAGGAGGTCTCACCGAGTTCGCGGCCTGAAGGCTGCGAAAAAAATTCCAATCCGTATTTCGCGGCGGCCTGTACGTCGCGAAATATTCTCTGCGCGGAGCGAACGTCGCTGGCTGGCATAGCCAGCCGAGGCGCAGAGCGAAACGAAACCCCTTCCGCAAAAGGGCTATGCCTGTTGCGGAAAAAAGGCATTTGCCTTTTGCGGTGGGTGTGGTACAATGGAGAAAAAATCCCCATGGAGGAAGCTGTATGAAGCTCGCAAGCTGGAACGTCAACGGTCTGCGGTCGTGTCTGACCAAGGGCTTTCTGGAATATGTCAACGAGGAACAGCCGGACATCCTCTGCCTGCAGGAGACGAAGCTCCAGCCGGAGCAGGCGGTCTTTGACCTCGAGGGCTACCACCGCTATTTCCACTCCGCCGACAAGAAGGGCTACTCCGGAACGGCCGTCCTCACCCGGACGGAGCCGCTCTCTGTATGCTATGACTTCGGCGGCGACGAGTACCGGCACGAGGGGCGCGTCATCACGGCGGAATACCCTGACTTCTACCTCGTCTGCTGCTACACGCCGAACAGTCAGGATGGGCTGAAGCGCCTGCCCTACCGCATGCAGTGGGAGGACGACCTGCGGGCGTATCTGCTGTCGCTCGACGCGGTCAAGCCAGTTGTCTACTGCGGCGACCTGAACGTCGCCCATACCGAGATTGACCTCAAAAACCCCAAGACGAACCGCCAGAACCCCGGCTTTTCCGACGAGGAGCGCGCGAAGATGACGCAGCTGCTCTCGTCCGGCTTTGTCGACTCGTTCCGCTATCTCCACCCCGACGCCACGGGGCCCTACAGCTGGTGGAGCTACCGCTTCCACGCGCGGGAGAAGAACGCGGGCTGGCGCATCGACTATTTCATCGTCTCCGAGCGGCTGGCTCCGCGCATTGCGGACGCGCGCATCCGCTCCGACGTCTACGGCAGCGACCACTGCCCCGTCGTGCTGGAGCTTGCTTAAACCGTTTATGATTCTCAAGAAACGAGGTAACTGATTATGAACACTCCCTACACCATCGCCGTCACCTACCACGCCAAGCCCGGCCGGCGCGAGAATTTCCTGCGCCAGCTCTCCGCCGAAGGCGTGATCGACACGATCCGCGCCGAGCGCGGCTGCCTGCGCTATGACTACTACCTGTCCGTGCAGGACGCGGACGAGCTGCTGCTCGTCGAGCAGTGGGCCACCCGCGCCGACCAGCAGGTCCACATGGGCCAGAGCCACATGCAGACGCTTCTGCGCATCAAGGAGGAGAACGTCGAGTCCTCCCACGTCAGCGAGATCACGCTGTAAGGGGCGCGGCCATGCTGTTTGATACCCACGCGCACTATGATGACGAGCGCTTCGACGGCGACCGCGACGCGCTGCTCGCGTCCATGCCGGAGCGGGGCGTGGAGCTGATCGTGAACCCCGGCTGCACGGTGAAGACCTCACGCACGGCGGTGGAGCTTGCCGCGCGCTTTGCGCACGTCTATGCCGCCGTTGGCATCCACCCGGAAAACTGCCACGACTTCACCCCCGCGCAGATTGACGATCTGCGCGCGCTCGCCGCGCGGCCGAAGGTCGTCGCCATCGGCGAGATCGGGCTGGACTACTACTGGGCGGAAAATCCCCCGCGCGAGCTGCAGCAGGACGTGCTGCGCCGCCAGATGGCGCTTGCGCAGGAGCTGTCCCTCCCGGTTATCATCCACGACCGCGACGCCCACGCCGACACGATGGCCATCGTTCGCGAGTTCCCGCGGGTGACGGGCGTGTTCCACTGCTTTGCGGGCTCTGTTGAGATGGCGCGGGAGCTGCTGGCGCTGGGGTGGATGCTCTCGTTCAACGGGGCGATCACCTTCAAGAACGCGCGCCGCGCGCCGGAGGTCGTCGCCGCCGTGCCGCTCGAGCGGCTCATGATCGAGACGGATTCCCCCTACCTCACACCCGTGCCGCACCGCGGCGAGCGCAACGACTCTTCCTATGTCCACTTCGTGGCGGAGAAAATCGCCGGGATCAAGGGCATCCCCTATGAGGAGGTCGTACGGGCCACGACGGAAAACGGAAAGCGCTTCTTTCGGATTGCTTAAAAAGAAAGCAGGACGGGCTAATGCCCGTCCTGCTTCTTTGCTGCAATCAGTATTTCATAACCTGCTCTTCGCCGTTCAGAACGCGCAACGCGCCCTGTGCCAGCGCCAGCAGCTCGTCCTCGCCGGGATAGACGGTGATCGGAGCGATCCAGCCTACGAGGTCGGTGATGGCATCGACCGTCTTCTTACCGTAGGCGATGCCGCCAGTCAGGATGATCTGGTCGACCTTGCCGTGCATGGCGGCCGCCGTTGCGCCGATTTCCTTGCCGACCTGATAGTGGAACGCGTCGATCAGCTCGGCCATCTTCGCGTTGCCCTCCTGCGCCATCTTCGCCACCTCACGCATGTCGGACGTGCCGGCGTAGGCGACCATGCCGCCGCCGCCCGCGAGCATCCTGCGGATCTGGGGCTCGGTGTACTCGCCGCTGAAGCACAGGCTCACGAGGTCGCCGGTCGGCAGACTGCCCGCGCGCTCCGGGGAGAAGGGACCGTCACCGTCGAGGGCGTTCTCCACGTCGACGACCTTGCCGTGGACGTGCGCGCCGACGCTGACGCCGCCGCCCATGTGGCAGACGATCAGGTTCAGCTGGTCATAGCTCGTGCCGTGCTCCTTGGCATAGCGCTTGGCGACGGCCTTCTGGTTCAGCGCGTGGAACTTGCTGCGGCGCTGGATCAGGGGATGGCCGGAGTATTTCGCAACGGGAGACATCTCGTCCACCACGGGCGGGTCGACGATGTAGGCGGGGATATCCAGCTCGTCGGCAATCTCGCGGGCGAGGATGCCGCCGAGGTTCGACGCATGCTGTCCCTGCACGCCCTTGACGAGGTCGACCACGATGGACGTCGTCACCTGATAGGTGCCGCCGGGGATCGACTTCATCAGGCCGCCGCGGCCGCAGACGGCGCTCAGCTCCTTCATGTCGAAGTGGTTCTCTGCCAGCGCCTCGAGCACCAGCTTCTTGCGGAAGTCCTTCTGATCGGCGATTGTCGGGAACTGGGCAATCTCCTCCGCGCTGTGGCGCAGGGTCTTGTCGAAGAGCAGCTTCTCATCCTCAAACACGCCGATTTTCGTGGAGGTGGAGCCGGGGTTAATCACCAGAATTTTGTGAGACACGATTGTTTCCTCCTAAATTACTATGATTCTTTGATTCTTTGATTCTTTCCATTTGTCCGAAGACACTCTCGCGCCTATTATACTCCCGGACTTTCCTGCTGTAAATGGCTATTTTCCAAAATACGGACAGGATCGTTGAAATTTTCACATATCGGGCATGAAAAAAGCACAGCATCCCGCACAGGGACGCTGCACAGGCCGCCCGGCCGGACGGCCAAAAAAGTCTCACAGAGTTCACGGCCCGCAGGCCGCGAATGAATTCCGATCCATTTTTAACGGCGTATACGTCGCAAAAAACACTTTGTGAAAGGTACTGGCTTCGGCAGACCTGACGGTTGATGTCGGGCCAGTCAAGGCGCGGCGCGAAGCGAAACCCCTTACTCAAAAAGGGCATCGCCCTTTTTGAGTAAGAAAAAAGGACACCTCTCGGTGTCCTTCTGTCTGGTGATTCAGCCAATCTTGTTCAGCTTCAGAGTCAGAGCGCTCTTCTTGTGGGCTGCATTGTTCTTATGCAGCAGGCCCTTGGCGGCGGCCTTGTCGATGGACTTCACTGCGACCTTGTAAGCGCCCTCGGCCTCGGTGCGATTGCCTTCAACGGCAGCAGCCTCGAACTTCTTGATAGCAGTCTTCAGTGCGGACTTATTGGCCTTGTTGCGAGCATTGCGCGCTTCTGCCACCAGAACACGCTTCTTAGCAGACTTGATATTCGGCAAACCAAACACCTCCCCGGCGATCAAATTTGTGGATGCGATTAAAGAACATCCATGCAGGATGATATTCTAACATCTTTCTCCGAAAATTGCAAGCGCTTTTTTCATTTTTGCTCTGATTTTTTGCATATTTTCTTTTCTCTGCGGGAAACTATTTCAAAGACACAAGATTTTGTGGAACGAAAGGGGTGGCGGACACAAATCATGCGCGCTCTGCGAACCGATCTGGCCCTGGAGGCGGCGGAAATTTTCCGCCAGGGGCAAAAAAGCGCCGCGCGGCTGGAGGGGATCCTCCAGTCGGAGAGCCTGCGCGAGGGCTATGCCGTGACGCGCACGGAGATCGTCGACCCGGCGGCGGCCCGCGCCATCGGAAAGCCCGCCGGGCGCTATGTGACGGTGGATCTGCGGCCGTATTTCCGGCGGCAGGGGCATTTCTTCGGCCGGGGCGTGCGGTGCCTTGCGGCGGAGCTGCGGGCGCTGCTGCCGCCGGAGCACGGGACGGTGCTCGCCGTCGGGCTCGGCAACCGCGGCATGACCGCCGACGCCGTCGGCCCGCTCGTGCTGGAAAATCTCCTCGTGACGCGGCACATGGAGACGTTCCCCTTCTCCACCGCCGTGGCGGCGCTCGCGCCGGGCGTGCTGGCGGCGACGGGGATGGAGACGGCGGAGCTCATCCGCGGCGCGGTGCAGCAAGTACGCCCCGCGGTGATCCTCGTCATCGACGCGCTCGCCGCCCGCAGCGCGCAGCGCCTGTGCGCCGCGGTGCAGCTGTCGGACACGGGGCTGATCCCCGGCTCGGGCGTAGGCAACCACCGCCGCGCCATCGACCGCGAGACGATGGGCGTGCCGGTTCTGTCGATGGGTCTGCCGACGGTGATGGACGCGGCGACGATGGCGGTGGATCTGACGGGCGCGGATGAGCCGCCGGAGCTCCCGGAGCCGCTCTTCGTCACGACGCGCGACATCGACCAGCGCGTGCGCGAGCTGAGCCGCCTGATGGGCTATGCCGTCACGCTGGCCCTCCAGCCGGAGCTGGAGCCGGAGGACATCACCGGCCTTTTGGGCTGACCCGCTTGAAAGAATAAAAAAGAGACAGCCCTGGGGCTGTCTCTTTTTGGTAATCGCAGGTCTTACTCCGTCACGAAGGGCAGCAGAGCGATCTGACGGGCGCGCTTGATGGCCTCCGTCAGCTGACGCTGGTGCATCGCGCAGGTACCGGTGGTACGGCGGGGCAGGATCTTGGAGCGATCGCTGATGAAGCGACGCAGCTTCGCGGCATCCTTATAGTCGATATACTCGCACTTATCCACGCAGAACTGGCAAACCTTGCGGCGCTTGCGGCCCGCGCCGCGCGGAGCTCTGTTTTCGCGTTCCATAGCCATGGAAGATTCCTCCTTAAATAGAATGGTTGTGCCTGGGCACATCAGAACGGCAGGTCGCCGTCCTCCTCGTCGATCTCGGCAAAGTCACCCGAGGAAGAGGCCACGGGGGCGGTATAACCGCCGGAGGGCGCGCCGTACTGCGGAGCGCCGCCATAGCTGCCGCGTCCGCCGCTGGCCGGGGCATAGTCACCCGCGGGAGCGCCGTCGCGCTTGCTGTCGCCGAAATAGACGTTGTCGGCAACAACCTCCGCGCTGCGGCGCTTGTTGCCGTCCCTGTCCTGCCAGTCGCGGATCTGCAGGCGGCCCTCCACGACGGCCATGCGGCCCTTCGTGAAGTAGCGGGCGACAAACTCAGCGGTCTGACGCCACGCGACCACGTCGATAAAATCCGTCTCCTTCTCGCCGGACTGGGACTTGAAGTCGCGGTCGACGGCCAGAGAAAAGCTGGTGACAGGGGTTCCGGACTGCGTTCTGCGCAGCTCGGGATCACGGGTCAGGCGACCCATGATGAAGATCTTGTTGAGCATAACGCTACCTCCTTACTCGCCCTTGCAGACGATCATGGAACGCATGATGCCCTCGGTAATGCCC
>ERZ1673752.1895-NODE-1895-length-26331-cov-19.690897_pt1 | contig 26331 bp, 23 predicted proteins | sample MGYA00580195_ERZ1673752 | MGnify/ENA primary metagenome ERZ1673752 (study PRJEB41218, sample SAMN15661744) | gut metagenome | host: Homo sapiens | place: Canada: London | collected 2015-08-20/2019-03-30 | study: EMG produced TPA metagenomics assembly of...
GTACCCTAAGCGGCTGTGCCGTTAAAATGTATCAAATATGTTGTTTTGTTCTCATTAACCCTGATTTTCTCTACACCTGCGAAAGAAATCAGGCCAGAGATTTAAGATAATCGGCCTTGAACTTCTCGATGCCAGCATCGGTAAGCGGATGTTTCAGCATCTGCATGAGAACCTTGTAAGGCACAGTCGCAATATCTGCACCGGCAAGAGCGCATTCTGTGACATGGGTCGTATTGCGGATGCTCGCCGCGATGATCTGGGTATCGATGTCGGGATACTGACCAAAGATGGCGACAATTTTTTCGATGAGTTCGATGCCGGACTCTGAGATGTCATCCAGGCGGCCGAGGAAAGGCGAAACATAAGTCGCTCCGGCACGGGCAGCAAGTAATGCCTGATTCGCGCTGAAGATAAGCGTGCAGTTGGTCTTGATCCCCTCTTTGGACAGAGCGGCAATGGCTTTAAGACCTTCACCGGTCATCGGGATCTTGACCACCATATTAGGGTGAATCGCGGCAATTTCACGACCTTCTGCAATCATATCAGCCGAGTCAGTCGTTGTCGCCTTTACCTCACCGGAAATAGGGCCATCCACCAGGCTCGTGATTTCCTCAATGACTTCCTTAAAATCACGCCCGGATTTGGCAATCAGACTCGGATTGGTGGTGACTCCGGCGACAATGCCCATGGCCGCTGCATCACGGATTTCATTGACATCAGCCGTATCGATAAAAAATCTCATACATTCCTCCTAAGAGCTCTTCTAGAATATTGATGTGATCATTTGCAGGATTGCAGCCACAAACCTGCTCAACACGCTATGATTGTAAGCTTTTTTTGCAAATCGTGCTTGCCTGCTCAAGCGCTTGATTTTTGTAAGCTCATTACCGGCGAAGCATCCAAAATCACTCATCAAAAGCAATTATAATTATAGACAATTATAGGTGAATTTTTACTTTGTTGAATCTGAGCAGATCAGGTTCAAATTAACAATAATAAGGCATCTCAGGTTCTACTATAAAATTTTTTTTGGCGAAATATCCAAAAACATCTTGATTTATTATTTTTGTTCTGCTATATTCTACACAAGTTAAGGAAGTTCATGAGATGTTGAGCAACGGATTTCCCCATGAAGGGGGTTTGTTGCTCTTTTTTATTGCTATTTTCCCATGTGCGGCTTACATGTTTTTATTCATGTGAAAGTCACTTAATGGGAATAGCGTAAGTTTTGGGTCACAGATAACGTCCACGAAAGTACTGTGGTCATGCTTTCTTAAAGAACAAAGTGACCACAGTATCAATAATCTTCAGCAAAGTCCCAAGGGGAAATCGTGCTGGCGGCAGTCAACAGGCAGCGAGCACAAAAACAAAGGTGTGATTACTACTTTTAACTTAAGTTAAAATAATTTTCGATTTAAGTTAAAGACATCTATTGTAGTTAAAGTTATCTGCTGACAGGATCAAAACTCAAATCTCTCAGCAGAAAAAACAACCGCGAAGCAGAAAGGGGGGGGAAGCTAGTCGACCTGATTTATCAGAAATCAAAATAAGCCCGGGGCCAGGGTCAGAAAACCCGCCCCAAAAAATTGTCGAGAGGAGCAATTTATGCCGAAATATGTCATGGCGATGGACGCCGGCACAACGAGTAACCGCTGTATTTTGTTTAACGAAAAGGGCGAGCCCTGCTCGGTTGCACAAAAAGAATTTACCCAGTACTTCCCCAAGCCGGGCTGGGTTGAGCATGAGGCCAACGAAATCTGGTCCACGCAACTTGGCGTAGCTGTCGAAGCGATGAGCAAAATTAACGCGAAGGCCGAAGATATTGCCGCCATTGGTATCACCAATCAACGTGAAACAACGATTCTCTGGGACAAAAAGACCGGTGAACCCGTCTACCACGCGATTGTCTGGCAGTGCCGCAGAACTTCCGAATATGCCGACCAGCTGAAAGCTGAGGGTTACACCGAGTCTTTCCGCAAAAAAACCGGTCTTGTCATTGATGCCTATTTCAGCGGAACGAAAATTAAATGGATTCTGGACAACGTTCCCGGCGCAAGAGAGCGCGCCGAAAAGGGTGAGATTCTCTTTGGCAATGTCGAAACCTGGCTGATTTGGAAACTGACCAAGGGCAAAGTCCATGTCACCGACTATTCTAACGCCTCCCGCACGATGCTCTTTAACATCAACGACCTCTGCTGGGATGATGAAATTCTGAAAATTCTCAACATCCCCAGACAGATTCTGCCCACACCCATGCCTTCAAGCTGTGTTTACGGCGAGACCGATACCAGCTTCTTCGGCGCTCCGATTAAGATCGGCGGCGCAGCAGGCGACCAGCAGGCAGCCCTCTTCGGTCAGGCTTGCTTTAATGCCGGCGAGGCTAAAAACACTTACGGTACAGGCTGCTTCATGCTCATGAACACCGGTGAAAAACCTGTATTCAGTCAGAATGGCCTGGTCACCACCATCGCCTGGGGGCTGAACGGCAAGGTCAACTACGCCCTTGAAGGTTCCATCTTTGTGGCCGGTGCCGCCATTCAGTGGCTGCGGGATGAGCTGCGCATCATCGACACTTCGCCTGATTCTGAATATATTGCCAAACAGGTTCCGGATACGAACGGCTGCTATGTCGTACCGGCTTTCACCGGTCTCGGCGCCCCTTACTGGGATCAGTATGCTCGCGGCACCATCGTCGGTATCACCCGTGGTGTGAATAAGAAACATCTGATTCGGGCGACTTTGGAATCCCTCTGCTACCTGACCAACGATGTCCTTAAAGCCATGCAGGATGACTCAAAAATTAAGCTCTCCGCCCTGAAAGTAGACGGCGGCGCTTCTATGAATGACTTCCTGATGCAGTACCAGGCTGATGTCATTGGCGTCCCCGTTCATCGTCCCGCCTGCATTGAGACCACGGCGATGGGCGCTGCCTATCTGGCTGGCCTGGCTGTCGGCTTCTGGAGCAGCACTGATGATGTCCGTAACAACTGGAAGATCTCCCGCATCTTTGAGCCGCAGATGACTGAAAAAGATCGTGCAGAGAAGCTCAAAGGCTGGAACAAGGCCGTGAAATGCTCTTTTGGCTGGGCCAAAGAGGACTAATTTCATGCACGGTCTGAACTCTTTTTTCCGACTATTCGCTGCCAGGAAAGAGAGTTCTCATCTTCCTCAGCCGGCTCGATGGAAAACTGTTGGGCTTTGCTCAGAAATAGATTAACAGAGCTAAAAGAGCTCAGATTCATCATGTTTGAAGCAAACGCGATGGATGCAAATCATTCATCACTCCTGGAGAGGTATACATTATGATGACTATTTTTGTTGCCGAACTCGTCGGTACGTTTTTACTCATTCTGCTTGGTGATGGTGTTGTCGCCAACGTTACGCTCAATAAATCAGGCATGAAGGGGGCTGGATCTATTCAGATCACCTTCGCCTGGGGCCTTGCCGTTCTGCTCCCCTGCTTTATTTTTGGTACAGCATCCGGCGCACATCTGAACCCTGCTTTGACCATTGCACTCGCTGCCGATGGCAGTATCGGCTGGGACACTGTTCCGGCTTATATTCTTGGTCAGATGCTCGGCGCCTTCCTTGGTGCTGTCCTGGTCTATCTCCTCTTTAAAGGCCAGTTTGATGAAACCCCAGGCGCTCCAAGCCAGAGAGGTTGTTTCTGCACGGCCCCAAGCATTCGCCACACCGGCAGAAACCTCCTGAGTGAAATTGTCGGAACCTTTGTTCTTGTCCTTGCCATCAAAGGCATTGGTCAGGTTGCCGGTATCGCTGCTGGAGTCGACAAGCTCCTGGTCTTTGGTATCATTGTATCAATCGGTATGTCCCTCGGCGGACTGACCGGCTATGCCATTAACCCCGCCCGTGACCTTGGACCGAGACTAGCTTATGCTGTTCTCCCCTTTAAGGAAAAAGATCCCGACTGGGGCTATTCCTGGATTCCGGTTGTCGGGCCCATCATTGGCGCGCTGCTCGCCGTCTGGCTCTATAAAGCCATCATTGTTCTCCCTGGTTTTGTAGCCTGACGATAAGAGCGTCATTTCCCAAGGAGGTATTTCATGACTTTTGAAAAAAACAAAAAGGAAGGAAAAAAAGAGCTTAACGAAGAAGTTCAGGCCGATATCACGAACATGAATCGCGTGACAGAAGATGAAGATACGACTTGTGGCATCACCGACATGAACTGCACTGAAAATCAGGAAACTGCGAAGGAAAAGCTGGATATCAATAAGTTGAATCCAGGAATGGATGACAGTACCTGTGAGATCACTGACATGAACTGTGAAGACTAGGAGATGACTTCAACTCCCAATCAGTACTCGTCTTACGAATGGGAAAATACTTAAGTCTTTCATTCCCTATTAGTCTGATTTCCTTCAGTTTAAGCACAGGCATTGTATAGAAAAAGAGGGTGTCTCAAAAGAGATGCCCTCTTTCTCATTGCAGGCAAAAAATAAGAGGAGGCCTGTCACCTTCGTGTCTTCAGACCCCCTCTATAATCAATTTGGATACGACACAGCATCACGCAACACAGAACTTACTTCTGTTTTTTTGTTGGCCTGTTCAAGAAGAATCTCCGCGATATCCAAAGAAGTTTTCTCACCAAGAACCTCCACTCCATCAAGGAAGGTCATAGGGACACGTTTGATCGAATATTTTTCGATTAAATCCGGATAGAGCGTTGCATCAATCATCTCCGCAGAAACATTTTTTGAAGCGATAGCCAGAGCCTGACTGTTCTCAACCATTTTTGAGCAATGCGAACAGGCCAGGGAAACCATAATTTGTATCGTTTGGGGATGGTTCAATGAATCAAGCTTCTGCACAGCATCAAGGAGCTCCTGATCCGGTTTTAAGCCTTCGAAGCCAGAGAGCCTGAGAATCGCCAGAAGAAAAGAATTGATTTCTTTGCCTCCGGGAATGCCGCGGAAACTGACTTTTCCCGGCTTGCCCTCAAAATTAAAAAGAGTGCAAAAAGGCAGGCGTTCAGAGCCTTGCATAGCTTTGATTACCTCGTCCGGAAGTTCTTTGGAAGAATATAGTTCGATATTAAGCTGAGGACTCAAAGCGGCAAAAGACAGATAAAAATTAGCAGCTTCAAGTGACTTTTCAACTTTTTGGTCATAAACCACCTTCAGCGTCACGGAATGGGGCATTTTCCCCAGATAAGGAGCGAGCTGCTCCTGCAGATCCGCATCAAGCAGAGGGCTTTTTCCATCTAAAAAATCTGGAATTTTTACGATGATCATAAGAATCTCCTTTGCTTAGAGCCAGATTTGGCTGGCTGAATAAAATAGTGTCATCTTCATGTTTGTTAACAAGCACCAGGACCCATGTTTATCTGGCTCGTCGTCTTAATGCGTACGTTGTTCTTTTTCCTGCAGCTCTTCGCGGATCAAGCGGTTAATTTCGGACAACTCAAGATTCGTTGTGGAAATACCAATAGCTCCGGCGGCCAGGGCTGCAAGGACATCCTCAGAGGATTTGATCAGGCCACCGGCAATGAGTGGCCCTTTGTATTCGTTGCTGATCAGCTTAAAGCCTCCGGTCGCAATACCGGGCAGGACTTCAACGAGATCCGGCTGGCATTCGGCAATACTTTTCAGAGAATTGCTCACAGCAAGCGAATCCAGCAAAAACACGCGCAGTATGCTGATCATTCCCTGCTCGCGAGCATATTTCAGGAGGCGGGGATGGGTGGAAATCAGGCCATCCACTTCGTTGCCTTCTTTTTTGAGGAAATCAACAAAGACATTGTGTGAGGTACACCCTTCTATGCGATCTGCATGGACAAAGACCATCTTGCCCTTTTCTTTGAAAAGATGAACGTTTTCTCTGAGATTGCAGATGTTGCCGTAAAGCAGAAAAATAACCCGGCCCTCCCGATTGAGCGCAGATTTGAGTTCTTCATCATTTTTCACGGCTAAAATGACCGGATTCTTCTGCAGAAACTTTTGAATGACCAGCTTTTCACCCATATTCATAGTGTACCTCGCATCTCCATTTCTGAGGGGAAGCTCTGATCTAAAGAGAAAGCTCTGATATGCTGTATATGATAAAAATACTAACAAAAAAGCGCCTTTAATGCCAGTTTGTTCATCTTCTATGCCGCTTCTGATTTTGTCATTATTTAAGCTGTTTTTTGTATAATTGTATTGTCCCATGGCCTTGATTGTGCTAAGATAAACGAAATCAAAGGAAGAACAATGAGTTTTTTGAGTAGGTTTCCTGGTTCATTGGGGAAATGTCTGCTCTTTTTTTATTTTCTCGCGGTTGATCAGACAGGCATTCTCCCAAAACAACAGGCCGCTCGTCATGAGATTAGCCGCTGGCGCTTATCTTCCTGAGTTGTATTCGTTTGGAAACTTAAGACAAGACCATCGGCGAGCTGAGGTTTTCCAGTTCTTTGCAGTGTGTTCACTCCACGACAGGCTGGGTTTCCCGCTTTTTCATGACCTGCACATGCAGAAGGCAGAAAGTGAGCAGCCTCCGCCAGGCTGTAAGTATAGTGATCTGAGTAAACTCATTCGACCTTCAGAGCTTAACGCAGGCTGCGCTACTTTCTGCTTCTGGTAATAGTCGTTTCACGAAGGAGAGAATCTATGTATGATGTCGTGATTATTGGGGCAGGCGTCGTCGGCTGCTGTGTCGCTTACGAATGTTCCCGCTACCAGCTCAAAGTTCTGCTTCTGGAAAAAGAAAACGATGTGTCCCTTGGCGCTTCCAGGGCCAACACCGCTATTGTCCACGGCGGATATGATCCTGATCCTAACACCCTGATGGGTAAATTTAATGTGCGGGGTGCACATTTGACTATGGAACAGGCTGAAAAGCTGGATGTTGAATTTCATAAAACCGGTTCCCTTATCGTCGGTTTTGATGAAAAAGATGCGAAGGTCATTAAGAAAAAATACGAAAATGGGCTTCTCATGGGCGTCCAGGGAATGAAAATTCTAAACGGAGACGAAGTTCGTGAGCGTGAACCTAATCTTTCGCCGGATATTACCATCGCCCTATGGGTTCCTGAGTCAGGCGTCATCAATCCCTGGGAATTTACCCTTGCCCATGCCGAAGTGGCTGTGCGAGAAGGTGTCGAACTGAAGCTCAATCAAGAGGTCAGGGGCATCGAAAAGAAAGAGGACCACTACCTGATTCACACTCAGGACGCCGACTACGAGGCAAAATTTGTCGTCAACTGTGCGGGCACTCACTCGGATGAAATCCACAGCATGGTGGCTAAACCTGCCTTCAAAGTCGAACCTACCCGCGGCCAGTATTATGTCCTGGATCGTGCCGTGGGAGAACTTGTCAAAGCCGTAATTTTTCCTTGTCCCAATGAGCTTACCAAGGGTATTCTGGTCTCCCCGACGGTGCACGAAAATATTCTCGTCGGACCGGATGCTGAACTCATCGAGGATAAGGAAAATACGGGTACAACCGCTGCCGGACTGTCCAAAGTCGCTAAAGATGCCACGCGCTGTGTACCCAGTCTGAATCTCCGCAGCAATATCCGCAACTACGCAGGCATCCGCGCGAACAGTGATTTCGGTGACTTCTTCCTGAAAATCGTCGCGCCCTCTTTTCTCGATATCGCAGCGATAAAATCGCCTGGCCTGACCTGTGCGCCGGTGCTGGCTCAGGAAGGCCTGAAACTTCTCGAAGACGAAGGTCTCGTCTGTAAGCCCAAAGCTCAGTGGAACGGTACACGCAAAGTTGTGCGCTTCAAGGAGATTCCCGAAGAAGAGCGTGAAGCTTTTATCGCAGAACACCCGGAATACGGTCGGGTCATCTGCCGCTGCGAAACCATTACCGAAGGCGAAATCCTCGCCGCTCTGAAGCGCGGCATTCCCGTCGTCTCCATCGACGGTGTCAAACGCCGCACGGGCACGGGTATGGGTCGCTGTCAGGGAGGCTTCTGCGGTCCGCGTATCATGGAGATTCTATGCCGCGAAACCGGACTGAAGCCTGAGGAAGTTGTGCAGGATAAGGCGGGGTCCACTATTCTTTGCGGACCGACCAAAAGCACAGGCGAAGAGGAGTCAAAGGCATGAAGCAGGTTCAACATTCAGCAGGATTTCCGGAATATGAACTGATCGTCGTGGGAGGCGGTCCTGCCGGGCTCGCGGCCGCCATCGGCGCCTACGAGGCAGGTCTTAGAAAAATTCTTATTGTCGAGCGTGCCGACTGTCTTGGCGGTATTCTCAATCAGTGCATCCACAATGGCTTCGGTCTCCACCATTTTGGTGAGGAGCTGACTGGTCCTGAATATGCGGCCAGATTTATCGACCAGTTGAAAGGAACCACCATCGAGACGGCGCTCGATACGATGGTGCTGAATATCGACAACAGTGATGAATGGCGTATGGTACACATGATGTCCAAAAGTGATGGTTATCGTGTTCTGCGCACTAAAGCGCTGGTCCTGGCCATGGGCTGCCGCGAACGTACGCGCATGCAGATCCAAATTCCCGGTACCCGTGCTGCCGGCATCATCAACGCCGGTCAGGCGCAGCTCTACGTCAATATTGAAGGCCACATGGTCGGGAAACGCGTGATTATCCTCGGTTCCGGAGATATCGGCCTGATCATGGCCCGCCGTCTCACTCTGGAGGGGGCAAAAGTCGTCGCCTGCGTCGAGGTCATGCCTTACTCCGGCGGACTCACACGCAATATCGTGCAGTGCCTGCAGGACTTTAATATTCCCCTCTACCTCTCGCATACGATCACGGACATCCGCGGAAAAAAACGCGTCGAGGGGGTTACCGTTCAGGAAGTTGACGAGCACATGAAGCCCATCCCCGGTACTGAAGTCGATTACGATGTCGATACCGTTCTGCTCTCTGTCGGCCTCATTCCTGAAAACGAACTGAGCCGGGCGACAGGCGTCAAGATTGATCCACACACTTCGGGACCCTGCGTTTACGAAAATGGCGAAACGTCAGAGAAAGGTATCTTTGCCTGCGGTAATGTTCTCCACGTCCACGACCTTGTCGACTACGTGACCGAAGAAGCGCTCGCAGCCGGAAAAGCTGCCGCGGCCTTTGCAACGAAAGATAAGGATAAGGAAAGTCAAACCGAGTCGGATGCAAACGACTCGCAGACCATTATTGAGCTCAGCACAGATTCGCATATCGGCTATACCGTACCCCAGCATATCAGGCTGGAACAGGTCGATAAAAATGTTCGCGTTTTCTTCCGGGTCCGTCAGATTTACACAGTTCCCATGCAAATCGTTTTCCGCGATGAGGCGGGCAATAAAATCGCCGCTTACAAGCGTCCTTACATGGCCCCCGGCGAAATGGAAAATGTTTCAGTCCCCGCGGTTCTGCTGAAAAAAATGTCTGGCCGGAATCTTAAGGTCTCAGTGGAGGAGCTGTCATGAAAAAAGAACTGATTTGTATCGTCTGCCCCCGGGGCTGCCACCTTCATGTGGATGAAGAAAGTTTTCAGGTTACAGGAAACGGCTGCGAAAAGGGTGCGGTTTATGGCCGTAACGAGCTTCGTAATCCCACGCGCGTGGTCTGCTCCACAGTAAAACTGCAGAGCGAGCAGCTGTGCCGTTGCCCGGTCAAAACAGACCGACCCATTCCCAAAGCTAAAATTATGGACGTCATGGCTGTTGTCAACCAGCTCAGTGCAAAGGCTCCGGTGCACATCGGCCAGGTACTTTGTGCTGATATTGCCGGGACTGATGCCTCCCTGATTGTCACGCGGGACATTAGCCGCTGATCCTTGTCCGTCTGACATAGACACTCCATTTCAAAGGGGGCGCCTCAAAAAGAGGCGCCCCCTTTGGAATGTTTATCTGAGATGGTTCTTCCGAGATTATTCTGCAATGGTTTGAGCAAATTCACCGTGCGCAGCCGGCCGACACTCTTCGTTCCCTTCTTGCTTAAAGCAATCCAACCAGATCAAGGCTGGGTTTAAGGGTCTCTTCACCCGGATGCCAGTTTGCCGGGCAGACCTGATCTCCGTGTTCATGGACAAAATTTGCCGCTTCCAGTTTTCGTAATAGTTCTGTTGCACTGCGGCCAATGCCGTCATCGTGCACTTCGTAGGCTACAATATTGCCCTCCGGGTTCACGATAAAACTAGCGCGATAGGCTGTTCCGGCTTGTTCGTTAAAGACATTCAGCGCCTTGGGCAAAATGGCAAGTGGGTCGCCAATCATCGGATAACGAATTTTGCGAATCCTTTCGGAGCTATCCTTCCAGGCTTTGTGAACATAAACGGTGTCACAGGAGACGGAATAAATCTCCGCGCCACATTTTTTGAATTCATCATAATGATCCGCTAAGTCACTTAACTCAGTGGGACAGACAAAGGTAAAATCTGCAGGGTAGAAAAAGAAAATCGACCAGTGACCAAGAATGTCTTTTCGTTCGATCTGCTTGATTTCTTTCTCATGAAAAGCAGAAAGCTTAAATTCCGGAAAACTCTGAGAAATAAGGGATGACATACTGTTTCGTCGATCCTGAGATCGACACTCCTTTCTTATTGTGTTTGTGTCGATCCGAAATCGACACTTCTTGCTATTGAATCTTAGTGAAACGACTACCACCATTCCGTGTCAGTGACATGAATGTAAAAGGTTATTTTTATTTTGCCATAGAACGGGTACTCCATGGCGTAATGATCGTTACAGAGAAGAGGGAACCATCGTAAGGGCAAAAGCCCTTTGCGCAAGCTCCTTTTCAATGATTATGAGTGTAAACGGCGAACATTTTGCTTGACCCTTGGAATCGCTATCGGGTTGACACTGAGTTCATCTACTCCCATGTCGACAAGAATTTGACTGCCTTCCGGATCTGCGGCAAATTCACCGCAAACGGCAACACTTATCCCCACTTTGTGGGCACCCTCAACCGTGTTGCGAATAAGTTTCAGCACCGCCGGATGACGCGGAGTATAGAGGCCGGAAACCTCCTGATTGCCCCTTTCAGCAGCCAAGGTATATTGCGTCAGATCGTTAGTCCCAATAGAAAAGAAATCCACTTCGCGGGCAAGGTCCTCAGCCAGGAGGGCCGCTGAAGGTATTTCGATCATCATGCCGACAGGAAGCTTTTCCGGAAGCGGCAGGCCGCGATCCTTCAGCTCTTCTCCGGCCAGTGCGAGCTGTTTTTTTGCCTCCCGAAGTTCATCCAGGCTGGCTATCATCGGGAACATCAGGCGCAGCGGATACGCGGCAGCTGTGCGCAAAATAGCTCGCAGCTGCGTGCGAAAGAGTTCTGTCTCTTTAAGACAAATGCGTATGGCCCGATAACCCAGAAAGGGATTGCTCTCTTCAGGGAGATGCAAATAGGGCAAGGGTTTATCTCCGCCCGCATCGAGCGTACGCACGGTGAGGGGACGACCATCAAGAGTCCTTGCAATCTCCATGTAGATCGCCAGCTGTTCTTCTTCATCCGGCGCGCTGCTGCGCCTGAGGTAAATGAACTCTGTACGCAAGAGGCCAACCCCTTCCGCTCCTTTTTCCACAGCGCGGCGCGCATCCTCTGCACTGCCGATATTAGCGAAGATTTCAATTCTCCTCCCGCTTTTTGTGATGGCCGGAAGCTCGCGCAGGTGCTCAGCCTCTTGTGTTTCCAGATCCTCCGCAGCCTTCTTTTGCTCTAAACGTTGTACAATCTCGTCGTCCGCAGACAGATATAAGACCCCAGCTTCTGCGTCCATGAGCAGCGGGCAGCCTTCAGGAATACGCAGGAGTTCCGGACCCAGACCCATAAGTGCGGGAATCCCCAGAGAACGGGCAATGACAGCGGCATGTGAACTGGCACTGCCTTCAACAGTGCAGATGCCGCGGACAAAGTTTTTATCTAAGGCCGCGACCTCTCCCGGGCCCAGAAGCTCGGCAAGCAGTATGCCCCCGCCTTCCGGACCTTCAGCTCGTTGGTTTTTCCCTGTCATCTGTTCTGTGCAAGAGATTTTGCTCGGGCTTTCGTCAGGAAGATCTCTGAGCAGTAATTGCAGAAGGCGCGAGCGCAGATCACGAATATCCGCCGTGCGTTCACGAATAATGGCGCTTTCATTTTGACTGTAGGAGGCCTCCAGATCTTGCATCTGTCTGTCCCAAGCTGCGGCAGCTGACAGCCCTCCTTCAATCTTAGATCTGACCTCTTCCAACAGGAGAGGATCCTCCAGAATCAGCAGATGAGCATCGAAGATGGCCGCCGCATTTGCCCCGGAGTTCATTTCAATTATTTTCTTTTTCGCCGCGATTTGCTCTTTGGCCCGGCCTGAGGCAAGCTGAAAACGCGTCCATTCTTCCCGTGGATCAAGCTTCTCTGCTACTTTTTTCTCAAGTCCCTGGAGAGAGCCTGAATCCCCTCCCATCGTCCCCGATGCAAGAGGGAAACGACCCTGGAAGCCTCTTTTTTTCAGGAAGAAAGCCGGACCAACGGCGATACCTGCCGAGGCGCAGAGGCCCCGGAGTTCTTTTCTCTGACTGAGCTCCTCCGGGGTGAAGGGAGTGGACGACGCTTTTTTTGCTTCATCCGGGAGCGGAACTCCCACCCTGCCTTCGCCACGATCACATCTTGTCAGGACGTCTTTCTCTGAGGCTTGTATAGCCTCATTTTTCATCTCTTCTAATCCATCTTTGCAGCTCCCGCCTGTCACTTCTACGTCAGCTTTATCTTCACCGCCCAGGCTGACATTCACCAGCTCAATGGCTGCTTCGCTCACGCCGTCGCCAAAGCCAGCGGCTGCGAGAGCACGGAGAGCCTCGAGGCCTACGGCTGCATCGGCCCCGCTTAAGATAAACTCGATCGCCTCATCCTTGCGCAGCCCCAATAAGGTCAATGAATTAAGGCTGCGGCAGTTGACCGGTGCTTTATCGCTCGGAATCCTTCTGACGAGGAGAGTCAAGTCAGAGAAGGAGCCGGCCAGTGTCACAATTTTTGCCGACGGGCGGGCATGAATGCCCAGCGCATTTTTTATTTTCAGGCAGAGCTTGAGGCTGCTGCCCTCCCCTTTTTCAGCCTCTGCTCTTTCAGGCTTTGTACTATCTGCGTGATCTGCTTGATCTGCTTCTGCGCTTTTTTGAGCCTGCTCCGCACTGTCCTCCTGGGCGACAGGGTTTTCTTCTCTGCCAAGCTGCGCCTGCTTGGGCAGAAGAGCCTGCTTGAGCTCCTTCAGGATTTGCGGCAGCGGGGTGTTCATACGTGCCTGAACAGCGGCAGTGACAGCCCCTTCGATAAAAGGCGCATCTGAAATGAGCACATGCTTTTGCTCTTCCTCCGTTAATAACTGCAGGGCAAAATCCGAGGACAGCAGGGCGCTGCCCATATCCGCGAAAATCAGCACACCATCTTCCGAATAAACCTCCTGTATAGCGGCCAATATTTTCATGGGATCTGTTCCGAGAGTATGTTTATCCACAGCCGAGTCATCATCCAGGCCACCGGCAGCCGCAATTTTAAGCTCCGCTCCGGCCATCGTCCGACAGAGCTCTTTGGCTCCCTCAGCAAGAGCGTAACTGTGCGAAACGAGAACAATACCGATCATTCCTGACACCTCTTCTCCCATACAAACATAGGCCCCAAGAAAAAAGGAGCTTTTAACAGGCCACTTGAATCGCTCTCAAGAGGCTTTAGTTCACCATGAAAAAGGTCCGACGCAGGATGAGCAGCCGGACCTTTTATAAGCTTCGATTAAGCCAGGGCTTCAGCAGCACTTTTGATCAGAAAATAAGCCGATGTCGCTCCCGGATCCTGATGTCCCACACTGCGTTCACCGAGATAACTTGCGCGGCCTTTCTTTGCCAGCATGGGAGTGGTGGCTTCCATGCCTGATTTCGCTGCTTCAGCGGCAACGGCAAAGGCTTCTGGGGTTGATTTTGATTCACTCAGCGCCTGTTCAAAGGCTTTGAGCGCCGGGCAAAGGGTATCGAGCATGGTTTTTTCGCCCTCATCGGATTTACCGAGAGTCTTTATTCCCTGAACTCCTGCTTCCATGGCCTTCTGCAAATCTTCACCGCTCACCTCGCTTTTTGCCCCCAGGGTAATTGCCATTTTAAGGAAAAAAGTGCCGTAAAGCGGCCCGCTTGCTCCACCCACCGTTGAGATCAGGGTCGAAGCAATCAGCTTGGCAATACCGCCAAGCCCGCCCACAGGGGCCGACTCAAGCTTCTTTTCGACCGCCTCAAAACCACGATTCATATTGACTCCGTGGTCACCATCGCCAATCTCCCGATCCAGATCTGTCAGCTGCTCCTTCTGTTCTTCAATGATTTTGGCATAGGCCTTTATCCAGCGGATAAATTGCTCTTCATTCATAAGCGTTCTTGTCTCTTTCTATGTGATACACCTGGCTAAAAGAAATTACACTCCCCAGCGGAGAGCAGCTGTGTGCACAGGTGCATCCCAGAGTTTTGTCAGTTCATCATCAAGTTTAAGTAAGGTGATGGAGCATCCGGCCATTTCCAAAGAGGTGATATACGGGCCAACCAGCTTGCGCGCAACCTCAATGCCCTTTTTCCGGAGAATTTTCGCGACTTCGTTATACATGACATACAGCTCGATCAAGGGCGTGCCACCCATACCGTTCATGAACAACAATACTTTATCACCGCTCTTAAAAGGCAGATCGCTGCTTACGGCTTCAGTCAGGAGTTCAGCAACTTCAGCTGCGGATTTCAGCTTCATGCGCTCGCGACCAGGTTCGCCATGAATACCGATACCGATTTCCATCTCATCTTCGCCGAGGGTAAAACTCGGTTTGCCCGCTTCAGGAACCGTGCACGGTGTCAGCGCCATGCCCATACTGCGGCCATTTTCATTGACCTTTTGGCAGATGGCCGCGACCTCTTCGAGCGAACGGCCTTCTTCTGCCGCCGCACCAGTGATTTTTTCCGCCAGCACCGTCAGGCCGACCCCACGGCGTCCGGCCGTGTAGAGACTGTCCTTAACTGCGACGTCATCATCGATCACCACCGATTTAACCTCAATACCATCCATACTGACCAGATCAGCAGCCATCTGGAAATTCAGCACATCTCCGGTGTAGTTCTTGACAATATGCAGGACACCTTTACCCGCATTGGCCGCTCTGCTGGCCGCTTCAATCTGATCGGGAGTTGGCGAGGTAAAGACCGCGCCGGGACAGGCCGCATCCAGCATACCCATACCCACAAAGCCGCCATGCAAGGGTTCGTGTCCGGAGCCGCCGCCGGAAACAAGGGCTACTTTTTGCTTCTTTCCCGCGTCAGCGCGCACAATGAAGTTGGGTTCATAGTGGACCTTCAAAAGGTCAGGATGGGCAAGTTCCATGCCATGCAGGCAATCTACGACGACATTTTCTGCTTTGTTGATCAGTTTTTTCATCTTTTTTTCCTCCTCTTGTTTTTGGGAAATCTTAAGCGTTCTCAGGTGCTTAGAGATGAAGCTTTTGACCGTCCGACCAAAGTGACGCAAAGCGGCTGAACAGCTGTATCTGTTCAATGACTCACAAAAATATTTTTGCCTCTTATTAAAATAAAGTCAAGCCAAATTAGAATAAAAATTCGTTTTTATCAACGCATCTTTTATGTGACATAAAGGCTTTTGAAGTTTGCAGAAAATCCTGGATAACATGATGAATTTACCAAAAAATATCGCCATGGATGAGGGCCTTCAGAGGATGAGCTTTGAAAAATTGCATCAAAGCAAAGCATGCAAGGCAGCGTCCCTCGCATTTACTGAGCCCTGATAATACATTTGTGAATTCATCTGCTCTTGGAGTTTAAGTGCTTCCGCTGAACTAATGCTATAGAATAAAAGAAGCTCAGACATAATAAGAGAAATATGTAGTGCAGGATAAGCATAAATGAACAGAAATCAATGGAGGTCACACAATGAAAAAGAATGGACTCAAAAAGACGGCTCTGGTGTTTGCTGCGGATGGCTGCGAAGAGATCGAGGCTTTGACACAGGTTGATTTCCTGCGCCGTGCTGGAGTGGAGGTCACGCTATGCTCGGTGAATCGCTCTCGTGAGATCCATGGTGCCCATGGCATTGTTATTCTGGGCGACGCCCTGCTTTCTGAGTGCAAGGACAAAACTTACGATGCCCTGATTACTCCTGGAGGCCTACTAGGCTCAGAAACCCTTCGGGATCATCCCACGGTGATTGCCATGCTGCAGACGCAGGCTGAGCGAGGCGGGCTGATCTGCTCAATTTGCGCCTCGCCGATCGTGCTGGAGGCCGCAGGACTGACCAGGGGGCGTGTGGGGACCTCGTATCCGGGTTTTGAGGAAGGCCTCAGCTACAAGAAGTATCGCGAGGAGATCGTCTGGCGCGATGGCAACTTGATTACCGCGCGCGGCCCCGCCACCTCAGTTTATTTTGCACTGGAAATTGTGCGCGCGCTGCTGGGCGAGGAAGCTGCAGAAAATCTGCGCGTCGATATACTGCAGAATTTGGTAGAAGAGCAAATTCGCAATGCTCATCAGTAAATAGCGCTCGGTGGCTTGCAAGAGGAGTTTGAGGGTTTTCAAAGGTGAGCACATTAGTAAGGATCAGTGCGGCTTATTTCAGTCCTACAGGAAATGCGCGAAAGCTTTGTCTGGCAATGGCATCTGCTCTTTGCGAGTCCATGGGTCTGACGAGCCTCCGCCCAACTTATCTGGATCTTACGTCCGCTGCGGCACGCCGCGAGCATTATACTTTCGGGCCGGGAGAATTACTGCTGCTTGCCTTGCCCGTCTACGCCGGACGCTTGCCCAATAAAATCGTCCCGGATCTGAAAACCTGTTTTTACGCCAATGGGGCCTGGGCAATACCTATGGTAACGTATGGCAACCGGGATTTCGGGGATGCCCTCTCCGAACTCTGTCTGCTGCTGAGAGAAGCCGGTTTTCACCTGCCTGCAGCCGCAGCTCTGGTGGGCGAACATGCTTTCAGTCCAAAACTGGCATGCGGACGTCCGGACAGCCTGGATTTAAGCGAACTCAAGGCCTTTGCAAAGGCTGCCACCCCTATCTTCAGTCAGGAAAATTTTTCGGATGTCGTCCCCTCCGGGAACACGCCTCCTGGTCCCTACTACACCCCGCTTCAGGAGGACGGAAGTCCGGCAAACTTTCTCAAAGCAAAACCTCAAACCGATTCGGAGCTTTGCACTGGCTGTGGACTCTGCGCAGACCTCTGCCCCATGGAGAGTATTTCCAGAGAAGATCCATCCGAAACAAAAGGCATTTGCATCAAATGTATGGCCTGTGTCCGGAACTGCCCCACAGGCGCCAAAAGCTTCACCGACGAAGCCTTTCTTTCGCATGTGCGCATGCTGGAAAAAAACTTCAGTCAGCGCGCGGCTAACCGTTTCTTTTTGGCAGAAAGCGCGCGCTGAAGCTATGGCTCGAAGCGATTGCAAGATAGCAGGAGCTAATGGCAAAGTGCTGAAATTCATTCGGATGATATCATTTATTAGGCCATTCTTTGGCATGCGTCCCCCATCTTTAACAGGGTTTTTGGTCACCACAAGGAATCCGTATGGCAATTTTCGTACCTGTTTTAGAAGAGCTTTTTAATTTGACGGTCAAAGAGCTGCCAAAGCTCAGTTTTAATCGCTGAACACAATTATATATACCATAAAAGTTTGAATGGGAAACTTCTTTGTCTTCTAAAATATCTTGAATCATCTTTTGAATATCAGCCAGGATCAATGGGGGAATTCCCCGCCCATTATCGGCAATCACAATCAGCGCACTGTTACCATCAATGCTTCCTCTGATCAGCAGACGTCCCCCAGCTTCTTTCGTTAAAAGTCCATGCGTTAGGGCATTTTCCACAAAAGGCTGGAGTGAAAATAAGGGAATGCGCAGATGCCAAAGTTCAGGTGGGATATTCACCATGTATTTTAGACGTCCTCCGAAGCGGATTTGATTGATATAAAGGTAATCTTCGATATAATCCATTTCCCGTTGCAGGCTGATCATGGCGTTGACTTCGGAAAAATGGACTCGAAACATACGTGAAAAACGCGACAAAATATTTTGTGCAGTATCATACTGTTTCATTTCTATCAAGCGAATCACGGCATTTAGAACATTGAAAATGAAATGAGGTGTTATTTGCTTTTGAAGTGCCTGAAAACGCACCTCTGCCAGCTCTTCTTTGAGAATGCGTTCTTTCATTTCACTTTGATGCAGACGTTCATTTTTCTCAAGCAACTCCTGACTCATGAGCTGGCTTTTATAGACACCAACAATGTATTTTGCCAGATTATTGAGCGCATTGGCAGTTCCCTGAACTTGCTTGCTGCAAAGAATCGGCACCTCCTCGTAATAATCGCTGAACGGCTTTTTTTCATGCCAGGCTATTGGCTTGGAAACAGGTTCACAGGGAAAGCTTGACATATCTTCGGAAAAAACTTGGCCAGCCGTAAATGCACCGATAAATTCTCCGTCAATGACAATAGGAATTTCAATATTGACCATTCCGGCATGGCAGACATAAATGCTCGGTTCTCCCGTCTTCAGGGCCAAGTCTATGGCGTGATGGTTGGACATGGCACAGCTGGCTTTACCCTCTTCTGTTGCATTGATGGCCTGACAGATTTTTTGAAAATTGGACCCTTCCCCAATATGATTACCGTCTTTGTCTGTAAAGACCACCCCAAATCCCGTCGCATTGGCAAAAGATTCCTGTAATTTTAGAATCTCATCCGTCACAATATCACGGATATCAATGTCCATAATATTTTCTCCTATACTCTGCAGGTGTCATTTTATACAACATCTTGAAAGTCCTGTGAAAATAAGAGAGATTTGTGTATCCACACATTTGCGCGATCTGCTGGAGCCCCAAGGACGTTTTTGCAAGCAGTCTTTGCGCTTCTTCAAGACGTATCTGCCTCAAGCGGTTAAAAATAGAGATCCCTTTTTCCTTTTTATAAACCTGCGAGAGGTAAGGGCCGCTAAGATAAAATTTCTGTTCGAGTTGTTTCAAAGTAATCTTCCTGCGAAAATTCTTCTTCAGATAGCATTCAAGTTCAATAACAGGGTCCTTTTTTTGTGCTTTTCTTGACTGAAGGTTGATCAGCAAGCGCTTGAAGGAAGAAAAGAGCATCATACGCAAAATATTTTCGTCAATATTTCCACCTAATTGCAAGAAGGATTTTATATCATCATCCAAGCAATAAGGCTCTTGGAACAATGGATTCTGGTGGATCAGGCTGCTATAGCACAGTAAAATATTGAAAAGGATTAAACGGGTTTTCTCTCCCCAATATCCTTCTTCAATACAACACATTACTTTTTCGCAGCTTTTTGCTATAGTCTCTGCATTCATCAAAGACAAGGCCTCATAGAACGTATTCAGACTCTTATAGAGTTCGACATCATCGGAAACTTCATTTTGATTCTCTTGCTCTGAAAATGATAATTGAGATTGTCTCCGGATCAAAGAACGAAGACAGTCCATAATACTATCCTTATCACTGGGTTTTAATAGGAAAGCATCAATCCCATAATTTAGGGCATTTTGAGCATAATCAAATTCAGCATATGCTGTATTGATGAGTAAGATTACCTTGCTGTCCATTTGGCGAATAATACGACATGCTTCAAGGCCATCCATCAGAGGCATCGAAATATCTGCAATAACAATGTCAGGCTTATATCGGACATATGCGTCAAGAAGCTGCCGGCCATTCGCTGCAGCCGCCTGGACGATAAAGCCTTCTTCGGGAATATTTAGCTGAAGCTGAAGATACTGCCGCTCAATAACCTCATCATCGGCCACAATGATCGTATATATTTGTCTGGCATTATTCAGCATATGACTTATTATTGCACATTTTTAAAGGCATTAAAGTATATAAAGAAAGAATCAAAATGTACTTTTTTAGAAAAAAACTCTTATATAGTATCTAAAATACAGCTCATTGATCCTATAAAACCGTACAATGTGCCATTAAAATGAGTCTAAAGATGTAAACAATATGGCATCTTCGACACATATTTCAAAGGAGGAAAAATAATGAAAGTTAACAATCGACACTGTTCATTTTATTACAAACGAGACAAAGAGATGGGAAAAGTAGAAATTGACAAAAGCAAGACTGCTTTGTTGATTGTCGATATGCAGAATTATTTCTGCCACCGACCAAAGTATGACATGAATGATCCTGAGTCCGTCGCAACAAAAGAGGAATGGGAACAATATTATAAAATTCTTGACGATATTGTTATCCCAAATAATCAAAGGATTCTGGAGCGTTTCCGTAAGGAAAAGATGTTAGTGACCCAGGCTCGCATTGCGGCTCATCTTGAGGATGGAAGAGATCGTTCTCTTGATCAGAAAGCTACGGGATTCAATGAACTGCTGATGCCCATTGATTCCCATGAGTCGCAGATCATTGACGAACTAAAGCCGCAGAAAAATGAAATCGTTGTTGTGAAATCGACGGATAGCGCCATCACAGGCACAAATCTTCGTCTTCTGCTTCGTAACTGTGGGATTGACACCGTTGTTGTTACCGGCGTTTTCACAGATCAATGTGTCTCTGGTTCCGTGCGTGCTCTTGCTGATGAGAGTTTTAAAGTTTGGTTGATTGAAGATGCTTGCCGTGCAGGCAATGAAGATATCCAAAACCATGAGCTGGAAATTCTCAACAACATTTATTGTCACGTTATCAATACAGAAGAGTTGCTCGCTGCGTTATAAACCCTGATGAGGGTATGGAGGGAGTTTTTATGGAAAATAAACTAAAGCGAAATTTAAGTTTCATTCAGATGATTGCTATTTCATCGGGAGCCGTCATAGGAGGATGGTTAGCAGAAGCCCCCTACTGGTTTTCACTCACAGGTGCAGGCTCTGCTTTTTTATTTCCTCTTCTCGCAATTTTACTCATTCCCGTTGGTCTGACCTTTGCAGAACTGACAGCCATGTTGCCTTTTGCCTCCAGCGTTGACACATGGACGGTCAATGCCTTTGGACATGGTCTTGGCTTTGCAACGCAATGGATGATGTTTCTGGTTCAAGTCGTCGAGCCGCCCATGATGGCTTTCATTTTTGCCACAGCCCTCTCTCACTTTATTCCGATGAGTTCAAGTGAGATGATGTTTGTTGCCTTAGCCATCATTGTCTTCTGGTTTATCTTGTCCAATTTTAATATCAGCCTCACTGGCAAACTTTCGAACTTTCTCTTTTTCTCAATGATAATCATCTCGCTTTTGGTTTCACTGAGCTTCTTTTTCAGCGGCCATTGGAGCTTTGACAATATTGAGCTTAAAGGTGGATTTTTCCCCAAAGGTGGCTACGGTGTCTTTATAGCCATGGCGGTTTTCTCCCTCAAATTCATCGGTTTTGAAATGACCCCTACACTGGTTGAAGAAACTAATTTCCCCATCAGTAAGATATGGAAGGTCATACTTTCCGCCTTGATCGTGCCCGCCCTGCTTTATGCGTTTGTCGTCTTAGCTATGGCTGGTATGGCTCCTTGGGAAGAAATATCTGCCATGGGCATGCCAGAACCGGAAATCATCGCCCGCTTTAAAATGCCGATGATTATCGGCTATCTTGCCATTATTGGCGGCCTGATGCACGCTCTCACCACACTGATGGGTTTCTGGACCTCCTCAGCTCGCGTGCTCTACGGTGCCTCAGAACTGCGCCAGCTACCAAAGGGTATTGGTAAGCTGAATAAGCACGGACAACCTATATTGGCTAATATCATTGTCCTGCTGTTTTCTGTTTTCTTCTGCTTTTTCAGCGGAGATGATTGGGTTCAGTACATTTACGCCATTTCCTGCATTGCTGCAGGCCTTGTCTATTTTGTTTCCTGCCTTGATGCACTTGTTCTCCGGAAGAAACATCCCGAGTGGCATCGTCCATTCAAAGCTCCTGGCGGCACTTTACTCTTTGTTATTGGTATGTTGATTTCTATCTGGATCATCATTGGTTCCTGTCTTGAGTTATCACTTGGAGGTTATGTTTCCCTCCTGATCTTTATCGCCGTTGGCTTAGTCCTGCAATTTTTCATGAATAGTCTGCGTAAAAATAAGCCTGATCTCAAGCTAAGAGTTCTTACTCCGGAAGATATTGAAAAATAGTTCACAATCCATCTATACAGCAAGCATGATTTGTGCTGAATAGTAACCAGTCTCTCCCGCTTTTGAAATTGCAGCCACTGAGGCAAGACAACATCATAATGCCTGAAAGGGAGCCGCCGTTAAAGGAGGCTCCCTTTCACATGTTTTGAACAACTTTTAGTCCGCCCCCCCTCCCGGGGGGCACAATCTTAACTGAACAATTATGGCTTCATTATTGGAAAAACTAGTTTGATTATTTTCATTTATGGTCTATAATCTGGATATTAAATCATTTTTATGTTTAAAAACGCAAATGATAGGATGGTTTTTATGAAGAAAGTTTTTCTCCTGCTTCTTGCCATGACTCTGATGCTTACCCTTCTACTGCCTGCTCCGATATTTAAGGCTGAGGCAAGCTCGGTATACGAGAGTGAGGTTCCTCTGCATACCTATCGCGGCCACGGTGGGGATCGTGAGGAGGTTCAGCAGAATTTTGAGGCGCTGGTCAAGGCGGCTCAGTCCGGTGAGGATTTACAGAAATTCTGTGCTGAAGGGCTCGAGGCCGCGGCTTTTTCGGATTATTTTGATCAGCTCGCGAAGCTGGAGGATTTTAGTTTCGAGCGTGTGCGTTTTTCCCTCTTTTATGAGGTTAAGGATAAACCCGTCTTTGAAAAACTGAGAACGGTTGCGACGATTTTCTACAACTCGAAAAAGGATGGAAAAACTCTACGCCATACGGATGAACTTGCTCTGGCCAAGCAGGGTAAGGAAACGGGAGACTGGAAGCTGTGGAAGGTCGTTTTCCATTCAGCAGGAATTCCCGTAGATGAAGTCGCGCTGAAGCAGCTGAATCCACCCCAGAAGGGCGAGCAAATCGCTGTAATTGATACGAATATCGGTGAGATCAAGCTCCGTCTCTTTCCGGATTCTGCGCCGAATACAGTAGAGAACTTTATCGGCCTGGCGAAGAAAGGTTACTATGATGACCTGCCTTTCAACCGTGTTTACGATGACTTCATGATTCAGACGGGTGCCCTGGATGGCTCTGGGAAAGAAGATGAATCCTTGCACGGAGGCTTCTTCGATGACGAAATTGCTCCAGATCTTTTCCACTTCCGCGGCGCAGTGGCTATGGGGAACGTAGGTCCCAACACCAACGGCAATCAGTTCTTCCTGGTGCAGAAACCTGAGGCAGGCGAAGATGACCTTATTCTCTGTTCCCTGCCGGAGAATGTGAAGAAAAAGTATGAGGAATTAGGCGGACTGCCTCATCTCGATTTCCGTTACACCATTTTCGGCCAGGTCTTTGAAGGTCTTGATCTGATCGACAAGATCGCTAAGCAGGAAGCTGACGACGATGGCATGCCTTTGAAGGATCCCATCAAGATGAAAACGATTCGTATAGAGGAATTTGAAGGATAAAGAGAGCCGCCTTATATGGCGGCTCCTTTTTTTGTGCAGTGCCAGAATTTAGGAAAGATCAAAATGAAGCAGCAAAAATAAATGCTGGCACAGCCTTTAAAACGCTTGACAAGCCCTGAATCTCTTTGCTAAACTAGGCAGGCGTTCCGGGAAATCGGAAGGTTCATGGCGCAGTAGTTCAGTTGGTTTAGAATGCCAGCCTGTCACGCTGGAGGTCGAGGGTTCGAGCCCCTTCTGCGTCGCCAACGGACCGGCTCATGCGAGCCGGTCTCGTTTTAAGCCCAGATAGCTCAGTCGGTAGAGCAGGGGACTGAAAATCCCCGTGTCGTTGGTTCGATTCCGACTCTGGGCACCAAAACAGGACGTCAGCATGAAGTTCATGCGGCGTCCTTTTTTGTTGGCAGACACGGCTCCCATGCAATGGATGAAAATGAGTGCAAGCAGAGCTTTATTTTCGCGACAGGGCGCCGAGGGCTGCTGTTTTCAAGTTTTTGCCGATGATGACAAATTTGTTCAGTGAGTGAGCAGTCGGGGGACTGTTCGGGGTGAGCTCAGCTTGGACCTCCTCCTTCCCCTCCTGCTCTTCCGCCAGGAGTTTCGCTTCTTCCGGGCTAAGCCCGCTCAGGGTGATTTGCTTTTCCACGAGGTCGGCATAGAGGGTTTCGTCTTTCAGCGGGATAAAGCCTTTGGCCCGGACGATCTGGCCATATTTCCCCAGGAGCAAGTCCTCAAGGAAAGCATAAACCTGGTCGGGATTGATAAAATCAAGTTGGCTCAGGGTCAGGCTGCTGAGATTTCGATCGGCTTCCCGCCTGATTTTTTTCTGAATAAATCGCTGTCCGATTTTTTTAAACTCGTTTGCGCTCAGTTCTTTTGCCAGGAGCGCCAGCCAGTCCTCTTTCGACCATTGGCTATAATGGCTAAGAGGAAAGGCGGCGTCTTCCGGCAGTTGAAGTTCAGTAGCGACTTGTTTGAAGTCAGTTGGAGTAAGCTGCTCCGATTTGCTCAGGACGATTGTTCCGGCGGCAATCAGCTGGTCGTTGAAGTAATTGGGGTAATCCCGTCTCTGCAGCAGATAATTCTGATAGTCCACGACGGTGACGGGCGCCAGCAGCGATATTTTCTCATACTGGATTTTTTTGAGCCTCTGGATGATGTTCGTGGGCTGGGCAACGCCGGAGGGTTCCACAAGCAAAACATCCGGTTTAAGGGTATTGGCGATGGTCATGACCGAAAAGGAAAAATCGAGGTTTAAGGAACAGCAGATACAGCCCTCGGATAACTCGACGATCTTCATGTCGGCTATGGCCTGATCCTGAGAGAGTATCTTGCTGTCGATATTTTCCTGGGCAAAGTCATTTTCAACAATGACAAATTCACGGCCGGTCGCTTTGGCCATGGCCTGGATAAAGCTGGTTTTGCCTGCGCCTAAAAAGCCTGAAATAATGAGAATTTTCAAGCTGTTTCCCCTTTTTAGAACCGGAAGCCTGACTCAGAGGACAACAACCGGCTTGATTAAGTCTCTGGGCTTGTCCTTCATGAGCATGAGGGCTTCTTCGATATGCTCGAAGCCATGGAATTTGTGTGTCAGCAGGAGGGAGACATCTACCCTGCCGGCGGTCACCAGAGCGCCTAATTTTTCCAGACGCGCTCTGCCGCCGGGCATTAGTCCGCCTACAATTTTTTTGTGACCCATGCCGACACCCCATTCAACGCGCGGAATGCGAATATAGGTTCCTTCTCCCAGATAGTTCACATTGCCGATAGTGCCGCCTGGCTTTACAACTTTGACGGCCGTTTCAAAGGTATCATTATTGCCGCCGGCAATGATGACCTTGTCAACTCCCTTGCCCTGCGTCAGATCCATGACCTGCTCGGCAATGTCGCCGTCCTTGTAATTGACAAATTCTCTTGCGCCGTATGCTTTGGCGACTTCAATGCACTTGGGACGGGTGCCGACGGCGATAATGCGAGCTGCGCCACGAAGGTTCGCACCGGCCACAGCCATCAGGCCAACAGGTCCAATGCCGATGACGAGAACGGTATCGCCAAATTTCACGTCGGCTAATTCAACGCCATGGAAACCCGTGGGGACCATGTCCGAAAGCATGCAGGCTTCTTCAGGCGAAAGGCCGTCCGGCAGATGCGCCAGGTTGCCATCGGCATCATTGACATGAAAGTACTCGCCAAAAACGCCATCTTTGAAATTGGAGAACTTCCAGCCCGCCAGCATGCCGCCGGAGTGCATAGGATAGCCCTCCTGAGCCGCGATGGACTGCCAGTCCGGAGTTATGGCCGCGACCATAATGCGGTCGCCAGGCTTGAAGTCTTTGACATTGGAGCCAACTTCATCCACGACCCCGCAGGCTTCGTGCCCCAGAATCATGTTGTGGCGTTCACCCAGAGCTCCAGCCCACACGGTATGAACATCCGAGGTGCAGGGCGACATGGCCAGGGGGCGGATAATCGCATCGTCAGGACCGCAGGCCGGTCTATCCTTTTCAATCCAGCCGGTTTTTCCGATGCTCAGCATGGCATAACCTTTCATAAAGCTTCCTCCTTTTAACGTTGTAATGTAATTGATGTAAACGCTTTTAAGCTTAAACTTGGAAAAAGAATAACAGAATCTGAGCCAGTCGTATATCGTGTTCATTGAAAAAATTGATAAAATTTTTAAGGTTTTCTTACAAGACCGGCATACTTGAAAATCAGGCTAAACATGAATTTTGACCTGTTTAGTGCTGTCAAAGCCCTGCGCTTATGATTCTTTTGCAGAAGTCCGGCGATAAAGTTCCTCAGCCGACACTCGCAGGGCTTTGCGGTACTTTTTCCAGCCGGACAGGCGCTGCTCCATGAGGGTATAAAAGACTTTGTTGTGCGAGGGCTCATCGAAG
>ERZ1673752.1911-NODE-1911-length-26126-cov-20.401097_pt1 | contig 26126 bp, 18 predicted proteins | sample MGYA00580195_ERZ1673752 | MGnify/ENA primary metagenome ERZ1673752 (study PRJEB41218, sample SAMN15661744) | gut metagenome | host: Homo sapiens | place: Canada: London | collected 2015-08-20/2019-03-30 | study: EMG produced TPA metagenomics assembly of...
TGACTGTAAACTTGACTGTGTCCCCCATGCTTCTTCTCCTTTTTCATCCTCTGTCGGTGTCGCCCTCAATCGGCTAATTTCGAGCAAGCCTGACGGTAGTCTTCTTTCGTATCGATATCCATGGGGTCCGCATCGTCGCCCATGACCAGCTCCCGGATGGCCTCCGGGTGGGCCAGAATGACCTTGCGTCCGCTTTCATCAGGCCGGAGCTGCAGCAGTTCTTCATAAAAGTCGGCCCCGAAGAGGCAGGGACTGCCCCGGCGACCTGCGTAGACCGGCACGATAATTTTATCGGAGGTTGAGACCGCAGCCAGCTGCCTCAGCTGAGCCGCACGCAGCCCCGGCTGATCCCCCATGAGAAAAAAGCAGGCGCGGCTATCAGCTCCTAGCGCTTTCATGCCACAGACAATGGAGCTGCCCTGTCCGCGGGTATAGTGGCGATTAAGCACATAGCGGGGGCGGTATTTTTGCACAGCCTTCTCCACCTTTTCCGCATCGCGCCCAAGGACAACAATAAAATCCTGTAGACCGGCCTCTCTGGCGGCCTCAGCGGGATAAGTGACCAGCTCACGCCCCTCCAGCGGCAGGAGAAGTTTGCTCTCACAGCTTTTCATGCGCGCAGATTCGCCTGCGGCCAGCAAGATAGCGGAAATGCCCTCAAGCATAAAACCTTTTCCTTTTTTTATTCTTATTCTAGACGCTCACAGGGGCCTGGACATCGTATATTCACTACAAAAGATGAAATCTTTGTCTCAGTGTTTGTGTGAATCATACAAAGAAGTGACATCGTTCACGTGTTAAGATATTTCATAGATAAGGAAGAGTATCAGCTTTAGCTATGAAATGAGTTAAAAATCATTCATCACTATTTCCTGTTTGCACAAGCACTGACAGGAAAAGGGAGGTCCGCCATGATTGTTGGGAAAAGTATCACCCGGGTTGACGCTCCGGATAAAGTCACCGGGCGCGCCAAGTTCACAGAAGACCTGTTGAAACAGGGCGCACTGGTTGCCAAAATTTTACATTCTAACGTCGCTCATGCCATGGTGCGCTCGATCGATGTCACGGAAGCGGAAAAAGTGCCGGGAGTCCTCAGGGTCTTTACCTGTTTTGATGTCCCAGACATTCCCTTCGCCACGGCCGGTCACCCCTGGGCTATCGAAGAAAGTCACCGCGATGTCGCTGACCGCCATCTCTTAAACCGCCATGTCCGCTATTACGGCGACGATGTGGCCGCCGTGGTCGCTGAAAATGAAATCGCCTGCGACCGCGCCCTGAGATTGATTAAAGTGGACTATGAGGTCCTCCCTTTCGTACTTGATGCCCAGGAGGCCATGAAAGATGGCGCGCCTCTTGTCCATGACGGCTTTCCCAACAATGTCTGCGGTCACAGCGAGATCCATCTGGGGAACGTCGCTGAGGCGATTAAGGAAGAGGGGCTGACCAAAATCGAAGGCTGGTACGAAACGCCCGCCGTTCAACACTCTCATATCGAACCCCCGATCAGCTACGCTTACGAAGAAGCCGGTAAAATCGTCGTCGTCAGCTCCACCCAGATCCCGCAGATTACCCGGCGCGTCTGTGCCATCGCCCTGGGTCTGCCCTGGGGTAAGGTGAGGGTCATCAAACCTTATATCGGCGGGGGCTTCGGCAACAAGCAGGATGCTCTCTACGAACCCCTGAATGCCTGGCTCTGTCAGCAGATGGGCGGCCGCACGGTGCTGCTCTCCATCTCGCGCGAGGAGACCTTTACGAGCACGCGCGTGCGTCACGGCATTCGCTATCACCTCTGCTCCTGGGTCCGTCAGGACGGCAGTTTCGCCGCGCGCACCTTTCAGTGCTGGTCGAACCAGGGCGCATACGGCTCACACAGCCACGGCGTGACCGCCAAGGGTATGGGGGCCTTCCCGCAGTTTTATCCCTGCCCCAATGTCGACTGTGAGGCCTGGACGGTCTACACAAATCGCGCCACCTCCGGGGCTATGCGCGGTTATGGTATCCCACAGGTTACTTTTGCCATGGAAGCCCATACCGACGACATCTGCCAGCAGATGGGCTTTGATCCGCTGGAATTCCGTAAAAAGAACACCATGCCCGTCGGCTACGTGGACGCTTTCTCCAAAAATGAGAACTATTTCGACAGTATCCGGCAATGCCTGGATAAGGGCGCTGAAGCGATCGATTTCAAGCGCAAACAAAAGGAATATGCCGAACAGAGCAGCGACATCCGCCGCGGCGTTGGCTGCGCTGCCTTCTGGTACAATACGGCAGTCTGGCCCATCAGCCTGGAATCCAGCAGCTGCCGCATGCTGGTCAATCAGGACGGCAGCGTCCAGATGCAGCTGGGCGAAACGGAAATCGGCCAGGGCGCGGATACCGCCTTTTCGCAGATGGCCGCCGAAGCCATCGGCGTGCCCTTCGAAAATGTTCACATCGTCAGCGCCCAGGACACCGACCTCACCCCCTACGGGTCAGGCTCTTATGCCTCCCGTCAGACCTACGTTGCAGGTTTTGCGATTCGCAAGACAGCCGATATTCTCCGGGAAAGAATTCTCAATTACGCCCACGAGCTCCTCCGCTTCCCTGTCGCTTTGCTTGACATCGTCGATGGAAAGATTATTCGCAGCAGCGACAGGCGTGAGCTGATGACTCTCGGGGAACTGGCCACCAAGGCCCTTTACAGTCTCGAACACAGCGTGCAGTTCAGCGCAGAGAGCACGGCTCAGGTCAAGAGCAACGCCTACTCTTTCGGCTGCACCTTTGCCGAAGTGGAGGTCGACATTCCCCTCTGCAAAGTCAAAGTGCTGAATATGATTAACGTGCACGACTGCGGCCGTCTCATCAATCCCCAGCTGGCGGAAGCTCAGGTTCATGGCGGTATGAGCATGGCGCTGGGCTATGGCCTCACGGAAAAGTGTCTCTTCGACGAAAAAACCGGACGCATGCTCAACAACAATCTGCTCGACTACAAGCTGGGCACCAGCATGGATCATCCGGACAAGATGCGGGCCTTCTTTGTTGAAAACCCTGAGCCAACCAGCGTCTTCGGCACCAAGTCTCTGGGCGAACCCCCTGCCAATTCAGGCGCCCCGGCCATCCGTAATGCGGTCCTTCAGGCCACCGGCGTTGCCATCAATCAGAATCCTCTCAATCCCCACGAGCTTTTCCGTGCTTTCAGCGAAGCAAAGCTTTTTGACGAATAATTCCGGGAAGGTTCGGCAGCAATGACGCTTGAGCTCTAAGCTTGATCTCTAAGGAGGAACAGATGTTTGATATCAAAGCGCTATATGAAGCGTTCTCAGTGGAAGAAGCCACTCGCCTGCTTCTGGAGCATCCGGAAGCGCGGGTGATGGCCGGCGGTTCAGATAACCTCATAAAAATTCGCGAAGGCAAACTGGCAAACCGCGAATTCGTCAGCATTTACATGATCGATGCGTTGCGGGAGATCAAGTTGGAAGAGGATGGCACACTCCGCCTCGGCAGTCTTTGCAGCTTTACCCAGGTGGCCTCAGATCCGCTCGTCCTGAAGCTGGTTCCGACACTGGCCAAAGCCGTCAGCCTGGTCGGAGGCCCACAGGTTCGCAACATCGGAACCATTGGCGGCAATACCTGCAACGGCATCACCTCAGCCGATTCAGGGGCCACCCTGGTCGCCTACGATGCTGAAGTCGAACTTCACGGAGCAGAAGGCCTGCGCTGCCTGCCCCTGAGAGATTTCTACAAGGGCGTGGGCAAGGTGGATCTGCGACCCGGCGAGATTCAGGTCGCCATCCGCATCCCCCGCTCTTCCTACGAGGGCTATGTGGGAGAATACATCAAATACGCCATGCGCGAGGCCATGGATATCGCCACGCTGTCCTGCAGCGTCAATCTGCGGCTTTCCGAAGATAAAAAGACCGTTGAGGACCTGCGCATCGCCTACGGTGTTGCCGCACCGGTTCCCACCCGTGTACTCGCTGCGGAAGCAGCTGGTAGAGGCCAGCCTCTGGATCAGAACTTTATTCCTAAAGTGCTCGCCCATATCACCGAAGGGCTCTCCCCCCGCGAAAGCTGGCGCGCGTCCCAGGCCTTCCGCCTGCACCTGATAAAAGCCACCGCCAAAAGAGCGCTCGAGACCGTTCTGCAGCGTTCCGGCACCAGCCTCGGGTAAATAAAGCGCAGTGCTCGCCCGGAATCGGCGTGACTGAACTTATAACGAAAAAGCGCTCCCAATCGCCCTGTGGCGTGCCGGAGCCGAGCTTAAATTAAAAATCCACTCCAGTCCTTACGCCCCTGCCGGCGCGGGACGAACTCAAGACGAGGGGCAGCTTATGAACGAAGAAAAAAATCTCTCTCAAGTCTGCGCACAGCAGAAAGCCACAGATCGGGAAATCCAGGAGAATCCTGAACTGGCGCGTCAAATGAAAACGATCCGCTTTACCTTAAACGGACGTCCCAGACAATTAACCGTCGATGTGCGACTCTCCCTTCTTGAGATGCTGCGCAACGATTGTGGCATGACTTCCGTTAAAAGAGGCTGTGAGGTCGGAGAATGTGGGGCCTGCACGGTCCTGATTAACGATGAGCCCTTTGACTCCTGCATTTATCTCGCCATCTGGGCAGATGGCAAAGACCTCACCACCCTCGAAGGGCTGGAAGGCCCTCATGGCGAGCTTTCAGATCTGCAGCAGGCCTTCGTCGACGAAGCCGCTTTGCAGTGCGGTTACTGTACGCCCGGTTTTATTTTGGCCGCAGAAGCGATCTTCCGTGCGGGCAAACGCCTCAGCCGCGACGAAATCCGGCGGCAAATTGCCGGAAACCTCTGCCGCTGCACCGGTTATGTCAATATTATCAAGGCCATCGAAAAAGTCATGGACCAGCGCTTTGGACCAGCCTGAGCTCAAGGACTTTTCGCCGTGCCTGCTGGCCTGGTTTGACGAGCATAAGCGCGATCTGCCCTGGCGACGGGACAGGCGACCTTACACCGTCCTGCTCTCAGAATTTATGTGTCAGCAGACGCAGGTCGACACGGTTATTCCCTATTATGAGGATTTTCTTCGCCGCTGGCCGCAGCTTGAGGATCTTGCCGCAGCAAGCGAGGATGAGCTGCGTGAGGCCTGGGCTGGTCTGGGTTATTATCGGCGCGCCTCCCATCTGCTGGCCTGTGCTCGCAAAGTCGTCGAAAAATATGATGGTCAGCTTCCCGCCAGCGAAGCTGCTCTGAGAGAACTCCCCGGTATTGGCCCCTATACGGCCGCAGCCATCGCTTCAATGGCTTTTGGCCAGCCCACAGCAGCTATTGACGGGAACCTCCTGCGTGTGCTCTCCCGCTGCTTTTGCATCCCCTGGCAGGCGGGCGATACAGCCTCCATGAAAGAGGTCAAAAGCCTTGCTGACAGCCTGCTTCCCCCGGAAAGAGCCGGAGATTTTAATGAGGCCATGATGGATCTCGGCGCGACGATTTGTACGCCCCGCAAGCCAGACTGCCAGAGCTGCCCCTTTTGTAGCACGTGTCGCGCCCGCCGCTGCGGAAAGCAGGAAGAACTTCCGCTGAAAGCCCGGAGCACTCGCCAGAAGCGTCTCAGCAAACCCTATCTCCTGCTTTTTGTGCAGGGTCGACTTTACCTGCAGCAGCGCCGCGAAAGCCTGCTGCATGGATTTTACGAGTACCTGCCCCTGCTCCGGCCTTTGCAGGATGGAGAGAGCGTGCAGCTCAGCGCTCTGCTCGAACAGTCGGGAAACAGCTTACAGCCCTATATTCGTTTTGAACACAGAGGAAAAGTCCGTCTTCTTTCAACTTTCAGGCACATTTTCAGCCACCGGATATGGGAAATCAGCCTGGCCTCCGTCGAGCTGCCTGCACTCCCAGATGAAAATTCAGGCCAAAAGGGCCATGAGCCCGCACCCTGCAAACGGAGCTCACTCCAAAATGGCCACGCCGATCCTGTCCTATTATCAGTCACCACTCTCCCGGAAATGCGCTATATCTTGAAGGACAGCAACGACCAGGAGCTCTGTCTCCCCTTTACTTTAACTTTAACTGAACTCAATGAGGATGCTCCGTTCAGATCAAGCCTCTGCCTTTCTGATGCTGAGATGAATCAGAAAAACACCTTGGAAAGACCAGCCTCCGGGCTTTTCACAAAAGCAGAGGCACAACGCCTGCTGCCGCCCTTTATGGCGAAGATCCTTGACACTTACGATCAGCAAGGCTGAAATGCTGCTTAGAGACTGTGTATTCTAACAGCGATGGGCAAAGCTTTGCTATAATGGGCAGAAATAAAGTCTTTTCCTGGATAATGCCTGCGGCCTGTTTCCGTTAACAAACCCCATAAGCCCGGCAGCTGCTCAGGACGACAAATAAAGGTGCAAGGCCAACGATCCAGGAGGAAATTTCAGTGTCTGTTCAATCGGTGTCTGTTCAAAAAGAAATGTTGAGTGAACTCCGGCAGTGCTGGCAGGAAAAATTCGGGGGCGAAGCTGAACTCTGCGCTTTTGCCCCTGGCCGGGTCAATTTAATCGGTGAACACATCGATTACAGCGGTGGTCACGTCATGCCCCTTGCCATCAGCCTTGGCACCTACGGACTGGCGCGGCGGCGTGAGGACAAGCGTCTGCGCTTTTATTCTCTGAATTTTCGCGGTATCGGCATTCTGGAAATGGCCGATGGCCCCTTGCAGAATGACTCTCGCGACCACTGGAGTAACTTCTGCAAAGCCATGTTGCAGACCCTGCGCGAGGCCGGCTATACTTTTGAGGGCGGCCTGGATCTCATGATCTACGGCAACATCCCCTCCGGCTCCGGACTCTCTTCCTCAGCCTCCGTGGAACTGCTCACCGGTATCGTCATCAAGGCTCTCTGGGGTCTGGAGATCGATTCTATCCAGCTATCTCTGCTCGCACAAAAAGCCGAAAATCAATTTATTGGCGTCAACTGCGGCATTATGGATCAATTCGCCGTCGCCATGGGTCGACAGGACCATGTGTTGCTTCTGAACACCGGAACCCTTGAATACGACTATGCTCCCCTCAAGCTGGAGGGCTGCAAGCTGGTCATCTGTTCCAGCAACAAACACCGCAGTCTCGGCACTTCAGCCTACAATGACCGCCGCAGAGAGTGTGAAAAAGCCCTCAGCGATCTGCAAAAACGCCTCAGGCAGCTCAAAGCTCTCTGTCAGCTTTCACCCGATGATTTTAATGCGCTCCAAAGCTTTATCGCAGATCCTCTCTGCCGCCAGAGAGCACGCCACGCAGTCTATGAAGAAGCCCGCACGCTGGCCGCATTTGAAGCTCTGAAAGGTGGCAACCTTGGCGCTCTCGGACGCCTCATGGTTTCCTCGCACGCTTCCCTTCGCGATCTCTACGAAGTTTCCTGCCGGGAACTCGACTTTCTCGTCGACGCGGCTCTCGAAGAAAAAAGCTGTCTCGGTTCACGCATGACGGGTGGAGGCTTCGGGGGGTGCACGATCTCCCTCGTGCGCGAAGAAGGTGTGACAGATTTTATTGAGCATATCGGCCCAAAATACCAGGCGGAATTTGGCTATGCCGCAGACTTTTACCCCGTCACAGCCTGCGAAGGCGCACGCGTTTTACCGCTTTGATTTTTACCGTCTCCGCGAACCACTCTTGAAAGAGCCTGCAGGGCATATGTGTCCTGGCCTGAGACCTTTTTCTTCAACGATGGACTTTTCTGATTCATTCAAAAAATTCACATTCGTTCACAAGCCCTCCCTTTTGCCGTCACAGCAAGAAAGTATCCTAAAGATGCAACAAAGTTGTTGCAAACACCTCTTCATACATCTCCTCAAAAGAAAAGCCCCGCACAAGCGGGGCTTTTTCTTATTTCATAGAGAGACGGCTGCTTATTCGTCTTTAGATTAAGATTTCAATAATTCAATAATTTGATCTTGTGCCTCTTTTCCTTCTCTAAAAAACCTCGCCATAGGATAACAGTGACACATTCCTTTACCTACAATGATTTCATATGGGACACGGTATTTTTCCATTGCTTTTCTAAATTCTTCCGCAAAGGCATAAAGACATTCATTTTCTCCAAAATAAAAGTAAATTTTCGGAAAGTCGGTAAAATCTCCCACAGTTCCGTCTAACATATATTCAGGTAAATCCTCATCTCCCTTTAAAATGTCTCTTGCAGTTTTAATATATGTCGGTTCAATCATGATGTCTTTATGGTTAAGTTCATTGACTCTCTCCCATATTTCTTTATTTTCATCAAGATTTACATCGGGAATTCCTCCCGGAGAAACTGAAATAATTTTACCAGGCATTTTAAGAGGTCTGCCTAAAGCATTATTGTGTAAAAAAATTCCGATGGATAGACAAGCGCCTGATGAAAATCCAAGTACGCTAATGTTTTCCGCCTTATAAGTTTCTGTCATTAACCTATAGGTTTCAAAACAAACTTCATAGGTTTTATCCACCTTTACATCTTCCGAACAAAGAGGATAAAATAAAAACCAAACATCTTTTCCTGTCTTTTCCATGATTCTTTCTGCCAAAGGAAAATCCAACTGATTCGGCTGAGTGATCATTCCCCCTCCGAAAAGATAAAAAACCGCACCATCAGCGGAACTTTGATTTTTTTGATAAGAAAGCAGCCTGTATCCCATAACATCTCTGTCGTAGAGATAATAATTTTTTCTCTTTGCCCTCTTCATTGCCTTATCTAAATCAAATACTTTTTTTGCATTTTCTCCTTTTGCATACTCAAGCATTTCATCTTTGTTCTTTAAAAACATTTTTTTGACCCCAAGAAGTCTAACTATTCCTGATGCAATTTTATAAGTTAAACTCATTTTATTTCACCCCATTAAATAACCCATCAATCTCGATTTTCTGAATTAATGCACATACCTTATTTTTTTCCGAACAGCAGCTTTGACCCTGTAAGCATATAAGATCTTGCTTCTTTGGGACTCATAAAGCTTCCATCTGCAGTATCAAGAAGTTCAACCTTTTCATAACCCATTTCTCTAAGTTTTCGGCAAAACGCATCCATATCACCGTAGCGTTTTTTGCTCATCAAATCATGAATCGCAAAAGTTCCGCCTTTTTTTAATACGCGAAGAGTTTCAAGCAAGAGTTCCTGCTTATTCTTTCCGGCAATGTTGTGATAGACATAATTGCTTACGACTGCATCAAACGATTCATCAGCAAAGGGCAGCTTGTTCGCATCACCTTTCTGAAAGACAACGTTATTGATACCTTCGGCTTTTGCATTTTGAACACAAAGTAAATGGCTAAAAGAAGCGTACTCTTTTCCCCAGCGATCCAGTCCTGTCATTTTTCCCTGCGGATTGCGTTTGGCACAAGCTATAGTCAGCGCACCGCTTCCACAGCCAACGTCAAGCCCCACTCCGCCTTCAGGAAGTATGACGTGCGCAGCTGTTCCTTCAATAATCCGCTTAGAAAGCATTCTCTTTCCATCATAGGAAAATGCCTGATGCAAACGGAATAACTTTATCGAAGTCGCAGCAGATATGAGAAATGCTGCGAAGGTAATCGCGCTAAGCGTAATGCCCAATTTACCGTCAATCAAGATAGAAAATCCGATTGAAAATAATAACAACAGTGCGCTTATTACAGTCATTGTAATAAGCATACCTTTAGGTATCCAGTTTTTATAATCCGCTTTCATGTTCAATCCTCATAAAGCACATTCGCTTAATATGCATGTTTACTACAATGTCACAAAACTTTTTATAATTATCCATAATTTGTTTTGCGAAACTGCCATATTGCGCCTGCTTCTTTGGTTAGTTTTGGCTAACATTATGTTCCTATTTTTGTAGCTTATCAATAGAAGATCGCAAAACTTGCGACATCTATTAGTCCTTCTAAGTAAAAATCACTCCGCCATGTCCTGACTTGGAAGATTGCGTCGTTATTGTTGCACACCTCTTCATACATCTCCTCAAAAGAAAAAGCCCCGCGAGTGCGGGGCTTTTTCTTGCTTAGGTTCTATAAAGGCAGCACAGACCTTAGTTTTCAACGATTGAAAGGCAGCTCAGGCGTTAGTTTTCGACAATTTTTTCGAGATTCCTGCGAATACTCTCATTATTGTATTTCAGAAAATGCTCGTCATTGTTGAAGTGCTCGCAGGACATGCATTTTGAAATATGTCCCTTCATGGCCTCGAAGGAGCGGCTCGAGATATCGTGCTCGAGCAGGCAGGCATCTGTAACCGCGGTCTCCTCGTCCACGCCCAGGGCCATGAGGTAGCTGGAAAAGAAAACGTGTCGCTCATAGATACGTTTGGCAACTTCCAGGCCACTTTTGCTCAGGACCAGATTGCCGCTGTCTTCGATTTTGAGATAGCCTTCATCCTCCAGCAAATGAATAGCCCGGCTCACCGAGGGTTTGGAAAAATCCATCTCACGCGCAAGATCGACGGAACGCACACTGCCATTGCGCTTCTGCAGGATGTAAATGTTCTCCAGATAATTTTCACCAGATTCTTTTAATTTCATGGTTTCCCCCCGTGACATCGTTATAGTCTGTGTGACGCTTTGAGTTCGCGTGCTGTTTTGTGTCAGTTTAGCACAAGCCCATGAGGCGAACAAATGCGCTAATAAAAAGGGCAGCTGTGTCTGCCACAGCTGCCCTTTTCACTCAGACTTTTTCTTCACTTAGACTTTTTTAAAAATAAAGCACTGATGCTCGTCCAGCCCGATGCTGAGCTTATCGCCATCGTGAATCTCACCTTTGATGAGAGCGCGCGCAAGCGCAGCCTCCATTTCGTTCTCGAGGAAACGCCGAATGGGTCTTGCCCCATACTGCGGCGAGTAAGCCCGGTGGAAGACAAATTCGCGCGCCTCGTCCGTCAGGCTGAGCGTGATTCTGCGATCTTCCAGACGTTTCTCAATATCTCTGAGCTGCAAGTCGATAATACGAATCATCTCCTTCTCGCCCAGCGGCTTGAACATGACGATCTCGTCGATACGGTTGAGGAATTCCGGACGGAAGCTCTTCTTGAGCTGGCGCTCAACGGCCTCCCTGGCCTCATCGCTGATTTTTCCATCTCGGTCGATGCCGTCAATCAAAAACTGCGAACCAATGTTCGAGGTCATGATAATCACCGTATTGCGGAAATCCACGGTGCGTCCCTGGCTATCGGTTAAACGCCCATCATCCAGGACTTGCAACAGTAGATTAAAGACGTCAGGATGAGCCTTTTCAATTTCATCGAAAAGGACGACTGAATAGGGATGACGTCGCACGGCTTCAGTCAGCTGACCGCCTTCTTCATAGCCGATATAACCCGGAGCCGCGCCGATAAGCCTGGAGATAGAGTACTTCTCCATATACTCGGACATGTCGATGCGGACCATGGCTTTTTCGTCACTGAAAAGCGCCTCAGTGAGAGTTTTAGCCAGCTCAGTCTTGCCCACGCCAGTGGGGCCGAGAAAGATGAAAGAACCGATTGGACGTCTCGCATCTTTAAGCCCGGAGCGGGCGCGCAGGATAGCGCGACTCACCGCCTGAATCGCTTCATCCTGGCCGAGCACACGACGACCAAGGATCTCCGGAAGGGCGAGCACTTTCTCTTTCTCACTCTCCATCAGCTTGGAGACAGGGATTCCCGTCCACTTGGAAATCACTTCGGCGATATCGTCTTCACTCACCTCTTCCTTGAGGCCGCTCTGTCCTTCTTCCGCCTTTTTATTAGCCTCAGTCAATTCCGCCTCAAGTTCCGACATACGATGATATTTCAGCTCCGACAGCTTTTCAAAATCATACTTGCGCTCAGCTTCGGCCATCTCCACTCGAACCTTGTCGATCTCGGCTTTGATTTCCTTAACACGGTTGATATTCTTTTTTTCGGCCTCCCAAAGAGCAATTTTCTGATCGTACTCCGCCTGGAGCTGGCCACAGTCCTTTTCCATCCGACTCAGGCGTTCACGCGAAGCCTCGTCTTCTTCTTTCTTTAAGGCTGCAATTTCAATCTGCAGCTGAAGGATGCGATGGTGCATATCGTCCAGCTCCTGGGGCATGGTATCAATTTCGGTGCGCACCATGGAGGCCGCCTCATCCATCAGGTCTATGGCTTTATCCGGCAAAAAGCGGTCGCTGATGTAGCGCGCGGAAAGTTTGGCGCAGGCCAGAACTGCCGCGTCAGAAATTTTAATGCCGTGATGAATCTCATATTTTTCTTTGATGCCACGGAGAATCGACACCGTGTCCTCGACGGAGGGTTCACCCACCATAACTTTCTGGAAACGGCGTTCCAGAGCGCCATCTTTTTCGATGCTCGTACGGTATTCATTGAGGGTTGTCGCACCGATCACCTTAATCTCACCGCGGGCCAGCATTGGTTTCATCATATTGGAAGCATCGAGCGAGCCTTCCGATTTTCCGGCTCCTACAATCGTATGCATTTCATCGATAAAAAGAATGATCTCACCGGCAGAATCCTGGATAGCTTTAAGTACGCCCTTCAGGCGCTCTTCAAACTCGCCGCGATACTTCGCTCCGGCCACCAGCGAGCCCATATCCAGAGCCCAGATACGCTTGCCCTGCAGGGGTTCAGGCACATCATTCCTGACAATACGCTGAGCCAGCCCTTCAACGACAGCCGTCTTGCCGACACCCGGCTCGCCGATCAGCACAGGGTTGTTCTTTTTACGGCGTGACAAAATGCGCTCACAATCGCGGATTTCATCGTCACGGCCAATCACCGGATCGATTTTGCCATCTCTCGCTTCCTGAGTGAGATCCCGTCCAAAACGAGCCAGGAGCTTATTGGCCTCGGAAGAGTCCTCACCACCGGCACGCTGAGCCAGATGAAATTGTTCAAGCCCCTGGCGAAATTTCTGTTCATTGAGGCCAAAGCGACGGAAAATCTTTGCCGACTCCGTATCCTTTTCCTGCAGCAAAGCAAGATAGATATGCTCCGGATAAATCTTTTCCGAATGGAAGCTTTTCGCCACGTCCTCGGCCTTGAGCATAATGCGGCGATAGCCCATGGACGCGTAGAGCTCAGATTGCCCACTCTGCTGCGGCAGACGCGACAGCGCCTCATCCAGCGCCGTTTGATAGGCACTGAGATCCACCTTCATCTGAGAGAGAACCTGCCCCACCACCGTTTTCTCATTGCCGATCAGGGCACGGTGCAGATGCAGCTCCGTCAATTCCGGATTGCCGTTTTTAATGACCAGATTCTGGGCCGTCTCCAGGATTTCCAAACTTTCTTCACTATATTTTTCAAGTTGTTTTGCCATGTTTTAAGTCCTCGTTCTCCTATAGTTTTTAAATCTTTACATTTTCAATCTTTGCAAAAGCTTCAAACTCGTAGAGCTTCGAAAGATTTCGATTTTATCGGTTTATCGATTGATTCGTTTTATTCGATTGAATCGTTTGAATCGTTCGAAACGTTTTATTCGATTGAATCGTCCGAAATGCTATTTGACTTTCTTTGACTATTATAACGCAAGCCAAAAAAAGTGCAAGAATTTCAGGCCAATAATCAGCCGGATAAAGTGAAGTAAAAGCAAAAATTTTTTGAACAATATGGGCGTGCTGAGCTTTTTGGAGAATGCTGAGCTTCTGGGGGCGAACTGCGCTTCTGTGGGCGTGCTGAGCTTTTTGTTATAATAAAGATATGCACAGAGAAGATACAAAATATACGGACAAAGGGCTTCAGATGCTGCCCGGAAGAGCCTTTGGCAGAGTTTTTTTATCCAGCCTGCTGGGCCTTCTTCTCAGCGCCCTGATCTTTTGCCTGCTGCTTTTCTGCGTACTCTCGCTGAAAGGCCTCTATCCGCCTTTTGCGCAGGATAGTGTGAATCTTTACCAGCTCAGTGACGATGAAATTCACGAAAATTACAGCCGCATGGTGGACTACCTTCTGCAGCCTCAGCCTGGCGAACTGACTTTCATCAAACTGCCCATGTCGGAAGAGGGGCGCATTCACTTTGCTGACGTGCGGGCGCTCGTCCAGGGACTTTTCAGACTTACCCTGCCCGCCCTCGGCCTGGCATTGCCTTTAGCTTACCTTCTCTTTGTCAAAAAGCAGGATAGGCTGGCCCTTAAATGGAGCGCGGGGTTTTGCCTGTTTTTCCCTCTGCTCATCGGCAGCGCCATGCTCATCAATTTCGAAGAAAGTTTTATCGCCTTTCACAGGCTTTTTTTCCGCAACGACTTCTGGCTCTTCGACCCAGCCAGAGATCCTATCATTCTCTATCTTCCCTCGAGTTTTTTTGCCGCCATGGGCGGTCTGCTGCTGCTCCTGCTCATCCTGGCGGCTGTGCTTCAATACGTTCTGGCGCAGGTGAAGGTCGGCGTCAGGAAGTCCTGATCTTAAGAAGAAAATCGGCAAAATGCGCTGTAAATCACAGTTGGCAAAGTAAAGCGGCCGTCACTGAGTTCTTTTCCGCTTTTCTTAATGTTTTGCCGTCCAGGCTGTTTTCAGATCTGCTTTCCGGCGTGGCTGCCATTCAAATCGGCAACGGCAGAGCTCTTTCAGCTTCTCAGGTCTATCCCCTGCTGCAGGCGCTTACCGGCCCGCCACCACATGGTTGCAAAGCAGGCCGTGCCGCCAATGAGCTGAGAGAGGGACTCCGCGAAATACACTCCCTGAACGCCGAGGAAAGGAAAACGCGGCAAAAAGATGGTGAGCGGAAGCAAAAGGATAATTTTTCGCAAAAGTGAGAAAAAGGTTGCCTCTTTGGCCAGACCCAGGGCGGTAAAGGTCGATTGCCCGCTGGTCTGAAGACTCATAAAGAAAAAGCAACAGAAGTAGAGCCGCATGGGCAGCACGCCTTCGGCAATGATTACAGGCGAGGCGGTAAAAAGGCGCATAAAGGGAGCGGGAAAGAGGCAGAGCAAGAGCCCCGCGGTCAGGTTAATAAAGCCCGTGCGCCGGAGCATCCAGAAAATGCACTCAATCACCCGGGGATATTTTTTAGCTCCATAGTTAAAAGACAGCACCGGTTTCGCCGCATTGGTCATGGCCTGCGTGGGCAGCGAAAAAATCTGCCGCAGGCTGGCAATCACCGTCATAATCGCCACATGGAGATCGCCGCCAGCGCTGAGGAGAACAGAGTTGCTGACGGCCTGGGTGGTCGAGGTGGTCGCCTGAAAGACAAAATTGGCAAAACCGATTTGCAGGATCTCCCGGCAATGAGTCGCATGAGGACGAATGCTCCAGTTTTCCAGTTTCAAGAGCGCACGTTTGCCCATGAGAAAAGACAAGGTCCAAAGCCCTGAGGCCAGCTGCGAAAGAACCGTCGCGAGAGCAGCTCCACGGATACCGAGGCCAAAGCCAAAAATAAAAAGAGGGTCCAGGATAAGATTTGAAAGGGCGCCAATCATCACGGAAAACATGGCCGTGCGCCCGAAACCTTGCGCGGAGATAAAGGGATTCATGCCCAGGCTGATGAGCTGAAAAGGTGTTCCCAAAAGATAAATGCGCAGGTAGTCGGCTGCGAATTCATAGGTCTGAGAGCTCACGCCGCAAAAATTCAGCAGAGGAGCTTCAAAGATGGAGAGAGTGACCATGAGGCCCAGAGAGAAAAGCAACTGCAAAAAACAGGCGTTGCCCTGAATCAGCTGCGCCCGACGCTGGTCCCCTTCACCACGGGCAATCGAGAAGAGGGTCGCACCTCCCTGCCCACTCCAGTTGGCAAAAGCGTTGCTCATGGTAATCAGCGGAAAAACAACGCCGATCCCGGTCAGCGCGTAAGCGCTCACCTCAGGAAGATGTCCGATAAACATGCGGTCGACCAGGTTATAAAGAACGCCGACAAGCTGGGCAAGCAGCATGGGCCGCGCCAGGCTCATGATATTTTCGTGAACTGTTCCCTGGTCAAAGGCTCCATGCAGAGCCTCGCTTTCAGCAGGCCGAGCGTTAGACTCTGTTGTCGATGCCTCAAACTCTGCAGCTCGTTCCTCAAAATGAGCTGGCAAAACGTTAGACTCTGCCGTCTGAGGATTTTCTTGTTTTACTGGATACTCCGCTTCTTTGTCAGAATATACGGATTTCTTTTCCAGATGTGAGGATTGTGGGCTTTGTTTACTCATCTTTACATGCTGTCATCATGATTAAATAGGCTGGAGCACTGAGCTTAAGGCACAGCATGGGGCTTCGCGGCATTTTCTCCTCGCCGTTCTTCTCGCAACTTTCTTGCCGCAGCAAGTTCTCATCATGAGAATTTTTCCGGTCACTCTCTCGGCCATTCATTCGACTCTGCTCCCTGTTCGTCTTCTGGCCTTTGAACTGGTCGTTCTCCTTGTTCTTCTTCCGGCTCTGCTCAAGATCAAACTGCCAGAGTGTCAGCGCCGGGGCCTCACCAGCTTCTCCCCCAAGGTTAAAGCTCGTAGCTTCTGGAAAGAAAAGATAGATTTTTTTTGCCCCGGATGCAGCTAAGTCTGTTCCGGTGGATCCTGTTTCTGCTAAAGCTACTCCAGCAGCCCGAGCTGCGTCTATAGCCGCTTCAGTAATCTCTGCTTTGTCCGGAGTAGATCCAGATTCTGCTAAAGCCGCAGCGCTCCCAGATTCTGCCCATGTGGCTCCTGCTCCAGCCAAAGCAGCAGATAGGTCTAATGCAAGAGGCTCTTCTCCGGGATCAAGACGCTTCACCTTCACATCCAGGCCCTGGCGGAAAATGACATTAAAATCACGGCCCCGGCCCCGGCAGAGGGTCTTTTCTCCACCGTCGAAGGCGTGCAGTTGATAGCGTTCCAGATGAAAATGCTGCAGCCCCTTTCGATCAGGATGCTGCAGGTCAAAAGATCCTTCCAGGGGAGCAATAATGCGGGAGTAGCCTCTAAGATCTGAAAAAACACTCTCCTCAATCTCAACCGTGGCGGAGCTGATGCGCAGATCAAAATTCCGTGCAGCATAAGAAGCACCTTCAGGAAGCAGGCAGAGCTGCGTTGTGCGGCCACCGGACCAGCTGCTGTTCAGATAAGTTTCGGGTGAAATAAGAGTCAATCGGTTCATTTTTGCCTCACAATAAGTCGCTCTACGGGGAGAAGCACCTGAACTGCTTGACATAGATTTTAACAGAAAAGTGCCGCGGCGTTTGCCGCGGCACCGGAAAAAGCTGGGGAGCTTAAAAAATTAAGTTCAACAGCTCCTCTTTACGGCGTCTTTTGCTCTTCTTCGCTGGACTCTGTGACCTGCTCTTCCGCAGGAGCCGTTTCACTTTCTTCGACCGTGGCTTCACCGCTTTCTTCAACGGTGGTTTCACCGCTTTCTTCGGCCGGAGCTTCTTCGGACGCATCTTCGCCCTGATCTTCTTTTTCTGCAGCCGCTTCTCCCTCTGCGAGGAGCTTCACCACAGCTTTGAAGAGCTCTTTGTCTTTCTCGATCTGTGCGCTGTTGCCGACGACGCAGAGCTCATTGTCCTCCATCAGTTTTTTCAGAACAGGACCGTACGACTGGATCGTCTTGAGATCCGTCGCAGCGACTTCTTCCGCCTCGCGCAGGTAGTCGTCATTACTGAGTCCGTTAATATAGCGGTAGCAGATTTGCTCGGCGGTCGTTTCGGGCGGCAGCGGATAGGCTTTAAAATAGCCGATGATCAACTGCTCAAGATCCGCTTCGTCAAGATCCAGCTGAGAGAGAAAATCACCCGCACCATCGAAGACTTTCAGGGATTCGCCAATGTTCGGGTCACGGTAGGTATACTGCAGGAAGTTGCCATAGTTATCCACCAGAGAGTAGGCCCCATAGGCCCCACGCTTGGCCCTCAGCTCAGGATACAGGTAGAGGTTTTCGAGAATGTTCGAGATCAGTTTGGCACTGCCCGGCAGTTTGCCGAGCGCCTTTTTGAGGCTGCCGGCTTTGGCCACATAGTTGACCTGACTGGCCGTAGATATGCCTTCCTGTAAATTTTCAGTCTCCTCGAAAAATTTGCCGCGTTCTTTCTCTTCTTTAGGCAGTTGATCCAGGAAAGCCTGAACATCTTTTTTAAAGATTTCATAGTCTTCTTCATCGGAGGTGACGCCAATGATCAGCTGATTCTGATTGAAGAGCTGCTTATAGACTTCGTTCAGCATTTTGACGGCTGCTTCCGGCTCGCTCCTGAGCTGCTCGTCCAGTTTCTGAACGAATTTCAGGAAATCAAGACCTGAGAGTTGTTCGCGGTACTTAAACATAGGCGAGAAGTAGGAGCGAACACGCTGCAGGGCCGTGGAGCTGCCGTCATTCACGAGGCTGTTTTCCAGCTCGTTGCGCAGGCCGCTGACCTTCTGACTTAACCATTTCGTGTCTTCAAAGGACGTATGGAAAATGATCTCCTCCATGAGGGCAAAAAGCTTCTCAAGATTTTCCGCCGTGGCCTTGCCGCTCATGATAAAGCGGGCGTCCTGTACGCCGCTCTTCACGTGTTCCGCGTTAAAGGTCGAGAACTTGATGCCTCCTGTGGTCTTGTAAATCTCATTCTCCAGCTCGCCCCTGCTGAACTTTTCGGTATCCATGTTGCCCAGCAGACGGGTCAGAAGAGCCGCATAAGGGAGTTTGTCGAGATCAATGGTGGAGAGATCAAATTGCAGGTTGGCGTAGATAATCTTACTGGTATTCTGAGGCGCGTGCAGCAGAGTCACGGGACCGAGCTTTTCGACACTGTAGTCTATCGAGTTGATGTCCTTGTCAATCTCATCCAGTTTCAACGTCGGCAGGTTGTTCTCCTGACGTTCCTCTTTGAATTTCTTGTTGGCCTCGTTTTCAGCGATCAGCTGACTCAGCTCATCTTCACTCAGAGAAGCTTTGTAAGCGGCAAGCTCTTTTTCCACTTCTGCCGCCTTTTTTTCTTCCAGGCCGGGTTCAGGCTTCATCACGATAAGGGAACTGAAAGGTGAATCCACCAGATATTTTTTCACATACGCCTGGAAACCGCCATTTTTCGCCGCCTCGCGAAGCTCTTTGAAAATATCCGTGAACTTCAGATAGGCGAGAGCGTCGCCGCCATAGTTGCGTGAATCCAGAATCAGGTCAAGGTAATCCAAACCCTTGATCCCGTTATTGTTGTTGGCTTCGCGCATGGCGAGTTCCCATTTGTTGATCGAGGCCTCCAGCATATCGGGATCCAGCCCCTTTTCAGCGGCTTTCTTCAGTTCATCTTCAACAATTTTTTTGAATTGGTCTTTCTGCTCCGCCTCGGCATTGATGGCCACGACGCCAAAGGAGTTTTGATTATAGGCAAGCCAGAAAGAGCCGTTGTCTTCACCGATACCCGCGTCAAAAAGCGCCGTTTTAATGGGCGACTCGTTGCTGTCGCAGAGCACATCGGAAACGATCTGAAGCATATAATAGTCCAGCAGATTGCCTCCTTCTCCGGCATAAATATTGTAGGAAAGGTAAGTTTTGCCGGAAGGATCTTCGTCCGCATCAATATTGTAGACCGTTTCGACTTCATTCTGCTTTTTCAGCGCTTCCTGTTTTTTATAGCTGAACTCATCTTCCGTCTTATCGAAATGGCTGAGATATTCCTCGTCCATGTGGGCAAGGTAAGTCGGCATATCCACATCGCCATAATAATAGAGCAGCACGTTCGAACTGTTGTAAAAACGATGGTAGAACTTGAGAAAGTCCTCATAGCTCAACTTCGGGATCGCATCGGGCGCACCCCCTGAGTTGAAAGCATAGGTGGTGTCCGGGAAAATCGACTTACCCACTTCGTCAAAGAGCAGACTGATGGGATCCGACATAGCTCCGCGCATCTCGTTGTAGACCACTCCGACATATTCAATGGGGTCTTTTTTATCGAAAATTTCGTGGTGCCATCCTTCCTGCTCAAAAACACGTTTATCTTCCGTGATCTGAGGGTAGAACACTGAGTCCAGATAAACATCGACCAGGTTGTAAAAGTCTTTGGGATCACGGCTGGAAACCGGGAAAATCGTTTTATCCGGATAAGTCATGGCATTCATGAAAGCGTTCGTCGAGATGGAATACATATCCGTGAAAATATCATTGGAATGATATTTGCGCGAACCGCCCAAAAGAGCGTGTTCGACGATATGGGCTTCCCCTCCGTTATCCCCGGGTTCGGTTTTGTAGCAGGCGGCAAAGACCTTAAAGGGATCCTCATTCTTCAGCCAGAGGACCTCCGCACCGCTCTTCTGATGGGTGAAAAAATAAGCTGTCGAAGCAATATCGGGCAAATCCTCGATGCGCGTCAGCACGAAACCGTGAAGTTCTTCATTCAGCTTAAAGTCCTTTTGACTTTGAGTTTCCAGCATATTCTCAGCGTGTTTTCCTTCTTCCTTCTCCGCTGTTCCGGCCGTCGCTTCCGCTTCGGCAGGGCTCTGAACTTCTTCCTGAATTTCAGTCGGAGCTTCTGTTTCAACTGCCGACTCCGTTTCAGCCATGATGGTCGCCGGGCCAAGGCCAAAAGTCAGAAGAAGGCAAATTGCCGCAAGGCAAGATAGGTGCTTTTTCATGGACTTTCCTCCCGTTGGATCTTTGCAGAGCTCTGTGCCCTGCTGTCACGGACTTTGCTTCGTCCATCGCCTCGTACCGGGCGACTGACAAAGCATGTACGTGTGTTTCTTACGCACGCCGGTAGACGTGCTCTTTCTGACACTATTTTATCTTGAGCTTTCATAAATTGAAACAAGAAAATTCTGATGAAAGTGGAGTGAGCTCAAACTTAAGCTCAAATCCGAAAATTGTAATTAAAAGTACTTGCGCAAGTTGGGAGATTGCGAGGGGAAAAATTAAATCCCTGAATATAAAAAAGCTCCGGCGAAAGTGGGGTGAGGCCAAAGCTAAAACCTTAAACAGGCTTTAAGTTTAGCGTCACCCCACAGAAGCACCGGGGCTTCATTTATTTTTCAGGCCAGCTTGCGACCTTTTTTCAGCTCAGAGACTTAAACCCAGCCTCTCAGCTGCATGGCTTCGTAAACTCTCTTGACGGAGACGAGGTAAGCCGCTTCTCTGACGGTGACTTTCTTCTCTTCGGCAAGGTTCCAGATGTTATTGAAGGCGATTCTCATGGACTCTTCCTGTTTGCTGAAGACTTCCTTTTCGCTCCAGTAATAGCCCTGAACGTTCTGCACCCACTCGAAGTAGGAAACCGTCACGCCGCCGGCATTGGTGAGGATATCCGGAGTGAGGATGATGCCTCTTCTCTTCAGAACTTCATCAGCGCCGGGGGTCGTCGGGCCGTTGGCCGCTTCGGCGACCATCTTGCAATTCAGTTTTTCAGCAACCTCTTCGGTGATGGAGTTTTCCAGCGCGGCCGGAACAACAATATCCACGTTCATGCTCCAGAACTCATCAATGCTGATGGTCTTGGAACCGGGGAAGCCGATCAGGCTATGTTCATGAGCGGCCATGTAATCGACCATGGCGTCAAAATCCAGACCGTCTTCTTTGTAAATGGCATAGGTGCCATCTTTTTTGGTCCACTCTGCAATGGCGACAACCTTGGCGCCATTCTTTTCCATATTTTTCACGGTGAAGCGGCCGGCATTGCCGAAGCCCTGGACAGCCACTCTGGCTTTTTTCATGTCGATGCCGAGCTTCTCAGCGGCAAATTTGGCCACCAGATAAATGCCATAGCCCGTGGATTCGCCGCGGCCGAGAGAGCCGCCCCATTTCGGGTTTTTGCCCGTGAAGACACCGAGGCAGGCGCTGTCTCCGGTCAGTTTCATATATTCATCCATCATCCAGCTCATGACACGGTAGTCAGTTCCGACATCAGGAGCGGGCACATCGATTTTCTCGCCGATGAGCTTATAAATTCCACGGACATAGCCACGGCTCAGTTCTTCCAGCTCTCTCGCGGAAAGCTCAGCAGGGTTCACAATCACGCCGCCCTTGCCGCCGCCGTATGGAATATTCATGATGCCGCATTTGAAGGTCATCCAGACAGACAGTGCACGCACTTCATCGTAGTTGACGTTCTGATGGAAGCGGATGCCTCCCTTGTACGGTCCCACTGCGTTGTTGTGCTGGCTTCTCCAGCCCTTGAAGATTTTCAGGGAACCATCATCCATGCGCACCGGAATGTTCACTTCCAGAACACGCTGAGGTTCACTGAGCATCGCGTACACGTCATTATTGTATCCCAGAGTTTCACAGGCACGTTTGACCTTTGCCTGAGCACTTTCAAAGGGATTCAGATTTTCTTTAGCCATCGTTTATCCTCCTTCAACAGCCAAGACATCGAAGTCTCAAATCTGTCAAAATTATAGCACATCCGGCCAGAATAAGCTGATTATCTTCGCTGAAATAAACAAAAATGCCCATTCTTTTTCCCGATATCCCCGGCGGGAAGCTTCGCCTTTAGAGATGCCTGTGAAGTCTTGACAAATGACACTGTGTCATTTACATTGATGACACCGTGTCACTTTTAAAAAAATCAGAAAGGAGCTGTCACCTGTGCCCAAAGCCACCTATGAAAATTTAAGTGAAGCCAAAAAAGCGGCGGTGCTTTCCGCCCTGGTCGCTGAGTTTGAGCGCCACCCTCTTTCAGAAGCAACGGTGAAGAGCATTGTGGAAGCTCTGGGGATTTCCCGCGGGAGTTTTTACCAGTACTTTGACAGTTTGACTGAAAGTTACTTCTACGTCCTTGAGCGGGAGATTGTCGAGACTCACGCGCTCTTTCGCAAAGTCTACGAGGCGTCAGGACAAGATCTTCTGAAGGCTCTGGAAGGCTATGGTGAGGCTCTGGCGGAGGAAATTTTCAGCAGCCGTCACCATGCCCTCTACCGCAACCGTTTTCTTTACTGGAACGCCCGTCTGGACGCCGAGTGGCGGAATTATCTGAAAAAGCGACAAGAGGATCTTCAGGAAGTTTCGGCTCTGGACCAGAGCGAAGTTCTGCGTTTTATCCGTGCTGTCGTACACGCCTTGATGCAGCGTCTTTTCACGGAGTCCTGGAGTCGTGAAGAATTTTTAAACCACTACCGGCAACAGCTGGAGTGGATAAAAGGAGGCATTGAAAACCATGTTTCATCTCATGGAACCCTTATTTGATCTTGCCTATCTCGGCCTTGTTGTCGCCCTTGGCCTGCGCCTGCTCCTGGAAGAAAGCCACTCTGCCAGGCGCTATGGTTTTATGGCCGTGCTGCTTGGCGTAGGCGACGCCTTTCACCTCGTTCCCCGGGTTCTTGCCCATCTCGGCAGCCAGGGTTTTGAGCGCTATCTCCCCCTGCTTTCCTGGGGTGAATTTGTGACCAGCCTCAGCATGACCTTTTTCTACCTGCTCTTTTACGCTTACTACCGCGAACGCAGCGGTGACAGCAGTTCCTGGAAAAAGACGCTGGTTCTTATCCTCGTCGCCTTACGCGTTGTTCTGGTTTTGCTGCCACAAAACGGCTGGGGAACAGAGGGCAGCTACACCTTCAGTCTCCTGCGCAACGTGCCCTTTGCCCTGCTCGGTTTCTTTCTCATCCTCTGGGCCTGGCAGAAGCGAGAAGTGGAAGGCCTCCGCTACACCGGTCTGCTCATTTTTCTGAGTTTTCTCTTTTATCTTCCGGTGGTGATCGGAGCGCGCTTTGTGCCTCTGCTCGGCGTTCTGATGATCCCTAAAACCGTGGCCTACGTTTTGCTTGTCCTCGTCGGCTACCGTTACTTCATCCGGACCTTTACGGCCCTGAACCTCCTGAAGACCTCTTTCGTTTTCCTTATTCTGGGGCTTTCCGGCGGCGTCTTTTACCGTGAAGTCACCCGGGCTTTTCAGTACAGTGCCTACACCACCCTTGCTGTCCTTCACGTGCATCTGCTGGTGCTGGGAGCTCTCTTCCCCTTCATCCTCTACGCCATTTTAAAAGAGAAGGCAGGGGAACTCAGCAGCCTGAAACGCCCCTTTACCCTCACCCTCTCCGGTCTTGCCCTGACGGTCGTCTGCATGACCGTGCGCGGGCTCTGCCAGATTACGGTGACCGAGACTTTACCCTTTCCGGACGGCGCACTCTCCGGCATCGCCGGAATCGGCCATATTCTTCTGGGCATCGGCCTGGTCCTCTGCTGGCTGGCCGCGCTGAGGCGGGTAAGCCTGCAGCAAAAGGCGGTCTCTTAATCTCCATCCCATGCTGGAGTCCCCTCCTCTTTTCTGAGCAATTCTGCCAGGATGTCTATTCCAGGGCAGGACATAAAAGCCACCTCCGCCAGGAGGGTGTCGTGGACTTGACACCGTTCCTTCCTCATGAGCTTATAAAAAAGAAAAAGGCAGAATCCCCTTCCGGGGGCTCTGCCATTTTCTTTTTATTTTCGTCAACCGGAGTTTATTTAGAAGAGGCCCCAGGCAAAGAAATCATTGAGCTGACCGATGAGCACAAAGACCATGAAAATCGGCACAATCCATTTAAGGGTGAAATGGATAAAAGCCCTGTTTTTAAACTCACTGCCAAGTTGAATTTCCTCATCCAGCCAGCCTGTTCTAAGCCAGCCAAAGAGAATAGCCAGGAAAAAGGCGCCGAGGGGCATGAGGAAGCCTTCGGCAAAGAGATCGAAGGTGGTGAGCCAGTCGCCGAAACCAAAAATGTGTTTGATCGCCGGGTTTCCGCCCAGGGCATCAAGGGAAATCAGGGCACTGCCGGCGGCCGCAATGGCCGTAAAGATGAGGGTGATCCCTGTGCGTCCCAGAGACTTGCCTTTGGCCTCCATGAGGTCCTTCATCGGCGAAACGGTGCCTTCCATCATGCCCATGGAAGAGGTCAGAGCTGCAATAAAGACCAGGAAGTAAAAAACAAAGCCAAAGAGCGAACCCCAAACGCCCATTTTGTTAAAGACCGTCTGCAGGGTCACAAAGAGCAGGCCAGGACCGCCGCCGGGCTCGAGACCGTAGGCAAAGACGGCCGGGAGCACCACCAGAGCTGCCAGCAGAGCAGCCGAGGTATCATAAAGCGGAATAAGTTTCGCATTCTTCTCGAGATCTTCCTTTTTGTCGAGGTAAGAGCCATAGCTGATCATGCAGCCCGAAGAGAGCGAAAGTGAGAAGAACATCTGGCCGCCGGCCGAGGCCAGCACGGAAATCCAACCGGTGCCTTTGAAGACCTCCCAGTTGGGCTTGAACATGTATTCCACGCCCTTCATAGCTCCGGGCAGCGTCAGGCTGCGAATGGCCAGAATAATTAAGATGACATAGAGCGCCGGCATAGCGGTCGTGGCAAATTTCTCGATGCCGCTTGTGCCGTGCAGAACGATAAAGGTGGTCAGAGCCAGAAAGAAAAAGCCAAAGAGCACCGCTTCTGTGCCGCTGCCGATAAAGGAGCCGAAAAACTCGCCGCTTTCCATGCCGCCCACGCCCCAGCCGAGGCCCAGCAGATCCATCAGGTTCGCCACCATGTACTTGGTCACATAGCCGCCCAGCGTGACATAGAAGCAAATGAGGAAGACCGGGGCCAGAGCCGCGAACCAGCCGTTAAAGGTAAAACGTCTGTCGGCCTCACGGTAAGCGAAGATGGCGCCTTTCCCGCTCTTGCGCCCGAGTGAAATTTCGCCCAGGAGGATAGGATAACCGACTAAAACCACCAGAATCAGGTAGATGAGCAGGAAGGCAAAGCCGCCCCCCTTGCCCATTTTAAAGGGAAAGCCCCAGATGTTTCCGAGGCCAACCGCAGAACCTACGGCGGCCATGAGAAAGCCGAAATTGGTCTTGAACTTGTCAACGCCTTTTACAGGCGTTTGCTCAGTTTTTAAGGCAGCATTTTTCTCATTTTTGTCCATAAGCGCCTCCTCATCATCTCAAAAAAGATACCCATTATTATACGACAAAACGAGATAAAATAGAAAGATTTCCGAGGTCATGGCAAAAAACTGCCAGACGCTAATTAATCAGAACCACCAGGCATAGGAAGCAAGCAATTTCCGAAAAGAAAAAACAATACTCTTGGGAAAAAATCAAAGCTCTGCTACTGTCTGGGCTTAGAGCTTCGTCAGTGCTTAATTTTAGGCTCGTGAAACCATTTTCCCTTAAAGAGCAGATAAAATCCGAAGACATCAATCAGGACATTCGAGAGAAGCATGGCAATCCAGACCGCCTCAGAGCCCCAGGAACTATATCGCTGAAAGAGATAAATCATGGGCAGACGGATGACCCAGAGACGCCCGATGGAAATGTACGCGGCGTAATTCTGATAGCCGGCGCCGCTGAAAATGCCGGCAAAGAGGTTAAAGAAAGCCATCAGCGGCGTAATGAGAGCTGAATAGAGAGAATATTCCAGAGCCT
>ERZ1673752.1921-NODE-1921-length-25999-cov-10.846747_pt1 | contig 25999 bp, 27 predicted proteins | sample MGYA00580195_ERZ1673752 | MGnify/ENA primary metagenome ERZ1673752 (study PRJEB41218, sample SAMN15661744) | gut metagenome | host: Homo sapiens | place: Canada: London | collected 2015-08-20/2019-03-30 | study: EMG produced TPA metagenomics assembly of...
TTGCCTCTCCCTTTGGGAGAGGTGTCTGAGCGAAGCGAAGACGGAGAGGGTAAACTGCGACTGCCTGAACCCTCTCAGTCGCCTGCGGCGACAGCTCTCCCAGAGGGAGAGCCAAGGGCCTTTTCCAGGCAGGGGAAGCAAAAGCCCTCCCTGCGGTGCGGCGGCACCGTGGGGAGGGCTGTGTCGGGTCTTCAGCGTTCTTCGAGGATCTTGTTCAGCTCGCGCATGAAGCTGTCGATGTCCTTGAACTGGCGGTAGACGGAAGCGAAGCGGACATAGGCGACCTCGTCGAGCGGCTTGAGGCGCTCCATGACCAGCTCGCCGATCTTTTCCGTGGAGATCTCGCGGTCGAGCGAGTTCTGGATGGCCTGCTCGATCTCGTCTGCGGCGTGTTCCAGCTCGGCCAGCGGGACTGGGCGCTTTTCGCAGGCGCGGAGCATGCCGTTGAGGATCTTGTTGCGGTCAAACTGCTGGCGGCTGCTGTCACGCTTGATGACGACGATGGGCAGACTCTCGACGGTCTCATAGGTGGTGAACCGCTTCTGACACTGCAGGCATTCGCGGCGGCGGCGGATGCTCAGACCATCGTCAGAGTGGCGGGAATCGACGACTTTGCTTTCCTGATAGCCGCAATACGGGCACTTCATGGCGAAAACTCCTCTCATCTGTTGCGGACAGGCGCATGCGTTCGCGCATCTTGCACATCTGCCCATTTTCTGCTATGATTGTAACAAAAAAGAGGAGCCTTGTCTACACGTTTTACAGCCAATCCTGTACAACGTCATGCAGCGTCTCCGGCGTGACGGCGAAATAGGCCAGCTGGTCAATGAGCGTGAAGATGCGGGTCCCGCGCATGGTGATGCGCGGGATGCCGGCGTAGCTCTGGTTCCCGCCCGAGCGGGCCAGGACCTCGACGCCGTAGCATTCGGCGCAGCCGTCAAGCAGGCTGTCGTTGATGAGGTAATATTCCAGATGCAGCGGCGCGCCCGTCTGGGTTTTGACGTCCTTGGTGTGGATCAGACTTTTATTTCTCATGTTCTCTCCCTCCTGCCTGTATTCAATCACAAATTACAGAAAACGGAAACCGAAATTATCCGCGCGATTCGACAAAATTCCCTGCGGATTTGGAGAAAAAATACAAATCCGGCGCACGGGTTTTGAAAAAACTGTCAAGGACGGAACGGAATTTGTCGAAAACTTTCTGGCATAGGGGGTGCGGCAGTGTGAATCTGAAAAAACGGATCGGCCCGGTGCTTGACCGGGTGCGCGCCATGCAGATCCCGGTCTACGCGGGCAATGCGTCGTTTTTTCTGCTGCTGTCGCTGTTCCCGATTCTGAGCTTATTTTTGTCGCTCCTGCCGTATACGCCGCTGACGGTGCAGACGCTGCTCGTCTTCTGTGAGGAGCTGGTCCCTGTATGGATGCAGGCGGCGCTTGCGTATCTGATCCGGACGATCTACGCGTCCAGCTCGGCGGCGATCGTGTCGCTCAGCGCGGTATTGACGCTCTGGTCGGCGTCCAAGGGGATGCTGAGCCTTCTGTACGGGCTGAACGCCGTGGCGGAGGTGCGGGAGACGCGCAGCTATGTGCGCAGGCGGCTTCTTTGCATGCTGTATACGGTGGGGATGCTGCTGGCGCTTCTGCTGACGCTGGGGCTTTATGCCGGCGGGCAGGCGCTGCTGGCGGCTCTGATTGAGCGCGGGTTTTCTCCGGCAAGGGTGCTGGAGCCGGTGCTGCGGCACCTGCATCTATACTCGCTGGTACTGCTGACGGTGCTGTTTTCCGCCGTGTTTCTGGCGCTTCCGAACCGGCGGCAGTGGTTTTTCCGGGTGCTGCCGGGCGCGGCTGCGGCGGCCGGAGCGTGGGTGATCTTTTCGGAGGGGTATTCCTTCTATGTCAAGCACATTGCCAAGGCGTCGGCGCTGTATGGGAGCTTGTCTGTTTTGCTGCTGATGCTTTTATGGCTGTACGCCTGCATTTCGATTTTGTTTTACGGGGCGCTTTTCAACTGTGTGCTCTTTGACTGGAAGCGGCCGGAGGAGACGAAGCCATGTTCGGATACGTGATCGCGGATTTAGACCGGCTGGACGAGGGACAGAAGGCGCGGTACCACAGTCTGTACTGCGGGCTGTGCCGCGCGCTGTATGAGACCTACGGCGCGGCGCCCGCGCTGGCGCTCACCTATGATATGACGTTTCTGGCGCTGTTTCTCGGCGCTCTGTATGAGCCGGAGGAGACCTCCGGCTGTGCGCGCTGCGCGCGCCATCCGCTGCACGCGCAGGCGTGGGTGCGGACGAAGGCCACGGACTATGCCGCGGCGATGAACTGCCTGTTGGCCTATGAAAACTGCCGGGACGACTGGCACGACGAGCGGAAGCTTTCGGCGGTGGCCGCGTCCGGTCTTTTGGCGGCGGGCGCGAAGAAGGCGGCTGCGCGGTACCCGGCGCAGGCGGCGGCCATCCGGCAGTGCCTGAAGCAGATCGCGCAGGCGGAAGAGAGCCGGGCAGAATACACGGAGACGGCGGCTAACGCGTTCGGCGAGCTGATGGCGGCGCTTTTTACCGTGCGGGACGACCGTTGGAGGGAAAGCCTTGCGCGGTTCGGACGCAGTCTTGGGAAGCTGATCTATTTTATGGACGCCGCCTGCGACCTGCAGGAGGATCAGAAAAAGAAGCAATACAATCCGCTGGCGCTGCTTGGCGTGACGGACGGCGCGGCCTTCCGGCCGCAGTTGGAGCTGCTGGCGGGCGACGCGGCGGCGGAATTTGAGCGGCTGCCCATCGTGCAGGATGCGGCGCTGCTGCGGAACATACTCTATTCCGGTATCTGGACGCGCTTTGCATCCGCATTCCGGGCAAAGCAGGAGGAAACACCATGATCGACGATCCCTACAGCGTGCTGGGCCTGACCCCGGACGCGACCGATGAGGAGGTCAAGCGCGCCTACCGCGCGCTGGCCAAAAAATATCACCCGGACATGAATCCGGGCGATGCGCACGCGGCGGAGATGATGAATAAGATCAACGCCGCCTATGACCAGATCAAAAACCCGCAGCCGCGCGTCAACACGCAGCAGCGGACCTATCAGTCCGACCCCTTTGCCGGCTGGTACCGGCAGGGCTATCAGGACAGCTGGGCCGGTGCGGACCCGCTGGAGTCCGCGCGGCGGTACATCTTTGTGCAGGAATACGAGCGCGCCCTGCGCGAGCTGAATCAGGTGCCCGAGGCGCAGCGCACGGCGCAGTGGTACTATCTGGCCGCGGTGGCCAATACGAATCTCGGCAACCGGATCCTGGGCTTTGAGCAGATCAGCCGCGCCTGCGCCATGGATCCCGCGAACGCGGAGTATGCGGCTGCGCGCGAGCAGATCCGCATGAACGGCACGGCTTATCACGACCGGCAGTCGGGCTTTGGCTTTGACGGCGTCAACATGAACCGCACGTGCTGCGGGATGTGCGCGGCGCTGCAGTTTATTTCCTGCCTGTTTGGCCGCGGCGGCTGCCCGGTCGTGCTGTGCTGCTGAGATAAGGCTGTTTTTTTGAGGCGGGGTATGCTATAATATAAACGTTGTGTCAATCCTTGCTTCTCCCTTTGGGAGAGGTAGCTGAGCGAAGCGAAGACGGAGAGGGTAAACTGTGACTGCCAAGGCCCTCTCAGTCGCCTGCGGCGACAGCTCTCCCAGAGGGAGAGCCAAGGGGCCGCCGGAGGCAGCCGCGGTATCATAATTCACACAAGTATCAAAACAGACAGGAGATCTCCCATGGACAACGATTACAGCTCCGAGCGGCTGGAATACCAGAGCGGGCAGCGGAACGAAAAAGAGCAGCGGGGGGAATATACGCCCCGGCCGAAGCGGCAGATTGTGCTGGCGTGGGTGCTGATCGCCATTGTGGTGTTCGGCGTGCTCGGCATGTGCTACTGGGAAATATTCGGGAAATTCTGAGATGCGGATTTTAGGGATCGACCCCGGCTATGCAACGACCGGGTTTGGAATTTTGGAGGCGGAACGCGGAGGCGTCCGGCTTCTCAACTACGGCACGATCACGACGCCGACGATGCTCTCGTTTCCGGAGCGGCTCGTGATGCTCTATGACGATATGGTGCAGCTCATCGACACGGTCAAGCCGGATGCTGTGGCGGTCGAGGAGCTGTTCTGGGGCCACAACGTGACGACCGGCATCGGCGTCAGCCATGGGCGGGGCGTCATTCTGCTGGCCATCAGCAAATCAGGGACGCCGCTTTTTGAGTATACGCCCAATCAGGTCAAGCAGGCCGTCGTGGGCTACGGCGGCGCAGACAAGCATCAGGTCATGGAGATGACGCGGCGTATTCTGAAGATGGAAAAGGTCGCGCGGCCGGACGATGCGGCAGACGCGATCGCCATCGCGCTTTGCCACGCGCGCGCGTCGACCTCGCTTCTGGCGCAGAAAGGAATCCGGTAATATGTTTTATTATCTGAACGGGACGATTACGCTGATGGACGCCAATCTCGCGGTCGTGGACTGCGGCGGCGTCGGGTATGCGTGCTATACGAGCAACTATACGCTTGCGCGCCTGCAGCTGGGCAAGCCCGCGAAGCTCTTTACGTACTGCAATATCAAAGAAGACGCGTTTGACATTTTCGGCTTTTCCACGCGGGAGGAGCTGGACTGCTTCAAGCGGCTTCTCGGCGTGACGGGCGTCGGGACGAAGGCGGCGCTGGCCATCCTGTCGGTCATTTCGCCGGAGCAGCTGACGCTGGCCGTCATGACACAGGACGACAAGACCATCACCATGGCGCAGGGCGTGGGCAAGAAGCTGGCGCAGCGCATCATTCTGGAGCTGAAGGACAAGCTGGGCGCGAGCCAGCTGGAGCTGAACACGGCGGAGCTGGCCGGTGCGGGCGTGCCGGTGCGCGGCAGCAAGAGCGCAGAGGCGACGGCTGCGCTCGTCGGTCTGGGCTATTCGCAGACGGAAGCTGCTGCGGCGCTCAAGGGGCTGGACGTGGAGAAGCTGTCCATCGAGGATATCATCCGCCAGGCGCTGCGCGCCGCCGCGCGGCAGTAAGGAGGAGCGGGCATGAGTCTTGATTTTTCACAGGGATTTGACGCGCCGATCGTCACGACGAGCCTGACGCCGCAGGACGAGGGCGAGGTCAGCCTGCGCCCGAAGCTGCTGGTGGACTATACCGGACAGGAGAAGGCAAAGGGCAATCTTGCGATCTACATAGAAGCGGCGCGCAGAAGAAATGAGCCGCTGGACCACGTGCTGCTCTATGGCCCGCCGGGCCTCGGCAAGACGACGCTCGCGGGCGTCATCGCCAACGAGATGGGCGCGGGCATCCGCGTGACCTCCGGCCCGGCCATCGAAAAGGCGGGCGATCTGGCGGCGCTGCTCACGAATCTCGCGCCGGGCGATATCCTGTTTATTGACGAGATCCACCGGCTGAACCGGGCAGTGGAGGAGATCCTGTATCCGGCGATGGAGGATTTTGCGATCGATATCATTGTCGGCAAGGGGCCGTCGGCCAACTCGATCCGGCTAGATCTGCCGCGGTTTACGCTCATCGGCGCGACGACGCGGGCAGGACAGCTGTCAAGCCCGCTGCGAGACCGCTTCGGCGTGCAGCTGCGGCTGGAACTCTACACGACGCAGGAGCTGCAGCGCATTGTGATGCGCTCGGCGGCTTTGCTTGGCATTGAGATCGAGCCTGCGGGCGCGGCGGAGATCGCGTCCCGGTCGCGCGGGACGCCGCGTATCGCCAACCGGCTGCTGCGGCGCGTGCGCGACTTTGCACAGGTCTGCCACGACGGCGTCATCACCTCGGAAGCGGCGGATCACGCGCTGGGAAAGCTCGAAGTCGACAAGCTGGGGCTGGACGCCATCGACCGGCGGATGCTGACCGCGATTATCAAAAATTACGGCGGCGGCCCGGTGGGGCTGGAGACGCTGGCGGCGACGATCGGCGAGGAAGCCGTCACGCTCGAGGACGTCTATGAGCCGTATCTGCTGCAGATCGGATTTCTGACGCGCACGCCGCGCGGCCGCTGCGTGACGCAGCTGGCGTATGACCATCTGCATCTGCAGAACCCCGTCCGGAAGGACGAAGACACACAATTATCGTTCTGAGGAGTTTTGAGGCTATGGGAAAATTATTTGGGACTGACGGCATCCGCGGCGTGGCAAACGAGACGCTGGATGCAAAGCTTGCCTATCGGATCGGTCAGGCGGCGGCGATTTCGCTTTCGGATGATTCCGGTACGAAGCCGACCGTTGTGATCGGCAAGGATACGCGCATTTCCTCTGACATGCTGGAGGGTGCGCTGGTCGCGGGTCTGACGGCCTGCGGCTGCAACGCGATCGTGCTTGGTGTGATCCCGACGCCGGCGGTGGCGTTTCTGACGGTCTATCTGCACGCAGACGCGGGCGTCGTCATTTCGGCGTCGCATAATCCGTATGAGCACAACGGCATCAAAATGTTCTCGTCCGAGGGCTTCAAGCTGAACGACGCGCTGGAAGCGCGGATCGAGGATCTGATCCTGCAGGGGGGCGAGCTGCCCGTCAAGACGCACGGCGGGATCGGGCAGGTCATGTCCGGCAGCTTTGCGGCGGAATATTATCTCGATCATCTGGCGTCCTCGGTCGAGGATCTGGAGCCGCTGCGCGTGCTGATCGACTGCGCGAACGGCGCGGCTTCGACGACGGCGCGGTACTTATTCGGCCGCTTCCCGCTGGAGGCGGAGTATGTGAACGACAAGCCGAACGGCGTGAACATCAACGACGGCTGCGGCTCGACGCATCTGGACCGGCTGAGCGAGGCTGTCCGGGAGGGCGGATACGACCTCGGCATCGCCTTTGACGGCGACGCGGACCGCTGCCTGACGGTCGACGAAAAGGGACGGCCGATCGACGGCGACAAGATGATGGCCATCTGCGCCGAGGCGATGGAGCAGCACGGCAGGCTGGCCGGAGATGGCTTTGTGGCGACGGTCATGTCGAATATCGGTCTGCACAAATACTGCGCGGAGCACAAGATGCGGCTTCTGTGCGCGGCGGTCGGCGACCGGAACGTGCTGGAGCTGATGCAGAAGGAGGGCATGCGCCTGGGCGGCGAGCAGTCGGGGCATATCATTTTCCTTGATTACATGCCGACCGGTGACGGACAGCTGGCTGCGCTGCAGTTTTTGAAGATCCTGTCGCACAGCGGCAAAAAGGCGAGCGAGCTGGCCGATGCCGTGACGCAGTACCCGCAGCTTCTTAAAAACGTCCGCGTGACGAGCAACGACCAGAAAACGGCCATCATGCAGGCAGAGGAACTGCACGAGGCGATCCGCGCGGCGGAGCAGGAACTCGGCGAAAACGGCCGCGTGCTCATCCGGCCGTCCGGCACAGAGCCGCTCATCCGCGTGATGGTGGAGGCCGGCACCGAAGAGCAGGCGCAGGTCATCACTGACCGGCTGGTGCAGAACGTCGAAAATCTACAAAAAACGCTGCAGAAATAAAATAAGTTTTATTTACTATTGACAACCGCGGGATTATGGCATATAATCCTAGGTGTTGGGAATCACGGTTTCCATTTTAAGGCTGGCAAATCTTTCATCACTCCGTAGCACCCTCTCTTCGTGTATGGACCCTGGCAAGATTGTCTGGCACACCTTATGGCGTATTCAGGGAAGCCCTGATCGCATATATAGCCCCTGCAGCATACGAGCGCGAGCCGCAATCTCAGGGCAAATCCATTTTTTATCGCAAAAGAGAGGTAACAGAAATGTACGAAGACAAGACGTTGGTCTGCAAAGAGTGTGGCAAAGAGTTCGTTTTTACTGCCGGTGAGCAGGAATTCTACGCTGAGCGTGGCTTCCAGAACGAGCCGCAGCGCTGCAAGGCCTGCCGTGACGCCCGCAAGAACGCTACCCGTGGCCCGAGAGAGTATTTCACCGCTACCTGCGCTGCCTGCGGCGGCGAAGCGCGTGTTCCGTTCGAGCCGAAGTCCGATCGCCCGGTTTACTGCAGCGATTGCTTCGCCCGCATGAAGGCACAGGGCTAATTTGCTGACAAACAGATCCGCACCCGCTTGGGTGCGGATTTTTTGTATGAAGAGCGCTGACAGAAGCTGCATGTTTGCAGTCCTGAGCTCCGCACCCGAAATTGGTGCGGAGCTTTTTGCGCGTCTGGACTGATGCACAATGCGGAACGGAAATAGGGGAGGAAATGAGAAGACTTTATTCAGATGTACAAAAAAAGACAGCTCGTTTTTAGCGGAAACGGCGAAATCATGGAAATTGCCCGGAAGGGGTTGACATCGGGGGAAAAATACCTATACTAAAATCAAGGTTTCTAAATGAGACTGTAACTTTCTATATTAGAAAATGGAGGAAGAGAAAATGAAGAAACTGCTCGCATTGATCCTATGTCTCGTCCTGACGGCAGGCCTGTTTGCCTGTTCGGCCAAGACAGAACCCGCTGCGCAGCCGGCCGCGCCGGAAGCATCCGCTGACACCGCGCAGACGGAACAGCCGGCGGAAGACACCGCCGAAGAAACGCCGGAAATCTCGGTCAAGGCTGTAAATATTGCGACGGCCTCCATGGGCGGCGCATATTATCCGCTGGGCGTCGGCGTTTCTGAGATCTTCGCGAAGGTATTCCCGGGACTGGAAGCCCGCGTTGAGGTCACGGGCGGCACGGTCGAGAATCCCGGCCTTGTCAACGCAGGCGACTGCGAGATCGGCATTGCCAACACGGACATGGCTCTGTTTGCCTACGAAGGCCAGACCCCGTTTGAAGAGCCGTATCCGAATCTGCGCGGCTGGATCGGCGGCGTTGCAGGCGGCGTTGTGCACTACTGCGTGCTGGAAAGCTCCGGCATCAAGACGCTCGAGGATCTGATCGGCAAGAAGATCGCCGTCGGCCCGCAGGGCAACTCCACGTCTTTGTTCCTGGAAAAGGTCCTGACGGTCATGGGCTACAGCTGGGATGATATCCAGCCCAGCTATCTCGGCTTCAGCGACGGCGTGCAGGCGCTGATCGACGGGAAGGTCGACATGGCCATCGTCAGCGCGTATCCGCCCGTCAGTGCCGTGCAGGAGCTGGCCGCGTCCGGCAAGGCGTTCAACCTGATCCCGTTCGACGACGAGTTCCGTGCGAAATTCCTGGAAGCGTATCCGTACTACAAGGAATTTACCGTCAGCAAGGACGTCTACGGTCTGAGCGAGGACGTGACGACGGTCTCCACGGAGAACATGTTCATGATCAACGCGGAGCTGGACGACGATACCGTGTATCTCATGACCAAGGCTGTGATGGAGAATCTGGACATGCTCAAGACGGCCGCGACCTCCGCCGGCACGATCACCACGGAAAACGCGCCGGAGACCGGCATTCCGCTGCACCCTGGTGCGGAGCGGTATTATCGCGAGATCGGCGCTCTGGGCGACTAAGTTCGCCGCGGGAGAGCGCATATGGATAAGAAAAAGAAGCTTCTGGAAGAGGAAGAGCCTGTCGTTGAGCTGAAGGAAGGCGCGAGCCGGATACAGAAGGCAGTGTTCTGGATCGTGACGGTTGTCGCGATCGCGGGCGGTCTGTTCCACATGTACACGGGCGGGCTCGGCTCGCTGTCGTCCATGCTGCAGACGGTGCTGCACTGGCTGCTGATGTTCATTCTGGTGTTCCTGCTCTATCCCTCGAAGCGGGAGCGCAAATGGTATGACCTCGTGCTGAGCATCGCCGCGCTGGCGATCGGCGTCTACATTGTATTTACGTGGCAGAGCCGCGTCAACCGGCTTTCGCCGTCGCTGTCGACCATCGAGCGGGTCTTCGGCGTGCTGCTGATTCTGCTCGTGCTGGAGGCCACGCGCCGGTCCACCGGCAAGTTCCTGATGATCACGGCGCTGGTGTTCCTGATCTACGCGAAGGTCGGCCCGTGGCTGCCGGGGATCCTGTATCACAAGGGATATTCCATTGACCGCATCATTTCCGTGCTCTGCTACTCGGAAAACGGCGTGTTCGGCAACGCGATGAGCATCAGCAGTACGTTTATCGTCCTGTTCGTTCTGTTCGGCGCGTTCCTGAACGCGTGTAACGGCGGGCAGATGTTCATTGACATCGCGTATTCGCTGACCGGCAGCCGCAGAGGCGGCCCGGCCAAGACGGCGATCGTGTCCAGCCTGCTGATGGGCTGCATCTCCGGTTCGCCGGTGGCGAACGTCGTGACGACCGGCACGTTCACCATTCCGCTCATGAAGCGCGCCGGGTATGAGAGCGAGGAGGCCTGCGCGGTCGAGGCGGTCGCCTCGTCGGGCGGCCAGATCATGCCGCCGGTCATGGGCGCGGCTGCGTTTATCATGGCGGACTATATCGGTATCAAATACGGCCAGCTCTGCGTGGCGGCGTTTATCCCCGCGATGCTGTATTATCTGGCGCTGTATTTCATTGTGGACTTCCTGTCGGTCAAGAAGAACCTGATCGGCCTGTCCAAGGATCAGCTGCCGAACATCCGGCAGGTCCTGCCGCAGGGCGCGCATCTGTTCATCCCGATCATCGTGCTGATCGCGTGCCTCATTTACGGCTTCTCACCGATGAAGACGGTGTTCTACGCGATTTTGCTCCTGATCGTGGTCGCGCAGCTGCGCAAATCCACGCGGATGGGCTGGAAGCAGATCGCGAAGGCGCTGAAGGACGGCATCGTGGGCGCGGTCCCCGTTGCGGTGTCCTGCGCGGCGGCCGGTATCATCGTCGGCATTGTCGGCATGACGGGCCTCGGCGTGAAATTCTCCAGCTCGCTCATTTCGCTTTCGCATGGCAACACGCTGCTGGCGCTTTTGTATACGGCGCTCGCATCGATCATTCTGGGCTGCGGCCTGCCGACGACGGCGGTGTATATCATCCTTGCGTCCATGGCGGCGCCGGCGCTTGTGCAGATGGGGATCCCCGTGCTCTCCGCGCACATGTTCGTGTTCTATTTCGGCTGCGTGTCCACCATCACGCCGCCGGTCGCGCTGTCGGCCTATGCGGCTGCCGGTATCGGCAATGCGGATCAGAACAAGACGGGCATCAAGGCGTTCCTGTTCGGCATCGTGGCGTATATCGTGCCGTTCATGTTCGTGCTGTCGCCCACGCTGCTTGCGCAGGGGAGCCTGTTTGAGATCGTGAAGAGCGTGCTGACGGCGCTGATCGGCGTTTATGCGCTGGCCGCGGGCGTGGCAGGCTATCTGAAGGGACATCTGACGCTTCTGATGCGTCTGGTCGTGTTTGCGGGCGGCATTCTGCTGGTCAATTCAGGCCTTGTGACGGACCTGATCGGTATTGCGCTGATCGCGCTGGTTTTGGGATATCAGATCCTGAGAAAGAAAAAAACAGAAGCTACGGCAAAGGAGAACGATAAAACATGATGGATAAACATGAGAAATTCAGCATGCAGGAGCTGATGCAGATCGCGGTCCCGGAGGATCGCGTGGACCGGCTGATGGATACGGTGGTATTCGATACCGACGAGCCGATCAGCGATGAGGTCAAGCGGTATCTCATCCGGCAGCAGGTCAAATACGTCAACATCCAGTATGCAAGATTCCTCGCCGGCATTCATTTTACGCAGGACGATGTGGACGAGCTGCTGGCAGGCTCCATCGACATCCACGCGCACGGCGGCTCCGAGCCGTTTGAGCGGATCATGCTGGAAGACGATATGCTGAAGGACTTCACGCGCGCCGGCATGCGCGCGACGGTCATCAAGACGTGGTATACGCCCTCGGCCAGCCGGAACGCGATGCTGCAGAAGAACATCAACCAGTGGGCCGAAGAGCAGGGACTTGAGCCGGTCAAGGTGTTCGGCGGCATCACGCTGAACCAGTCAGTCGGCGGGCTGAACCCCAACGCGGTCGAGCGGTGCCTCAAGTACCCGGGTATGAAGTACGTGTGGCTGCCGATGGTCGACTCTTACCATCACCGGAAGATCGTCTATGATGATCAGACCGGCAGCGGCATTCACATTCTCGATGCAAACGGCAAGGTCCTGCCCGAGCTGCAGGAGATCATGCGGATCGTCGCGGACAATGATCTGATCCTGGCGTCCGGCCATTATCCGTATAAGGAGACGTCCGTCGTGTTTGAAGAGGCGATCAAGCTGGGCGTCAAGCATCTGGAGGTCGTGCATCCGGCGCATATCCACTCCAAGACGACCATCGCAGAGATGAAGCAGTATGCGCAGGAGGGCGTCAAGCTGATGCTCTCCGGCCTCGGAACGCTGGCCTTCCCGCTGCATGAGAGCGGCCCGTATTATGCCGCCCGCATGATCCATGAGGTCGGCGCGGATCACTTCGTCTACGGTTCCGATTTTGGCCAGATCCACAACCCGCGGCACATCATCGGCAACCGCTGGATGATCCAGATCCTGCTCGCCTACGGCGTCAGCAAGGAGGACATCGCGAAGATATTCAAAACGAACCCGGCAAAGCACCTCGGTCTCGAGTAAGGATTTCAGAAAAGGGCGGCGCTGCGTTATGCAGCGCCGCTTTTTGTGCGTGCGGTTAAAACTCTGTAAAATTTGCGCAATTTCGTTCTTTTCAAATTGAGAAAATTCGTGTATAATATAGAAAATTTCTCTGAGGTGAGTTATGGAGAACAGCAGAAAGACGCCGGCACTGAAGACGGTGGAAAAGGCGCTCGATATTTTTGACTGCATTGCCGAGGCACCGCGTCCGCTGACGGCGTCGGAGACGGCCGCGCGGATGGGGATGTCGCTGAGCTCGGTATATAAATTTCTTTCGACCCTGACGGACAAGGATTATCTGTCCTTCGACAGCGAGACGAAGCAGTACCGGCCAAGCAATCGGCTCGTACATCTGGCCGCGCGTCTGAGCGGGAACCAGCAGCTGACGCAGCTGGCGCTGCCGTACATGAAGGAGCTTGCGGCGGTGACGAAGGAGACCATCCATCTTGCCGTCCCGCAGGGGATCAACGTCGTCTTTCTGGAAAAGATCGATTCTCCGCATACCCTGAACGTGCAGACGAAGATCGGCACGGTCTCGCGCATGGACCGCGGCGCGACGCCGCAGGCCATCATGGCGCTGTCGCCGGAGGATACGTTTGAAAAGCTGTGCAGAGAGGTCGGACAGGAGCCGGATGGCGAGGCCGCCGCTGCGCATCTGCGGCATCTGCGGCAGCAGATCCGGCAGAACGGGTATATCATGTCGCTGGGGCAGATGAATGTCGGTGTCGCGGCGATCGCCGTGCCGGTGGTCGGCGCGGACGGGCTGGCGGCGGGCGCGATCGCGGTGGCTGCGCCGCAGGCGCGGTATTCGCAGGCGCAGTTTCTGTCCTATGTGCCGATGCTGAAGCAGGCGAGCCTGCGCATCTCGCAGGCGCTGGGCTACCGGCAGGACCGCCTGCCCGGCCAGGACAATTGAAAACCAAACACACAAAACCGGCTGACAAACGTGTTGTCAGCCGGTTTTGCCTGCCTGCAGTCTATTGTGCGCCGCGCCACCTTCCCCGACGAGGGGTAGGTGGCGCGGCGGAGCCGCGTCGAAGCCGCGTCGAATGAGGTGGAGGGTTCTGCTGGCATGGCAAAACATAATTTTTTGTAGAAGTTCCACAAAAATCCTATCCGGTCCTTGCAATCAGAGGAAATGCGCAGTATATTTACACAATGGTTCCCATAAATGCCAAAAGCGAGGGCCCCCGCTTTGCTCTTCTGCAGTTCCTGCAGAAGAATGAGCCCTGCCCTCCGCCGCGGCAAAAACGGATGCAAAGGAGAATGGAACGATGAAAAAACGGATGTTGGCCGGCGTGTTGGTGCTGGTCATGATGATCGGTATCCTGCCGGTCATGGTGCTGGCGAAAGATGACGTGGTAAAGCCGGATGACCTTGCTGCGGCAGTTAACGCTGCAAGTAGCGGCGATACCATTTATCTCGGAAAGGGAACGTACACGCTATATCAGAAAGGTGCGGATGTCAGCAATAAAGACCTGACTTTTGTTGGCGCAGGTGCTGACAAAACGACCTGGCTGGTTGGCCCCACGGTCCCTGATCCTGAAAAGTTCGGTACAGAGTATAACAGTGACTACAGCTTTGATGTCCGTGGTACGGAAACAAAGGAAACTGTTACATTTAAGAACATGACGCTTCAATCAGGTAGAGATGGAGTCGATTACCTTGGTTTTGCAGGCACTGATAACACAGTTGTTGAGAACTGCGTGATTGAGGGGAAGACCTGCTACTGGGGCTATACCTCTGCGACGTTTACGAACACTACCTTTATCTGCCCGCCGGGAGACTACGCGATTTGGACGTATTCTTCGCCCACGATGACTTTTGATCACTGCGAATTCCAGGCATCGGGAAAAGTTATTAACGTCTATACAGATTACGGCGCCGGGAAACAGGATATTACCGTCAACTTTAATGGTTGCACGGTCACCAATACCGGGAAAAGTTTGAAACCTGTGCTGAACATCAATGACAGCAATATGGGCGACTATAACTATATCCTGAACATCACAGGGGATAATCGTGTTTCTGGCGTGGACGCAGATGATATCACCTGTTCCCGCCTGTTTGGCTTCGGCAGGAAACCTAAAAATAATGCCGGTAAGACAGTCGTCAAATTCGGCGACACGACTGTCTGGAAAGACGGCGGGATGGTCGATGACAAGACCTACCATAACAGTGGCGTGACAGCAGATGGCGTTGCTTATACTAACGACGTCGACGGTTCCAACGACAGCCTGTACGCCGAGGGTTATAAGGACAATGTCATCAACGTCACTGCGGAAGGCGACTGGGTCCTGCAGACTGACGGTTCGTACAAGCGGACAGTCACGCGCGTCTGCGAATACTGCGGCTATACGGAAACGGTAGAAGAGACCAAGCGCGACAATATTGACGATATCACTGCGATCCTGATCCCGGCCCTGCAGGCGAATACGGATGACCATTATGCCTACCTCATCGGCTACTCCGACGGCACCGTTCGTCCCAACGGCAAGATCACCCGGGCGGAGGTCGCGACGATCTTCTTCCGCCTGCTGAGCGATGACACCCGCGCGAAATACTGGTCTTCGAAGAATGATTTCTCCGACGTTCCGGCCGGCAAGTGGTACAACAACGCCGTCTCCACGCTCAGCAGCATGGGCGTGATCGGCGGTTACGCGGACGGCACGTTCCGGCCGGATGCGCCGATCTCCCGTGCGGAGTTTGCGAAGATCGCGGTCAGCTTCACGCAGAACACCGGCGCTGCCGCATACAATTACTTCACCGACGTGAAGACGACGGACTGGTTCGCGCCGTATGTGACCGCCGCGAAGGACGCCGGTCTGATCGAGGGCTATTCCGACGGCTCCTTCAAGCCCGAGAACAAGATCACCCGCGCTGAGGCCTGCGCCATCGTCAACCGGACGCTCGGCCGCAAGCCGTCGAAGTCCCACATGAAGATCTCCGGCCGCATCGACTGGCCGGACGTGCAGCCGACCGACTGGTACTATGAGGCGATCATGGAAGCAACCAACAGCCACACCTGCCAGATGGGCAAGTTGGTCGAGACCTGGAACGACAAGCTGCCGCAGCGCGACTGGGCCGCGCTCGAGACCGGCTGGGCAAACGCCTACACCGGTAACGGCGGCGAGGTCCGCTGAAACAGCAAAAAGGCTTCCCCGTATGGGGAAGCCTTTTTTGCTGCGTCGGGACGGCCGCTCAGGCGCTTCGCGCCAGCTCCCCTTACGAAGGGGAGCCAGGGGGGCGGGTCATCTGGTTTCGTTGGCGAGGTATCTTGCGACGTAGACGCCGCTGGCGGAGGCGTGGGAGAGGGAATGGGTAATGCCGCTGCCGTCGCCGATGATGAACAGGCCCTTGTGTGCGGTCTCGAGGTTCTCGTCGACGGAGACCTCCATGTTGTAGAACTTGACCTCAACGCCGTAGAGAAGGGTATCGTCGTTGGCGGTGCCGGGGGCGATCTTGTCGAGGGCGTAGATCATTTCGATGATGCCGTCGAGGATGCGCTTCGGGATGACAAGGGACAGGTCGCCGGGCGTGGCCGAGAGCGTCGGGGTGACGAAGGATTTGTCAATGCGCTTGGGCGTGGAGCGCTGGCCGCGGATGAGATCGCCGAAGCGCTGCACCATGACGCCGCCGCCCAGCATGTTGGACAGGCGCGCGATGGACTCGCCGTAGCCGTTGGAGTCCTTGAACGGCTCCGTGAAGTGCTTGGAGACGAGCAGGGCAAAATTGGTGTTCTCGGTCTGCTTGGCGGGATCCTCGTAGCTGTGGCCGTTGACGGTGACGATGCCGTTGGTGTTTTCGGTGACGACGGCGCCCTTCGGGTTCATACAGAAGGTGCGGACGAGGTCCTGATATTTTTCGGTCTTGTAAACGATCTTGCTCTCGTACAGCTCGTCGGTCAAGTGCTTGAAGATCTCGGCCGGAAGCTCGACGCGCACGCCGATGTCGACGCGGTTGGACTTCGTCTCGATGGCGAGGTCCTTGCAGACGCTCTCCATCCACTTGCTGCCGCTGCGGCCGACGGAGACGATGCACTGGCTGCAGGTATAGGTCTCATTGTCGGTGACGATCTCATAGCCGCCGTCTTTGGCGAGGACCTGCCGCACAGGCGTGCGGAAGTGGAAATCGACCTTCGGCTCCAGCTCGGCAAAGAGGTTCTTGAGGACGACGAAGTTGATATCCGTGCCCAGATGGCGCACGGAAGCGTCCAGCAGGTGCAGGTTGCACTGCAGGCACTTGGTCTTGAAGGCGCTGTTGGTGGTGGAATAGAGCCTGGTATTTTCGCCGCCGTGGCTGACGTTGATCTCGTCGACGTAGTGCATCAGCTCCATGGCCTGCTTTTTGCCGATGTATTTGTAGAGCGTGCCGCCGAAGTCGTTCGTCAGGTTATATTTGCCGTCAGAGAACGCGCCGGCGCCGCCGAAGCCGTTCATGATGGCACACGTCGGACAGCCGATGCAGTGCTTGACGGTCTTGCCGTCGATGGGACATTTCCGCTTTTCCAGCGGCTGACCTTCTTCAAAAACGGCGATCTTTTTTTCAGGACAGAGCTTGGACAGCTCATAGGCGGAGAAGATGCCGCCGGGGCCTGCGCCGATGATAATGACGTCGTATTGCATGGTGATCCCAACCTTTCCATAGGAACTCTATACTAATCTTATCACAAAGTCCGGCATTTGCGCAAGCACATCTGATATAGAAAACTCGAATGGCAGGCATAAGGAAAGCCCGCGCCGCCCGAACCACGGGCGGCGCGGGTGAGGGGGCATTATTCTGCAAGTGCGGTCTGGATATCGTCCCAGGCGTCGGGGAAGACGCAGGACTCGATGAGGGTCAGGGAAGCGGTGGGGTCTTCGCCGGATTCCAGCGCGGTTTCGAACGCGGCGGCGTCCTCAATGCGGTAGATCGCGCCGGAGCTGTCGTCCCCGTAAAGCGCTGCTGCGCCGCCGGAGGGAAATTCCAGCCAGAGAACAGGCTCCGCGATCCGGTCGCTCGGCTCCGGATCCATGATGTTGAGGGCGGTCATGATCCGTTTGGCAGGTTTGCCGGTCAACACCCGCTTTTCCCAGCCGGTATCGGTGCGAAGATAGGCCGTGACCGGGTCGCCGGAGAGAGTATCGTAGGGGGTGAAGGTGTAGGGGTCGCCGGGAGCCAGTTCATTCTCGTCCGGGAAGTGATATTCGTGCAGACCGCCGAGGTCGATACCCGAGACTTCGCCGTCTTTTACGATGATGCGCAGATACAGATCGCCCGCGGTATAGCTGTAGATCCAGGTGTTTTCCGCGCCGCCGGAGGCAAACGATGCGTCCGGATAGGCGGCGTCGACGGCTTCCTGCGGACTGCCGATGCCGATGCCGGTATCGAGCGTCCATGTGCTGAGCGGCGACAACCGGATCTCACTGAGCACAGCGTCGCTGCCGCCGCGCAGGTCCGTGCCTGCGATCGCCAGGCTGGTGTCGTGCAGGACCTCTGTGCTGCCCGAGGTGTTGTAGAACCAGCAGAGCTCCTGGATGCCGTCGCCGCGGTCGACGATGCCGCCGTTGGTCTCGTCATCTGCCGGCCCGGCGATGTCAAGGATCTCAGCCTCCGTCATTCCGAGCCGCAGGCCGCCGATCTCTGTTGCCAGAATGCGCGCTGCTGTCGGGTCGCTGTCGTACCAGCTGCCGTCGCTTTCGTCTTCTGCACCGGCAGCGGGTGCGTCTGCCGTGGTTTCATTTTCGCCGAGGGACGCATCCTCCGCGGGGCGCTCGACGGCGGCGCTGGTGTCCGCGGCGGTGCTTGCGGATTTTTGGCCTCCATGCAGTACAAGGGGGATGGAGATGGCAAGGGCGGCGCAGGCGGCGAGCGCCGCGATGGGCAGCCAGCGGCTTTTGCGTTTGATCTCGGCGGCTTCCTCGATGAACTCGTCGCTCAAGTCTCCGACGCAGCGGAAAAGATCATGTGTCGTCATACGGCGATCCCCTCCTTCAAAAGTGCGTCCCGCAGGCCGCCGCGCAGGCGGAACAGGCGGGATTTGACGGTGTTCTCCGTCATGCCGAACAGGCCGGACAGCCGCCGGACAGAGTCGCCGTAATAGTACCGGCGGACAAAGAGCTGGCGGTTTTCGCGCGATTGTGCGCGGAGAAACGCTTCGATCGTCTGTGTGACGAGCTGTGCGTCAAAGCGGGTCTCCGGCAGCTCGCCGCCGGGCAGGCAGTCGGACAGCTCGGAAAGAAGCAGATCCGTCCGGCTGCCGCCGCGCTTTTGCGCGGTCTGGGCTTCCCAGCGGGTGAAGGACAGGTTGCGCGTAATGCGGCCGAGAAAGGCGCGCAGGCAGTTTGGCCGCGTGGGCGGGATGGCGTTCCAGGTGCGCAGCCACGTGTCGCTGACGCATTCCTCCGTGTCTTCGTGGCTGTGCAGGATGTTGAAGGCGATGGCGCGGCAGTAGGCGCCGTATTTTCTTCCGGTTTCGGAAATCGCCCGCTCTTCGCGGGCAAAGTACAGATCGATGATCGCTGTGTCTTCCATATGATCTCCTCCTTTATAAGATAAGACTGGATTTTTGGGAGAAGGTTGCAGGATTTTGGTTGATTTTTTTGGCGGGACGTGCTATGCTCACCATGCGGTTTGCATGGATTCATTCATGAAAACATGGGGAGGAAGAGAAAAATGCAAGAATCATTGCACAAACTTGCAGTTTCAAGATCGGATGTTTTCCGCTGCGCCGGGATCGTGGCGGGTGCGGTGCTGTATTCGCTGGGGCTGAACCTGTTTGTGGTGCCTGCGGGGCTGTATACGGGCGGAATCATGGGCTTTGCGCAGCTGCTGCGGACGCTGATCGTGCATCTGACGGGGCTGGAAATGAAATTTGATATCGCGGGCGTCATCAACTATGCAATCAACCTTCCGATTTTATGCATTGCGTGGCGGCGGGTCGACCACCGGGCCGTTTTCAAGACGCTGCTGTCGGTCACGTCGACGACGATCTTTCTGTCCCTTGTCCCGCGGATGGACATTCTGGGCGGGGACAAGCTGGCGGAGTGTCTGATTGGCGGCATGCTCTGCGGCTGCGGCATCGGGGTGACGCTCTGGATGGGCGGCACGTCGGGCGGCATGGACGTGATCGGCATGATGCTCCTGAAAAAAGGCTCGCACACGTCGGTCGGCCATGTGAATCTCATCTGGAATCTGGCGCTGTACGCCATCTGCGCGGCAGCGTTCAATCTGTCCACCGCGATCTATTCGGTCCTGTTCTCGTTCGTCTCCACCACGGTGATGGACAAGCTGCACATGCAGAACATCAACGTGGAGGTCACGGTCGTGACGAAGGTATTAAGCCCCGAGATGGAGCGGGAGATCCTTGTCGACCTGCACCGCGGCATCACGCGCTATGAGGGGATCGGCGAGTACACCGGGCAGCCGGTGCATATCTTCTATATCCTCGTCAACAAGTATGAGATCGGCCAGCTGCGCACGATCGTTCTGAAGCACGACCCGCATGCGTTCATTGTAGCAAAGGACGGCGCGGTCGTCTACGGCAATTACAAGAAGAAGCTATGACGAAAAGAACCGGACGGATGTCCGGTTCTTTCAGCGTAGAATGGACATTGATGTTTTTTGATAGGCTTATAAAAAAGAACCGGACAGATGTCCGGCTCTTTTTTTGATTTATCTGTCGGCTTTGGTTTCGCAGTAGAGGCAGCGGTAGGTGCGCGTTTCGCGGTCGGTCAGGGTGAAGATCTGCGGCAGCTCCTGCTCGACGGAGGTGATGCAGCGCGGATTCTTGCAGCGGATGACGTTCGTGATGCGCTCGGGGAGCTTCAGCTGGCGCTTTTCGACGCGCTGGCCGTCCTTGATGAAGTTGACGGTGATGCCGGGATCGACGTAGCCGATGACGTCCCAGTCAAGCTCCAGAATGCGGTCGATCTTGATGATGTCCTTGCGGCCGAGCTTGCCGCTGACGACGTTTTTGAGGAGCGCGACGGAACAGTCGAGCTTGTCCAGACCGAGAATGTTGTAGAGGTACATAGCCTTGCCGGCGGTGATATGGTCAATGACGATACCATTGGAAATTGCATCAATAATCATCTGAAAATCCTCCCTTATTCGATACCGAGCAGCTTCAGGATCAGCGCCATGCGGATGTAGCGGCCGTTTTTGACCTGCTTGAAGTAGCAGGCTCTGGGATCGTCGTCCACGGCGACGGAAATCTCGTTGACACGGGGCAGCGGGTGCAGGATGCACAGATCCGGCTTGGCCGTCTTCAGCTTGTCCGGGGTGAGAATGTAGCTGTCCTTCAGGCGCAGGTAGTCCTCTTCGTTGAAGAAGCGCTCGCGCTGGACGCGGGTCATGTAGAGGATATCGAGCTGCGGCATGACGGCTTCGAGGTCGGTCGTCTGCTCGTAGGGGATGTTGTTTTTCTTGAGGGCTTCGTTTTTGACGTAGCTGGGGAGCTTCAGCTCTTCCGGGGAGATGAGGACGATCTTGATGCCGGTGTAGCGGCTGAGGGCGCTGATGAGGGAGTGGACGGTGCGGCCGAACTTGAGGTCGCCGCAGAAGCCGACGGTCAGATCGTTGAAGCGGCCCTTTTCGCGCTGGATGGTGAGAAGGTCGGTGAGCGTCTGGGTCGGGTGGTTGTGGCCGCCGTCACCGGCGTTGATGACCGGGACCTCGGAGCGCATGGAGGCGACGAGCGGCGCACCCTCCTTCGGGTGGCGCATGGCGATGATGTCCGAGTAGCAGCTGACGGTGCGGATGGTGTCGGAGACGCTTTCGCCCTTGGAGGCGGAGGAGCTGCTGGCGGACGAGAAGCCGAGGACCTTGCCGCCGAGCGAGAGCATGGCGGATTCAAAGCTCAGGCGGGTACGGGTGGACGGCTCAAAGAAGAGCGTGGCGAGAATTTTGCCGTCGCACTTGTGCGCGTAGGCGTCGGGATGGGCGATGATGTCGTTGGCCTTGGCGACGAGCTCGTCGATCTCCTGCGTGGAGAGCTGCAAAATGTCGATCAGGTGTTTCATTTGTTGTTACCTCCAATCCAGGACTCATCCGAGGGGTTATTCCGGAAGCGGATGAGCCGCGCAATGTCTTCCTGCTTGATATAGTTCTGCTCCGCCGCGACTGCGGCGATGACATCAAAGTTTGTCAGGCTGACGTTTTTGACGTTGGCCTCGGCCAGACGCGTCAGACCCTTCTGCATGCCGTAGGTGAAGATGCTGGCAATGCCGAGGACCTCGGCGCCTGCCTCGCGCAGGACGTTCACGACGTCCAGTACGCTGCCGCCCGTGGAGATGAGGTCCTCAATGACGACAACCTTCTGACCCGGCTCGAGCTTGCCTTCAATCTGGTTTTTCCGGCCGTGATCCTTGCCGGAGCCGCGGACATAGCCCATGGGCAGGCCCATCATCTGCGCGGTGATGGCGGCGTGGGCGATCCCGGCGGTGCTGGTGCCCATGAGGACCTCGGCGTCCGGGTATTCGCGGCGGACGGTCTCGGCGAGGGCGGTCTCGACCTCGGTGCGGACCTGCGGGGCGGTCAGGATGAGGCGGTTATCGCAGTAGACCGGGCTTTTGATGCCGCTGGCCCAGGTGAACGGCTCTTCCGGGCGGAAGAAGACGGCGCGGATCGACAAAAGATCCTCTGCAATGCGGCGTGCGATCTGTTCCATGTGTGCTCCTTTCTTTATCCGACAAATTCCTGCATGCAGCGCGCATAGGCTGCAACGGGGTCGGTGGCCTGCGTGATGGGGCGGCCGACGACAATGTAATCCGAGCCGATGGCGCGGGCTTTTTCCGGGGTGGTGATGCGGACCTGATCGTCTGCCTTGGCGTCGGCGAAGCGGATGCCGGGCGTGACGGTCACAAAGCCTGCCGGGCAGGCGGCGTGGATGCGGCCGGCTTCGAGCGGGGAGCAGACAACGCCGTCAAGACCGGCGGCTGCGGCGTTCTGCGCGTAGGCGAGGACAACGTCCTCCAGCGGCTTGTCGATGCCGATCTCCTGCGTCATGCTCTGCTGGCTGGTGGAGGTCAGCTGCGTGACGGCGATGAGAAGGGGCCGCGTGCCGTCTGCGCGGGTCAGGCCCTCGAGGGCGGCGGTCATCATGGCGCGGGTGCCCGCAGCGTGGAGATTGACCATGTCAACATCCAGCGAGGACAGAACGGCCATGGCTTTTTTCACGGTGTTGGGGATGTCGTGCAGCTTGAGGTCGAGGAAAATTTTGTGGCCTCTGGCCTTGATGTCGCGGACGATCTGCGGGCCTTCGGCGTAGAACAGCTCCATGCCGATCTTGACGAAGGGCTTTTTTCCGGTGAAGCGATCGAGAAACGCGAGCGTTTTCTCCTTGCTGTCGAAGTCCAGTGCGATGATAACGTCTTTACCCATGATGTGCGCCTCCTATGATGTCATTCAGATTTTGTATGCGGTACTGCTCCATGACCCGCGGCAGATCGTTTACCAGATCGCGGCAGGCGAAGGGGTTTACGAGATTGGCCGCGCCGACCTGTACGGCAGTCGCGCCTGCCAGCATCAGCTCGAGGACGTCCTCGGCGGTGCGGACGCCCCCCATGCCGATGATGGGGATGCGGACGGCCTCGTAGACCTGCCAGACCATCCGGACGGCCAGCGGGAAGATGCCCGGGCCAGACATGCCGCCGGTCCGGTTGGCGAGCAGCGGACGCTTGCCGCGCAGATCGATGCGCATGCCCATGAGGGTGTTGATGAGGCTCAGACCGTCGGCACCGGCGTCCTCGCAGGCCTTGGCGATGGAAGTGATGTCGGTGACGTTCGGGGAGAGCTTGACGATGACGGGCTTTTTGACGGCGTCTTTGACCGCGCGGGTGACGGCGGCTGCCGCGTTGGGGTCGGTGCCGAAGCTCATGCCGCCGCCGTGGACGTTGGGGCAGGAGATATTGACCTCCAGCCAGCCGACCTGCGGGCAGGCGTCAAGCTTCTGGCAGACCTCGACGTATTCTTCCAGCGAGAAGCCGCTGATATTGGCCATGACGGGTTTGTGAAAGACCGCGGCGAGCTTTGGAAGCTCCGTGTCGATCACGGCGTCGACGCCGGGATTCTGCAGGCCGACGGCGTTGAGCAGACCTCCGGCGTACTCTGCGATCCGCGGCTGGGCGTTGCCGGTGCGCGGCTCGCGCGTGGTGCCCTTGAAGGAGAATGTGCCGAGACAGTTGATATCGTAAAGCTCTGCAAATTCATAGCCGTAGCCGAACGTGCCGCTGGCCGGGATGATGGGGTTATCGAGCGGCAGGCCGCAGAGCGTGAGATTCGTGTTTACCACAGGAGCGCCTCCTTCCGGAATACGGGGCCTTCGCGGCAGACGCGCTTCGGGCCGTCGACAGTCTCAATGGTGCAGCCCATGCACGCGCCGAAGCCGCAGCCCATGCGCGCCTCGAGGCTGAGAAGGCCGGGACGATCGGACGCGCGGCAGAGCGCGCGGAGCATCGGCAGGGGACCGCAGGCACAGAAGCTGTCATATTGGGCGGGCAGCGCGTCGGTGACGAAGCCGCGGATGCCGCAGCTGCCGTCGGCAGTGGCGACGATGGTCTCGATGCCGAGTGCCTGAAATTCCGAAACATAGAACAGTTCGTCGGCGGTGTTGAAACCCAGAATGGCGACGGGCGTTTTGCCGGAGGCGATCAGGCGCTTTGCAAGGCCGTACATGGGCGGGACGCCGATGCCGCCGCCGACGACGAGCGTTTTTTTGCCGCAGGCGGCAAGGTCGAAGCCGTTGCCGAGGCCGCTCAGCGCGTCAAGCGTCTGGCCGGGCTGACAGTGGGAGAGCCAGTCGGTGCCGCGGCCGACGATCTTGTAGAGGATGGTGACGGTCCCGCTGTCCCAGTCGCAGACGGACAGGGGACGGCGCAGGAAGAAGCCGGGCAGCTGCAGCTCGAGGAACTGGCCGGGCGCGTGGATGGCGCCGGTGTCGCAGGAGAGGCGCAGGCGGCGGACGGCGGGGGTCAGGGGGGCGTTTTCGAGGATGGTGCAGGTCGTTTGAATCAAAGCGGGGCCTCCTTCCAGACGATGTCTCCGTCTATCATGGTGAGCGTGCAGACGCCGGTGAGGGTCGTGCCCGCGAAGGGCGTGGCGCGGCCGAGGGTCAGGAACTGCGCGGGATCGACGCGATAGCTGCGGGTGAGGTCGAACGCGGTCAGATCGGCGGGCTGGCCTGGGGCAAGCTCGGTGCCGCAGCCGAAGCGGCGCATGGGCGCGCCGTGCATGAGGTCCAGAAGCTTTTCAAGCGGGAGAATGCCGGGCTTTACGAGGTGCGTATAGCAGGCGGCGAAGGACGTTTCGAGGCCGACGACACCCATGGCGCTGGCGGCGAGGCCGCGGGATTTTTCTTCCGCGCTGTGCGGGGCGTGGTCGGTGGCGATCATGTCGATCGTGCCGTCGAGCAGGCCCTCGATGAGGGCGTCGCGGTCGGCTTTTTCGCGCAGGGGCGGGTTCATTTTGAAGCGGCCGTCCTCCTGCAGATCGTCCTCGGTGAAGACGAGGTAATGCGGGCCTGTTTCGCACGTCACGTTGACGCCGCGGCGCTTGGCCGCGCGGATGAGGGCAACGCTCTCTTTTGTGGAGACGTGGCAGACGTGGTAGGCGCAGCCGGTCTCTTCGGCGAGGCGCAGGTCGCGGGCGATGGGGCCCCATTCGCTCTCGGAGCAGATGCCGCGGTGGCCGTGGGCGCGGGCGTAAGGGCCGTCGTGGATATAGCCGCCGTGCAGGAGACTGTTGTCCTCGCAGTGGGCGGCAAGGAGCCTGCCGAGGCGGCGGCATTCGGCCATGGCCTCGCGCATGAGGCTTTCGGACTGCACGCCTCTGCCGTCGTCGGAGAAGGCGATGACGTCCGGAGCCATGGCGGCAAGATCGGCGAGCCGTTCGCCGCGCTCGCCGACGGTGAGCGCGCCGTAGGGGTGGACATGGACGCGGGCGTCGCGGCGGATGACGGCGAGCTGCTCGTCCAGCGCGGCGCGGCAGTCGGGCACGGGGTTCAGGTTCGGCATGCACGCGACGTGGGCGAAGCCGCCGTGGGCCGCGGCCATGGTGCCGGAGGCAATGGTCTCTTTATAAGAAAAACCCGGTTCACGAAGATGTACATGGACATCAACGAAACCGGGAAACAGAACACTATGAGAAAGATCGACGGAAACAGTATCGCCGGGGCAGGAAATACGATCTCCGATGGAAACAATTTTACCGTCCGAAATAAACACGTCGGCAGTACGAAAAACGCCGTTCTGCAGGAGCTTTGCATGTTCGAGCCGATAACGCATGGCAGGTTCCTCCTTGCTTTTTTTCCGGGAGCCGGGCTGTCGGATACTATACCGGATCGCGGGCAAAATGTCAAGCGGTTTTTATTGGGAAATGGAGAAAAAGAGAATATAGCGGAAGGAAACGATGGAGCGTGGCTGCGTGACAGAGCAGCGGGGGAAGAGTGAAGGGGGCAAAAAGCCCCCTTCGCGTTCAATCAACCAGTCTTCAAACTTTGAAAAAGTTTGAAGACTGTGCACGCGTGGCAAAGACTTTTGACACGCGTGCAGCCCCTGTC
>ERZ1673752.1926-NODE-1926-length-25961-cov-11.457423_pt1 | contig 25961 bp, 24 predicted proteins | sample MGYA00580195_ERZ1673752 | MGnify/ENA primary metagenome ERZ1673752 (study PRJEB41218, sample SAMN15661744) | gut metagenome | host: Homo sapiens | place: Canada: London | collected 2015-08-20/2019-03-30 | study: EMG produced TPA metagenomics assembly of...
CGCCGCTTTCGGTGGCCTCGCCGTTCACATTTAAATCCACGCGCCCCGTGTGGGGCGCGACGGCAAGTCTTTGACCGGGAGGCGACGGCATGAAGCATTTCAATCCACGCGCCCCGTGTGGGGCGCGACTGGATTCACCCGCAGCACCCGCTCTCTATCAAGATTTCAATCCACGCGCCCCTTGTGGGGCGCGACGGGACGGCGTTGCTATCGCTCGCACAGGCACCAAGATTTCAATCCACGCGCCCCTTGTGGGGCGCGACCTTGCCAGATATTCTGTATTGTTTGTTTTGAAATATTTCAATCCACGCGCCCCTTGTGGGGCGCGACGAGGAGCTGCAGGCCTACGCAGACAAACGCCGAAATATTTCAATCCACGCGCCCCTTGTGGGGCGCGACAAATTTTTGTAGGCTCTCATAATTGTAATTATAATTTCAATCCACGCGCCCCTTGTGGGGCGCGACGAAACGGATGGAGCTTGTAGACATCGAACCGGATATTTCAATCCACGCGCCCCTTGTGGGGCGCGACCGTACTACATCTACCAGCCGTGCGGATCTGGCGAGATTTCAATCCACGCGCCCCTTGTGGGGCGCGACCGGACTACGACCGTTTTGCTGCAAGCCACATCATATTTCAATCCACGCGCCCCTTGTGGGGCGCGACACCTAGCGTACAATCAATAAAGCCATACACCCGATTTCAATCCACGCGCCCCTTGTGGGGCGCGACCCGGCTGATCGGCGGGTTATAGCTTTCAAAGTTCCAATTTCAATCCACGCGCCCCTTGTGGGGCGCGACTCTGCCCGGTTGGTTTATAAATCAGCTCCATCGGGATTTCAATCCACGCGCCCCTTGTGGGGCGCGACCTCATCAAAGCTTTACCCCCTTTATGTACTTATCATTTCAATCCACGCGCCCCTTGTGGGGCGCGACGGCAAATCTGACGAAATTTGAGCCGCAGATTTGCGCAGGGGTTACAAAAATGATAGGGATTTTCGGCGACTTGCCGCGGCGTACAGTGTGTTTTTGTTCGACTGTGCGCCGCGGCTTTGGCAAATGCGGTGCGAACCGGCCGGGGGTGGGGTGATCGCTTGGGGTTCGCATCAGATGATCAGCGCGCCTTCCGGGGCATAGCCGGGATTCGTGCCGAAGTGCTCGACGCGGGTCTCGTATTTGTTGCCGAGATAGTAAAAACGCAGGCTGTCCCTTTCTTCGTCCATGATGGTGCGAAGCTTGTGCTGCAGCTGCTTACACTGTGCGGCGTCGAGCAGGCATTCGAAGACGGAGTTCTGCACGCGCTGGCCGTAGTTCACGCACTGCTTTGCGATCTGACGCAGGCGTCTGCGTCCGCCCGCGTCCTCAGTATTGACGTCATAGGTGATGAGCACCAGCATATGCAGCACCTCATTTCCACAAAAACGGAGGGTAGGCGTCCAGATCGTCCCGCAGATACCGCGCCAGCAGCAGCGCCTGCACATAAGGCACCAGTCCCCACGCAAGCTTTTCCTTCAGATACGGGTGCGTGATCGTCTCGCGCTTGCGCTCCTGCCATGCCTGCAGGAATTTCTTTCTTCCGTCGGCAGTCAGCAGGACAGCGCCGCTGTCCGTATGCTCGAAATCACTGCTGCGCATGACGCGGTTATTGATGAGCGACAGCACGAATCGGTCGGCAAAGCACGGGCGCAGCTCCTCCATAAGGTCAAGCGCCAGCGATGTGCGCCCCGGACGGTCGCGATGCAGGAAGCCGACGTAGGCGTCCAGCCCGACCGCCTCCAGCGCGGCGGCGCAGTCATTGCCGAGCAGACCATAGGCAAAGGACAGCATGGCGTTGACGTTATCGAGCGGCGGGCGGCGGTTTCGCTCGCGGAAGAAAAAAACCGCCTTGTTCTGCAGGATCATCTCGTCGAACACGTCAAAATACGCCTTTGCACCGATGCCCTCACTGCCGCGCAGAGATTCCAGCGAGATCTCTTCCGCGACGACCGGATAGAGGTCCTTGATCCGGTCGATGGCGTTTTGCAGCCGCGCGGGGTCGACGCGCAGCGCGTGGTCGCGCTTCGTGCGCTCGATACTCCAACGTGCGTTATAGAGCTTGCCGAAGATCATATTGCGTGCGATGCGGCAGCTCTGTGCCGGATCGTCCGCCGCGCGGTACTGCATCCGGCGCAGCAGGACGTTGCCGTTCTCCTCGCCGACGCTTCTGGCAAGAAAGCGCCCGGCCGGCGTGCAGAACGTCAGGCTGACGCCGCGCTTTGCGCAGCCGCCCATGAGCGCGGGCGACGCGCCCGCGTAGCTGAACGCGATGATCCCCGAAAGCGTATGCAGAGGAAAGCGCGCGATCTCCTGTTTTTCCCGGTTCACGACGACGTTTTCCCCATCAATGGTCAGGTATGCGTCCTCACTGGTGACAAAGAGCGTGTTGAGAAGCTTTCTCATGGCGTTTCCTCCATGCTTTTCTGCAGGTAGGCCTGCACAGAGCCGCTTTTCTGCAGGCGCGGCAGGCACAGCTCCTTAAGTGAGCACGCATTGCAGGCCTTTGTTGGCTTTACGCGCGGCGTGTATCCCCGGCGGTAAAGGTCGTGCATCTGCGCGGCGCTCGCGCGGACCTCTTCGCGCAGCTCCGGCGTGAACGTCACGGCCAGACGGCGGCGCGGTTCCCCGTAAAAGAGCGCGCCCTCCGGTATCTCGCAGCAGAGCATCTCCTCCAGACACATGGCCTGTGCGCACAGCTGCAGCTCATCGCAGCCGTCCTCCTTCGGCGCGCCGCGCTTATACTCCACCGGATACGGCAGCCACTGCCCTGTTTTTCCGGCCAGCGGCACGCCGTGCGCGCTGTCACGGCGGAACTCCACCACGTCGCACTGCCCGGTCAGCCCCAGCGTCAGCGACTGCACCCGCAGCCCGCGGACGATGAGAAGATCACCCCTCGACTCGCGCAGCTGCTCGTTATGCGCCCGCTCGTGCAGGAGATCCCCCTCCACCGTGCGCACATTTTCCGCCCATTGCTGCTCAATGTGAATAAGTGCCCACTGCCGCCTGCAAAACCGGAAATGCTGCAGGCCGGAGATCATCAGACAGTCGTCAGGGGTGTACATTACAGCCTCCTTCGTATCAACAGTTCAAAAACCCATGTTTTGCTGTTTCCATATCCAGAACGCCGCGCATATAACCGAGAAACGGATCATACCGCAGCGTCCACTGATACAGGCCGCCTGCGATCTTCTTGAGATTCCACACCTGTATATTTGACTTACGGACGGATACCGAGTTTCTTTGCAGCTCCGTCCAATCGGTCTTTCCAAACACGATCTTTTTCGCAAGCGTTTCATCCACAACGGCAGGAACCGTATTGTCCTCGATCACCTTAAATTCCTCTTTTATGTCGGCAAACTGCAGGTTCTCTTCTTCATGCAGCAGTCTGTCGATTTTTTGCAGGCAGCTGCCGTCCTGCGCAAGGACATCGTTCAAAAACTGTGTGCTCAGTTCAGGCGTGATCTCCATGCGTTTCCTGAAATACCGCTGCAGGACCTCCCGTTCTGTGCGCAGCATCTTATTCTGCCGCAGCATGGAGTCATCCTTCATGCAGAAGCTCCACATCTCGGCTTCCGGCTCCGCGCCGTGCCGGTTGACGCGCCCGGCTGCCTGCAGAAGCGACAGTAGCGACGATACCTCGCGGAACCCTGTGCGGAACGAGAAGTCCACACCGGCCTCCACACACGAGGTCGCGACAAGCGTCCAATCGGTATCCGCTTCATTCTGCAGGCGTTTTTTGATCCGCTCGATCGCTGCTGCGCGATCAGCCGCCGTGAGCGCTGTGGACAGATGCTCCACTGCTTCCCGGCCGTATGCATCGCACAGATCCGACGCCAGCACAGCCGCGCTCTGCACCGTATTGAGGATCAGCAGCCGCGGGCCGGGTGCTTCCCGCACACGCCGACACAGTTCCTGCCTCGACAGCGGTTCCGGCTCCCAGCAGAAGCGGATCCGTCCTGTTTCATACCGCAGGAGTTCCTTCCGAAGGTCCTCCGGTACAAGCTCGCGGACATCGGGCCGCGGGATCCGGAGCGCCATGAGGCGCGGCAGCTCCCAATACCGCACCAACGAACCGGACGCCAGTACCCAATAGCAGCCCCACTCCTCCGCCAGCGTGTTCATCCAGCCCCATGCCAGCGGAAGCAGATCGATCGGGAGCGCATTGTGCGCTTCGTCCACAAAAATCATGCTTCCAGGCAGCTCATGAAATCTCCGGAGGGCAGACGGACGGTTGGACGCCATTGTTTCAAAGAAGGCCACTGCCGTCGTCACAACGATCGGCGCGCGCCAGAGCGCAGTCAGATACCGGGTATCCATATCTTCGAAGTCTGCCCGGCAGTGCAGCTCGGCAACGACTTTCGCCGGGTCTTCTCCCGGCAGGGCCAACGCTTTGCGGTAAACATCGACAGACTGCTGAATGATGCTGGTATACGGCAGGATCACGAAGATCCGTCTGGCCTTCCGCTCGACTGCCTGCCGCCGCAGATGCGCCATGACCGCCGTCGTCTTGCCGGAGCCGACCGGGCTGTCGCAGGCGGCAAAGCCGTCTGTGATCTCCGCATTTCGGCAGGCTGCATACATCTGTCTGCGCAGCGCGCTTCGCGCGTCATCGCCGCCAAGCGCCGAAACATACCGATCCAGTGCGGCCAGCCGTTCGGGCGCGCGGAGCGGCGGCATCTGCTCCTGCTCCGGTGCCTGCTTATAGGCAGCTGCCGTGTCCGTATGGTCCGCGTCGGCAAGGCAGGACAGCGCCATACGGAAGAACACGCTCTGATTGCCCGGATAGACTTCGATCAGCTCCGGCGCTGAGAGCGCGGGAACGCACGCGCCATGCCGCTTCAGCAGCTCTGTAAGCGTCCGGTCTGTATGCGCTCGGCCGGCGGCTTCTTCATCGCGGAACATCCGTTCCATCCTGCTTGCCTGCGCTGCAAGATTCGGAAGGCCCTTATGATGAGAAAAGATCAGCAGGGCAGCATACAGGTTTTCTTTCGCCAGCATCGCCGCGCAGCCCGCGTCGACGTGATTGACCGGCAGACTGCAGCGATGCGCGCTGCCATGCAGGACCGCCTGATTTTCATCGTCCAGCTTGCCCAGATCGTGCCGCAGCGCACTCTGCTTTACAAGACGCAGCAGATGTCCCGGGGATTTTCCGAACTGCTCCGCTTCCACGGCATAGTGCATGGCTCTTTCCCATACGCCGGTAATATGCGCGGCATAGCTCTGCGCCGGGCAGTCGTCCTTTGCGCTGTGCGCCAGATAATCGGCCATCACGGGTCGATCAGATCGACGCAGCTTGCCATGCGCGCACGCAGCGCCTCCGGCAGCTGTTTTTTATCCTGATAATCCGCCCACGAGGAGGACGGATCATTCCGGTTCCCCAGCTTCTCCGGCGTCAGCGCTTCCAGCAGCTGATGATCCGGGCAGCTGCCGAGCGGGCTCTTATGTTCCAGATACCATGCGTGGCGGATGCGGACGTCCGGCCGGATCGCCGAACGGTTCATTTCATACGCATGCGGAATGAGCAGTTTCAGCAGTTCAATGTCTTCCGCCGTGCAGCCGCTCTTGCGCGCATAGTTGGGGTTTACGAAAAACGGCATGCAGTAGACGCCATGCTCCACGATCCGATAGGCCAGCGGCGCCATGCCTGCGTTCTTGCCCTCCTGCACGCCCGCTTTGTTTGTATTCGTCTGGCGGAGAATGTCGACCGGCGCGAGGGAAAGGCCCATGCCGAACTGCACAATGCCGGTTTTGATAAAGCCCTTATTGCCGCCGTCCTCCAGAAATGTATTGCCGAATACGCGCGCGTCCCAGTATTTGCGGACAAATTCGCTTTGCAGGAATTTTTCCGGCTCCTTGCCCATTTCCGCTGTGATCTGCTTTCTGTCCCGTCCGCGATGCTCCAGAATACAGTACCGGTCTGCGTCTGCACGGAACTGTTCCGGCAGCGACCTGAAAAATGGCGTATCGTGGTCATCCAGCAGATCCCGCAGCTTGCGCTTGAACGAAACAGGAGAGATCTCCCCGCAGCCGTTCGGCCGCTGCCGCGGATCGCTTTCACGGTCAGGATCGCCGTTCGGGTTGGAATTGACGACTTCGATGACAAGAAGCCCTGTTGCGCGTCTGATTTCGTTATCCATGCTCTTTTTCCTCCTCATTTTCATTCAGATCCGGTTCTGCTTTTTCCTTCTGTGAAAACGCGGCCAGATAGCCGATGAACAGCTGCGCCTTTTCTTCCTCTTTAAAGCGCGTCTGCGGCGTCCACACGCCCTGCAGCTGTCCCATGACCTTTTCGTACAGCCCATACAGCCAGCCTGCGCGCCAGCTCTCCTTTCCGGTTTCCATACTGTTTTTATAGCGGTAGCTCTTTGCCCAGGTATAATACGGCATGATGCGCTGGCTGAGCAGGTTCAGCGTCCGCAGCGGTGCTTCCGCGGCAGACTGAAACAGACTCCCTCCGGCAAGCTGCGGCGGAACATCTCCGTTGCGGACAGCCTTGCAGTACAGCACATGCAGTTCGTCCGATATTTTCAGCAGCTGTCCATACAGATACGGCAGATTTTCCATATAACCTTCCTTTCTAATCCCGGCCCGGTCAAGCAGGAGCGCCGTCAGCGCGAGCATGGGCCTGACCCTTTTCCATATGAGATGATACCGGTCTCCCTGCGCAAGTCTGCATCCAAGGAAGCTGCCAAGCATCATCTCCTGCTGCACCAGCAGGTGCAGATCCGCTTCTACCGGCCACGCAGGCTCCATCAGCAGCTCCATGCCGTGATATTTCGGCACCGGCTTGCACTTCTCCGCTGCAGTCTCGCCGTTCTGCTTCCAGAAACGGTTGAGAATATCCGCCGCGTCCAGCGGAAACGGAACGCCCGGCTGGCCGAAGGCAAAGACCGGCAGATTCATGCAGCCGCTTGTCCACGCTTCGCTGCACGCCTCCAGCTCCCGCGCGTCGGTCTGCCGGGTATAGACGATCTTTGTACGTGCCTTGTCGATCTTCCGGAGAATAAAGATCTGGATCTGCTCTGCGCGGGTGTCCGTTCCGGCTTTTTTCGTCTCGTGCAGCTCCGCGAGGAACCGTCTGGCCTGTTCCCTGAACGGTGTTTCCATCTCGCCCTCGGGCCGCCGGAACATCCCTGTAAAGGAGATCGATTGCTTTGGCATATGGCCCGGATATGCGAAAAGGATCTCGTTTTTATCGGAATTGATCCACGTGATCCCCCTGCGCTCTCCGCTTCCCAGCCAGTCCAGCGCCGCCTGCAGCTTTTTCCGGTTTTCCGGCGCGATCGGATAGCTGGCGTTTTCTATTGTTCCATACCGGGTCTGGCAGCGCTGCTCTTTGAACATGGTGCGGAGCGTAACGTCAAAGCCGCCCGCGAGCTTGACGCTCGGCATCGGTTCTTCCAACGGGTCGAACCACGTACCGAATGCGTCCGGCATGGCGGTCTCACCGGCGGTCTGCCCCGCAGCGTCGGCGTGCAGCAGCACCTGATTCAGCTCTGCGACGAATATTCCATTGACCGCGGGCTTTCCGGCCTCGATCAGCGCTTCCGCGTCCAGCGCCACGGAAAGAGAGCCGCAGTCATCCTCCGCGGCCTGCTTCGCCTTTCCCGGATAAAACAGGATGCGCAGCGCAAGCTCCGTGTCCTCTCTGCGCGCGAGCTTTTCCCAGACAGCCGCTTCGAGCGCACGGCGAAGCGCCGCCGGATCTGCAAACCGGTCGGTCTGTCCGATCAGGATGCGGAGCGGTTCGTATTCCGCCGCCGCGGGGCGCAGCTCCGCAGGGGTGTTCACCATGGAAATTCTGTACTTTCCGAGAAACTTCCTGCTCCAGTTGTCGGTGCTGCACCAGCCTTTGATCTCCTGCAGCTTTTCAGCGGTCAGCTCTTCCGGCCGCAGCGACGCAAGCTGCTTTTTGATCGGTTCCTCCGTGACACGGTAAAGGGGTGCGAGATTCATGCAGGGATAGGAGCCCTGATTGCTTCCGTATTTGCGAAGGCCCGCGCCAAGGTCGGCGGAAACTTCGGAAAAATCGGTAATCACGCCCTCTGCAAGCACAAGCCGGACGCACGGCGCATTTGCGCGGATATTGGGGATAGGCTTATATTTCCGGTGCCAGCTCTGCGTCCGGACCCCGGCTTCGTCCATCGCCGCCGACAGCGTATACAGCTCGTTGATCACAGGCAGTCCCTCCTTTCCGGATAGATGAGCACGCCGCGGTGAATGCACAGATCCATGTCAAAAACCGCGCGGAACGGCGCACGGTATCCTGTCTGAAAAACGCCGCGCAGCATGGATGGGATCCGGATATCCGGCAGTTCTTCGCAGACGTGTGTCTCTTCACGGAAGGGACCGAAATATGACGGTGTGAACTCTGACCAGCCCAGCGCAAGCGTCGCGTAGGACTGCCCGCGCCGGAGGCGTCTGTTGAAGATCTCCTGATACGCATGCCCCGGCGAGGTCGTTTTGCTGTCCCACGCCAGCGCGCGTTCCGGCAGCGCCAGTTTATCGGGATTCGGTATCACGTCCGCGTACAGGCGGTAACAGACGTCCGTCAGCACCGTCGCAAAGAGCTGATAATTGTTGCCGCCCTTGATGGACGTCCCGCTGCGGATCGGACCGCCATAGTTTGTCGCGTAGGAATGGTATTGGATTGGCGCGCAGAGCTCCACCCGCGTCGGGATCACAAGGACAGCAGGCCCCCAGAGGACGCTCTCGAAGATGCCGCGCACGGCCGAATATGTCGGCGCGGGATAGCTGCACGGACAGTCGCCGCTGTCCGGCCGCGTCCAGATCGCGGTGCGCCCCGCGATCTCCATGGAAACCGAATAACGCTTATGATTTGTCACATTTTCACCTCCAAACAGAAAATTTTTCCATATATTTTTGTGTGTTTTGCCTAATTATGTTTCCAATTTACTATATTGTTCTCCGCTTGTCAATACATCTTAGCAAAATACTCTTTGTTATTTTGTTAAGTTATCATTCATTTTTATGTATTTACTTTTCAACATCTTCATGTTATGATCGATTCGCCGATGCAAGCTCGCAGCTTGCGCGTGGATTGAAATGTTATCTTGTTTATTTGTTGCGTAGAAAAGCTCCGTTTTCGTTTTGGAAAACGGAGCTTTTTCTTTCATGACCCATTCGAGCGGCGATTAATTTTGCAGTCCATAAAAATATACGCTATATTAAAAACACATAAAATGTGCTGATCCGCCCGGCTGGATTGTTATATGGATGAGGCCTCAAAGAAACGGAGAAAAGGATCGATGAAACGAGAACAGGTGCTGGCGCTTTATGATGCGTATGCGGATGGGGTTTACCGGGTGGCGCTCGGGTATCTGCGGTCGACGCATGATGCGGAGGACGCAGTGCAGGCGGTATTCTGCAAGCTGTTGGAGCAGGAGCTGACTGTCTGGCCCGGGCGGGAACGCGCGTTTCTGACAAAGCTGACGGTCAACCACTGCAAGAATCAGCTTTCGGCGGCAAAGCGGTTCGCGCCGGAGCCGCCGGACGAGCTTGACCTGCCTGCGGAGCCGGAGGACCGCGCGCTTTACCGCGCCGTGATGGAGCTGCCGGAAAAATACCGGCTCGTCGTGGTGCTACACTGTCTGGAGGGGTATTCCTTCTCCGAGATCGCGGGGTTCCTGCACATCACCGCTTCTGCCGTTTCCATGCGCCTGCACCGGGCGCGAAAGCTTTTGAACGAACAACTCGGGAGGGATTGACATGGAACAGAGCTTCAATCATCTCGCGGACGCCGTTCGCCTGCCGGAGAGCAGCCGGGCGCGCATCCGCGCGCAGATCGCCTCCCACCGGAAAGAACAGGAGGCTTCTACTGTGAAACAACCGAAAAAACATCTGCCGCGGCTGGCCGTGGCGGCAATCATCATCGCGGCGGCGCTGACCCTGACGGCAGCGGCTGCGGCGGTCATCCACCAGTTCCGGAACGACATCCTCATTTCGGATCTCAGCGAGATCCCGGAGCCGACGGGCGACGCGCCGACGGCCGTAGCCGTGGCCGAACCGGCGAGCGACCGCAAAGCGCCGAAAACGCTGGCCGAACGGCTCGCCGACGGCCCAGAGATCACGTTGGAGGAGTGGCGGAACGGCGAAAAGATCGGCGGCACGACCTCGCACCTGTACGGCGGGTGGGATCATGCGGAGCTGATCAGTGACGATCCGGCTCTTTGCATCCGCCGCATCACGCGCGACGAGGACGGCGCGGAAAAAATGCAGTATATGGCGGCCGATCCCGCCGCCCTTCTGCCCGTGCTGACCGGGACGATCCGCTTTGATCTGACGTGGCTCTCGGAAAACTACCAGACAGTCTTCCCGGACGATCAGGCGTATATCATCCGGGACGAGGACGGCGGCTTCGTCAGCGAATACTTCTGGGCGGCCTATGGCGCAAGCGACGGAACCGGCTGGATACGGCTGGAGATCGTCCATGACACGACACGGAACATGTCGCCGACCTATATTGTGGACGGCACGTTTGAGGAAGCATATTATTACACAACGGCAGACGGGTATGAATTTCTCATCACCGCAGACGGCGATACCGTCTGGGCGGACTGCACGACCGCAAAGACGAGCGTCAGCCTGTACGGCGCGTATCTGACCACCAGTGATCTGGAGCAGATCGTCGAGCATCTCGCGGTCTCGATCACGGACTGAGCAAAAACGCGGTGTCCGGTTGACTTCCCTGCCGCCTCCCGGCTATACTGTAAAAAAAGTCGAAGGGAGGACACCGGATGCTTGCGAACGGATGGCAGGCGTTATTCAAGCCGCATATTCTTGACCGCGGAGAGGCCTACTGGCAGCAGGGTCACGTTGCGGAGCTGCACCGCACACCGGACGGCATACAGGCCGTTGTGGCAGGCTCTGAGGATTACGAGGTCGAGATCGAGCTGGAGGATGGCATGGTCTGTGACATGTACTGCTCCTGCCCATATGCGGTGGACGGAAGTGCGTGCAAGCATATGGCGGCCGTCCTGTTCGCGGCGGAGGACTGTCCCGAAGGCGCTGTAGAATCTGCCGATGATGACGATGACGGCGTCATCCCCACGCCGGTCTGGCGGGAAACGCTCCGGCAGATGACCGCCGAACAGCTGCGGTCGTTCCTGCTGGAGATCCTTCCGCACAGCACCGGCCTGCAGGAGCAGCTGCTTCTGTCATACCGGCAGGGACAGGACGATACTTTGCTGCGGGACGGCTGGGATGCGCAGCTGCAGCAGACCGTCCGCCGGTTCCGCGGCGGACGACAGGAAATCGACTATGCGCACGCGGATGCTTTTTACACGGCGCTGAACCGCTTTCTGACTGACCGGCTCCCGGCGCTTCTGCGCAGGAAAGCCGTCATGCCCGCGTTTTCTCTTGTCTGCGCGGTCTACCGCACCGCGATGGAGGAGGAAGCGGACAGCTCTGACGGCGGCATGAATCTGCTGATGCACACCTGCGAGGATGCATGGCACGATCTCATGTCCGCCGCTTCGGTGCGTCAATGCGTTGAGATGCACCGCTGGTTTGCCGATCAGGTCGTCAGCCGCCCTGACGCATTCGGCATGGAGCTGCTCGAAGAGATCCTGTTCTGCGACGACTGGCCCGCGGAATGTCTCTGGAAAAATCTCGCGCTGCTCGACGACCTGCTGGAAAAAGCGCCGGACAGAGAATACCGGGCGGCGGAGCTGCTGGAATGGCGCGCAGATATCATGCAGGCACTTGGCCTGCCGGAAGCCGATATTGAAGCCTTCTGGCGCCGGAACCGTTCCTATTCCTTCGTCCGGGATCGTGAGCGGAACCGCTGGCAGCGTGGGACACCGAAAGAACGCTGACGCTCTTTTCCCGCCTGATCGATACGGAGATGGACCGTGCGTATGACCGGAATGCTTACCGCAGAATGATCGACCGCGCCCGCATCCTCCGGCGCTATCCGGGCGGAGACCGGATGATCGCCCAGCTGCTGACGGGCTGGAAGGCGTGCTATCCGCGCAGAAGCGCGATGCTGGATGAACTGAATCAGGCGCAGCGGGCAGGCAGACTGTAAAGAAGCGCCGGAGCGGATGTAAATTCATCCGCTCCGGCGCGATATGCTGTTGCGTTAATTTTGGTCGGCAAAGGGGCAGTCGTAGAGGATATAGACATCGAAGCCGTCGTGCGCGCCCTCCACGGTGAACCAGTGCGCTTCTACTAAGATAACTTCGGGGTCCAACGCGTTATAATAGACCTCGACTTCACCCTCGTTGCTTGCGAGCGTGCCCTTCGGGACGGTATCGTCTCCGCTGAACGCCGCCGTTCCCGCGAGCGTAAAGCCGTCCGGCACGGCTCCCTCGATCCGTCTTCCGTACTGCTCATAGATCTTCTCATAATACGCTTCGATCACGTCCGGGTCCTCGCCGGAATACCACGCGCTCCACATGGAAATATAGTAATTCCCGTCAAAGCACACCAGCTTTTTCCCGCGGAGCCGTTCGTCCACGTACCGGGTGTAGGCGTTATGCGGCGGCGTGCTGACGAGCGTCCCGGTTTCGTCGACGGTTCCGTCGGTTCTTACCTCCTGATATACATAGATCCACTCCGGGATATCCGGGTTGGTATAATATGCACAATCTTCAAAGCCATTGTCAACGTCGGTCGTCCCGGCATATGTGAAGCCGTCCGGCAGCTCCTCGGAGCTGGCCAGATGCGAGGAGATCACATACGTTCTGCAGTTGACCGCGACGCGCGGAGGGCCGCCGTAGTCGGTCGTTCCCTCCTGCGGGGTCGACGGCTTCTGCGAAAATACGGGGATCGCCGCGATAAGCAGGCACAGGCAGGCCGCGGCTGCCGCCCATGCTATCCAGCTGTGTCTTTTCCGAAGCGGCTTTCTGTCAGCAGCTTCCACATAGGCCGGATCAGCCAGCTCCATCTTGTCCAGCAGCTCGTTTCCTCTCATATCGTGTAACCCTCCTGTTCCAGATATGTCCGCAGCCCATTCCGGCAGCGGAACAGCGTGACCTTTACCTTGCTTTCAGAGCAGTCGAAACGGGCGGCGATGTCTGCAATGGGATCCAGATACCAGTACCGGCGGAGGAACATGTTCCGCTTCTCCGCGCTGAGACTGCCGAGAAACCCGTTGATCGCGTCGCGCAGCATCCCCTCCTCCATACGGCACGCGGCATCATCGGGTGCCGGGATGCACTGCTCCATCTCCGCGCTGAGCTCGCAGAGGAACGCGCTGCGCTTCAGCCGGCTGCGGTCGCGGCAGCAATTCAGGGCAATATGGCGCACGATCCGCGCGAGGAACGCGTAGAAATAGCTCCGCGGCTCGTGGGGCGGGATGGTGTTCCACGCTTCCATATAGGTATCGCTTTCGCATTCCTCCGCGGTCTGCCGGTCGTAAACGATCCCATGTGCCAGCGCGCGCAGGCGGCTGCCGTATTTCTCCGTTGTGTTCCGGATCGCGTCTTCGTCGCGCCGCAGGTACAAATCAACGATCTGATCATCGTCCAAGGCTTTTCGCTCCTTTCCTGTTGATCTGAAGGGCCTTCACCCGGATAAGCACCGTTTGGAACTGGGAGGTTACACGGGTTCAGGAGAATTATAGCAGAAAAATCGGAGCATTTCGACGTTGCCGCTGAAAAAGCCAGATGCAATCCCTGACCGGGAGGCGTTGCGGTTCCGCATGTTTTTCTGAGCCATAGTGTCCATTGCTTGACAAGCAAAGCTGTCCGGCGTATGATAATAATATAATTATGAGCCAGACGCCGAGACGCAGTGCTGATCCGGGAACCGATCATGCGCCGCGTTTTTTTCATCTGGAAAGCCGAAAAAACGGAGGGACTATCATGACATCTGCATATACGATCGAACGCGCGCGGCCGGAGGATGCCGCGGCGCTGCTGGACTATCTGAAGATCATCGGCGGCGAGACGGACAACCTCAGCTTCGGCCCGGAGGGCGTACCGCTGAGCGTCGAGGCGGAACAGGACTATCTGCGCGCGCAGTGCGGGTCGGCGGACAATGCGCAGTATCTTGCCAAGGTGGACGGCGAGATCATCGGCACGGCCAGTCTGAACCGGAAGCCCGGACGCATGCGCCACCGCGGCGTGTTCGGTATCAGCCTGAAAAAGGCATGGTGGGGCTGCGGCGCGGCGTCCGCGCTCATGGAGGCGATCCTCGCCTTCGCCAAAGAAAACGGCTTTGAGCAGCTGAATCTTGAGGTACGCAGCGACAACGCCCGCGCCATTCACCTGTATGAAAAATACAGCTTCCGGAAGCTCTGCACCTTCCCGGCCTTTTTCAAGATCCGCGGCGAAGCGGTCGATTATGACCTCATGAATCTCACGCTGGAGTATGCAGAATGAGACCGATCGCTGTCGACCCCAAAACGACTGCGCGCGCAGAAGCCTATGCGCTCTGGATGGATGCGCCCAACCCGATGGTGACATTTTTCAAGACGCTGGACGTGACGCCGCTCGTCCGTCTCAGCCGCAGGCGCGGGCTGAAATTCAACATGCTCCTGTGCTGGTGCATCGGCAGAGCAGCCAGCGAGATCAAGGAGTTTTATCTGCTCCCCGTGGGACGCGAGCTTCTGCAGTATGACAGCATCGCGGTCAATACCATCGTGAAGAACAGGACCGGCGAGGTCAGCTCCTGCGATGTGCCGTTTTCGGACAGCCTTGCCGCGTTCAATGCCGACTATCTGCGCCTGACGCGCGGGACGGCGGAACGCTGCGAAAACCACGATCTGACAGACAGCATGGTGATCGGCACCTCCGCCATCGTGGATACCGAGATCGACGGCGCCGTCGGCATGAACAGCGGCATTTTCAATAATCCGTTTCTCATCTGGGGCAGATATCACAGGGGGCTTTTCAAAACGACGCTGAAGCTCTCGTTCCAGTTCCACCACACGCAGATGGACGGCGCGCACGCGGGGCGCTTTTTGCAGCGGCTGCAGACGTGCATCTATGATCTGCGCGCGGAAACCGGATAAGCTTCACCGGGGAGGCGCATCAGGACGCCTCTCCGGTTCTTTTTCCGATGCCGATTGACAAGTGTTTGCTTTTATGGTATGCTCTGCGTATAACAATCGTTAACCAGCGGAAGGAGGGATGAACCATGGCGCATATCCGGTTATCAGACGGAGAATGGAAGCTGATGAAGACGCTCTGGGCCAGACAGCCGCAGACGATCGCGGAGCTGGTGGCCGCGCTGGCCGCGGAGACCGGCTGGACAAAGGCGACGATCTTCATGATGCTCAAGCGGCTGATCGCCAAGGGGGCGGTCACGATGGACGACAGCGGAAAATTTCAGGAATACAGCGCCGCCATCACCTACGCCGACGTGGAGCCGGAGGAGACGGAGTCGTTTCTGTCGAAGGTCTACGGCGGGAGCGTGGGGATGATGGTCTCGAGCCTCGTCGGGCGCGGCGCGCTGTCGGAGCAGGAGATCCGGGAGTTGAAGGCCATACTGGATGCGGCGGAAAAACAGGAGGAGACGCCATGCTGAGAGATGCTTTGACGGTTTCGGCGCTGATCGCAGTGGTTTTGCTGGTGCGGGCGATATTCAAAACCCACGTACCGAAGCGGATGGTCTATGCTTTGTGGCTGGTAGTGCTGCTGAAGCTCTGCCTGCCGGGGACGGCGGTCTCCCTTCCGCTCCTGCCTGCGGAAGAAGCGACAGCACCGGTGCAGCAGGTCGAGGCCGAAACACCTGTGCATGCCACGCCCGCCGTGCAGCAGCCCGCGCAGACCGTGACGCTGCCGCAGGCGCCTGCGCAGACAATAACACAGACACAGCCGCAGGAAACGGCAAAACCGGTACGCGCGCCGCTCGTGACCGCGCCGGTGCTGCTGGTCTGGTTCGGCGGCAGTGTGCTGCTGGGGCTTTGGCTGCTTATTACGTGGCTGGTCTTTACGGTTCGGCTGTATAAAGACCGGCAATTGCTTGGCAGGCGCGGGCGGACGCGCATTTATGTCTCCGGCAGCGTGAAATCGCCGTGTCTGGCGGGGCTCATTCCGGCGGTCTATCTGACTGCGGACGTGCCGCAGTCGGACGCGGCGGAGCTGATCGTGCAGCACGAGCTGACGCACCTGCGGCATTTGGATCCTTTGTGGTCGCTCTGCCGCACGGCGGCGGTCATTGTGTACTGGTGGAACCCGTTCATCTGGCTCGCCGCGATCGTCTCCAAGCGCGACGCGGAGCTGGCCTGCGACGAAGCGGTGGCCGCTGGATTGCCGGATACAGAACGCCTTGCCTACGCCCGCGCGATTCTGGAGCAAGCTCCACGCAAAGCGGCGGCCCTGAGCCTTGCCGGGCCTCCCGTGAAGGAGCGCATTGTGTTTTTGTCGAAAAAGCAGCGCACGAGCGTCCTGTGCGTGCTGCTCGCGCTGCTTCTCACCGTGACGGCTGCCGGGTGCTCGTTTACACGGCTGACAGCCAAACATGAAGACCCGGAGGCCGCACATCAGGAGGCGCTGAAGAGCGTCCTGAAGAGCGACGTCTCGCTCACGCAGGAGCAGATCGACGCGGTCAACGCCGCCTTTACCTATGACACGTCGGGCAAGGATGAGACGCTCGGGCATTTTGCGGTCAACGGCTTCTTCACCTCGACGTATGAGGACGTGCGCGAGCTGAACCTCAAGGAGTTTCTCGCGTATTTCGGTGAATGCGGCGAGGAGGATATCTCGGAGGAGGAATTTGCACAGCTGAAGGACAAATGGGATGACTTCAAGGCTGAACGCTTGGAGGATTTCCCGCTGCCGATCCACCGCTATCCGGCGTCCGCGGTCGAGGGCGTCCTGCGCCGCTTTGCGGGCATCGGGCTTGCCGACCTCAAGGATATGCAGGAGCCGTTCTCCGGCTATACGTATCTGGAAAGCACGGACGCGTTCTATAACACCACCAGCGACTATAACCCCGGCGACTTTACCTGCACCTATGGCTCGCTTGACGCGTTCGGGGAGTATGTGCAGCTCTATGGCCGGTCGACCCGCTTCCCCGGCGAGGTCATGCTGCGGCTGGAGAAGGACGGTGATAACTGGTATATCAAGTCCTTCACGCTCGAAATTCCGGCAGACGCGCTGCCGGTGGAAGACCCCATCCCGACGACGGAGCCGGGCTACCCGCTCGGTCTTCTTCTCACGCAGGAGACGGCCATGCGGAAGGACGCGGCAGACACTGCGGAGCTCTGCGACTGCCGACTGCTGCAGGAGGGCGAATACGTCACGGCGCTGACGGAGCGGACCGTGGACGGGGAACTCTGGTATCTGGTCGAATGCACGCCGTTTGACACCCCTGCGGACACGCGCGGCTGGGTCAGGGCGGACGTGACCGAGCGGTACACGGTAAAGAACATGTGGGACTGCACCGCGCCCCTGTACTTAGTTGACGGCGCGCAGTATTATGACGGAACAGGCGAGCACATGCTTTCCGACACCGACCCGCGCGGGCCGTACCGCATTACAAGCTATGACGAAGCGAACTACCGCTACCATCTCAGCGGCGTGGGCGGTTCGGAGATCGAGGTTGGCGGCTTTGACATGATCCAGTTCCCTGCCCTGCCCGCGGATGACCCCGAGACGATCAGCTATCAGGTGCAGGAGAAGCTGACCTATGCGCGCTGGAACCAGACAATGACAGAGGACTATGAGGATCAGATCCGCAGCTTTGAGGGCGCGGATTACCGCGACGGCTGGGGCGTGGGACAGTACCCGCACTATTATAAGACGCTGGCAGATTTCTTCGTCTCCACACCGGATCAGCGCGGCTTCCTCGCGGAGGATGCGGTCTGGACGCGGGACATGATGGCGGACGGGACGGTCATGCGGGTGAATATGACGCAGGGCGAAGCGGGTATGTCGCTTTATTATTCCGTTGTGACGCACGATCTGTGCGTTGCGCCGGATGAGCTGCTGGGTGACGAAAATGAAGCCGTCCTGTCCGCGGCCGAATGGTTCCGGACGAACGTCTCTGAAAACAACGACGGCAGGAACCTCTATGCCATGCTGCTGACCAGCTCCTATCGGGATCCGCGGGAGATCGACCTGTCCAAGCTGTTTTATAACGGTCTTTATGACGACACCAACGTGATCACCGAGGAAGAGCGCGCGGCCGTCAGTCAGGTAAATGCGCTGGCAGATCATCTGGACATCATCAAGATCACGCGCACGCAGATGGACGAGGCGCTGCAGAAGCTCACAGGCCTGACGCTAAAGGAAACAGATCAGGTCGGGCTTGACCAGTTCGTGTACTTAAAGGACTTTGACGCCTATTATCTGGTACACAGCGACGCGATTGACCCGCGCTGCCGCATGCTCTCGGCCAGCCGGAACGCGGACGGCAGCGTGAATCTCATCTGCAAGCGCGACACGGGAAGCGCCGCCGTCCTGCTGCTCCGGACGATCACCGGCTGGCAGATCACGGCGAACGAGCTATTCCCGGAGTAAGAAAGGAAAACACATGCAGACAATCTGGATCATTGACGACGACGCCGCGATCGGCGATCTGGAACAGGAGCTTCTGGAGCGCGCGGGCTATGCCGTGCGGCGCGCCTACTCCGGGACGGAAGCGCTGCTGCTTCTAAAGGACAGCCGCCCCGATCTGGTTCTGCTCGATCTGATGCTGCCGGGGCTGTCCGGCGAGGAGGTTCTGCCGCAGCTGCGGGGGATCCCGGTCATCGTCGTCAGCGCGAAGGCCGCCGTACAGGATAAGGTCGACCTCCTGCTTGGCGGTGCGGCGGATTATCTCACCAAGCCGTTTGACACGGCGGAGCTGCTCGCGCGCGTGGCCGTGCGGCTGCGGGAGCGTGCAGCGTCCCCGCTGGGGGAGGTCTATACCTGCGGCAGGCTTTCACTCGACACGGCTTCGCACACGGTGCTCGCCGCGGGCGAGCCGGTTCTGCTGACACGGACGGAGTATGCCATTCTGAAGCTTCTGATGCAGAATCCGGGGCAGGTGCTGGCAAAGTCCACTTTGCTGGACCGTATCAGCGCCGATACGCCGGACTGCACGGAGCGCTCCCTCAAGCAGCATGTCAGTAACCTCCGGCACAAGCTGGCCGCGAAGATTGGCGAGGACTGCATCGAGGCCGTCTGGGGCATCGGCTTCCGGCTGAAAGTTTGACCGAATCCTGACGATTTTCTTGACCGCCTGCTTGACAGCGCTCTGTTATCCTTCTGCCATCAGGCAAAAGGAGGTCCTGTTTTATGGAATATGTACTGGAGACCCGCGCTTTGCAGAAGCGCTACCGGTCGTTCGCCGCGCTGGACGGCTGCACCATGCACGTCCCCAAGGGCGCGATCTACGGCTTTGTCGGGCGCAACGGCGCGGGCAAAACGACGCTCATCCGGCTCATCTGCGGCCTGCAGGAGCCAAGCGCCGGGAGCTACACGCTTTTCGGCGTCAAAAATACCGACGCGCGGCTCGCGCGCTGCCGCAGGCGGATGGGTGCGGTGGTCGAAACGCCGTCCATCTATCTCGACATGACGGCGGAAGAGAATCTCCGCCAGCAGTACCGCGTGCTGGGCGTCCCGTCTGACGGCGGTGCGCGGGCGCTGCTGCAGCTGGTGGGGCTGAGCGATACCGGGAGCCGGAAGGCGAAAAATTTCTCGCTCGGCATGCGCCAGCGGCTTGGCATTGCGATCGCGCTGGCCGGAAACCCGGATTTTCTGGTGCTCGACGAGCCGGTCAACGGCCTTGACCCGGAGGGTATCATTGAGATCCGCGAGCTGATCCTGAAGCTCAACCGGGAGCACGGCATTACCGTGCTCATTTCCAGCCACATCCTTGACGAGCTTGCAAAGCTCGCCACGCACTACGGCTTCATTGACCGCGGGCGCATCGTCCGCGAGCTCAGCGCGGAAGAGCTGGAATCCGCTTCGCGCAAGTGCCTGCAGCTGACGGTCTCGGACACGGTCTCGCTCGCTATGGCGCTGGATAAGCTCGGCGCGGAATATCAGATCGTATCGGATACAACGGCAAAGGTCTACAGTCCGGTCCCCATCACCACGCTCGTGCACGCGCTGGATGCAGAAAACTGCAAACTGCTGCAGGCGGCGGAGCAGGACGAAAGTCTCGAGAGCTTCTATATGAATCTCGTGGGAGGTGCGCGCCATGACTAAGCTCCTGCGGGCAAATTTCTTCCGGCTGCGCCGCAGCTGGCCGCTTCTTCTTTGCATGATCGGCGCGTTTGCGCTCTCTTCCGTTTCCATGCTCGGTATCGCCAGAAGCAGCAGCGAGACCTATGCGCTGGACAACGCGATTCTGCAGTTTTTCCCGTTCCTGCCCATCCTGCACGCGGCGTTCATCAGTCTGTTCCTCGGTGTGGAGTATCAGGACGGCACGCTCCGCAACAAGCTCATTGCCGGGCATGGCCGCGCGGCTGTCTATTTCTCGTCGCTCATCGCCGCCATGGCGGGCTGCATGGCCATTCTGCTGGCGTGGCTGCTGAGCGCCGCCGTCGGCGCGGCGTGCTTCGGCTGGTTCCGCACGCCTTTGCCCGGCCTGCTGCTGTCCGCGGCTGTCATCCTGCTGCTGACGGCGGCGATCGCCGCCATTCTGACGCTTCTCGCCATGCTGACGCCCAACCGGGCTGCGGCGGCGGTCGTCTCCATCCTGCTCATTTTCGGTCTGATCGTCGCCGGAAGCATGCTCTATAACGCACTGTCCGAGCCGGAGATGTTCTCCGGTGCGATCGTGACCGCGAACGGCTTCACCGTCGGCGATCCGGAGCCGAACCCGAATTATATTTCGGGTACTCTGCGGGCGGTCTATCAGTTCCTTGTCAGCGCGCTGCCGACCGGGCAGGCCATTCTGCTTGCCAATGAGGAGCTGACGCAGCCGGTTCTGTCGCTCTGCTGCTCGGCGGGGATCGTCATTCTGACCAGTCTGACCGGCGCGGCGATTTTCCGGAAAAAAGATCTGAAGTAAGGGGGATTTCCCATGGACGGCTGGTGGATCGCGCTGACTGCGGCGCTTGCAGTTCTCGCAGGGTGGCTGCTTTTGAAGCTCGTGCTCCTACGGCGGACGCTGCGTGAAACGGCGGAAGAGCTGGAGGAAAAGCTGCGGCTGGACACCAACACACAGATCACGCTCTCCACCGGCGACCAGGCCGCCCGCGCGCTTGCCGCGCAGATCAACGTTCAGCTCCGGGCGCTCCGCAAGGAGCGCCTGCGGCTGCAGCAGGGCGACCATGCGCTGCAGGAAGCCGTGACCGATCTTTCGCACGACCTGCGCACGCCGCTGACGGCCATCTGCGGATATCTGGATCTATTGGAGCAGGAGCCGCACACCGAGAATGCCCGGCGCTATCTCGCCGTCATCCGTGAGCGCACCGGTGCCATGCGCGCCATGACGCAGGAGCTGCTGCAGTATTCCGTCGTCAGCTCCACCGCCGACGCGCTGACACGGCAGCCTGTCTGCGTGAACAGTGTTCTGGAGCAGAGCCTTGCGGGGTTTTACGGTGTCCTGTCCGCCCGCGGCATTACGCCGGAGATCAAGTTGCCGGAGGAACCGGTCGTGCGGCAGCTGGACGCCGCCGCACTGCGGCGCGTCTTTGACAATATCCTGAGCAACGCCGCAAAGTACACGGACGGTGATCTGTCCGTCCGTCTGACGCCGGATGGCCGCGTCACGATCTCCAACCGCGTGCGGGGGCTTGACCGCGTACAGGCTGGACGGCTGTTTGACCGCTTCTACACCGTGGAGGCCGCCAGCGGCTCCACCGGTCTCGGCCTGTCCATCGCGAAGCTGCTGACAGAAAAAATGGGCGGCCGCATCTGGGCGGCCTATGAAAATGAGACCCTGCAGGTCTTTGTGGACTTTCCGCAGTGACCGCACAAACCGCCGGAAACGGACATCGTTTCCGGCGGTTTGTCTGCTCGTATAAAAAATTATATAAATTCAATGAAAAAGATTGACAGCTGCAGGATATGGTGATATAAAAAGATATACAGGGAAAGAAAAAAATATATATTCAGGAGGGCGGCATGGAAGCGGTAACACTGCGCACAAAGCGCGAAAACAAGGGGCACTATGTGCCGGGGATGATCTCCAACGGGATGCTGTATATCTCGGGGCAGCTGTCGCTGGACCCGGACACGGGGAAGGTCGCCGAGGGCGATATCCGCGCGCACATGCGGCAGGCGCTTGGAAACATGGACGCCGTGCTGCGCGAAGCCGGTCTGACGCGGGAGAACGTCGTGCAGTGCCGGATCTATCTTGTCGGCATGGACAACTGGGACGCGGCGAACGAGGAATACGCGAGCTTCTTCGGCGCGCACCGCCCCGCCAGGATCATCGTATCGGCCGGCGAGCTTCATTTTGGCTGTCTGGTCGAGATCGAAGCCGTCGCGGAATGCACACAGAAAGGAGAAGCCTTATGATCACATCTCCGTATTCGTATCTCGAAACACCGAGCCTTCTCATTGACAATGACATTGCGCTTGCCAACATCGCCATGATGCAGAAAAAGGCAGATTCCCTCGGTCTGAAGCTGCGGCCGCATATCAAGACACACCGCATGCCGTATTTTGCAAAGCTGCAGATGGAGGCGGGCGCCTGCGGCATTGCCTGCGCAAAGATCGGCGAGGCCGAGGTCATGGCCGACAACGGGATCGGCGATATTTTCATCGCCAACGAGGTCATCGGCGAGGACAAATATGAGCGGCTCAAGGCGCTGCACCGCCGCATCCACGTGCGCATCGGCATTGACAACGAGGTCCAGCTGGCGCAGATGGAAAAGGTCTTCGCGACCGAGACCCGGCCGCTGGAGGTTCTGATTGAATACGAGGTCGGCGAGGTACGGACAGGCGTCACCAGTGACGAGCAGCTGACCCGACTTGTAAAGGCCATCCAGAGCAGCAAGCACGTCGTTCTGAAGGGAATTTTCTCCCACGAGGGGCACACATACAAGGCAGACAGCATCGCCGACTGCTGCGCCAAGGCGCAGGCAGCGTATGCAAAAACCGTGCGCGCGGCGGGGATCATCCGCAGTCTCGGCGCGAACATTGACACGGTCAGCATCGGCGCGACGCCCTCGGTCATGAACGGGAGCAGCTTTGAGGGCATTACAGAGCTGCGGCTGGGGACGTATATCTTCTTTGACGTCGGCCAGTCGAACGCGATCCACGATTTCAGCCACTGCGCGGCCACCGTTCTGGCCTCCGTCATCTCCAAGCCGGAGGGAAACCGCGTCGTGCTGGATACCGGCGCGAAGGCGCTTGTGTCCCAGAACCGGCCAACCGGCATCTGCGCGACGGCAGGCTTCGGCGCGATCAAGGGCGCGGAGGATATCACCATTGAGAACCTGTTTGACGAGCATGGCGTCTTGAACAGCGAGAAATTCAAAAATCTCGTCAACGTCGGCGACAAGGTGGAGGTCATCCCGAGCCATGTCTGCCCCACGGTCAACCTGTATGACACGGCCTATCTCGTCTCAAACGGCAAGGTGATCCAGACGCTCCCCATCGCCTGCAGAGGAAAATCAAGATAATATCGCAAACGCCCGGTACCGCAAAAAGCGGCACCGGGCGTTTTTTATGGGTTTATTTTCGCGTTAAGCCGAGCATGCGGTCGCACAGCTCGCAGAAGACCAGCCCGCAGGCCAGTGCCTCCTGCCCGGCTCCGCCAAGCTCCGGCGTGAAGGAGAAGAGCGCGGCAAATGCGTCATCCAGCGTCTGCACCTTCTGCCCGGTTTTCTGAGCGGTCAGCGCCTTTCCATCATAGACAGCGCGGCCGTCTATCGCGCGGCTGCCCGCGGCGGCCAGAAACACGAGCTGCTCCGGGTGGAACAGCACCAGCGGCGCGCCGCCGTCTAAGAAAGCATCTATAGACGCAAGCGCCTGCCCGATCGCGGGCGCATTCTCCACCATGCTGTCGGTGACGCCGGATTCGTGGGCGTATTTTGTCAGCCCATTTTCTGGCCGAAAACAGGTGCAAAGCAGCGCCTGCGGCGCAAAGCGCCGGAATTTCAGGATTGCCAGCTGCACAAGCTCGTCGCGCGCCGCGCTTTTTCCGGTCGTCTTGCACGCGAGCACGAAGAAGGTCTCAAGCGCCTCCGTACTCATCCCGCGCGTCAGCGGCGCAGGCTCCGGCAGCTTCCAATCTGCATTGGGCTGCGCGGGTGCGGCCTCCCGCAGCTCTGGCTGCACGGGCGGCAGGCGCTTCAGGACGGATTCGAACCATTTCTGCGCCTGCAATGCTGCCTGCAGCGCCGTCTGCTGCTGGGCGACGCGCTTTAAGATCGCGCCGTTCAGATCGTCCAGCAGATCGCCGGAGCTCCGGCGGCCCGGGATCCTGCCGTGCTTTCCAAAGCCGGGCAGGAGAAATTCATCGGAATAGTCGTTATAGTGTGCTTTCGATCGCAAAAGAGCCGCAAACGCAGGCTGCCGCCGCGCGCCGTCCCACCGTTCGCGGAACGCGCCGCACAGGCGAATATCGCGCTCCAGCATCCACGCGGCTCCCCGGCAGGGCAGCGCGTCGATCCTTGTATACGCCTCGCTGAGCGTTGCATAGAGCGGCTCCGCCTCCGGCTGCACCGGCGGTGCAGGCGCAGGCTCCGGCTTTTCGGGCTTTTCCGCGAGATCGGTCAGGATATCCGGCAGCAGCTCCGGCTGCAGAGCGTCCGGCTCCGGCTCTGCCTTGGCGGGCGGTTCGGGCGGCGTTTCTTCCTTCTTTCTTTTCCCGACGCCCTTCGGCAATGCGCCAAGCACGACCATTACAAGTCCGCCCACCGCGACGGCGATGGAGACCGGCAGGCTGTAGGCCGACAGGGCAAAACCGATCAGGATCAGAAGAAAGCCGATGATGATATCCTTGACTGAGCGCACGGCGCGTCCTCCCCTTTTTCTCTTTCCGGGATTTTTTGTGACTACAGTATACCATCTTCCCCCGCTTCCGCGCAAGAGGCTTGATTCCCGCGCGTATCGGCGCTACAATGCTCTGGGACAGAAGAGGAAAGGGCTTTTTTCGTTATGCTGCAGATCATGAACCAGATCCTGACGCAGGGCGGCTTCCTGCGCGCGTTTTTTCAGACCGTCATTCTCATCGCGGCCGGCTGTGCGCTGTTTCGGGCAAACATTCTCGGCCCGGCAGACAAGCACGCGCTCACGACCGTCGTCTGGAAGCTCGCCGTGCCGTGCATGGCGTTCGACGCGTTCATGTCGGATTTCAACACGCAGGAATTTTTATCGGAGCTGGGCATGCTGGCGCTCTCGTTCGCACTGTATGCCGTTCTCTACGCGCTGGGAACGCTTCTGTTCCGGCGCGCAGCCGGGCGGGACGCAAAGGTCTGCGGCCTGTTCTGCGCTGTCGGGCAGCTGACGCTGTTCGCCATGCCTGTTCTGCAGTCCATCTACGCCGGAACCGGCTCCACGGTCCTGATCTCCGTCAGCGTCATGACCATTCCGTTCCGGGTCATGGTCTATATCGTCTCGTTTTTCACGATCTCCGGCCTGAAGCCGGACCGGCGTCGGCCACGCTGGGGCTGTTCTGCATCCAGTACCGCCGCTGCGAGCAGTTCGCCTCGACCGTCTGCTTTTTATCGACGGTGCTGTGTCTCGTCACTATCCCGCTCGTCTACGCCCTGACCCAGCTCGCAGCAGCTTCCGGGTTATTTTAGATTTTGTCAAAAACTCCATCCTGCTTTTGATAGGCCCTTGGCTCTCCCTCTGGGAGAGCTGTCGCCGCAGGCGACTGAGAGGGCTCTGGCGCTCTCGGTATACCCTCTCCGTCCTCGCTTCGCTCAGCAAAGGGAGAGGCAAGAGCGCCCCTGCTTGGCTCTCCCTCTGGGAGAGCTGTCACCGCAGGTGACTGAGAGGGCCTTGGCAGTCGCGGTTCACCCTCTCCGTCCTCGCTTCGCTCAGCAAAGGTAGAGGCAAGAGTGCCCCTGCTTGGCTCTCCCTCTGGGAGAGCTGTCACCGCAGGTGACTGAGAGGGC
>ERZ1673752.1927-NODE-1927-length-25943-cov-53.217553_pt1 | contig 25943 bp, 27 predicted proteins | sample MGYA00580195_ERZ1673752 | MGnify/ENA primary metagenome ERZ1673752 (study PRJEB41218, sample SAMN15661744) | gut metagenome | host: Homo sapiens | place: Canada: London | collected 2015-08-20/2019-03-30 | study: EMG produced TPA metagenomics assembly of...
AAGTGATTCCGTTGGAATCTTTTGTGATTCGGCTGGAATCATTTCCAATATTCTTGCATTTTGATATAATTGGATATATGACAATGTGTTAAACTGTTTTGCTAAACTTTCACTTTGCAGTTGTTTTTGTGGTGGTAACACACCAGTAACACATTGTGTATATGACCCAACAAGAATCATTAGCACATATTCTATTGAGGATGTTTTTAACTTGGTCAAAGAGCTACACAACCATATTTTATATCGAAGTGTTTGAGGGACAAGGTGCATCAAAAATTAAGAAACTTAGCATAACACCTACTCCATCTAAATAACGAAACAAAGATAGTAGTTTTTCTTGAATCCAACAACTAAAATCGCAAAAATTATCAATAAAATACCACAAAGATAATCATTACCTAATCACAAAAAACATCAATAGATTACCACAAAAAGTATCAATAGATTGCCACAAAAAACATCAAAAATGTTGTCGAGACGAATAAAATTATTATCTTTGCAAAAAAGATAGACTGATATGGAGTATTTTAGTAGAATGGCAGATGGTTTACTTGCCGATCGTCTTGACTCAGCAGGAGCTGTATTGATAGAAGGTCCGAAGTGGTGTGGAAAGACAACTACTGCTACACAACAAGCAGCAAGCGTTATTAAATTACAAGATCCGGATATGCGAGAACGCTATTTCTCAGCTGCATCTATAAGACCGTCTTTATTACTGGTGGGCGAAACTCCTCGTTTGATAGACGAATGGCAAGAATTACCCGTCTTATGGGATTCTGTGCGAACAATGGTAGATGAAAGAAATGAAGTAGGTCAGTTTATTTTAACAGGTTCTAATTCCATAGACAAAAGTACCATCCGACATTCGGGAACGGGGCGCATTGCAACAATGGAAATGTTGCCTATGAGTCTCTTCGAATCGAAAGAATCGTCCGGCAAAGTTTCTCTGAAGAGTTTATTTGATAACCCTCTTCTGGATATTGATGGTATAATGTCTCCTATGCAGTTAGAGAATTTAATCTTTGCAGCTTGCAGAGGCGGATGGCCTGCATCTCTAAGTCGCAAGACAAACAAAGCACGTCTTCAAGTAGCAAAAGACTATATCAATAGCCTTTGCCGAATTGATATTTCAACCATAGACGGCGTCGCACGCAACGAAAAGCTTACTCAGCTTATTCTTCGTACTTACGCCCGCAATGTTTCGACTCTGGCAAAGAAGAGCAATATGCTGAAGGATATTAGGGCAAATGTAGAAACCTGTTCAGAAAATACTTTGAATGATTATCTAAACGCATTGACCAAACTCTTTGTTATACAAGATATAGAGGCTTGGAGTCCGGCAGTCAGATCGGCATCAGCCATACGACGCGGTGTTAAAAGAGATTTTGTTGATCCTTCTATCGCAGTAGCAGCCTTATCCATGTCGCCAGAAACATTGCTTATGGATTTGAATACTTTTGGCTTTATTTTTGAATGTATGTGCATTCGTGACTTGAAAGCATATTCTCAGGCCTTAGGGGGCTTTATCTCTTATTATCATGACAGATACGATTTGGAGGCAGATGCAGTCCTTCACCTGGAAGATGGAAGGTATGCGCTCATAGAGTTCAAACTTGGAAGCAGGGAAATCGAGGAAGGAGCAGAACATCTTTTAGAGATTAAGCGTCTCGTCAAGCAATATAATGAAAAAGAGAAGCAGATCCGGCTTCGTGAACCAGACCTACTTATGGTGATAACCGGTGGTGCAATGGCTTATTCAAGGCCAGACGGGGTAAAAGTTATCCCATTAGGATGTATGAGAGATTAACAATGCTGTAACCTTAAGTTTATTTTTGTGTCTTTGTTCATCAAACAAAGATGACACAACTTCAAAATCTATGAAGGTATGACCAATGACGGTTATACCTTTTTTTATGCAGTTTTACACAACCGGAACACTCTTAATCTTCAAAAATCCCATTAGAACCTGCCATGTAGTGTTAAATTGTTGGTTGGTTGGCAAGTTTTGATACCTTTTCTTTCTTTTTCCAGATTTTTTGATTATATTTTTGCAGCATTAAATCAGAAGGAACAAGTACAAAATGGCAGGAAACGGATTTAGTGCTATTCTATATGCCCCCCACAACAGGGATCGGAATCTTCCTACTTTTAAATACCGGAGCAATGTCGCTTCGGACTAAAATTTCATAATTATGAAAGTAAAGGTAGAAAAGGTTATCCATCCCTCAGTATGGATCAGTGGTATCGGTATCGGAGAGTTGAGAGTTGCCAACATTCCCCTCAAACGTGCGCACTCAGTACGTAACTTGGTTAGCAGGTTCAACCGATTCTGTGGTGAAGAAAGAGGCCGGTTCCTCCATGTTTCCTACAACAGCGTTGCACACCGTATGGCTATCTATGCCATCACTACAGAACAGCGAAATCAAGAACTTAACACATCAGCAGATGAACATGAATGGAAAGAAAAACTGCCCAAAGGCTTCTTCAGCGACGAACCTTGGGAGGAAGGAAAAGAGTATGAGTAATGCCACGGCCATCAGCCACGGCATAGTGGATACTTCGGACACCGTTTATACGGTACCTGACGTTGCCCGAATGTTCGGACGCAAGGAATGTACCATACGCCGCCGTATAGAGAATGGACAGATCCCTGCCCACAAGATGGGACGCTGCTGGTACATCCTGAAGTCGGAACTGGTGGCGGGATTGAGAGATACTTAGCAGAATCCTCTAAATAACAAGTGACTAAGTAGAAGACCTTGGCCGACCAGCTGAGAAGCCTGTCGGTCAAGGCATTTTTATGAACCCCAACTTTATGAGAGGATGAGATGATTCCCAAGACCATTATAGAAAAGATACTTGACGCGGCGCATATAGAAGAGGTGGTGAGCGAGTTTCTGCCGCTTCAGAAGCGTGGCACCATCTATCGTGTGCTGTGCCCTTTCCATCAAGAGAAGACGCCATCCTTCACAGTTACGCCCAATCGGAACATGTTCTATTGTTTCGGCTGCCACAAGGGAGGCAATGCGATTACCTTCCTAATGGAGCATGAGAACATGACTTACCCGGAGGCTGTGAAGTGGCTGGGCAGAAAATACGGCATAGAGGTGGAGGAACGCGAGGAGACTATAGACGAGAAGCAGAATCGGCTGAAACGCGAGTCGCTGCTGATTGTCAATACTGCCGTACACAAGCATTACCGCGAGGTGTTCCTGCGCTACAAGCCAGCCCAGGACTATGCCTACCACCGCTGGGGGAAGAAATACTGCGATGAGATAGAGATGGGCTTTGCACCCATCGACGGCAAAGCCCTCGCTCACCTGCCCCTGCAAAAGGAGTTCCTTCAGGAGCTAGGGCTTATCAACCCACTGGGCTACGACTCCTTTCAGAACCGTATCGTCATCCCCATCAAGGACCGTTATCAGCACATCATCGGCTTCACGGCAAGGGTGATGGATAACAGTCAGCCCAAATACCTCAACAGCAAGGAATCCCTCATCTACAGCAAGCGCAACACGGTCTTCGGTTTGGACGTTGCGTGGCGGGCAGCCAGTAAGGATAAACAGATGTACCTCGTGGAAGGCGCCCCCGACTGTATGCGTCTGCACTCCATCGGGGTGCAGAACGCCGTGGCCGACCTCGGTTCGGCATGGACGGCCGAACAGTTCCAGTTGATAAAAAGAACTGCCCAGAGAGTATGCTTCATTCCCGACAACGACCCACCCAAGGACGGAGCCGCGTTCGGAACGGGCGTTGAAGCCGTGATGAAAGCCGGTAAGTTAGCCACCGAGCAACACCTTATCGTTTCGGTCAAGGAGATACCTATTACCGAGGAAGGCAGGAAAGAAGATCCCGACACCTATTTCACTCATATCAGCATCTTCAGGGACGTACAGGAAGTGGACTTCGTATTGTGGCTGGCTGCCAAGCTGTTTGAAACCAGCGGCAACACAGAGGAGAAGAGCGATGCCGTGAAGCAGGTGGCTTATCTGCTGTCGTTTATCGGCGATGACACCAAACTCACGATGTACATTGATGCCCTTACGAAGTATCATCGTGGCAAGCTGTTCTGGCAGAAGGTCATCGAGAATGAAACCGTGAGGAAGGACACTCCTAAAGATGACGACATCGACCTCAATCGTCGTTATGGTTTTTGGATAGACCACTGCAAATACTTCTCCACCACCGAGAAGGGCGGCGTGCTGGAATGGAGCAATTTTACGTTGACCCCCCTCTTCCACATCAAGGACCCACTCATGGCCAAGCGACTCTACCTGCTTACTAACGAGTTGGGCACGAAGGAGATTGTGGAGATGGAGCAGGAAGACCTTATCTCACTCCAGAAGTTCCGTCAGAAGCTTGAATCGCTCGGCAACTTCATCTGGAAGGCTGGCGAGAAGGAACTCATCAAACTGAAGAGTTTCCTCTACGAGAAGACCGAGACGGCAGCCCAGATTAAGCAGCTCGGTTGGAATAAGAAAGGCTTCTATGCCTTCGGCAACGGCATCTACTGCGACGGACATTTCAGCGAGGTCAATGAGTACGGCATCGTCCATCAGGGCGAAAAGGGCAACTACTACCTGCCCGCCTTCTCCCAGATTTACAAGGAGAACACCGACTATTTTCGCTTCGAGCGTCAGTTTGTGCATTTCAATTTCTCTATGGTCAGCCTCCAGGACTTCACCCGTCAGCTCTTCCTCGTCTTTGGCGACAATGGCAAGATAGGTTTTTGCTTCTATCTCGCCACCCTTTTCCGCGACATCATCACACTCACCACCCGCTCATTCCCCATCCTCGACCTGTTCGGTCCGAAAGGTTCCGGTAAGAGTGAAATGGGCCATACGCTCATGTCATTCTTCGTGATTGACAACATACCGCCCAACATCCAGAACTCCACCATTCCCGCCCTCAACGACACCGTGGCTGCTGCCGCTAACGCTCTCGTTCATATCGACGAGTATAAAAATGGTATCGACACTGCCAAGATAGAGTTTATCAAGGGTCTATGGGACGGCACCGGACGAACCCGTATGAATATGGGCACCGACAAGAAGAAGGAAACAACCGCCGTCGATGCAGGGGTGATTATCTCCGGGCAGGAAATGCCCACGGCCGACATCGCCCTCTTCAGCAGACTCATCTTCCTCTCGTTTCCCAAGTCTGAGTTCACGGCCAGCGAAAAGGCGAACTATCAGCAGCTGCTGCAAATCCGCTCCAAGGGGCTGAGCCATCTTACCCTCCAGCTGCTTGCCCACCGCGACAAGTTCGGTCAGTGCTTCTACGACCAGTACCGTCAGACGCTCGACGATGTGAACGCCCTCCTCACGAGCCACACCATCATCGACCGAATCATTCAGAACTGGGTGATTCCCCTCACGGCCTACCGCTGTCTGGAGGGCAGGCTTACCGTCGATCTGTCCTACAAGGAGCTGTTGGGCATCACCGTCGAGGGCATCGTCCATCAGAATATGGAGTGCAAGACCAACGACGAGTTGGGCAGCTTCTGGCGCATGGTGCAGTTTCTCAACAGCGAGGGCGAAATCAACGAGGATGCCGACTTCAAGATCAAGGCTGTCAGCCGCTTCCGTTCCACCCTCGTCAGCGAGACCGTCTGGGCCGAGCCTCGCAAGATACTCTATCTGCAGAAGACCCGCATCTTCATGCTTTACAAGCTCAATGCCCACCGCAACGGAGAGACCTCGCTGCCCGAAGAGTCGCTGCGCTATTATCTGGAAAACAGCAAGGAGTACCTGGGCGAACAGCGCATGACCTATCACGTTGTCAAGAAAGGCAACCAGGTGCTCGACTTCGAGCATAAAGACGCAAAAGGGATGCCCACCAAGATGTCTGTCCAGCAACGTTCTTATTGCTTCGACTATGAAAAGCTTGTCGAGGCGTTTGATATCAATCTGGAGATGACGAGGGAAGAAAATAACTGTTAAATACAACCTGTGGGTTGTATGATTCAAATATATAACTTATCTTTGCAACATAATAGAAAGAACATGACGTTCGATAAAATTACAGACGACGGCCGTCTATGGGCTGTGCGATACGACGGAGAGAGCGACAATGCTCTTTATACGCTATTTGAACAGTGGAGTGACGTGATGTGGCTTCGGAAGTTTTTCCGTGAAAATTGGGATGATCTGACTGCCTATTTCAAGGTGACAGACATCAACCAAGCCATTGAAGACACGATAGAGGACAGCGATCAACTGCAATGCTTGATGCTGGACTTACAGCCAGATTCTGACTTAGAATCGCTATTTCACCCATTAGAGAACTTCCGTACCTCGGAGATGGTGCTCGGCAAGGAGAAGGCCAAGCTTAAACGAACGGTTCGTCACTCTTCATGGCTTCGCATCTATGCTATAAAGTTATCACAAGGTGTGTATGTCATCACAGGTGGGGCCATTAAACTGACGCTCAAAATGGAAGAGCGAGACCATACAAAGGCTGAATTGAAGAAACTGGAAATAGTCCGTCGATTTCTTCTGAATGAGGATATTATCGACGATGATTCTTTTATAGATTATGTAAACACAATATGAAGAAGGAGGCAAATATGAACGAGATGATCAAAAAACTGGAAACTCACGAGAGCAAGACACCTTCTCGCTGGCGTGAGGCTGCTGAATACCGACAGGTCAACAAATCGTGGCTTCGCCGCTCGCAGCGTATTGCGATGCTTATGCTCGACAAGATGGACGAACTCCATCTTACCCAGACAGAACTTGCCCAGCGTATGGGCTGCTCACAGCAATACGTGTCGAAAATACTTCGTGGCAAGGAGAATCTTTCTATCGAGACGCTCTGTAAGATAGAGGATGCCCTCTCACTCCATTTACTCCCCAGCGAGGTAGAAGCCGTATGAAGTTATACACGCATGAAGCCATGCTCGACAGGGTGCTGGGCTGCAAAGGCACGCCTGCCCGTAATGATTATGAGCAAAAAATAAAATGTTTTCTGACAAGGACTGTTAGAAAATAAAGGCAAAAATATAAGCATATTACAAACAAAGGCCGCCATTATCTGGGTGCATTCCCCAATAATGGCGGCTCTTTTTTGCTCTCAAAAAAACTCAGTAAACCCCGAAAATGCCTGTCTTGCTTGTCTTTCTTTGTCTTGTTGCTGATATTCAATAAGTTAAGCGTGAATTTCAAGCGTCTTTGTTTGTCTTGCTTTGTCTTTCCTTGTCTAATTTTTATCATTTTCGCAGTTTTTGTCCTCAAGAGTCATGATTCTTAGAGTCTTGTCTTATTCTATATAATGGAATATCCATTGATTTTCAACGACTTATGCCAAAAAGACAAACAAGACAAGCAAGACAGCCAAAATATATGTACCCTATGGAAAATAAAAAGGCGGAAGCTCCGCCTTTTGCATAACACTTAGCTGCACTTGGCAAAATTGGAGCAAGCTCCCTTTGCTCTCACTTGCAAAGCCTTTCGTTACTGCTCATCATATAGCCTTGACAAGAAGTCCTGTAGCCGCTTATCCTGTATCTCGACAAGTGGGCAGGGCTTAAAGCCTGGTACTTGCTCAATGCTCAACATGCCCAGTCCATACCGTGAACCATCCACCGTGATACCTTCCATCTCTTTAACAGAGGCGTAGCCATACTCCGTTTCAGCCATTCCCACGACGATACTGAACAAGGTAAAGTCGTCGCCTTCTGGCTGCCCCTCCAGTACATACCAGCGAATTAGTCCAATCTCGAATACACAAACGCAAGTTGCGTCCTTCTGCTTCCCATCCTGAGAATAAAGGGGGAAGTCCTTCAGCTGTTCGGCGAGTTCTGCCGTCATCAAACGATTTGCCATATAAAATGCTATTGTGGAGTAGTGGTGAGCCACCCCGTTACCTATTGTATAATACTTAGCTGCACTCGGCAATTAAAAAGTGAACTTTTATTGCGCTCGTTTGCAAAGCATTTCGATTCATTTCCCTTTTGTGAAGTCTAATAACTTCTTCGGGGAAAACTATTTTCGAGCAAATCAGTTGCTATTGGGCAACACATTCAAGGGCAAGGAATTTTTCAAGTTTTTATTCACATACCATGACAAAACTAAGAAACGGCTAATAAAAACCTGAAAAATAAGGCACTGGTACTTGACCGGAATGTGCCAATAGCGAACTTCGCGAAGAAAATGGATGATCACCGAAGAAGGTTTGTTTCTCAAAACATAAAGTGCGCTAAGGTAGGTAATGAGTTGAAGAGAGCCGAAAATGGAATGGAAGAACTGCATGCAATGATGCTTGGGCATCTTGCTGCAAGTCTGAAATGCAATGTAGCATCTTCAACTCGTTACTGGCCTTGCTGCACACGGGATGACCTAACCTCTCTCCCCTGTCATTCTTTGTCCCTAAAGAATGATGAAAGCGGTATCGTAATGATTGCTGCTCCATGCGCAAAGAATGGAGATACGGCTTTCAGTGAAAAGACTTCTGCAATATAGGTAAAACCTGCAAAGGTAGTCGGTGTAACCCCAGTGCAACGCAAGAATTGGGTTACACTGGAGATACACTGACGTTACACTGGAAAAATGTGCGATATGGTGTGCATAGGCACGGAGCAGGAAGTAAGATAGGCGGAGCTGTGGAGTGGTCATGGGAGACAATCCATTACCAGTATAACAGCGGCAGCCTATCCCCGCAAAAGATTTTAGAATTTTGTATCTTTCAGATAATCAATAAAATAACAATGAATAAAGAAGAAATGGGTTACGATTTGGAAACGAGTGAGTTTCTTTCCCTTTCATTATTCTGCAATGCCTCAAAGAACTCTCTGTCCTATGTTGCAAAGATATAAAACTTTCACAAGATAATATACAGTTTTCAAGAATCTTACTGACAGTTTCTATCGGTAAGCCATTCTCCAAGCAAATAGTTGTCGCAAAAGTGTGTCGTGCAAAGTGAACTTCTTCATCATGAGCATCATTATCAGGGGCGTAGCCAGCAGAGAATCGTATATGGCGCGAACTTTGTCACGAACCTCCGGGAGCATGAATGCCGGAAACCCTAGCGTTTAGACCACTCCGTGTCAAAGCTGCGTTTAGTTCTTCTTTATTGTATTGAATCCAATATGCCATCGCCGTATCCTTTATTTACTATTGGTTTGTTCTATAAGTTCACATTGTGCAGTGTCTGCGATTTCTCGCAAATGCAATCTTGCACACATCTCTGCATCGTCACCGGCACGATGGTGAGTGCCTCCAGGAATACCGAGTTGCTTGCAGAGGTATTCGAGGGAGTTGCAGCCGAAGTCATAGATACGACGAGCCGTTTGCAATGAACATTCCCATTTTAGTTCGGGTAAATGCAAATGATATAACTCTGCAGAATGTTCTAAGCAACTGCGGTCAAAACTTGCATTATGAGCCACAAAGGTGTCGAACTCATCAAGATAGAGACGTTCTATTTCCTCCCACACTTGTGGAAAGTCGGGAGCGTTTTCAGTGTCCTCTGGCTGTATGCCATGACACTGCATGTTCCAGTAGCTATACAAGTTGTCCTCAGGGCGCACAAGCCAGGATTTAGTTTCTTGCAGGATGCCGTCCTTTACCACACAAATGCCAACTTCACAAACCGATGCGCGTTTACCCGTAGCGGTTTCAAAGTCGATTGCGATGAAATTCAGTCCTTTTGTCATAGTCAGTCCTCCCCAAAGAAACTGTCAATACTAAATTCATCCTCATCATAATCGTCATCATGACGATTCGGGAACATCATGTCCATTTCTGCTTCGGGGTCATAGAAATCGTATTCTGCTGACACTTGCTTCACCAGTTTCTCGAAAAGGTTTACTCGTTCTTCTGTATAATACGGGATATACCCCTCTCTGTTAACGAGTGCCGTTTCAGAAAGGAAAGACATTTCTTCTTTCATCCCATCGATTTCCTCTTGAAGGTCATCTATATCGTCAATCTCTGCATTGTTATCCACCAATTCTTGAAGGCGATGGATATAACCCTCCAACTGTGGGTGGGTGTGTACACCACCCTCATAGATGCCAAATTCGATACGGATATCTCTCAACAAGTCCTTTAAGCGTTTCTGATTCTTTTCGTCATTTTCATTGTTGGGGACAAAAGACTCGTTAAAATCAAGGGCCTCCTTATACATATTGATTGCCTTAGAGGCTTTCGGGGTTTTATTTGCGATGTCACACAATGCGTTGATATGCTTCTGTATTTCACTTGCCATAGCTGTTATTTATAGATATGCATTAAATTCTTTGCGATGTTTCGCATCTGCTTTCTTACAGATTCCGGTTCCACGACCTCAATCTGGTCCACCTGCATAAGTAGGGCTTGTAGAAACTCGTAGTTGGGCCGTACATCGTATGAAAAAGTCGTTGATTCATCATCTCGGGCAATTTCTTTCTGGGAAGGGTGGATTGGCAATGTGGCCAGGTATTTACGGGCATAGTCATACGCTTTGATAACTACATGCTCAATGCCGATTTTTTTATCCGCAATGACACCAACGCAACCTTCAAAGAATGCATTGATGTCAAAATCGTCCGGCATCTTAAACGTCTTCTCCAGTACCTCTATCTCCTGTATGCGGTCAAGGCCGTATATGCGTACATCGTCGTAATAAGGAGAGCGACCAACGAGATACCACCGGCGATTATAGACTTTCATCGCGTAAGGCTCAACCTCAAAGGTTGAAGCATAGTCCTTGCCAAAGCCTTGGTGGGTTATCTTCAGAACCCTATCAAAGCGCATGGCCTCCAGAATACGTGTGAGAAAACGGCTACCCGACGGCATTTCCTCAAACTGAATGCGATGTTCCAATGAACGGTCGGCCTGCAACTGGTTAAGAGTGGCATAACTGTCCACCAACCATGAGCGCAAACCATCGCCCTCCAGGTCTTCAGGATGGTCGATGTAATACTTATAGCCGTCCTTGGCATCGCACTCAATATAGACATTGAATACGTCCGCAATGGCTTTCTTGTGGTTCATGAACGTGCGCCACGGCAGGTCATCGCCATAGCCGAGGTGACTGCGCTTCCAGCATTCGTTGATTTCCTGGAATGTTATGCGTCCGTGGCTCCGTATGGTGTCTATAAGCCATACATAGCGGCCGAACAGGTCTGCGTTTCGTGCTCCCATATCTAATGCTTTGATCTTTTGACTGCAAAGTTACCAATAATCTATGAAAAATTGCGGCATAGCAGTGCGATATCTGCGTTTAATCGCCATTATTTGAGGTTTTTTCTCCATTTTGAGATGTGAAAGCAGCAATAATCACTCCTGTAGGAGGCATTCTGTCGGGGAAGTATAGACCAAACTTCATCTCAACGTGGTTGCTTTCCATCTTTTCTTAGATGTCTTTAAGGTATGCTGCCCATAGAGGCACCTCTTCTTGGTCGCGGATAGCCATATTGCATAGCCAGGAGGATAAAGTCATTTCTTCGTGTGCTTGTCGAAGTTGCTGGATTGCGGACGTAATACAATTAGGACTATCCCCGGAGATGTCAAAGGCCAAGGCATCAAGAATATCTCCCGACTTGCATACTGCCTCAATGTCTTGTAAATCGAGACTAATCAGATTTTGCTGTTTCACAATACGCTCTATGACTAACTCACGATAGTTCTCATACGTGGATAGTCCCTTAACTTTGTTGTTGAGATGCAATGCCTTGCTCATCTCGTCAAATCTTTCTAAAATATAATCACTCATCGTTGTAATTGCTATAGTTAGACATTGCTGATGCCAGTTCCATCGTCTTATATGCCGTGGCAAACTCCTTTGGGAAGTGGACTTTAAGATAGCCAATCTGATACGCAAGGAATGTGTAGCACACAGCATGGCTGCGAATGAAAGTATAGCAGGTCGTATGCTCCCATTCCTCGAAGATGCCCCGTAGGGCATCAGTCGGAAAACCATTCCGCGTTCCTTGGGCAATGAACTTGTCCTTGAGCACGACAACGCCATCATGCTTTTTCTTTCCAAGGTCTCTGCGCAGTTGGTCGCTCTCTCCAGGTGTGAACGATGCCAACCTTTGGGCTATGAGCATTATTTGCTCTTGATAAATGGTCATACCGTAGGTGTAACCAAGTATTTCCCTCAGTTCCGGGATGACATACTCTATGGGCTTATCCCCGTTCTTGCGGGCAATATATTCTGTTGTCCAATCCAGTGGACCAGGATGGCACATAGTGTAGAGTGCAACCAGTTCCTCGAATGTCTGTGGTGCAGCTTGCCGAAGCAGGTCTTGCATGGTTGAACTGTCAAAGTCATAGATGCCACAGGTATCTCCTTGGCGAAATAGATTCATTGTGGTTTTGTCATTCAAAGGAAGATTATCCAAATCGAAATTGCCATCAGCCATTGTCAAGCACAAGTCAATGACAGATAGTGCTTCAGTTCGTAGCAGATGAAATGGTATCAACCCTGCGTCTTCCGCATCCAACATAGATACAGCAATGGTCGGTCTATTTCTAACCCCTTTTTTCTCAACGGAGACAATGTCTGCGATGTTTTGGGAACAGATAAAGATGGGATGCGTTTCTTCACGTCCGTATGCCACATGGTCGTAGTGTTCACTCAGATAATCGAACATCTTGCCATGCGTAGCCATGTCCACATCGATATCGATGTCAGGCAATAACCTCTTGTCAGGATTGCAGAAGCGCTCGAACAGTAGCCCAAACTTCAAAGGGTCGATAGACGTGATGCCAAGGCAATAATTTACAATAGAACCGGCAGCACTGCCTCTTCCAGGACTGACACGCCCGATTTCTCGTGCGTGCTGCACATAGTCAGCCACAATGAGGAAGTAATCAGCATATCCGGAATCCTCAATATATCTCAGTTCATAATCTATGCGGTTGGCCAATTCGTCTGACCAATCCTCGCCATAGCGTTCGCACGCACCCTCGACAACGAGGTCTCGTAGATATTCTTCGTCACCAGAGGCATTAGCCCAATATTTGGGAAGGAGATAATCTTTTTTCGCCATAGTTATTTGATATGTGTTGCAAAGGTACTTCCTCACTTATGCCAAATCTAAGCATGGCATTGAAGGAGTTTACCCGCGATTTGAATTTTCAGTGTTTTGCCAATCAATATCGTTGCCGTAGTTCCTTACGGTTAGATTCACGCTGCCGACAGTGGCCAGTGCCTTTGTAACAGAATCAATCATAGTTGCGAGGGTTGCCAGCTTTGCCATATTCATAGTTGGTAGCAGTTTGATCTCAATGCAACGATGATGTGTCATCTTGATGCGCAGGTAGGTGTCACGGTTCTGCTTGAATACGTTATATGTCCAGTCATGGCCTTGCAAAAGAGCCTTAATAACAGCATCTATCGTGGACTCGCCCACATCAAGACGCTTCATCAGTTTGGGAATATGCTCCTCGATGCCTTTCCATTCGGCTGCAAACTTTGGCCATCGGCTTATGATTGCCGCTATCTCTTCCGCAAGTGTCTTATTCGGATTGCCTATCGTAATGTAGTCTTCCAAAGGAGTCAAGAATCGGATGTAGTACCAGAGTTCTTTCTTCTTCTTTCCTGACACTTCCCAATTAAACTCTACCTTGAACTCCCCTTTTGTCAAGAGCCAGGTAGTTTTGACATAGCTGTACCACTTGTTATCAGTTGTGGTTACATTGGCTTCGTTGAAGCCCAAGCTTTTCAATTCAGACAGCCAAAACTCAGGCTGTGCGTCTGAGGGCAAGCGATGTTTGTAGTTCCATCCAGGGCAGTACTCTTTGAGCACTGCCTTTCGTATGGTGCTTATATGTTCGCCTCGCTTCAAATACTTGATAACTGTTGCCTCGTCCATCCTAACTCTATTTAAGGTTCATATAGCAACAGCGACCCAGTTGGCTCATCCATTGCTTGTGTCGATTATAACTGTTTTCGCTTTCACAGACCCACAATATGCGTGTTCTTGTTATGGATCCTTTATTTGGAATCTCAGCATCTCCGTCTGTAAGAATGATAAGCCCATCATAACGGTTGTGCTCATGCAAGTAGTCTAACACAGGCTGAAAGGAAGTGCCACCGCGTCCGTGTACGGCAAAACTGTTCTGCTTCTTCGCCTTTTTCAGGGACATGCACTCACCATGTATTGCACAATCGAATTGGATTACATCTATTTGCTCAATGCCGTATTTGAAGAACTTGACTATCACGGAGAAGAAGTGCTTGAGCATTTCAGTCGATATGGAGCCGCTGGTGTCAACAGCTATCAACAGGCTGGTGGAGAAGGCATATTTGTTGCCCATCTGCTCAAATCCCCACCTCCGGCTTGGGCGCATCCGTGTCAGGTTGCGTTTGCTGGAAATCACCGAGGCACGGAATCCAGCCAAAGCCTTGCGGTAATCGATCTTGGCCTGTGTGGATGCCATAATCTGTTCGACCATACCACCGCTAATACTGCCCCAATCTTTGATCTGCATTATGAGTTCGTTGATTTCCAACTGGCGGCTTTCATCCTCTTCCCAAAGTTCAGCTGCCGCTCCATAATCTTGTTGCCTTGAATCATCTTTATTGGCTCCGGCAAGATTCTGATGAGTGCATTCTATATTTTGTGTTTCATCATCGGGTGGTGTCGATGTATTGCCTTCGTTACTTACATCCTGACCTTGCATTTCATTACTTGTACTATCTGGTGATGATTGACCTTGTGCTTCGTCAGACTCTTGGTTGGAGTCGTCATTAGGGATGTCCGACGGGGCGCTGTTCCCGCCGAGTACTCTTGGTGGAATGTGTGTCAGATACCATTCGTAGTGCATCTTTGAGGGAAGATGGTATAGCGAAGGCTTTTTCAACTGGATGATTCTGAACTTATAATGAGAGGTGAGCACCATATCGCTGGCAGAATACATGTTCTTGCGGGTTGCCCCTGTCGGTTGACGCTCATAGGGGTGTTTCAGGAAGGCACGCAACATCTCTATCCTCACTACTTCTTCAAACGCCGCGTCTGACAACTCGCGCAGCCATCCCGGATTATACTCCAGCCGCCCTTTACCGATACGCATATAGCAGTTGATGCGTGGATTCATCGTCAACGCATGGCTGCAATAAATGGCGAAAAAGGCAGGTTCAGTCAGAAACCAGTGCTCTGCCAACTGTTTGAAGCGATCTGAAGGAGATGCCATCATAACTCTGCAATGAATTTCTGAATCTTGGCGTACAGGTCGGGGATGTCGGTGAGGATGAACACCGTTGTCTTGGGATAGTTGCCGCTGCTGTAAGTTGAAATCCAGTGGGCAAATGCCTCGCTTTTCTTAGTGGAGAGCAGCATCTTGATGTAGGCGGACAAGGATTCGGCCACGGTCGTTTTGCAGTCTTGAATGTCTGCCGCTTCGATGAAGCGGAAGATGGACTCGTTGAGCAGGGACAACTCATGCAACTGCATCTTGGCTATCCTGACGCGGTGCTTGGCATAATTCAGCATTGCCTCCTTCCCTGATATGCTGTTTTCGGCCACCACGCTGTTGAAAAACATTGTCGCAGCCTTCACGCCGACGATACCGGCAATGAGTTTCTTGTGGAATATGCCCAATTCGCTTGTCCCAGCAATCATGTCAGAAACGTGTTTCCAAGCACGGCGGTCAGGTGTCTTGTCAAGCCCTGTATCTTTGGTGTCGTCCTGACTTTCAAGGTATGCCTGGTTCTCTCCGATAAAGCGGACCACACGCTCATCCACCTCGTGCTTTGAAGCCCATAGCAACCATTCCTCAGCCGTTGGCCGGAATTGGTATATGTTAAAGCGGGACACCAAGGCAGGGTCAAGATCCGTGAGCTGGTATGCCTCGCCATCGTTCACGGCGGCAATAACACGGCTACCTTGTGGCAAAGCTCGGCCAGCAAGACGACGATTAAGCGTCAGGTCCATCACCGTTTGCAGCACCTCTGGACGGGCACGGTTCAACTCGTCGAGGAAAAGCACTATCGGCTTCCCATCTGTTGGGAACCAATATGGTGGCATGAAGTCAGTCTTGCCAGTTGTCTCATTTTTCGTCGGCAATCCTATCAGATCGCCGGGGTCGCTCATCTGACCGAGGAACAACGTCACCACCCTTTGCCCTTTGGATGAAAAGAAGGCTGTCAGTATCTCCGACTTACCTATACCGTGCTTGCCAACCAGCATCACGTTCTGCGTCGCAGGAGTTGCCTGGAGCAGTTGTTGCAGTTCGTTTGTGTTAATAGATATGTTCATGTCAATCGTATAGCTTGGTCCATTTATAGTCAGAGAAGTGCACGATTTGTCCGACACTGCTGATGCCTTTGCTTTTTGCAAGGTCAGTCACTTCTTTCCACATCTTGTCAAGGCTGTTTATTGCGTCAGCCAGTCCTGACAGGGTTATCAGGAAGTCATCATAACGCGCAGAGAAACGTATCACCTTTGCACATGGAGTTACGATTACTTCAAATGAGTCAGCCTTGTACTCTATGCTGTATCGTCTGGCAGATGTCTTGCGCAATTCTGCTTCAACAAAAGCTTTGGCAGATCGCTCCTGTATATTGCGTAGCTTCCGCAACTTAAGAAGCTCTAAGCGCATAGGTCTGTATTGTTGATACCATTCTTCCACAACATTAAGAATTCCAATTAACAAAGTCTCCAATTTTACTGCATCTATATATGGCAGTATAAGGCTAATTCTTCGTTGAAACCTGTCCGTGTTGATGGTAGACCATCCCTTTTCAGGTGTCAGCACTCGAATCTGCCATAAACTGGCGATTTTGCTTATACAAACAGCGACATCTTCTTTGGAGAGAAGCAAGGTGCTATTAATATTTGCATCGCTCGGACACGTTGCCGTGATGCCGTTTTCAGACAAACGTTTAGAGCGCAAAATCGTTTTCGCGGCAAACTTATGGGGCTTGGCGGTGAGGGGCTTGGCAATTGAAACAAGCACTTCATCCAGTTTGTATTCCAGATATCGGATTACAATACGTTTGGAGAAAAGCCCCTGTGTGGTCCACTCACGTACCCGTGGGTTATCTATTATTGATTCCATAGGCTTATATTTTCATTTGCAGGTTGCTTATTGCCATACGAATGCAGACGCTATCCTCTTGCGTACTTCTACGGCTGACACCCCAGGCCACATCTTTCCCGTCTTGATAGGATGAGAGCCATTCCGTCACAGCAGCCATTTCTTCCACACGCATTTGGTCGGTGGGAGAATCAACTAACTGAATGATATAAGCGGTGTCCGAAGAAAGGGTGCAAAGGGGAGCAAGAGCGGCGGCCTTTTCCTCTATTATGCTTATGGCTTTTTGCATCCGTTCTGCTCCTGAAGCGGTTGCTTCAACAAATATCACATTTTGAGCATTATGCACAAGATGTTGTATCTCGTCTGATTCTATGCGTATCGGGTCGCTGTCTTGGAAGCCGAACCATTGTTCGACTTCCGAGACGATTGCGTCCGACGGCTTGATAACGAAGCTGTCCTTCATAGTTATTAGTTGCGTTTACGGAGAATCCACGAGCGACCCTGCGTGGTTGAGTAGAACAAGCCCTTGTCGGTGGTGCCGATAAGTTCCTTGCCGGCATCCATCAAGTCTTGGAAGTTCCCGATACTGTTGTTGCCGGGATAACGCAGTATCCATGAGCGGCCTTGCGTGTTTGAATACTCCAGCTTCTTGCTGTCTTTGGGTGAGATACGCAGCATCTCTTTGCCCAGGTTAATCATTGTTGGCATAAGCGATTTGTTTTTGATTGTTATTATTATGCTATTCAGCTTCTTTCTTATTCTATTGATTATTTGTTCTTGTGTACCATCACGCTGCAAAGTTATAGTGGCGGTTATGCTATAATGAGGTATCGGCTTAAAGAAAATCAGTTTAGATGTTCAATAAGCCTGTTATGCCATATCAGAAGTCTTTGTTGATGTTCCTCATCGAACCAGCCCGCGAACCAATCTGGGTAGAAGTAGATGAGAGCGTACCATAAGGCACAAAAGACTTCAATGATAACAAGCCATTTGAAGATATGCCACACTGTTCTTGCAAACTTGCTCGGCGGAGTGTCGGATCCGTCATTAGCGTGAAGCATCTGCTTCACCTGCTGTCGGAATGTTGTTGTGCTCATATTTCAGTTGCTTGATTACTTTGTTCCATCGTTCAAATGTGGCTTCTGGCTCTTCATAGAAGTAGTCGGTATGACCATTAAGTATTTCAATGAGTTGGCAGAACCGCAAATGCTTGCCATCCCCGTGAAGGCATTCCTCCAGCAGGTGCAACACCCTTATGTTGTCCTCCTGGCGTTTCTTGTCAAAATCACTCATTGCCCTTGGTTATGTCTTTGTATCGCCGGCCGGTCTGGTCTGTTAGCCGTAGGCATAACAGTTGAACATTCACAACAAAACTGTTGATGCGCAAGATGTCGGCCAGCGCATAAGGGTTATGGGTATAGAGAGAATGGAATGCGTACCCAAAGCAGATATGCTTGAGGTCATCGCGATGCAGGCACTCGTCCCAGCTGGTGCCATCGTCCAAAAATGCAAAGTTTTGGGCAAGCAATTCCTTATCCGTCATGTCGGGCGTGTCTCTTTCATTGTGCCGCACACAGCAGTTGTCAATGTAGCCAAGAGCGTAACGTCTCTCTTCTTCATTGTTCATGATGACATACAGCATATAAGCAAAGTCTGAACCATAGTAAGCATCGTTTTCCAAATGCAGGACGGTTCCATAATCGCCCTCATTGCTATCGTATTCAACTCCTACAGCCAGTTTGCCCTCCACCTCATAGTCGTCATCGAAACTTTCGTCAACGCCATGGGCCAGTAAAGTGCGGTACAATGCACAGGTGCGCCGGTACATATTCCTGCGCAAGTCCGTAAGGAGCGTGTTCACCTGCTCCATGCGTTCAATCTCATCGGGAGAATAGGTAAACATCTTGTCCAATATCACAGTTCGCAGACCGATGTAGTCGTCTATTTCTTCCATGATGTTATGTGAGGGACGTTCGAGATAGAAACTCAATGGATTTTTCCCGATGATACCCTTTATGTTTCCTTCCACCGACTGCAACAACTCGCGCAAGGTTGCGACATCCTTGGTCGCTTTAATGCGCTCAATATTGATTGTGTGCTCTTCTGGTGTCATTGGTCATTCTCTTTAAGTTGATCTTTCTCTTCTTCTGTGAGCTGACGCCATTTGAGCGTTTCGCCGGTTGCAGAATACATTGTCAAGATGTCCCCATCCCTGACGATGAAATCGTCCTCGCCGACTTGAACCGGCACACCGATTATTTCGTGAGAGGCAATGTGTCCGCCTTCTTCGTCGAAGAAGTGATACATATTGTCTTTGCAGAGGACTGCGAAGAAAGAACCTCCAATGACAAGTTCGAGATAAGTCTTCTTGGAGATAACGCAGGAATCCATATCGCCGAGAGAGGCCCCTGTCAGAAACTCTTGTTTCTGTTTTTTCTTTGCGTCCATGTACTTGATAGTGGCCATGGGGAGGTAGCATACTCGTCTTGGTGTATTGCTGGTCGTTATTCCGATACGACTGAACGAGATTTTCACTGTTTTGATGTTGAGTGCCATACTATATAATTTTTAGAATTGTGCTGCAAAGTTATGATGGAGGCTATGCCGGATTGAGGCATTGGCATCAAGAATAACATCAAGGAGTCCAAATTTCTGTCTCGCCATTGTTCTGTTGGATGGTCTTTTGAACATAATTCCAAGGATTCTCCTTAATCTTGTGGTCTGACGAGATTTCTATCTTGGTTAATTGCGATTCATTGCTGAGTGTTATCTCACGCAGTTCGTGATAGCATGAGCATCGTATCTCCCGAAGGCGGTCGCACTTGGAGACAAGAACTCTCTGCACTTCGTTGCAACTGCAATCCAGGAACACAATGTTGATATTACATCTCAAATCAAGAGCCGTAGCAGAAGTTCCTCTGCATTCAAGATGCTTTAACACAACAAGTGGCGACAAGTCAGTTGGACCATTCCAGCAGATACGCAGTTTCTCTATTGACGGGGCCTCCCTGAAATCCAATTCGTCAATATGCATATCAATGCATCCGCTATCGAAAGCCTTGAAGGTGCAACCGAAGCATTCCAATGTAACAACGAAGTGTTCTTCTGAGGCTTTGGCCTTGTTGCCATAGTCATGCTCGATGCGTATGGGTTCTCCGGCATGGAACGACTGGCACGATGACGTATGACCATCTCCCCAGGCTGCCTTCAATGAACCGATACCAGAGAGTGCGAAGTCAAAGAAAGCGACCTCACCCATAGTCCAGTTCAAGGCGTGCAACCTTATGTATATCTTCTCTTTTTGTATCATTGGTATATTCCTGTTTGCGTTTGATGGGGCAAAGGTAGTATGGCGCTTATGCCAAAACGTGGCAGCACCAAACAAAAAAAGCGGCATTTCCATTAGAAATGTCGCCCATGTCATCTTTTTGTGTCTAAATAGGTTCTGCTATTCGAATAGTTGTATGATTGTGAGTCGGACCCGCTTCTGCCAGGTTTGATGCACAATTATTGGATGAGATATCATCCTGCAAATATCATTCATCACATCTTTTTCTATATTTGGCGATTGAACCCATAAAAGAGTTATATCCGCTTCTTTGGAAAAGTGCCGGTCATACTTGGTCATTAACTCGTAGATGTATGGCAAGCCGATGCCATCTACGCTGTAATCCTCACGACGGCTAACCTCACAGCGTGCAGCCTTAAACATAAGGCCTTCAAAAAGAGAATGGTCTGTGTTAGGTACAGAACGTTTAATCTGCTGTAGCAAGTCCCAGCGGTTGGCAAGGCGTTCCAGTTGGTCTATGCGTTTTCCCCATCTATATGCACGTTTGCGTTTGGCGCGGTTCATACGCTTCTCGGTAAAAGGGGTGTCACCAATCCAAGTGTAGGTTCTCGTGCCTATGTCCTCTTTGCGGCATTTGCTGTCGTGCTTGCGCTGGGTAAGATGCCACCATTTGAGGCGATAAGGATTGCCATTGGTAGGAGGCGTTCTATCCTCTTGCCACACGTCAAATGTTTCTTCCCTATCTTCAGGAGTGAAGCCCCAGAAGGTAACATCAAAGAGGATGACAGCAGCTACTTCTTCCAAAGGCGCAGAAACATTGGTGTCAATAACCACTTCGCGCCCAACAACCGTCTCCCAATCGGCATTATCCGAATGATATGCCGCAAGACAAGGTTCTTTGCCATCCTCAATACATAACTCCACCTTGACTTGTTCGCCATCAAGATTGGCCGGTATGGTATTCCTCATGCCGTCAAACGCTTCTTTGAAACCAGAGAGGCACTTTGCCATATCAGGATAGTGCTGCACTATATAGGGTGCAACATCGTCAAACTCGACCTTGTTCAGTAGCCCTTTCAGTGTCATGCGAATCTTTTTTGTACAAAGGTACGAACCAAGTTGTGCCATATTGCAGCATTGCCACCTAATTTCATTCTGTAGTGCAGAGTATAGTCGCCCGTTTAGCTAAGAGACTTAACAAATCGTTGTAATGGATTCTAATGTCTTTCTCATCCCATTCAAAATGGTGGGCTTCCGTAATAAGGTACATAATTTGACGGTTTGCGCCCATATTCTTGTTCTTATACGTTTGCACTTTCTCCTTAACGTCTCGGTCATTAAGACGTGAGTTGGCACCTTTGCTGATTAAGCAAAGGTTCCCCAGATTGTCAATATATTCGTCTGCACCATCTATATTCTCTGCTTTTTTACGGGCAAGGTGGTGTTCTACCGAGTTCCAATATCGGAAAGAAAAATCTTTCAGCTTGTTTGTATGTGGTATCTGGTGGCAGGACTTGTGTATAAACCTTTCCACCCAATAGAGATAATCTATCAGATTGAAAAGGAAATGTGGTGTGCGCACACCATCGGACATGCTATTGTTGCGACAAAGGACCTGACCATGAGCGATGGGTTTATATTTATTTAAGTGCATGTCTGACGAGTCGGCACGTTGCAAAATGTATTCGTCCAGGAAGGTAATGTATTCGTCTGCGCTTACAGATATATTGTCAGCTTTTGCGAACCATCGTATTGCTTCTTGTAGCCAATTCTTGTATTTGCGCGTGCGAAACGTTACCTGAAGCATGGATAGTGCTTTAACTATGCGCTTTTGTATATCTCCTTCAAACGTATTTCTGAAATACATTTTATTGCCACTTTGCTCAGGACGTATAAGTTTCCAATTCACTGCATCGTCGTCATCGCCCTTCTCTGACTCTTCCACCGCTACTGTTTTTACTACGTAACGGTCAAAAAACGTCTTTGTACGAAGCATATTCCCGATAAATTCTTCTGGGTCTATGGTATCCTTAAACTCATCAAAGACGCGCAGCATATATTTGGAATCCAACGGAACAAGACTGCTTGTTCGTTTCTCGTAATTTGCTTCATAAAAAGCTTTAAACAGGTGCATGATGAAGTTGGGAAAGTCGATGATGGATGAATAATCAGTTTCCGTTGGAAATTCAATATCATCATCTTCGGGCTTTACATCATGAGACGCTGTTCCACAAGCGTTTCCGTTTAGAATTTCCTCAATGGTATAACCAACAAGTTCCGTGGATTCCTCGCCACTCTCAGTCAAACCATGAAATTTGTAATCGCAGAATCCGTCACCGAAATAACACCTGCGCCGTGAAGGAGGAATAGCCTTCTGTATTGGCACATCTATCTGGGAACATGCGTCCCAGATAAGTGCAAATTCTTGCTGCTTGCCGATATCGTCAATTTTACCAATCAACGACGCTTTGAGTATTTCGTGCTCTTGCAACTGTTCTCCACGGTTATTCATAATCTCGAAATATGTGGTCACATCGGTGTCTTCAGGGATTTCAACTCTGACCAGTATGACGTGGTTGGCAAAATACTGAGCAAAATTCTCGTCTTCACCTAATTTTACGACCTTATTGCCTGGCATACCTTCTGCGAGATTTGCTGAGGCAATAGTATTCACAGCCTCCTTGAGATATGTTACAGATGGGTGGTTTACGCTGGCCGTTAGAGGGTTCGCGTAAAAAGCTTTAAGATATTCCACCACATATGGCCGCGAGTCGTAATAAAGGCAGTTGTTACTATTAATGCCGAGAAAGCGTGTAATAAGACTCAGAACTGTCAAGCGTTGCTGGCCATCTATCACCTCAAAGTCATCATCGCTGCGTTTCCGTACAACAAGGCTGCCAATAAAGTAATTACCTTCGGGATTAGTCGTATATGCTTCGTATATATCCTGAAGCAGCCGTAGAATCTGTTCTTCCCGCCATGCGAAATTACGTTGGTACAAAGGTATAATGTAGCGAGCACCGAAGATTTCGGTGATGCTCTTGTTGAGATTCTCTGTTTTCATATTATCCTTTCAGAATGAGGTCTTTTATATTTTGTGGCACTTTATCGCAAGTGCTTTTTATTTCCTTCAGCTTGTTTGCCAGCATGTCGTCCAATCGCGAGAGGGATGCCATGTCTTTGGCACGGTATATCAGTTCGAAATACGAATGAGGCAGTTTGTCAGCGGTCTTGTCTCTTACCTGCTCATGCGTTATTCGCTCAACATATACGAGACGATAAAGGGTCTTGTAGTGGCGAACCAAGGCTTTCTCTCCAAATTTGTCGAAAAAGCATATTATCAGCGATTTATACACCTCTCTCAAATATCCGTCTCCATTACGAGCCGCTTCTCCTTTGGGCTGATGCGCATACGGTTTCTTGCGCATCGCATCTGGATCTGAACATCTGTAATCAAGGCAATACTGATAGTAGAATCGCTTGAAGCCTGCAAGTTGGTGCGTACCTAACTCGATGAACAGTCGTTTGTATAGTTCAACATACGTTTCCACATATTCAAAAAACGACTTTCCATTCACAATGGTTTGGTTTATGTTTGCAAACGGGTCAACGTTTTCAGGATCGCCATGCAAAAAGCGATTGGCCGTGGCGATTGTGCCCTTCAACGTGCTTTCGTAGAATTTTGCTGTAAGGTACATGAGCAACTGTGGATTTTCGAAGGGGAATTCAGCTAGATGGTTTTTATCTATAGTACATCCCTTAAATTCGCCGATTTTCGCTTTGGAGAACTTCTTGGCTTCTGTCGTGCGTGTCCACCGACGTGAACGATAAAGTTGCTCATTGAATATCTGGCGTAGAATGTCGATATTACAATCGTCTGGAATCAACGGGGTTGCGTCATATTGCGTAGCGGCTTCCCATCTTACGTCACATGCGATGCGTTCCTCCTGACTATTTTGTTCCATAGCTCTAATATGGAAAGCTTTGAGTAAATTATAAGCTTCCAGTTCCTTGCCTCGTCCGTTTTGAGAATCAAACATCTGGAAGGCCTCCGATTGCTCAGAAACGATAATCTGTACAAACTCACAGTTATCCATTACATAATCCGCAAAGTCCTCTCGGTCTTTTCCGGTTTCAACATTTTCTCTAAGCCAATCAGCTATAACCTGGCGATTGTCACGAATGGATTTTAGCGAGTAGGCATGGGCATATCTAAGAGTCTTCATAACCGGTGTGGGCTTCGCACATTCATGTAAAAGCAACGCAATCGTGGTGATGCGCTGCTGCCCATCCACAATGTCGTTAAATTCTTTCTCTGCGTGGAGAATTACACTGCCTATCCTATATGTCTGCTTTTCAGCTTTCCAACTGTCGCGGATATCTTTTAATAATTGCAGTACGTTGTTCTTTGTCCAACGATATGGGCGTTGGTAATGTGGTATTCGCAATTGAGCAGTCAGGGTCTCGCCGACAGTTTGTATTGAAGAACGTAACTTGTTACTTTCTTCTGCCTCTTTTTTCACGCTACGTTCACTCTGAAGTCCCCTCTCATACTGTATAATATGATATTCCAAAGCATCACGAATATCTTTGAATGCTTGATAAAAATCCGACTCACAGGTAATCTCTGTCTTTAATGTCCATGCCCCATTTTGGCGTCCCCACCAGCCTTTTGGGGTTATGTTAGCATAAGGAGCATGTGCATTAAGATAGTTGCGAATCCCTCTCCAAGCTCCCGGTTCACTTTCTATATGCAAGCTAACCTTGCCTCCATTAAATTCATAATGAAGGCAATCACCCAAATGAGTTCCTGCTTGGACAAAGCACCAATCACCGTCCCAACTGTAGGGTTGGTTCGGAAATTCCTTTGCGCAGAATGCCGCGAAGGCTTCTTTTGTTGTTATCTCTATTAGTTTCATATTATAAAAACTCGTCGCAAAATTAGGTATATAATTATGCCAAAATTCAGCATTGGACAGAAAAATCAGTAATCAAGATAAGAATCTGTGATTTTTGAAGTGCCAGGAGGTGGAAACGGTAGTCTTGTGTCTGTTTGAGACATGGGAATATTCCCATCTCGAAGGCAGCAGTAGTAATCTACGTATGTGTAGAAATAGTGCCCTTTGTGAGCCTCTTCTACAGCTTTGTCAGACCAGTGTACATATTCCTTGTCTTCACTGGGACCGACTTCCTTAATCATTGGTACATCAAGCAGGAGCTGACGTGCCAATTTTTCAGGCATGCCTAATGGTGAGTACTTGCCAAGCCATTGCCATGTGGCCACGGAATTAACACTTTCCTTAACATCTGGTGTACACATTGCGCCACAGTTCACGGAAGTATGATTCTTGGTGGTGATTATATAGTAGACCTTAATTCCGCAACACTATTATAAATTAAACTTTTTAAGTACCTGAGTAACAAAAAGTTGCTCAGGATTTTGCCATGACAGAATTTTCACTTATCTTAGTGTTGCAAAAAAACAAGAGAATCCGACGATAGACATGGCGAAGATACAAATTAAATCTGAGAGACTCACTCCTTTTGGGGGATTATTTTCAATCATGGAGCAATTTGACTCCACATTATCATCTGTAATCGACTCAACCCTCGGTCTAAGGTGTAGATCGTTCCATTTCATGGCACGTTTTCTCGCCATGGCAGAGCTTAAGTAAACTTAGCTC
>ERZ1673752.1929-NODE-1929-length-25919-cov-10.387836_pt1 | contig 25919 bp, 16 predicted proteins | sample MGYA00580195_ERZ1673752 | MGnify/ENA primary metagenome ERZ1673752 (study PRJEB41218, sample SAMN15661744) | gut metagenome | host: Homo sapiens | place: Canada: London | collected 2015-08-20/2019-03-30 | study: EMG produced TPA metagenomics assembly of...
ACCCACTGGTGTGGGCACCGGCGATCTTGGGCAATAGCCAATTTAACAGCCCCTTTATCTGCCAGTCAAAGCCGAAGGGCAGGATAGGCCGCTTTTGTGGGTTATTTAACGTGTAGCGGATTGGTTTACGAGACAGCACCGCTTAGCCACAGGTACCGCTTACGTAACCCACCCCTGCAAACCTCAACCCATTCAAGCTCTCAACTAAACTCTCATGTAGTTGAGAGCTATATGAGAGTTGAGTTGAGAGCTTAGTGGAGAGTTCAGCCCCTAGGACAGCTTCTACGTCACCCTGCCGACTATCGCAACCTGATTACCACAACAGTTAAAAAACTTGCCTCGAGGCAGTGCAGCCTCCCAAAAAAGTAATATGTGTGTAACCTCACAAACAGGCTTTCACGGCCTAGGATAAAAGGCCTATAACCAAAATATGGGGAAAACCAAAATATTGATTTTGCATCAAGAGTTTAGTGGTTATAGCCTACTTTCACGCTTCGCTGGAAAGATAAACTTTTATTTTCCTCCCAGTCGTTTAGTCCCAGATTTTGTAACCATTACGTATTACAGGAGTTCCTCTATGGGTATGCGCAAACGCAATAAGAATACAGGTGAAGTAATTTCCCAAGTTAACCCCCAGGTCACTGAGCTAACCGCTAGCAAACCTTATGTGCCCGAAAGTAAAAAGCCAAAGAAAGACAACACTCACTGGCTATACATCGGTGTCATCATTGCCGTCATCGCCGGGATTATTTTCGGAATAGTCGCTCCCGATGTAGCCAAAGAATTCAAGGTTGTCGGCACCACCTTCGTCCGGCTAATCACCATGATGATTGTGCCCGTAATCTTTTGTACGATTGTCCTCGGAATCGGCTCGGTACGCGCCGCAGCCTCGGTAGGAAAAGCTGGTGGAATCGCTCTAGCCTACTTCCTAACTATGTCCACATTTGCTCTAGGTATCGGCTTAGTAGTCGGAAACATAATCCAGCCCGGTAGCAACCTAAATATTGAAGCCACAAAAGATGCGGCAGCCCAGTTCACTTCCGGCAACAAACAAGAAGGGGACGGGATCGTTGGCTTCATCCAATCGATTATTCCCGACACCTTCTTCTCTTCTCTCACCTCCGGCTCGGTACTGCAAACTCTGTTCATCGCCCTCTTAGTAGGATTCGCCGTACAGAGCCTAGGCAAAACCGGGGACGGAATCTTGCGGGCTGTCGCCGCCATCCAAAAACTGGTTTTCAAGGTGCTCTACATGGTTCTGTGGCTGGCTCCCATCGGCGCTTTTGGCGCTATGGCGGGAGTGGTCGGTTCTACCGGCGCCAAAGCGGTAGGCCAAATGTTGCTGTTAATGGTGGCGTTCTATATCACCTGTATCTTGTTCATTTGCGTGGTATTAGGTTCTGTGCTGGCGATATTTACTCGCTTCAACATCTTTAAACTGATGAAATACCTGGCAAAAGAATACCTGCTGATCGTAGCTACTTCCTCCTCCGAATCGGCGTTGCCAAACCTGATGCGGAAAATGGAACACCTGGGAATCCACAAAATCACGGTGGGGATTGTGGTTCCTACCGGTTATTCTTTCAACCTAGACGGAACTGCTATCTACCTGACTATGTCGGCAATCTTTATCTCCGACGCCATGAACAAGCCTATGGGATTGGGCGAACAAATCGGCTTGCTGATCTTCATGATGATTGCTTCGAAGGGCGCCGCTGGGGTTTCTGGAGCCGGGATCGCTACTTTAGCTGCCGGCCTACAATCCCACCGTCCGGAACTACTAGACGGTGTAGGTGTAATCGTCGGTATTGACCGCTTCATGTCAGAAGCTCGCGCCCTAACCAACTTCACCGGGAACGCAGTTGCTACCCTACTGGTGGCCACCTGGACAAAGACCATTGATCGCCAGCGCGTTCACGATGTGTTAAACGGGAAAATACCTTACAACCCCCAGGAAGACGACACGGATATTGATCTAAAGAACCCCTCGGTAGCGATCAATACCAATCTGCCTCACACTCCGCAGCCAGATGTGGCAGCAATCGAAAAGTTGGCTTCCCAAGAGCAGGACGCTGCCCATAAGTAAATAGAAAAACGCTTTCACTGCCACCCAAAGAGCAAACATTAAGCTCAGATTGGGTATCCTCCTTGGGCGGTGAATCCTAAGTCAAGTTCTCAGCTAGGCTCTGAAGAAGAGACTCTTTCGGAGTTTTCAACTTAAGTGCCTAGCTGAGAGCTGACTTATATGCTCAGTTCCCCAACACAACGGGATAAGTAAAAAGCTCTAGGGGCAGATGGCGCGGGCTGCGGTCTCGCCGATTTCACTTATAGGACGGGCTTGCCCCGGCAAGGCTTCGGCAAGCCAACGGTGACTGCCGAACCACACCTCTTGACGCACATCGGGGAAAGATAAGAATAGATCGTGTTTTCCGGGGTAACGTTCCATGACCAGGCGACGGGAGAGCCGCCAGGCATTCGCGCACATGGTTTGGACGTTTAGCACCGAATCAGTAAACATCATTTCCCGTTTGCGTTTTCCACTAGAAGAAGCGGTAGAAGTCAAGAAATAGGTAGGCACATCCGTAGGTTCACCCGATAAAAGCCGCTTTTGAGCGACAGTAATCGCCCGTACCCAGCCAAAACGCACTACCGCATCCGGAGTACCTTTCCAATTTGAAACCAGTGGCCATCCCTGCAGGGAGGGATCTTGCAGCCAGGGTTCCAAGCGTTTAGGCAGGGTGCCGTCAACCTTGCTATCCCAACCCATCAAAGAATCTACGTAAGCGGAGTCAGCTGACTGCAGCGGAACCTCTTTCTTGGCTGCCCGCCGGGAAAACAATTCTGCCAGGGCGCGCGCCCCGAAACGCTGGGAAGTTCCCCCCGCCATTTCAATCCAGGGAGAATCCAGCAGCAGTCCTGCCACCTGATCCCGGTGCCGGTTCACCCAATAGGCAGCCGTCAGACCCCCGGTAGAATGACCGGCCAACACTAACGGCAACCCCGGATGCTCCTCCCGCATAACCTCTAGAGCGGCGTAAATATCCAGATCATAGGAAAGCAAGTCTTCAGTCCAGCCAAATGTCTGCCATTTTCGCCAAGATCGCCCATATTTGCAGAGGTCAATTGCATAAAATGCGCCGCCCGCTAAGGAAATATGGCGAGCCAGCTCCCGTTGGAAAAAGTAATCATTCCAACCGTGAATGAACAGACAGGTAAAGGCAGGCTTATCGGGGGTATTTGAGATTGCCCAGCGATCATCCTGGGGAAGGTGACGCACCAAAGTGGCACACAGTTCGCCCTCGTCATCACGGGGTAGCTCCAGGGTACGAGCCTCAAATCCCGGCCCTAAAATATCTGGCACCCACCGACCTACCGGTGCGGGCATCGCTGCCGGCTCGGTCGGTAATGACGCGGCAGATGAACTCCCTTTCTCCATTATCGTCTCCTAGTGACCGTGTTTGCCCTCGCCGGAAGCCGCATGGCGTTCTATCTCCGCGTTAACTTCCGCAATAGCTTCTGCCAATGTGGGGCCCTCCAGGTTTCCAATCCGGAATTCCTCCCACGCATCCAGTTCACTATTCCCCCCGACCTGCTCAAACACTGCCTGTACTTGCTCGGTAAGCTCGCCGTCACCCGGATCAATCACTCCCTCTTCCTTCAGGAGAGCTTCGCAAATCCGTCCCCGATCATCTGACCACAGCAACACTGCGTCTTGACCGACCAGTGACGAAATAGAACGCAATCCTGCGGCATCTTTTTGCAGCAACTCAGGTGCAGCAGAACTGGCAGCAGTATCTGCCTCCTTAGCTGTATCGGCTGAAGAGTCTGGAGCTACACCCCCATCTTCTCCCGCTGGAGTTTCCGCTTCTCCACTCGCTTCTTCCTCCGGACTATCCTCCTGAGGTTCCACGTTTCCCACATTTTCTACCGACTCTTCGCTTTCAATAGATTCTGCTTCTGGGTCACCAGCCGATACTTCTTCGGAAACCTCTGTCGCAGCAGGCGACGCGGGAGGTGCAGGTGGCACCGGAGAAACTTGCGCCTCCTGCGGAGCGGACTCTTCATCTACATGCCACGAAATCTGTGGAGCCGGAGCCCGATGCCCTCCGATTTGCGGACGTGAATAATTAATAGAACTGGAGGTAACCTGCGACACTTCTAAGAAACGACGGCCATTAGACATCTGGCGGGCAGAAATTTGGTGAATCTCAATTCCGGAAGCAAACAGCACCCCCAGGGCAGAGTAACACCCCTCATCTATTTCCCCCACTACCAGGAATAATCGCGGTCCCGGTTTAGTGGTAGGCGGCATAGCTTCTCGGAACTCTGCCCAACCGGTTTGAAAAGCTTGTACTCCCCCTGGATATTGACTGGCTAAATCCATCCATCCTTGCCCGGAGACCTGCCCGAGGCGAGAAATCGCGGCCACCAGGCTCACAGGATCGAGACGGGAAAGCACTGCAACCGAAACTACCTGTCCCGAAGCGTCCAGGGCAGTTAAAGCATGCGGGCCGGTTCCCGATTCCCCGCTGTCCCCTGCCCAAGCAACCGGGAAAAGGGGGCGATCAATTACCTCCAACACCTGCGAGCGAATGGACTCGAGCACATCCATATCTAATCCATGCCCTACCGGGGTGCCAAACTGTGCCGGTATTAGGCGGCCGGATTCCAGTTCAAAAAGTGCCATCGATTCACCGCTCCCTGCTTTTCTTAAGGATGTTTACTCCATTGTGTCACGGATATCCTTCAGGGCGCCGGTTTTAGCGCCCATGGCGCTGTTAACAACTGTTTTTTCCTGCAGGTATCCGGATTAGCCAGCAATTCCGCTAAATGTACTCCGTCTCGGCCAGCCAAGGTCTCGGCCTGGGTGCGGCAAGAAAACCCATCCGCTAAGAAAACCGCGTCCGGGTTAGCTTTTAACTGGGGTAGGAGGGCGTGCTGGGCTACCGCCAACGACATCTGGCGATGCGGGGCTTCCATCCCAAAGTTACCGGCCATACCGCAGCAACCTTGCAGTTCCACCAGCTTGGCGCCAGTTTTCTCCAGTAAAGCTCGATCGGCTTCCCAACCCATCACTGAATAGTGGTGACAGTGCGGTTGGGCGACTACTTTCACCCCGGTGAGGTCAGGTAAACGCAGTTCAGGACAGTTAGAGTTTATGAATTCGGCGAGAGTAAAGGTAGCTTCCCTAACCATTAGGGCGCGCGGATCTGCGGGGAGTAGCTCTAAGAGGTCATCGCGAAGCACTGCCGTACAGGAGGGCTCGATTCCCACAATCGGGATGCCATTGGCAGCTGGCGGTGCCAGGCGAGCCAATAATTTTTCGAGGTGTCGCCTGGCCCCTTTAAGTTGTCCGGTGGTAATCCAGGTCAGGCCGCAGCAAGTATCTGGCGGCGCCAAAAACACCTGCCACCCTGCCTTGCTCAGCAACTGAATCGCGGCTTTAACTCCACGTTGATCCAGTCCTCGAGAGAAAGAATCCGCCCAGACAACCACAGATTTGGAGGTTGAAACCGCCGCCTGGCGGGTTTGTTTTCCAACTTTAGCTGCGTTTTCTTTATCCGCTACCACTCCGGACTTTCCGGAAAAATCCTGCCTCCAGGGCGAAACCGCTGATTCTTTCGGCCAAAGCAGATGGTTCGGATATTGACTCTCTAAAGAGTGAGTCGCGAACCGAGGAAGCGTCCGGGCGGTATCCAAGTGAAGCAGCTTTAGCACCGTCTGGGTTAGCGGGCGAATCGTAGTAGCCAAATTAGCCAGTTGCGCCGCTCCCGGTATTTTTGCCATTAGCCGCAGCCACCGCGGTAACCATCCCAGGGCATAATGGGAGAGCGGACGAAGTTTACCGTGGTAGCGCCGGAATAGGGTTTCGCTTCGCCACTTTGCCATATCTACCCCGGCAGGACAATCCGCAGAACAGGCCTTACACGCTAGACATAAATCGAGCACCTGCCAGATTTCGGGGTCTGACAATCCGTGGATTAGCCCTCCATTGGTGGCTTCTTGCAGGATACGCGCCCGGGCGCGAGTCGCGTCCTGCTCTCGCTGGCTTGCTTGGAAAGAAGGACACATGAATCCGCCAGCCCCGCTGTTATCGGCGCGGCATTTTCCCACCCCGGTACAACGATGGAAAGCAGCGGTAAGGCTCCCGGCGTCCTTGGAAAAAGCAAAACCTTCTGGGTTTGCTTTCAGGGCGTGCGCTTGGGTACGCCGTACGTTTTCTGCCACCCCATCCGGACCAGCCGGTCCGGTCAATACCCCGGGATTCATCAAGTTCTCAGGATCAAATAGGGCTTTCACCTGTGCAAATAACTCTACTGCCTGCGAGGAATACATTTTTGGTAGTAGCTCAGACCTGGCTCTACCGTCCCCGTGTTCCCCGGAAATAGAACCACCGTATTTTCCAACTAACTGCGCGGCAGCAAATAAGAATTCTCGCGATTTACCTAGTCCGGTAGCGCTGCCCAGTGGCATATTGAGCCGTACGTGTACGCATCCGTCCCCAAAATGCCCATAGAGCAGTCCATCCAACCCGAACTTTTCTAGCAGCTTTTGGAAATCCTGCAGATAGGCGGCCAAATTTTCAGGTGGTACTGCCGCGTCCTCCCAACCTGGCCAGGCCTGGTCACCTTTAGGAGTTCGTCCTCCCAGTCCCGCTCCATCTGCGCGAATCCGCCAAAGAGCAGCTGCGTCGGCGCCGGGAGGATAAATCATGACTGCCTCTCCGCGGGCTCCAGAAGCATCCGCGAGTTGGCGCGCCCGTTGCAAGGCGGCGTCCTCATCTACGCCTTCCCCGCCGACCTCGCACAGTAGCCAACCGCTACCTTGGGGCAAATCTGGGACCGCGCCCGAGCCTTTATGCTGGCGCACTACTTCCACTAGCCGAGCATCCATACCCTCCACTGCCAGGGGCTTTAAGGGGAGGATTTTAGGTACGGCGGCGGCAGCGGCAATCATATCTGGGAAACCTAACGCCACCAGTACCGGGGCTTTAGGAAGCGGCACGAGGCGCACGGTTGCCTGAGTGAGAACCCCCAAAGTACCCTCGCTTCCGGTCAGGAAAGGCGCGAGGGCGCAGCCATTTTCAGGCAGCAGGTGTTCCAGGGAATAACCGGATACTTGTCGTCCAAAGCGCCCAAACTCTTTGCGGATCGTGGCTAGATTCGCTGCTACCAGGGATTTCAGTCCCGGGATTTGTTGGATTTGTGCGTCAGGTGCAGACGCGCCTTGCGGGGTTTCTGGCGGGTTTTGCGGGGTCTGCCCGGCGATAATCTCGCGCCCTACCCCATCGATTAACCGCAGCTCTAAAACGTTATCGGAGGTGCGCCCATAGGCGGTGGCGTGCGGCCCGCAAGCATTGTTGCCGATCATGCCGCCGATGGTGCAGCGAGAAGAGGTTGAGGGATCTGGCCCGAATCGTAAGCCGTATTCCGCGGCCGCCTGCTGTAACTGAGATTGGACTACCCCTGGTTCTACGATGGCGTAACGCTTTTCGGCCTCAATTTTTATGATTCGATTCAGGTGGCGCGAATAGTCGATTACCACCCCTGAGCCGATCGCATTTCCCGCACAAGAGGTACCTGCTCCCCGCGCTGTCACTGGCACTTGGCATTTCCGAGCAGCCTGAAGTAGTATCCGCAGGTCATCTTGATCTAAGGGGCAGGCAATAAGCTTTGGAGGAATCCGATAGTTAGAGGAATCCGTGGCATAGACGGCGCGGTCAGCCCGGGAATCTAGGAGTTCTCCGCGAAAATTTTCGCGCAAGATAAAGCGAAATCTATGGTAGTCACCTGCCTGGATACCCATGATTCGCCTTTCTTTACTTCTGTGCCTAATCCTATCTGTTTCCCGGCTAGCTCCTAAAGCGTGTTCCATTCCCATATTCCTGGAGCAGTATTATTACTGCCAGCAGATTTCTTGAAAAACATTCAAATAGCTTCCATAGACCTGAAGTGTCAGAAGTAATTATTTCTGACACTTCAGGGAGCCAAGGCTGACACTTAGAGTATCTATCCAGGTAGACTCCGTCCGAAACTGTCAACAAGAGTTATGCCCTATTAAAGCGGACGCAGAATTCGGGCATTAGCCCCAGAATTCTTGTCACCAGCCGGGCGTTAAAACGTAACGACTAGCGGAACTAATGGAGGGCACCAGGGTTAGTAGGACTAATGCCGGAAAATAAAGGGAGTCGGCGGGAATATCCCGCCGACTCCCAGGGGTGTTCTCGAAATAGCTTATTAACTAGACCAGCAAGCGAAAGCCACCAAGCTAATACCAAGGATCAGTAGCTATCGCCGACTCAACCGGTCAACCTATCTGGTTCCCTCCCCTTGTTGGAAACCAGATAGGTGCGACTTAGCGTCCTAACTAGGCAGTAGCGTCCTCTCCGGATCCTTCAATGTTTTCCAAAGCCACCACGCGACCAGCCTCCAGGCGGGCAACTGCTACCCGGAAGGGCGAGCAAGACACGTAATTCAACCCGGTCTTGTGGAAGAAATGAATCGATTCCGGATCGCCACCATGCTCGCCACAAACACCCATCTTCAGCTCCGGCTTAGTAGAGCGACCGCGGCCGACCCCTTCCTTAACCAAACGACCCACACCATGAGTATCAATCGTTTCGAAAGGAGAAGTCCCAAACACGCCCTCTTCAATGTACTTGGGGAAGAACACGCCCTCACAATCATCACGAGAGAAACCCCAGGTAGTCTGAGTTAGGTCATTGGTTCCGAAGCTGAAGAAATCAGCCTCTTTAGCCATAGACTCGGCGGTAATCGCAGCGCGAGGAAGCTCGATCATACAACCAATCGGGATATCCAGTTCCACGCCAGCTGACTGAGAAATCTCGTCAATAATCGCCTGAGCGCGGTCGCGAATAATTCCCAGCTCCGTAATCGAACCTACCAAGGGAACCATAATCTCCGGGCGCGGATCCAGACCCTGCTTCTTCAATTCTGCGGCAGCAGACACTAACGCATGAATCTGCATTTCAAACAGACCGGGCATCCACATACCCAAACGCACCCCACGCAGACCGAGCATCGGGTTAGCTTCATGCATCTTCCGAACTGCAGTGAGCATCCGTTGATCATCCGGGTTTACCTTGCCTTCAGCTTTTTGCAGGGCAACTTTAACCTCTAAACCAGTCAAATCTGGCAGGAACTCGTGCAGCGGAGGATCAATCAAGCGAACCGTCATCGGCTTGCCGTCCATAACTTGCAGCATTTCCACAAAATCCTGCTGCTGGCGCTCACCCAACTGAGCGAGAGCGTCTTTACGGTCAGCAGAACCTGGCTCCGAAAGGATAGCGTGTTCAACCAGAGGACGGCGATCACCTAAGAACATATGCTCCGTACGGCACAGCCCAATCCCTTTAGCTCCAAACTCTACTGCGAGCTTCGCATCCTGCGGATTATCGGCATTCGCACGCACCTGCAAGCGGGCACGTTTATCAGCCAGTTCCATCATCCGGTCTACGCAACGCACCAAATCCTGCAAATCAGCATCGTTGTCACAAGCTTCAAGACCAGCTGTTAGACCGCTCTCTAAATAAGTAGTTACTGGGGAGTCCTGAACCGGAACCGCACCCTCGAACACTTCCCCGGTTCCGCCATCAATGGCGATCATGTCGCCTTCGTGGAAAGTCTTGCCGTCAACGGTCAAAGTCCCGGCTTCGGCATCAATATCTAGAGCTTCTGCGCCACAAACACAGGTCTTACCCATACCACGCGCCACTACCGCGGCGTGAGAAGTCTTGCCGCCACGCGCCGTAAGCACGCCCTCGGCAGCGACCATACCTGCCAAATCGTCAGGATTCGTTTCCCGCCGCACCAAAATACAGGGTTTTCCAGCTTCTTTTGCGGCCTCAGCCTGCTCGTTATTAAACGCAACTCCGCCCACAGCAGCCCCAGGAGAAGCCGGCATACCGCGAGTTAGCCTGACCCGCACGGCATCATTATCAAACTGGGGGAACATCAACTGGGTGAGCTGTTCACCGGTGACGCGTTCTAGCATCTGATCCTTGGTGATTAGACGTTCCTCGTTTAGCTGAACTGCAATCCGGAAAGCAGCAGCTGCTGTCCGCTTACCCACGCGGGTCTGCAGCATCCACAGCTTGCCTTTCTCGATGGTGTACTCGATATCGCACATATCCTGGTAGTGGGTTTCCAGTTTGCGCATAATCTTGATTAGCTGATTGTAAACTGGCTCATTTACCGTCTTGAGGTGAGAAAGCGGCTCGGTGTTCCGGATACCGGCAACCACGTCCTCGCCCTGCGCGTTCATCAAGAAATCACCGTAAACACCTGATTTCCCGGTTGAAGGATCCCTGGTAAAGGCCACGCCGGTTCCGGAATCATCACCCATATTCCCAAACACCATGGTGCAGATATTCACCGCGGTTCCCAGCGAATTCGGAATCCGTTCGCGACGACGATAAATTGCTGCCCGCTCGGTATTCCAAGACCTAAATACGGCTTCAATCGCCATATCCATTTGGGTGCGAGGATCTTGCGGGAAATCATTCCCGGTCTGTTCTTTAACGATCTGTTTGAACTGTACTGTCAAATCTTGCAGGTTTTCGGCAGTCAAATCCACATCGGCTCGCGCGCCAACTTTTTCTTTCATGGAATCGAGCGCATCGGCAAATAAATCGCCGTCAATATCTAGCACTGTCTTGCCAAACATTTGCACCAGACGGCGGTAAGAATCCCAAGCGAAGCGATCCGAACCTGACATTTTTGCCAGACCAACTACCGAACGGTCATTCAGCCCTACATTGAGGACGGTTTCCATCATTCCGGGCATCGAGAACTTCGCACCCGAACGCACGGACACCAGCAGCGGTTCTTCTTCATCCCCCAAGGTACGCCCGATCTGATCTTCCACCGCACGCAAAGCCTTGGTTACTTCCGGAACCAAGCTTTCGGGAACCTCGTTATGTTTGAGGTATGCCCGACAAGCATCGGTAGTAATCGTAAAACCAGGGGGAACAGGCAAACCCAGATTGGTCATCTCCGCCAGGTTGGCACCCTTGCCCCCCAGCAGATCCTTCATATCCTTGTTGCCCTCGGCGAACGTGTAGACATATTTTGCCATAGGTTAATGGCCTCCATATTGAATTTAGACTGCGCTAAAAAGCGATACTTCCGTATCTAATCCTAACAGGTGGAAACCAGATCTTAGGCCTTGAGTCCCTGAACTGAAACCAAGGCTACTGTATCTTCAGGAAACACGTCGGCAACAGACAGAGTTTTCTGCATTTGTCACCGGCGCTGTGCTAGTTATCCCTCACCAATGACCTCGTCCACAGCGAGCCAGTAAAACTGACTCCCGGTATCGCCTAAACTATTAAATGTGTCAGAGTATCCCCCTAGGAGACAACGCCTGCAGTCTCGAGCCAACCGTGCACGTCGGCGCTCGGACTGGAATTTGCTTATTCGCGCCTCCTCACTCGCAATTGCGCTGACTATCACCTTTATTCTGATCATTTCCGCAATGCCACGAGCCCCTAAGTCGGCGCAGGCAGTCCAGACCGCGCCCACTTTGCATTGGACTGCGGTTCCTCTGGTTAATCCCAAACAGCAAGCTAAAGACCCGGCGATCGCCTTGCAGGTAAAAGGAGATTTACCGGGAGGAGAAACTTCTAAAGACGTACCCCCTTCGGCTTCCGGAAACACATCAGTAGTACCCGGAACCTGGCAAGGACGCGGCACCGGCAAAGTCTACTTTTATCGGGTGGAAGTAGAAAACGGGCTACCCCTCAACGGTGAAACTGCTGCAAAAAGCATTCACGCTATCTTGAACGATCCCCGCGGATGGGGCGGAAAACAGGGGGAAATCTCGTTTACCCGCACCGATGGGCAGGCTGATTTTCGGATAGTTATCGCCAGCCCCGCCCTGACCGACCGGCTTTGCGCCCCCCTGACCACTAATGGGGTTTCCAACTGTCGCAATGGCGATAATGTGGTGCTCAATGCCCACCGGTGGATTGGCGGCGCAAAAATGTGGTTCCAAAAAGGGAAAACCATCACCGATTACCGAATCTACGAGGTTTCCCACGAAACCGGGCATTGGCTCGGACACGGACATCTGTTCTGTCCCCAACCGGGAGGCTTAGCTCCGGTAATGCAACAGCAAAGCGCAGATGGCGGAGAAAACCTGGGATGTATTCCCAATGGCTGGGCAAATCCCTAAACCCCTGGTAACAACTTATTTTCAGTTCGTTTTCAGGACTACTTCAGGGCGAAGTGAGACAATCGCCGCATGAGTGTTTTATTGACGATCGGTTTTGTTCTCTGTGGTGCAGCGTTAGTACTCCTGGTGGCTCGCAGTGTAAGAGGTCTAAATGCCCGCGACCGCGCTCGCAAATCTCATTTCGAACAGGAAATCGGCAGCGTAGATAATCTGCTGGCTTCTTCGCTAGCCGATCGCGATAAGCTACGCCAAATGCGGGATCAAGGACGCCTGCAACGCTGGGACGCAATCCGGGATGTAATGCGGGAAGAGGGCGTACCCGAAGAGGTAGCGACCGAGTTCATTGACCGACTCTAGGCAAGGTTATATTTTCAGTCTTCTAGGGCTATTTTGACGCTTACATCAGATAGTAAATTCTACTGGAAAATTTTCCAGTAGCTTTTCCAGTAGATCATTTTCGCAGGTAGATGGGATAGTTGTTGTAACCTACTAGAAAAAGAAATTTTCCAGTAGCTTTTCCAGTAGGCAGTTAATCGCCCTTTACGTCAACCGCGCGAAGATGCCAAGTGCACTTAGGCGATGCGATCAACCAAGGTGTCGGCAAACTTTTCCAGCGCCGCTTTAACTTCGTTATCTTCTAGGAAAGCAATCGCTGCTTTCGCGTCCTCGCACCAAGAGAAAGCTAGTTGCCGGGTACGTTCCAGCACCGAATGGGCCCGCAGCATTTGCACTACTTGATCCAATGCCGCATCGTCGCTAACCAATGCGCCTCGGCTAAGTTCCGCTAAAATCTTTTGCCCGTCCTCATCGAGAACTCCGCGCGCCGCATCCTGCCTCAGCAGCAAAATCGGCATAGTATCTACGCCTTCACGCAAATCCGTGCCCGGAGTTTTCCCGGAATCTGCGCTATCAGAGGACAGATCAATAACGTCATCTGCCAACTGGAACGCTACCCCAATCTTTTCGCCGAACTGGACTACCGCTTCCGTCACGGCCTCGGGCGCCCCGGACAGCTCCGCGCCAAAGCGTGCCGACTGCGCTACCAAAGAACCAGTCTTATCCGCCAGCACCTGGATATAAAACTCCACCGGATCTTGACCCGCTTCCGGGCCGAAAGTCTCGTTCAATTGCCCGCGACATAAACGATCAAAAGTTACCGCATGCTGCAACACTGCGTCCGGTCCTAAAGTGGCAACCACTTGTGAAGCACGAGCAAAGACTAAGTCGCCTGCCAGTACCGCACGGTTATTACCCCACACACGTTGCACGGCATTCACCCCGCGTCTGGTGGGAGCCGAATCCATTACGTCATCGTGGTACAAAGTAGCCAGATGGGTAAGCTCAACTACCACGCAGGCACGCAGAATCTGTTCAGAGGAAGGACGCTCACCCAGATGGGAACACAGGAGCACCAAACCGGGGCGCATTCTTTTGCCACCGGCTTTCGCCAAATGCCCGACAATATCGTCAAGCACCCCTCGGTCATCTGATAGTACCTGGCTCAGGCGCTCCTCCACCTGAGCCAGGCCATCGGAAATTTGATCTTCGAGCTCTTCGATACGCGGCTGGGACAAGTTACTCACGGGATAACAATAGCGGTATTTTGTAAAATATCGAGAACTGATCCCGGGAAAATCCCCAGAAGCACTGTCAAGAGAGCACACATGCCTATCGCCACATAAGTGATCTCGGCATGCGGAGCTACCGTAGTGTTTTCTGCCACCGGATCTAGGAACATGATCTTACCCAGGCGGAAATAGTAGAAGGCAGTAATCGCAGAAGCAATGACTGCGCAAATAACCAACGCAGTTGCCCCTCCTTGTATACCAGCACTAAAGGCTAGGAATTTACCCACGAACCCGGCAGTCAGTGGGATCCCGGCGAAGGACAGCAAGAAGAGCATCATGCATCCTGCTAGCACCGGATGGGTTTTCCCGAACCCAGCCCAAGCGGACATGGAATGTTGCTCCGCAGTCGCGACCCCGTCCTCGTTACTAACGCGAACCAGGTAGATGATCGCGAACGCACCAATGGTGGCAATCCCATAGGTCAACAGGTAGAACAGGACTGCCCCATTGGCGTTAAGCGCGCCCTTAGTGAAGGCAATCAAGATGAAACCGGCATGCGCAATCGAGGAGTACGCCAGCATCCTTTTGATATTGTCTTGCACCAAACCGAAGAAGGTACCGACCGCCATGGTCAAAATGGCGACCGTCCACAAGAAGGGCTTAAAGTTCGTCTCGAACTGTACCACCACCGTGGAGAAGAAGCGCAGCATCGCGAGGAATGCCGCCGCCTTAACTCCCGCAGCCATGAAACCAGTCACCGGGGTAGGCGCACCTTGATACACATCCGGGGTCCAAGCATGGAAGGGAGCCGCACCAATCTTGAAGAGCAAGCCCACCATCATTAGGGCGGCACCCGTCATCAGCAGTGCCGGAGAAGCTACTCGATAAGGAATCGCTAATGCTAGCTGATCCAACAGCAGGGAGCCGGAGTAGCCGTATAGCAAAGACATACCCATGAGCATAAATCCCGAAGCGAAGGCTCCCAGCACGAAATACTTAAGCGCAGCTTCCTGGCTGAGGAGGCGACGGTAACGCGCCATGGCACTCATCGCATATAGGGGCAGCGAAATTATCTCTAGTGCCACAAACAAGGTGAGCATCGAGTTTGCCATGGGGAACAGCATCATTCCCCCTAGGGAGAATAGGCTGAGCGGCAGCACCTCGCTGCGCTGATAGCCACGTCTCTCAGTCTGTTCTTCTTGGAAAGAACCAGGAATATCTGAGGGCTGTCCGGCGAAAGCAGAAACCCGATTTCCGGTACGATCAATCATCGGAAGCAGCGCCAGCAAACCCACAATCAGCATCACCAGCTGGGAGAACATGGAGAATCCATCCACGATTAGCTCTCCGCGTACTAGCCGCTGACCAGTTTGCAGATCGAAGGCCCCGAATGAGGGCGCAAAGGCCAGCAGGGCAACCGCAACTACTGCAATCGACCAGGTGCATTGTACGGTCCAACGCTGTTTTGCGGGTACGAATGCCTCTAGCAGAATCCCGATGATTGCCCCAAAAAGTACCACCAATACCGGAGCCATTAGCGCCCAGTTAAAACCGAGCTCGCTAAAGTCATTAATCACGGTAGCGTTCATTAAGCTCACTTTCCGGTCCCTTCTACTTGAAACGCCACATCCTGGGTGACAATCACCTTTTGAGCAACCTGTGACATCGGATCAACCAACGGTTGTGGATGCAAACCAATCACCAGCATCAGCACGATCAACGGAGCCACAACTCCCCAACGTTCCCGGTTATCCAAATCCTTAATCGACTTACGATGCTCCGGAGCCTTCCCGGTGAAAATCTTTTGATAAGGCAAAAGCACATAAACCGCGCCCGCGACTACTCCCACCAAGCAGAGCGCTGCTGCCCACTGGTAGAGGCGGAAGGTACCAATCAGTACCATCAGCTCCGGCACGAAACCAGACAGACCGGGCAAGGCAATGGCGGCTAATCCGGAGATTAAGAAGGTACCGGCAATCAGCGGGGTCACCCGTTGCATACCGCCGTAAGCCTCAATGTCTTGGCTATGTCCCCGCTCAGTGAGGAACCCGCCAATCAGGAACATACCGGCGATCGATAGGCCGTGCGCCACCATATAAACCATGGCACCAGCCAGCGCCACGGTGTTGCCAACATAGATACCCAGCACCATCAAGCCAAAGTGAGCTACCGAGGTGAAGGAAATCAGGCGCATTAGATCCTTTTGCGCTAAAGCCGCCAGTGAACCCCAGATTACGGAGATCACGGCCAGGATAATGAAAGCCAAGGCGGCTCGCCGGGAGGCATTCGGGAAGATGGTCAAGCATAAAGTAATCATCCCGAAAGTACCGATTTTATCCAGGATTCCTACTAGCAGAGCAGAGGTTCCCGGACGGGCATTCTCGGCGGTGTCTGCCAGCCAGGTGTGTACTGGCACCATCGGCGCTTTTACCGCGAACGCAATAAAGAAGCTGATCATTAACGCCATTTCTACCCCGGGGCTAGCTTGCAGCTTTCCGGCTAAGTTCTCTATGAGATACAGGCTAGCGTGCTGCTCATTAGAGGCAGCGGCCAGCGGAGAGTAAACATAGATTCCCACGATACCGATTAGCATGACCAGTCCGCCGGCCAGGGAGTAAAGCAGGAACTTCATAGCTGCGGCTTTACGTTTTGCCCCATTCCCGTAGCGTCCAATCAGGAAGAACATGGGCACAAGCATGGCTTCAAACGCCAGGTAGAACACGAATACGTCACGAGCGGCAAAAATCAGCATCATAAATGCCAGGGTTGCCAAGGTAAGACCCACATATCCGGCATCATCGTAAGGTTTGTTCTCGCCCTCGAGGTCACGAGCCGAAGCGATCAGCACGATCAAAGTGAGCAGTGCCGAAAGTACTAGCATTGCCAGTCCGAGGCCGTTTACCCCCAGCGCCCAAGAAACTCCCAAAGCACGAATCCAGCTGTGAGTTTCTGCGAACTGGTAGGCGGCCGCTTTACCGTAGTCAAAATTCAGCGCCAAGTAAATGGTGCCTAGCAAAACCAAGGTCGATACTGCGAGACCGATCTGCCTCGCGGCAATCCGAGTAGGCTTTATCAACCACAACGCTAAAGCCGCCAGCGCCGGTAGCAGTACTAGCAGCGTTAGCACCGGGAAAGTTGAGTTCAAGACTGTAATTTCCATTTATCTTTTCCTCCTGCCCCTAAACCAATTGGCTTCCGACAACTAGGACCAGGGCTAAAAGCACACCACCCAGAATGTAACTGGCGTATGTACGAATGTAGCCATTTTGTACATGGCTAAGGGCACGTCCTAGCGCCCCAGCACACCAGGCGATCCCCCGAACGATGCCGTCAATGAGGCCGCGGTCAGCGCCCCCAACACCGACAGTAAGTAGCTGTGCCGGTAGCATGGCGACCGACTCGTTAACGGTGTCCTGATACAGATCCACTCGAGCCGCTTCCACCAGGGCGTTGGAGGCCGGAGCAACTTTCGGTACTGGCTTGCGAACGTACATTACGAACGCCAAGGCCAGCCCGCAAAGAACCAGGATCAAGGTGATTACCGAAATCGCGGCGTGGGATAGCACCGAAACTGAAGCGTTTTCCGTAGCGGCTGCAGTGCCAGTAACTGGCTCGAGCCACTGGGTGAACTTCTCGGTGAATCCTAACACCATCCCCATGGCCAGAGAGAATACTGACAGCACCACTATCGGTCCGTTCATCAACCAGGAAGCTTCATGCGGATGCACATCGCTGCCACCGTCAAACTCGGTTGTCCACCGCTTTTCGCCATGGAAAATCATGAAGAACAACCGCGACATGTAGAACGAAGTGATTCCCGCGCCCACCATGGCGATTAATCCGAAGATCCAAGCCCCAGTGGTTCCAAATGCCGCCGAGTTAAAGGCAGCTGCGATAATCGGTTCTTTGGAGAAGAAACCCGAGAACGGGGGAATCCCCAAGATCGCCAACCAGGCTATACCGAAACAGATCCAAGAAACCTTCATCACCGTACGCAGACCGCCGAACCGGCGCATATCTACCTGCTCGTTCATAGCGTGCATTACCGAGCCGGCACCCAGGAACAATTGGGCTTTGAAGAATCCATGTACGAACAGGTGGAAGATAGCCAGTGTCCAGCCGATGGGCCCCAAACCGGCACCCAACATCATGTAACCGATCTGGGACATAGTGGACGCAGCCAGAACCTTCTTCATATCGTCCTTGGCGCAACCCACGATTGCTCCGAACAGTAAGGTAATCGCTCCTACGATTGCCACACAGAGTTGGGCAGTCGGGGAGGCCACAAAGATAGCCCCAGAACGCACAATCAAGTACACACCGGCGGTAACCATGGTAGCCGCGTGGATTAGTGCCGACACCGGGGTGGGGCCGGCCATAGCGTCGCCGAGCCACGCTTGCAGCGGGAACTGCGCAGATTTACCGCAAGCAGCCAGTAGCAAGAACAGCCCGATGGCGGTAGCCCAACCAGCGGTCATATCCCCAGAGCGAGAAGCTCCCAGGACATCGACAAACTTCATAGAATTGAATTCCGCGTACATTGCCATCATGGCAAGCAACAGACCCAGGTCACCTACCCGGTTCATTACGAAGGCTTTCTTAGCTGCTACCGCATTGGCTAGTTCGTGATTCCAGAAGCCAATCAACAGGTAGGAGGCCAGGCCGACGCCCTCCCAACCGAAGAACAACGCCACATAGGAATCCGAAAGCACCAGCGTCAGCATCGAGGCCACGAAGAAGTTCAGGTAGGCGAAGAAACGTCGCCGATCCGGATCGTGTTCCATATAGGCCACGGAATAGACATGGATCAAAGAACCCACAAAAGTAACCAGCAGTACGAAAGTCATCGAGAGCGGATCCAGGAGTAGATTCCAGGAAAGCTCAATGGTCTCATTTCCGCCTCCGGCCTTAAACCAGGTAAACACCGGAGCTAAAATCGATCTTTCAGCTGGTGCCTGCCCGATCATTTGGCAGAAAATAATAAAGCCGATCAGGAAAGAGCTCCAGGAGGCAACAACTGCTAACCAGTGTCCCCATTTATCGGTAGCCCGACCACATACCAGCAGGAAACCGGAAGATAACAGTGGAATCGCCACCATTAGCCAAGCGTATTCCGCTAGTCCCGTAGCCGACACATTTGCCATTTGTTCTGCCGCGGTATTTAGCAACAACGAGTTCATTACTTTCTATACCCCCTAGCGTCCCATCAAACGCACTTCATCGACCGAGGTCGAACGACGCGTCCTAAAGATCGAGACGATGATCGCCAGGCCTACCACCACTTCTGCGGCGGCTACCACCATGACGAAGAAGGCCATCACTTGCCCTTCAATGTTTTGATGCATATTGGAGAAAGTCACCAGCATCAAGTTACAGGAGTTCAGCATCAATTCCACTCCCATCAGGGCGATGACTGCCGAGTGACGGGTTAAAACGATCACCGCACCGATGAAGAAGAGTATGACTGCCAATACTAGATATGAAGTCAAAGACATTATTCACTGACCTCCGTTTGTGAGGCATCCAGTTTGGATGCTGCCGGCGGATCGCTGGGAGGCGTTCCCTCAATCTTGGGGGTGACTACCCGGGTCTTAGGGGAGTTCAACCCACTAGGCGCATCTTGTCCGGCCATCCCCCAGGCTCCAGATTTAGCGACTGCTTTCGAGGCCGCAGTAGAGTGTACCCCTTGCGCGAGGTTCGTCCCGAGGTCGGCTCGAATCTTCTCTACCAAGTGCGGTGCAGCTTCACCCAGCGAGCGGTCGGCGTTACGGGCACGCAACGCCGCGGAAACCGAGTTGACGATCGGACGTTGATCCTCTCCCGAAATGTTGGGAGTGTCAGTGGCGTTAGTAGTTTGATAAACACCCGCGGCCGGCTGCTGACCGGGATGAATACCCCGTTTAGCGTAATCTTCCATCCGAGCCTGCGCCGTCTCTGGCTGTTTAAACAGCTTATGGAGACGGTCGCCGTGAGTTAGCGAAACCGCCGCGACTACCGCGATGATCAACAGACAGCCGATGACTTCCATAGTGTAAATATGCTCGGTGAACAGGCTCATCGCGATCTTGACCGGGTTAGAATCGGTGCCACCTTGCGGTGAGGCAGTGGGCATATCCGGAACTTGACCAAACTTCGGTAGATAGGCCTTGAGCAGCATAACTGCCACAAAAATCGCTCCGAAAGCGCCCGCACAAATTGCGCTCCAACGCAAGAAACGGCGAGTACGCAGATAGTTATCCGAGGCAGCGACCCCCACCATCATGATAATGAACAGTATCAAGGTCATGACTGCGCCGGTATAGACCACTACTTGCACCACCCCAATAAAGTAGGCTCCCTGCGAGGCGTACATCATGGCTAGGCAGAGCATTACCCCCACCATACATACCGCAGAGTGTACTGCGGTTCGGCAAAACAGCACGCCGAGCGCTAGCGCCACCATGATTACTGCCGTGACCCAGAAGAATACGGTTTGTCCCGTACTAAAATCTGTAGCTGCGGCTTGGGCTAGCAATGTCATTGCTGAACCTCCTTAACCCCCGACTGTGTAAGAGTCGGATCTTCTGGACGGTGCTCGGAAACCCAATCACGTTGCGCCTGGGTCACACCGGTCACCTTTCCTCGGTAATAATCACCATCGGTGGTTCCTTCCACCATGGGGTGCGGAGCGGCAAGCATCCCGTCCTCGAGAGGAGCCAAGATCTGATCTTTCTCGTAGATCATAGTCTCGCGATGGTAATCCGCCATCTCAAAGTCGTTACTCATCGTCAAAGCTCGCGTGGGGCAAGCTTCAATGCACATTCCGCAGAAAATACAACGCAAATAGTTGATCTGGTAAACCCTGCCGTAACGCTCCCCGGGCGAATACTGCGCCTCGGGAGTGTTGGCGGCGGCCTCTACATAGATGGCATCCGCGGGACATGCCCAGGCACACAGTTCACATCCGATGCATTTCTCCAAGCCATCGGGATAGTGGTTCAGCTGATGGCGGCCGTGAAACCGCGGTTGCACATGCGGAGCCTCGTAGGGGTATTGCTCAGTTACCGTGGGACGGAAGAAAGAGCGGAAAGTAACTCCGAATCCAGCTACGGGAGCGAAAAACTCGCCTAACGCACCCTTTTCATCGGGCTCAAAGCTCATATCTTCCCTGTTGGGATTACGTTTACTCATTTGATTCCCCTTCGTTGGCTACCAGGTAATCTTCCCTGGTACTTGCCCGCACTACGGCACGCGGACTGGGAGGTAGTACTTGCCCCGGCATGGGCGGCACCGGGTATCCGCCTTTGAAAGCGTCAAAGGGCTCGCTGGCTGCGGCTTCCTTTTGTGCTTGCTTTTCCAGGGCTTTGCGATCGGCCTTGCCCCCGGTTATCCAAATAATGATGAGGGCAACTATAAAGACTGCCGCAATCGCCATCATCCTTTGCGAAATACTGCCAATTCCGTATACGGTAACTACCCGCATCACGACCACCACTACCATCCAGGCGATCGATACCGGCAGCAAAATCTTCCAACCGAGCATCATTAACTGGTCATAGCGAACCCGCAGCAAGGTGCCACGTACCCAAATCATGAACCACATGACCGCCCAAACTTTGATTCCAAACCACAGGAATGGCCAAAGTCCGCTGTTGAGCGCGCCCCCGAGAATCGCATCCCCACCGGGGAAACGCCAACCACCCAGGAACAGCGTCACGCAGATCCCCGATACGTTAAACATGTTGATGTATTCCGCCAGGTAGAACCAGGCGAACTTCATCGAGGAGTACTCGGTCATATGCCCGGCTACGATCTCACCTTCACATTCAGGCAGGTCGAAAGGCAAACGGTTAACTTCGCCCATCATCGAAATCACGTAGATTACGAAAGCGGGGAAGAGGGCGACGCACCACCACATGGGGCTTTGCGCAGCCACAATCTCCGAGGTTTTCATGGAACCGGAAACTACGAACACTGATACCAGAGACATTCCCATTGCCAGTTCGTAGCTGATCACCTGGGCGGCGGAGCGGGTCGCACCATAAAGCGGCAGGTGCCCGTTGGACGCCCAACCGCCGAGGATAATGCCGTAAACTCCTAATCCCGCAACGGCAAGCATATAAAGCACCGCCACATTAGAATCGGTCAGCTGCATAGGAGTCGAAAAACTCCCAAAATGCAGATCGGGGCCGAAAGGAATTACCGCGTAGATGCAGAAGGCACAGGCGGCGGTGATCACCGGTGCCAGTAGATAAAGCACCTTGTCTACATTCCGTTTAAAGATATCCTCTTTAGTTAGTAGCTTGACGGCATCGGCTAACGCCTGGAAAAGCCCCAGTGGACCGTGAACATTCGGTCCTGGCCGGGTCTGAATCCTCCCCAGACCGCGCCTTTCCACCCACAGGGCCATGATCACACTGATAATCAGCCATGCCACGATGAATACCGCCTTGATTAAGGATATCCACCAGGTGTCATTACTGAAATCAGCGGCACCAGTACTACTTGCGCTTAGCAGGATTGTGGTATTCACTGCTGCACCTCCGCATTGGGCTCTAACTGGACTAAGGCGCCACTGGTGACGCCCAAAGATTCATACACGTGTGAGCCGGCTGAGCATTCGGGCACCCACACCACACGCTGTGGCATTTTGGTTAGTACCACGGGCAGCTGGATTTGTCCCCTGTCCGTTCTCAGGCTGATAGCGCCGCCATCTTGGATACCAAACTCTTGCGCAGTTTCCGGGCTGATACGCGCAAACGAAGCGCGCCCAGCCGCTTGCATATCGGTGGCTCCCACCTGCAAAAGGCCTTCATCAATCTGAGTCTTATGGCAAGTGATCACCACTTGCTTATTGGGGGGAGTTATCAACTCTGCAGGGGTGGCACCCTCGAACGCTACCCGTTTGCCATCCCAGTCCATAAGCTCATTAGCTTCCGCGTAAAGGGACTTCAGGGAATCGATCCCCAATTCCACCCCCATCACTTGGGCTAGCTTGTTTAATACTTCCCAGTCCGGCATGTCTTGGGAAACCAAGGCTTGTCCAAAGGGACGTAAGCGCCCTTCCCAGTTAATAAAGGTACCGGGTTTCTCCGAAACTGGCGCCACCGGGAAGACTACGTCCGCTGCTTGGGCAGCCGGCGTGAGATTAACTTCCAGGGAAACTACGAACGAGGCCGCAGCTAAGGCTTTCTGCGCTAAGTCTTGATCTGGCAGGTCGCGCAAGTCTAGACCACCGAGCACCAGAGCAGACAGTTCCCCAGAGCAGGCGTCCTCCAGAATCTTCTGCGTGTCACGTCCAGGCGTATCTGGCAGTTGCGCATTCCAAGCAGCCGCTAGATCACTGCGGGCTTCTGCATCCCGTGCATCGCGTCCAAAGGGCAACAAGCCGGGTAAAGCGCCGGCTTCTACTCCCCCACGTTCGCCGCTGCGGCGCGGAATCCAAGCTAGCCGGGCTCCACTGCGAGCAGCCAAATCATTAACTGCTGCTAGTAAGCCCGGAACGGTACCAGTACGTTCGCCAACTACGATTACTGCGCCTTCGCCTTGCAGACCGGCAAAAACTGTACCAAAGTCCCCTTCGGCCTCAGCTTTTACATTGGCTACTACTTCCGGCTCAGTTCCGGGAGCTGCAAACAGTACTGTGGCGCCAGTCTTTACCGAGGAGGGAGAGGCGAAAGGTGCCACTGTGGCTACCTTTACGCTTCCGGAGCGTACCCCTTTACGCAACCGCAGGAATACGGCACCGCATTCGTCCTCAGGTTCGAAACCAACCAATAGTACTTGACCGGCTTTTCCCAGGTCAGAGTAGGTTACTGGCATTCCTGCACCCGCAAAATAGGCGCCTAAGAAAGACTCTTCTTCCCGGCCAGCCGCGCGGGTGCGCTGATCAATATCGTTAGTTCCGCAAACAACGCGGGCAAACTTGGACCAGGTGTAGGCGTCCTCAAAAGTTAGCCTGCCACCGGGCAGGAAACCAACTTTGCCTTTCCCGGCTGCTGCCAGTCCTTTCGCGGCACGATCAAAAGCATCCGACCAAGAGGTGGGAACCAGTTTGCCGTCCTCGCGCACCAGCGGAGTTTTAATCCGGGAAGGTTGGAATTGCCACTGGTAACCAAAGCGATCTTTATCGGTGATCCACTCTTCGTTTACTTCCAGATCCTTTTGCGCTAGCCGTCGGGTGATAGTTCCGCGACGAATATCGGTGCGCAAAGCCGAACCAGAAGCGTCCTGTTCGGTGACTCCCCGGGTGGAAACCAAATCGAAAGGCCGCGCCCGGAAGCGATAACGCTTTGAGGTCAGTGCCCCTACCGGACAGATCTGAATGATATTGCCCGAGAAGTAAGAGCTAAACAGTCTACCTGCCTGGTCTTTCTCGTCCACGCCGGCGCCAATGGCAGCCGGGGAGGAAAGCGGAGCAGGTTTACCGTGAGAATCCGAAAGCGCTTCAGCGCCAGGGTCTAGACGCAAATGCGAATCTGCACCCTCAGAATGGGAAATCCCCAAGATTTCCTGGTCAAAGGCACCTATGTTTTCACCCATGAAATCATGATCGTCACGAGGCGAGGAACCGCCCCCGCGCCCTTGCAAGGCGATGAAAGAGTCACCCGCAATCTGGTTAGCGAACCGTACACAACGCTGACACAGTACGCAGCGTTCCCGGTCAATCAGAATTTGGCTAGTTAGCTCTACCGGTTTTGGCCACAGTCGCTTTTCATCACTGAAGCGGGTATGCAAAGTGCCATGCGACATGGCTTGATTTTGCAGTGGGCATTCCCCGCCCTTATCGCAAATCGGGCAATCCAGAGGGTGGTTAATCAACAGGAATTCGGTAATCCCGTGTTGGGCTTTCTCTGCTACTTTCGAAGTCGCAGCAGTTTTTATCTCCATCCCGGCCATCGCGGTCATAGTGCAGGCTGGCTGAGGCTTGGGCATAGGGCGAACCACCCCATCACGTCCCGGCATCGCCACCTCTACCAGGCATTGCCGGCAGGCTCCTGCCGGATCTAGCAGCGGATGGTCACAGAACCGCGGAATATGAATTCCGAGTTTTTCGGCTGCGCGAATTAGCAGTGTACCTTTAGCGACCTCAATGTCCTGGCCGTCAATATTGATTTGGACTTGCTCACTCACAGGGCGCCTCCTTTATTAAAAACCTCCGAGGCAGCGGGCGGGAATGCCTCCCACCAGGGAGTCGTATATCCGGCCTCGAACTCCTCGCGGAATTTATCGATTCCGCTACGCACCGGGGTAGCCGCTGCATCACCGAGGGCGCAGAAGCTGCGTCCAGCAATATTACCGGCAATATCGTAAAGCAGGTCTACATCGCCCTCTTGACCTTTGCCGGCCTCTAAGCGGTGCATTATCTGTTTCATCCAATAGGTGCCCTCACGGCACGGGGTGCATTTACCACAGGATTCATGCTGGTAGAAATCAGTCCAACGGCTAATGACCCGTACTACGGAAGTAGTGTCATCAAAGACCTGCAGGGCGCGGGTTGCCAGCATCGATCCTGAGGCGGCCACGTCCTCGTAAGTTAAGGGGACATCTAAGTCATCGGGAGTGAATAGCGGAGTCGAGGATCCACCCGGGGTATAGAACTTTAAGGCGTGCCCCTCGCGAATCCCCCCGGAGTATTCCAGCAGCTCGCGCATAGTAATCCCAAACGGTGCCTCATATAGACCCGGGTGTTTAACGTGCCCAGACAGGTTAAACATGCCGTAACCTAGGGATTTATCTTGCCCCATCGAGGCGTACCATTCCACCGAATTACGAAACACCGTGGATACTTGGGCAATGGTTTCGGCGTTGTTAATTACCGTAGGCCGAGCATAGAGCCCCTTGACGGCCGGGAAGGGCGGTTTCAAACGGGGGTGACCCCGCTTGCCCTCTAGAGAATCCAGTAGCGCGGTTTCTTCCCCGCAGATATAGGCACCGGCACCGGCGTGGGCAATCAACTTCAGATCACCCAATAATCCGGCATCTTCAGCCTCTTTAATGGCCACTAGCAAACGGTTATAGGCGTGAACGACTTCGCCACGGATATAGATAAAAGCGTGATCGCAACCGATAGCCAAGCAGGTGATCGCCACCCCTTCGATAACCGCGTGCGGGTTAGCCAAAATCATCGGGATATCTTTGCAGGTACCCGGCTCGGATTCGTCACAGTTAACGGTC
>ERZ1673752.1932-NODE-1932-length-25892-cov-31.797113_pt1 | contig 25892 bp, 50 predicted proteins | sample MGYA00580195_ERZ1673752 | MGnify/ENA primary metagenome ERZ1673752 (study PRJEB41218, sample SAMN15661744) | gut metagenome | host: Homo sapiens | place: Canada: London | collected 2015-08-20/2019-03-30 | study: EMG produced TPA metagenomics assembly of...
AGGAGGTATATATGAAAAAACCAGTAAAAAAACTTTCGGCAAGTGAGACACTTGAAATATTAGATAATCAATGGGCTTCTATTGAAGATATAATGAAACTTGCTTTTATTGGAGAAACAAGGGCAAGAACTATTGCAAGTAATATTTCAAATAAAGTATTGGAAAAAGGATATATATTGCCAAAGGGATTAATTCCTATGGAATTATTAAAAGAGTATTTAGGCATTAACATTGCTTATTTAAAGAAAGTTAGTGGGAGGTAATCAGAATGAAAAAGACAAAAATTAAAGTTATAAATATATTTAAATTAATTATTTTAACTGCTTGTTTAGGATTGATAATTTATGATCTTTATATGATATTAATCTATCCTATAGTCAATAAAGTTTTGACAAGTTGGACTATGTATGGATTCTTAACATTTTCTTTAGCAGTAATTATTAGTTTAAATATTATAGAGCAAATAAAAAGTGTGTCCACTCTTCAAAACGACACACTATAAAAAGGCATTCAATTGCTTTTTACATACTTAATTTTATCACAAATTAATGTATGTGTCAAATCTTTAGTGGGTTTTGGAGAAAGGAAATAGAATGGAAGAAAAACCAAATTATTATTCGGTTATACCAGCAATAGTAAGGTATGATAATGAATTAAAACCAAATGAAAAATTACTATATGGCGAAATAACTTCTTTAACCAATAAAAATAATGAATGTTGGGCTACTAATAGTTATTTTGCTAGATTATATAATGTTAATTCTGCAACAATTTCTAGATGGATCAGTCATTTAAAAGAAAAAGGCTATGTAGTAGTAGAGTTTATTTATAAAAATGAAACTAAAGAAATAGAGAAAAGAGTTATAAAAATAATAGGAGTTCCTATTAATCAACCAATGAATACCTATATGTTAAATAATCAAGAGGTATTGATTGAAAAGTCAAAGGGGTATATACAAAAAAGTCAAGAGGGTATTGATAAAAAAGTCAAAGAGAATAATACAAGTATTAATAATACAAGTATTAATATAAAAGAAATAAATAAAGAAAGATTTGAACTATTCTGGAAAGAGTATCCAAAAAAGGTAAATAAGTTTAAATCTGAAGAATGGTTTAATAAAAATAATTTAACAGATGAACAGTTTAATTTAATTATAACTAAACTTAAAAAGTATAAAGATACAACAGATTGGAAAAAAGACAATGGTAAATATATTCCATATCCAACCACTTGGTTAAACCAAAAAAGGTGGGAGGATGATGTAGTATCAATATCAGAAAGCAATAATCCTAATAATGTTATTAAATATTCAGATGAATGGTGGAATAGGTTAGGAAGTGATTCAAATGACTAAAGAGCAAACAAAGAATCTCTTTAGAAGAATTAAATCTCATTATCAAGAGTTCACTGTAGATGACTTTAAAGTTGATGAATGGTATAAAGAACTTAGAGATTATGATTATGATGATGTTACGAAGAGATTTGAGCTTCATCTTAATTCTGAAGATTATGGACAAGTTATTCCTAAACTATGGTTTTTGAAAAAAGGACTTATAACTATTGGTGAAAAAAAAGAATCTAAAGTTTTTAAGTCTCAGGTAATATGTCAAATATGTGGTGAGCCGATACCTTTAAGAGGTTATGACATTCACTATTCAAAATGTTCCGCTATTGATTATATGCAAAAACAAATTAAAAAGATTTATGGTAAAGATACACTTCGTGAATTACTAGAGAGAATGACAGATGAAGAGTTTAATATTAAATATAACACTTTATTATCTATAGTTCAAAATAAAACTAATGATCCTTTTCAAAAAAGATTAATCGAAGAAATATTACATCCAGGAACTGGCTTAACAGTTAATGAGGTTGTAAAAAATATATGATTAGTTATGATGATTTATATGAACTAATTCCTAACGATAGATTTATTACTAAAGCCGAATTAATTCAATTAACAGGTTTAAGTGATAGAACACTAAGAGATATGGTTAGTCATATTAAGATGAACAGAACAATCATTAGCAACTGTGATAAAAGAGGATATAAAAGAGGAAAAGGAACTGAATTATTAAAAACTATAGATGATATAGAATATGAACTTGGAATAGTTAAGAAATCTATTAAAGAAATTAACTCAAGAAAAAAAGTATATAACAAGCAACTTAGACAATATATCGCTTATATGAAGGTATTAGAAAAGAAGGTGGAGGAGTCAAATGAAAAAAAGTGAAAAGAATGCTAGTTATTGTGTTTCATCATTAACTAAGAAAGAATTAAATGAATTAAGAAAAGAATTTCCTAAATTACCAAAAAAGAGAAAAACACTAAAAGAATATATAAATTCAATAAAAGAATATGATTATGTCGTTGCTGAATTATTTTGTACTAGAAATAAATTAGCAGAGGCTAGAGCAGAAAATAATGAATATAAAGATCGTGTTAGAATAGCAGAAGAATTTAATGAGAAAAAAATGAAAGAAATTTTTAAACTACACAAGCAAATATCTGATTATGAAGATCTTTATACTTTAAAATGTAATGATGAAAGAAAAATAATAGCAAAATTAAAGGAAACTGAAAATAAAAGAAGAATTAATTCTGGAAAAGCAGGAGGTTTAGTTAAGCAAAATAATATTCTTAAAGAAAAAAATGAAATGTACAAACAAGTTATTGAAGCAAAAGAAAGAGATTTAAAACAAGCCGCTACAATAATTGATTCTTTAAATAAAAAACTTAAAAGCTTAAAAAATAAACCTACTATAGAAGAATTAAAACAATATGAAATGACTAGGAAGTCTCCTAGAAAGAATAAAAAATAGTTAGGAGGGTGAATATATGGCAAGAAGAATTAAACATACTGGAGGTCAAAAAAGAACATTACCAATTAAAGATAAAAGAATGCTTGATAGAGTAATGACTTATCTCTTACTTGAAAGAGATCATGCTAAAAGTGATATTAAATATTATCAAGGTTATAGAAATTACATGCTATTCCTTATAGGTTTAAATACAGCTTTCCGAGCAGAAGATTTACTTCAATTAAGAGTAAAAGATGTTGAGAAGGGTTATGTTTCAATAAAGGAAAATAAGACTGGTAAAATGCAAAATTTTAGAATGAATAAAAAACTCTATGATGAAATTCTTGCATATATTCAAAAGTTTGAATTAAAATCAAATGATTATCTATTTATGGGGCAGAAGAAAAAAGATACTTTTAAAGGTATTACGAAAAAAGTTATCTATCCCATTACTAGACAAAATTGTAGATTAATATTTGAAAAAGTAGCATTAGCTAATGGTATAGACTTTAATTTTGGGTTACATAGTCTTAGAAAGACATTTGGTTACTTTTATATGGTAAATGGTGGTAATTTAATAACATTAATGAAAATGTATAATCACGATGAACCTTCAACAACTTTATTGTATGTTATGTGGGATACCAAAGATGCTGAAAAGGAAAGAGAAGCTACTTTTTTAGGAGGTAAAAAATAATGATATTATCAATAGAAGAACTTGATACATTGATAAAAAACAAAAAAAGATATGCAGAAATCTTATTATCACAAATAGGATCTGAGGATCTAAAAGATAATTTTGAAAAGCAAAGAAAAATAATGACTGAATGGTTTCAAGTCATTGCTAGAGTAGAAGAACTAATTAATTATAAAAGGAAAAGAGAAAGTGAGGTGTATAAAAATGATTAAAAAGCAAGTTTGTAATGTTTGTAATTGTAATTTTGAAATTAAAACTTCTAAAAAATATTTTGTAAGAGTAGTAGATCTTATAGGAACACATAGTATTTATGATGCTTATGATTGTCCACATTGTGGGTGCCAAATGTTAATAAATAGAAGGTATCCTGAAGCTATAATTACAGCAAAAAACGAAAATAAAACTAATAGGTAAGTTTTTTGTAAAAATGATATATGAAAAAACAACTCAATTAACTGAAAATAAAAGGAAAAGTAACACTTTTAAACAAAAGATTTAAAACTTGTCTATTTTAGGTGTTATGTAAAGTTTTTATAGGAGGAATTGTGAGAGGAAAAAAGATTAGTTTATCTCAAATGTTGAGATTAAAAAAAGAATTCCCTATGAGTAAAACGGAAAGGGAACAATTAAGAATACTGAAAAAAGAGAAACAAGAAGATATAAAAGCATATTTAATAATAATTAATTTATTAATCTTAGTAGCAATATTAAGTTATGTATTATATCTGATGTGGAATTATAAGTGGTAAGAAGAGGTATTAATAATGACTAGAGAAGAAATATTAAATAAATATGTAAAATTAATTGATAAAGGTTATTGCAGTTGTTGTAACGAACTCAATTGTATAGATAATTTTCCACATAAAAAAATAGCCATTGCAATATTAGAGGTATTATCGCAAAATAAATCACTAAAATTAAAAAACATGCGATTAAATAGAGAGAAAAAGCAATTAGAACTATTAGTAGAAAGTTTATATTTAAAGACTACTTTAAATCAAGAACAAGAAGAACTTTTAAATAAAATATTATTTGGTAAGGAGGAAAAGTAATGCTAAAAATTAAAGATAATTTGTTTATAAAAAGTAAAATAAAATGTATCACACATAGGTATAGCATATTATTTGGTTGTCAATATTTAAATGTAATATTTATTGATGGCAGTGTAGAAGCTATCTGTAATGCAACAATAGATGATGTTATAGATTTGGACAAAAAAGGTGATTAAATGATATTATACATACCATTAATATTCTGGGGGTTAGTTGGTATAGGAGCAATTATTGGATTAATTATGATGATAAAGGAGTGGAGGAATGAATAAAGAATTAGCATTAAGAACATTTGCTTATTTAATTGGACATTATAAAACACATGAAGAGACTATTATAAATAGTCAAGAAATAGAAGCAATAAATTATATACTTGATGAAAATGAAAGATTAGAACAGCAAGTTGAAAAACAAAAAGAAGTAATTAATAATTTTTTAGACATTGTAGATAAAAGTAAAATTTTGTTAAATAATCCTGATTTATTAGATTTATATTTGAAAATAAAAGAGGTGAAATAAATGAAACCAAGTAAAATTAAAAAAGTTGGAAGAAGGTTATACATTTATTTTAAAATACCATTTTTTAGTAATTATAGAAAAGTACATGAAAAACTACAAAAATACTATGATAAAGATAGTTCTATGGAAGACTTTATAGATAAAACTGGTAAATATATAGTTATAGGGTACTTCTTAAGAAGCAAGGAAGATATAAAACCATATATAGAATGGGGGAAGTAATAGATGAAAGATAATATAAATGTAAATTTGAGTAGTTGTTTAGTAGAACGAACTAATGTAGGAAGTTATGAATACATAAATATATGCACTGGAGAAACCACTAAAATTGATTGGAGTTTTATAGACTGGACTTTTTTAAGTTTAATTACAATATTTACAATAGTTCTAATTATTATGATTGGTTCACTTATAAAAGATCTTGTCAAAAGATAGGAAGAAAAAAATGATAAAATTAACTCCAAGATTAGAATTTGATAAATACAATTTAGGTTTTGTAATTGCTTTTATTAGAGAAAACGAAAGTAAAAAATATATACGAGAACATAAAACAATAGTCTATTTTTTCGGAATTAAATTCTTATGTTTTGATTGTAGTTTGGAATTAAAAATAGAAAGGAAGAAGTAGGTAATGGCCGCTAGAGAAAAAGAAGCATTAATAGAAAATGCAATAAGAGAGTCAAATACAATATCAGAAGAATGCAAACAAGAATTACTAAAATACTACCAAAAAAAGAAATTATATATGAAAAATGGTGTATTTTCCTTAGAGGGTGGTAAGAAAACATATGAAAATATGATTTTTGAATTACAAGATGAAAATCAAACTTTAAAAGATAACTGGGATAAATTAAAAGAATATATAAGAAAAACCAAATTAAACGAATTTGAAAAGTCATATGGTAAAAGATATGGTAAAACATTTACACAAGCAGAAGTAATAGTATGCAATATAATTATAAACCATATGCAAAAATTAGAAGAAGGTGAGAAGTAATGGAAGAATTAATTATATTAAGTATATTTACTATGTCAGTTTTAGTGTATGAATTAATTAAAACAAAAAAAGAAAATAAAATTCTTTATAATAACTATCAAACAGCACTAAATATATTATCAGATTATGATCCTAAGTTAAAAGAATATTTGGAGACTAAAAATGATTAAATATTATTTGGAATTAAGAAGTGTTAAAAGAAATAATTTCATTGAAAGAATGTATTTTGATAGTTATGAAGAATTATTGAATTATTTAGTAAAAAATGGTGTTAATATATTTAATTGGGGTTTTGATAGAAAAATGATATTAATTTTAGAAATAAAAAAAGGCAAAGATGAAGATTAGGAGGTAAATAATGAAATATTATTTAAAATTAAAAAAAAGAAAAATGGATGTTGATATTAATGATTGAATTCTTAATAATAATTTTAGTAACTAATTTAATTTTATTTTGTATGTTATCTTTAATTGCAAAAATAAATGATAACTATGATTCTCTTCCAATTATTTTAAAATTATTTGTTATTTTGTGTAATTTTTGTTTAATTATTGTTGGTGCAACATCATTATTTGTATCAATATATATGGCTATAATAGTTATAGGTGGTTAATATGTATAAGCAATTAAAAAAACAAATAAATGATAAAGAAATAATTAATAAAAATATTAGAGAATTGGAAGATAGAATTAAGTTTAAGATTCAAAAACAATTAGGTTTACATGGAACTTCATTTGCAGATATCAAGATTGAAGCTATGGGAAAAAAAGATGATAAGTTTTTGAAAACTTTTTCTCAAATAGAAAATTTGGATAAAGATAGACTAATATTGATTGAAGAAAGAAATATAATAGATACTTTTATTAATGAAGTTTATAAATCTATTTCTCAAATGGGAGATTTGGAACTTAATGTATTTAAATTAAGATATATACTTGGATTAACTCAACAAGAAACTGCAAATAGATTAAATTATACAATAGATAGAATAAAACAGATTGATAGAAATATTAAAGAAAAAATGAAAGATTACACTTTTATTACACCATAACAATGTTATAATGTGTAAAATGGAATAATTATAATGAGTTGTTTCATTTTACCCCTTTTTAGAATACTACCTATTAGTAGGTAGTATACTGATGATGTACTTAAAAAAGCCTCTATTTCAAAGAATTCGGCCGATGAGGAATAGAAAGCGAATATCATCAGTATAGTACTTGCTAATACTCGATTGCATACCTCCTTTATCTATTAATGATATTTTCTTTTTCATTTAGTATGTAATCAGATTGACACATTAGTGTCTTTTTATTATGGAGAAATAATTATGGCTAAAGAATGGGCAAAGAAATTTTATCAATCAAATAGTTGGATTAATACAAGAGATTATATTATGAGTAAGTATTTTTATGTGTGTCAAAAATGTCATGAAAGACCTGCTGAAATAGTCCATCATATTATTTGGTTAACACCAAGCAATATAAACGATCCTAATATAACATTAAGCGAAAAGAATCTTATACCTGTATGTAGAGAATGTCATGCACTAATTCATGAGGGAGTATCTTCTACAAATGAAGAGGTTATGTTCAATGCTAATGGTGAACTTGTGAGGAGGTAGACATGATACTAAGAATATTAACAGACAATAACTATTTAGATGTTGAATTAAAAGAACAAATAGATACAGAAAAATTAATTGAAGCCATAGATAACTCAAGTACGATAATGGTAGACACAAAACAGGACACAACTTTTTTTATAAATACAATAAATGTTGTGGCAATAGAAATAATAAATACACCCCCCATAAATAATAAATAGGTCTATATATATAAACCGCGCGATGAACCTTCAAAGACCTCGGAAAGGTAAAAATCATGTGAGGGGGGGTAAGGAGAAATAAAAATGAAAAAGAAAGAAGAAAAATTAGATGAAATCAAAGAAAAAGAGCAGAAGATAGTAGATACTCAAAAGAAGAAAATAATGTCTATTAGAAAGGCAAGAATTACAAAAGAAAAAAATAAATTATATAAGTTATTTTCTACAACAAATATAGAAAAGAGACACATAATAAATAGACTTATAGATCGTGCCTCTTTTTTATTAATTCTTTCTGAAGATATGGAAACTCAAATAAAAGATAGTGATTTAACTATTTTAACTGTTAATTCATATCAATCATTTACTAAATCTAATCCTCTCTTAAAAGATTATAGAGATACTGTTAAATCTTATCAAACAGTATTAAAACAATTATGTGACTTGATTAAAAATGATAGTCAAATGGATGCTAATGAATCTGATGAATTAGAAGAGTTTCTAAAAAGATGAATTATATCTTAGCATATTATAATCTTATCAAGAGTGGCAAGATAGAAGTATCAAAGAAAATTGCTACACAATATGAAAACATAGTTTATGAATTAAACAATCCTGATAAATATCACTTTGATATAAGCAAAGCAAATAGACCTATAGAATTCATTGAAAAGTTTTGCAAACATTCTAAAGGTCAATGGGCTGGCAAGCCCGTTATTTTAGATTTATGGCAAAAGGCAATTATTCAAACAGTATTTGGATTTGTAGATGATAAGGGATTTAGAAAATATAGAGAAGTCTTTATTGTAGTAGCAAGAAAAAATGGTAAATCAACTTTACTTTCTGCTATTGGCTTGTATATGTTATTTGCTGATGGTGAAGGTGGTGCACAAGTATGTTGTGTTGCTTCTAAAAAAGATCAAGCAAAAATAGTATTTGAAGAAGCTTCAAATATGGTTTCACAAAGCAAATTGTTAAAGAAACATATCAGAAAAAGAAAAGGTGACTTATATGTAGATTTAACATTCAGTACATTTGAACCATTAGCGAGTGATTCAAATACACTTGATGGTTTAAATATGCATTGTGGTATATTAGATGAAGTTCATGCATGGAAAGACAGAAATATATATGATGTATCTAAACAATCAATGGGAGCAAGGCAACAGCCACTCCTTTTTACAATTACAACTGCAGGTTTCGTAAGAGAAAATATTTATGATTCTTTATATGAATTATCTGAAGATATATTAAATGGTGTAAAGAAGGATGAAAGATTTATTGCTTTCATTTATGAGTTAGACTCTAGAAAAGAATGGCTTATTCCAAAGATGTATCAAAAGGCTAATCCAGGATTAGGAACCATAAAGAGTATGGAGTATATAAAAGACCAAGTCAAAAGAGCAAAAAATGATAAAAACTATTTACCAACATTATTGACTAAAGACTTTAATATTCGTGAGACTGGAGTAGGTGCTTGGCTTTCTTTTGAAGTGGTTGATAATAAAGAAAAGTTTGACCTAAAAGAATTAACAAACTGCTATGGTATTGGTGGTGTTGACTTATCATCAGTTGGAGATTTAACCTGTGCTTCTTGTTTAATAAAAAAAGAACAAAAATTGTATTTAGCACAGATGTACTTTATTCCAGAAGAAAGAGCAGAACAAAAAGAAAAAGAGGATAAGGTTCCATATTCTATTTGGAAGGAAAATGGCTATATAAGATTTTGTTCTGGAGCAAGAGTTAATTTCTCTGATGTAACAGAGTGGTTTAATGAATTAAGAGATAAATATAATATTTTTACTGTTTGGGTTGGTTATGATCAGTGGGGTGCTCCACAATGGGCGGAGGAAATGAAAAATAATGGTTATACACTGGAAACTGTTATTCAAGGTGCAAAGACAATGAGTACACCAATGAAGATTCTTGCTGCTGATTTAGAAAGTAAAAAAATTAATTACAATAATAATCCTATTTTAAAATGGTGTTTAACAAATACACAAATTGAAATAGATAAAAATGATAATATAAGACCTGTAAAGGGAAGAAATGCTAAGCAAAGAATTGATGGAGCGGTTTCTTTGATAGATGCATATGTTGTTTATCAACGACATTATGATGACTTTTTTAATTTGTAGGAGGAATTATGGGAATATTTAAGAAAATAGAAAAAAGAAAAAGTGAAAAAAAATTAACAAATACATTTAAATTATTGACAGGTTACAGTCCTATTTATGCTTCGTATGAAGGTGGTTTATATGAAATGGGATTAACTAGAACTTGTATAGATAAAATTGCTACTCAATGTTCAAAACTAAATCCAGTCTGTAATGTAAATAAAAATTATAAAAGAATAGTAAGCATTCTGCAAACTAAGCCAAATAGATTAATGACCTTACAGCAATTTTTATATAGATTAGTAACTATTTTATTAGTTGAAAATAATGCATACATAGTTCCTGTATATGAAAATGATTTTTCAGATATAATTATAGGTTTTTATCCTGTTCGTGCAACTGGTTCAAAAATAGTTACTGATAAAGGAATTGATTATTTAGTTTACAAGATACAGGAAGAAACTTTTGCTATTGAGTATGACAGAGTAGGCTCTCTTAGAAGACATCAATACAAAAAAGAATATATGGGAGAAACAAATGCTGCACTTAAGCCTACTATGGATATTCTAGATGTACAAGAACAAGGCATTAAAGAGGGCATTAAGTCTTCTGCAATGATAAGATTTCTAGCAAGGTTAAGTGTAGTTCAAAATCCAAAATCAATAGCTGAAGAGCAGCAGAGATTAAAAGATGAACAATTATCCATAGAAAATAATGGTGGCATTTTAATTTTTGATAATAAATACTCTGATGTACAAAAAGTTGATTCTAAACCTTTTATTGTTGATAAAGATAATATGGATTTAATAAAAAACAATGTCTTTGATTATTTTCATATGTCAGAAGCGATTCTTCAAAATACTGCAAGTGAAGATCAATGGAACTTGTTTTATGAAGATGTAATCGAGCCACTTGCAATTCAAATAAGTCAAGTATTAACTAATATGATAATTCAACCTAAAGATATTGAGAAAGGTCTTGCTATTACTTTAGAATCAACTAAATTACAATTTGTTTCAAACAATACTAAATTACAAGTTTCTCAACAACTTTTTGATAGAGGAATTCTTTCGGTTAATCAAGTTATGGATATATGGAACTTACCACATGTTCCTGATGATGAAAATAAACGTTATATACGTAAAGAATATACTGAGGTTAAAAGATTAGATGATAGTATTGAATTAAAAAAGGTAGGTGAAGAAAGTGGAAAAGAATAATGAATATGAAAAAGTAGAAATAAAAGAAAATCATACTATTGAATATTTAAATAATTTAAAAAAGACAACTTATAAAGATAAAAAAGTTGTTTTTATTTTACCTAGTGGAAAGGAGTACAAACCAAATGATAAGTAAAGATAGAAGTTATAGAAGTTTTGATTTTAGAGCAAAAGATGAAGATGGAAAGATGATTATTGAAGGCTATGCTGTTACTTTTGAAAAGCCAACTGTAATGTATACATTTGAAGGAATTGATTATAAAGAACAAATAATGAAAAGTGCTTTTGATAAAACTCAAATGTCAGATGTTGTTCTAAATATAGATCATGGTGGTAAACCTATTGCTCGTACAAAGAATAAAACTTTAGAGCTTACTTTAGATGAAAAAGGATTATTTATTCGTGCTGATTTAAGTGGTACATCTGCAGGTAGACAAGCCTATGAAGAAATTAAGGGTGGTTACTTTGACAAAATGTCCTTCTGCTTCATCACCAGTGATGATGGAGAGGAATATGACAAAGATACACATATGAGAAGTATCACAGGAATTGAAAGACTATTTGATGTAAGTGTAGTTACTTTTCCTGCTTATGATACAACTTCTGTTTATGCAAGATCGTACTTTGAAGCGGAGGCTGAAAAAGAGCACTTGGAGAAGTGTAAGATCGAGCAAGAAAGGAAGGAACGTCTGCTAAGACGTAAAAAAATAGCACTAAAAATAAAAATTAAGGAGGAAGTTTAAAATGACTTTAGAAGAAGTTAAAGAAGAACTAAAAAAGATAGTTGAAAAACTAGAATCTAGTGATGATATGACAGATGAAGAAATATCTGAATTAGAAGAAAAGGCTGCTAAGTTAGAAGCAGAAAAAAGAAGCCTAATTACTAAGGCTGAAAAGAGAAAAGAAACTCTTGAAAAAATAAAAAGAAATTCTACTGGTTATGATGTAGAAATAGCAGAAGAAGGAAAGGAAGAAAGAAATATGAATGAAGAAAATATAAGAAGTTCAAAAGAATACAGAAGTGCATTCTTAAAAAGATTACAAAGAAAGGATTTAACTGAAGCTGAGGAAAGAGCATTAACTACTGCATCTAGTTCAGTAGGTGCTGCAATTCCAACAATTACTCAGAATTTAATTATTGAAAAAGTTTTCCAAGTTGCTCCATTACTAAATGAGATAACTCTACTTAGAGTTGATGGTAATGTAACATTTGCAGTAGAATCAACTGTTAATGATGCTGCACTTCATACTGAAGGTGCTACTATTACTGAGAGTGGTGATGTATTAATTCCAGTTTCATTAGGCCAACACGAAGTTAACAAGTATATCACTATTTCAAAATCTGTTTCAAAAATGAGTATTGATGCATTTGAAACATGGATTACAAATATGTTAGGTAAAATGATTGCAAAAGCAATTACAAATCTAATCATTAATGGTACTGGTTCTAGTCAACCTAAAGGTATTGATAAGGCTGCTACTTGGGGAGACAAAAATTCAGTAACAGTTGCTAAAACAGGTTCACTTAGTGAAGCTAATGTTCTTACTTTAGTAGGTTTATTAAATGGTGGATATGATGCAAATGCTAAATGGTTAATGAGTAAAAAGACATTAATTAATGATTTTAGACCACTTCAAGATAAATCAAAAAATGATATTTTCGTAAAAGAAAATGGTACTTACTATATTGAAGGATATCCAGTGCTATTAGATGAAAGAGTTGCAGAACATGATGCGTTCTTAGGGGATCTAACTATGTATGTTGGTAACTTAGGTGAAGAAGTAACTGTTGACCAAGACAAAAAGCTATCAAGCAATTCATTTGAATTCTTAGGTTCTGCTATGTTTGATGGCAAACCAGCAGTTAGTGATGCATTTGTTAAATTAACAAAGGCAACTAGTTAGAATTAGATTGGAGGTATAAGGCAATGCTAAAGAAAGTTAAATTAGCATTAAGAATCAATAATGATGCATATGATGAGGAAATTAATGATTTAATTAATGCTTGTAAAAAAGAATTAGAATTGGCGGGCATTGCCCCTTCTAATATTGTTGATACTGATCCTATAATTATCAGAATTATAATTTTTTATTGTAAATCAAACTTTGGATTAGATAATGATGAGAGTGAAAAGTGGCTTCTTTCTTATGAATCTTTAAAGTCTTTTTTGTGTTTAAATTATAAAAAAGGTGATTCAAATGTATAAAGATGTTGGGTATTTTATGAGAGAAGTCCAAACTCTTGATAATATGTATAGACCGAAAGTTTCATATAAAGAAGAACTTTTTTATTGTAATGAATTAAGCATTACTAAGAATGAATTCTATCAATCTGCTACTGCTGGATTTAAACCTGAGATTAAACTTGAAACGAAGTTGGTTGATTTAACTGATGTGTCTCATGTTAAATATGAAGGAAGATTATACAAGATACTTAGAATATATAAGGATGGAGATAACATAGAATTAACTTTGGTTTCTACTGTTATTGAAAGTAAAGAAAATGTATAGTTCAGAAATAGAGTTTACTGATACTTCTAAAGAATGTATTCAAATGATGAGAAAACTTTCTAAAGATGCTTTAAAAGAAGGAGCAAAAATTGTATTACCAGTTATTCGTGATAGTATGCCTGTAAAAAGAGGTTTACTAAAGAAATCTATTAAGAGTTGGGCTAAAATAGATTTTAAAACAGGACAACCATATTTAGATATTGGTTATTTAAGTCGTTCAGAAATGCGAAAAAAATACGGTATAAAGTTTTTTGTTAATCCTACTTGGCTTGAGTTTGGAGTTCAACCACATGCCATTCAGACAACTCAATTAAAAAATCTTCAAAAAGTAACTTATGAACTTCATGATGATAATACAAAATATGGTTATTTTATTCAACATCCTGGTATTAATTCCAAAAACTTTTTAAGAAATAAAGTTTATGAGAATGTTGATAAAATAAATGATGCTATGCAAGAAAAATTGAAAGAGTTGGAAGATTATGTTTTATCTGAAGGTATGACTATTGATTTGGGAGGGGATGAAGAAATTGAATAAACTATTTTTGACTGCTTTGCTTAATAAATGTAATGAAATAATGGATGTTTATTATGAAGAGGCTTTAAAAAAAGCACAATTTCCATTTGGGGTAATTCCTACATTATCTATAAATCCTCTTAATTATGGTTATCAATGTATATTTGATATAGAACTTTATGTTGATGAGTTATCTGATTTTTCAGTTGAAGATTTATGTGATAAATTAAAGGATGGTTTAGATGGTTATAGATATATGGATCAATCTATTGGTTTTTATTTAATGTTTGAAAATCAATATTTAACTAAGCAATCAGAACAGGATTTTACAATGCGTAAAGTTTCTTTCGTTGCACGAATTTTTTGAAAGGAGAAATAATTATGGGTTTAGTAAATCTATCTACTGATAATAAGAAAAAAATTCAGATTGATGAAGGTATAGTTGTAGTAGATATGGGTGAATCTACTGAAACTATTTTAGGACCTACTCGTGGAGGTGCTGAGTTCACTGCTACTCCATCAATTCGTGATATTGAGTTTGATGGTAGAAAAGGAAAATCAAAAGGTATGCAAATAAAAGATGGGGAAGATGTTTCTATAAAAATTAAGTCTTTGTGTTGTTCTTTAGAAAGTTTGAAACTTGCAATACCTGGTGCTTCTATTGACACTACGAAAAAGAAACTAACACCTGGACAATTTGGAGTGATTCCAGATACTGCTTATTTAAAGAATGTAGCAGTTATTACTAAAATGTTGGATGGTACTTTTACAATTATTAAAGTATCTAATCCTATGCACGAGGGTGCTTTTGGTTATAAGGGTGTTCAAAAGTCTGAAAACGAACATAATTTAGAATTTTTAGGACATTATGATCCTACTTCTAGTAGTGAAGAAAATATTTGGGAAATTACTACTAGTGATACTAATCCTATAGCAGGATAAAATTAACGAGAGCATTGCTCTCTTTTCTTATTTTTATTAAGTAATAATAAGAAAAGAGAGTGATGTTAATTAGAAGGGAATGATTTTTTATGGAAAATATTAAAATTACACCAAAGATATTATGCAGATTGTCATTGATAATTAATAAAATGGGGATTTCATCTTTTATTATGAAATTAAAAGTTGAATCTGGTAATGAAGATGATGATAAAAGAGAATTAGTAAAAGAATTGATTGCTTTGTTTATAGATAATTTATATAAAGCAGAAAATGAAGTTATTGATTTAATTTCGATAATGAAAGGTATATCAAAAGAAGATGCTGAAAATGAAGATGTAATTTCGTTTATTAAGTGTTTATTACAAGATGAGAAGATTAAATCTTTTTTACAATTAGCTTAGGATTTGGTACACCAGGAATTCTAAGGCTATGTTATAAGTATTATGGTGGAATAGACTTTTTTGATAATTATGATTATGAATTGTTCGTTGATTGTTTAGAATATGCAGTTCATAAAGAAAATGAAATACCAAGAATTATACAAATGGTTTATGATAAATTGTTTGATAATGAGAGTATTTCTTTTAATTCTAATAAGATTATGAGAAAAGCGGAAGATATAATGAAAGATTATGGATTGAGGTGATGGTGTGGCTAATATATTCTCTCTTTTTGGTAGAATCTATGTTGATAATGAAAAAGCAAATAAATCTATAGATGATACTAAAAACAAAGCAAAAGATAGTAGCAAATCCTTTGCTGAATCTTTTTCTAATGTAGCAAAGAAAACAATGCAAATAGGAACAGCAGTGGTTGGTGCTGCTACAACAGTGGTTGGCGGAATAACTGCTATGGCTACAAATGTTGCTGATCAAGCAGGGGCAATAGATGATGCTGCTAAAAAAGTTGGTACTTCAGCAGAAGAATATCAAAAATGGGCTTATGCTGCTAAATTGGGTGGTATGGAAACATCTAAATTAGAAGCATTAATGGTAAAACAACAAAAAGCATTTTCTGATGCTAAAGAAGGAAGCAAGAGTATGTCTGAGGCTTATCAGCGACTGGGACTAGATATAAATAATATTGGAAGTTCGGGGGAAGCCTTTAATTTAGTTATAGCAAAACTTGCTGATATGGAAGATGCAACAACAAGAAATGCACTTGCTAATGATATATTTGGTAAATCGTATGCTGACTTGGCTCCTATGCTCGCAGAAGGAAGTGAAGGCATAGAAGCTTGGCGGCAAGAATGTGAGGATCTTGGAGGAGTTCTTTCCACAGAAGCTGTAACTGCAGGGGCAGACTTTGGAGATATGGTAGATAGAGTAAAAACTGCTTTTTCTGGCATGTTTAATAAAGTTGTTGCAAATGCTTTACCAATACTTTCAAAGTTTTTTGAAATGATTATTGATAATATTCCAACTATTCAGGGAATGGTTGATACTTTAGCACCAGTTTTAATAAATACATTGGATCAAATACTTCCTGTGCTAATTCAATTTGTTTCAAGTCTTTTACCTATAATTGTTGATTTGATTAATCAATTATTACCAATTATTACTGTTATTATTCAAGAACTATTACCTATATTTTCACAATTGTTAAGTATCTTGTTGCCTCCTATTATCCAAATAGTTCAACAACTATTGCCAGTATTATTACCAATAATTGAAGCATTATTACCATTGTTAACTCCAATTTTAGAGTTGATTGCAGAGTTGATAAATACTACTTTAATACCAATAATTCCAATTATAACAAGTATTGCTAATACGATAAGTTATGTTTTGGTAAAAGCAATTAAAGTTTTAATTCCTATTGTAAATGGTATAAAGACTGTTTTTTCTGATGTGTTTGGAGGTTTATTTAATATAGTTAAAATACCAATAAATTACATAATAGATAAAATTAATAGTTTTATAGTCTCTTTAAATAAAATAAAGATTCCTAATTGGATACCTTTAGTAGGTGGAAAAGGTATTAATATACCATTAATTCAGAGGTTAAGAGTTGGTATAGATTCAGTTCCTTATGATGAAATGCCCGCTTTACTTCATAAAGGTGAAACTGTACTTAATAAAGAAGAAGCAGAAGAATATAGAAATAGCAAACAAAACAAAAATGAAGATAAGACAGTGACTAATAATTATTATAATACTATTGAGGTCAAAGAATTAAATTGCAAAGATGAAAAAGACATAAAAAGAATAGCAGAGGAATTATATTATTTGCTAAAAAGGAGTGAAATCTAATGGAAACATTTACATTTAATGGAATTTCTTCTGAAAGTTTGAATTTGATTGTTAAAGATATGCCTTTGGTTTCTAGAGCAGAAAAAAACATAGAAACAATTGAAGTGAATGGAAGAAATGGTAATTTGCACATTGATAATGGAAATTATTTAAGTAGGTCTTATTCTATAATTTGTTTAGCAAAAGATAAAAGTAAAATAGATGAGATTAATTCAAAATTAGTTGGTAGTGGTAAATTAACTCTTTCAAAATATAATGATAGATTTTTCAATGCTACCATTAAAAATCAAATAGATTATTCAAAATATATGACTGTTTTGCAAGAGTTTCCACTGCAATTTGATTTAGATCCTATTTCTTTTTCCAACGAAGAAACAGTTGAAACTTTAACATCTAGTGGGAGTATAACTGTTGGTGGGAATGTTGATATTTATCCCAAAATCTCAATAACTGGTATAGGAAAGTTAGTTATTAATGATACTGAATTGAATGTTTCAGAAACCGATATTTTTATAGATTGTGAATTAATGAATTGTACCAAAAATGGTTTATCTAAAAATGATAAAGTTACTTTATCAGGAGATGATTTTCCAAAATTAAAAGTCGGAAGTAATACTATAACTTTAGGAAGTGGAATAACTCAAATAATTATTAAATATAGAAAGGGGTGGTTGTAATGCTTGCTTTATATAGTAGTACAACTACCTCTTTTTCTAATTTAGGATTAGGCATTTTAAGGAATGTAAAAAATGATCCGATTATTACAGAAGAGTTAAATGGAACATTTATTTTAGAGTTTGACTATCTTAAAGGTGGTTTTCTTTGTGATAATTTAATTGAAGGTAACTTAATAAAGTGCAAAAATCAAATCTTCAGAATAAAAAATATCAACAAATCATTATCTGATTCTAGTGCTATATCAATATTGGCACAACAGTTTTTTCAGTTTGATATGTCTAAAAACTTTTTGAGTGATGTTGCTCCGACTAGATTAAATGCACAAGATGCTTTAAAATGGCTTGTTGATCGTGCTGAAAATGAATCATCTTTTGTTATAAGTGGTGATTGTACTGAACTTTCAAGTGCTAGATATGTTAGAAAAAATGTTTCTGATGCAATTTTTTCTGCTGATAATAGTTTAATTACTCGCTTTGGTGGAGAACTCGAATATTCTTTAAATAATGTATATGTTCATTCTAAAAGAGGGGCAAACAAGGGATTTTCAATTAGGTATAGAAAAAATCTGAAAGGTTTAGAGTTTAATTTAGATTTTTCTACAGTTGTTACGAAAATATGTCCACAAGGTACAAACGAATTATTATTAGATGACCTTTATGTTGAATCACCTAAAATTAATAATTACTATCAACCTTTTTTTAAGAAAATAGATTTTAATATAGGTGTAGATGAAGAGGCTGAAATTACAGAAGAAATGGCAAAAGAACAATTAAAAATAGAGTGTTTGAAACTCTTTGAAAATGGTATAGATTTACCAGAAATCTCAATAAAAGTTGATTTTATAGAATTATCAAAATGTATTGAATATAAAGAATATCAAAATCTGGAGTCTTGTTCAATCGGAGATACTATTCAGTGTATTATACCTGAATTCAATATAAATACATCTGTCAGAGTTGTTAAAACAATTTATAATGATAATTTAAAGAGATTAACATCTTTAGAATTAGGAACAGTAACTAAAAATATTGTTACCTCACAAAACTCTGCCATTAAGGAAATATCCAAAACTATAGAAAATCCTATAAGCATTTTAGCAAGTGCAAAGAAAAATGCTACAGACATGATTAATCATCCTTTTAAAGGTAATCTTTTTATTGATAAGGAAACTGGAGTCATTTATTTAGCAGATACAAATGATTTATCAACTGCTAAAAATATATGGAAATGGTCAATGGGTGGTTTAGGTTTCTCTCCTAATGGTATAAATGGTGATTTTGAAACTGCTATAACTCAAGATGGATCAATAGTAGCAGATTTTATAACTACAGGCAAATTAAATACTAGTGTAATTGAAGGATATGATAATCTTTTACTTGATGTGAGTAAAATAAAAGATGTAACTAGAACTTTAACTGCTAATAATTATATCGAGATTACTGATGCTGCTAAAGGAAGTATCATTTCTTTTTCTATAAAGGGTGATTTATCATTGTTCTTTTTATCAAATCAAACTTTTTTGGGAAGTAATACTTTTTTTAAAAGTTCTAATTTAGTGGTAGAAGATATAAATGGTAATAAGAATAAAATTAAGACCAATATAGGAAAATTAAATACTTTAAATGGCATTTATGATGAATTTGTGACTGATGATACAGGCTCTTATATAATTAGAAGAATTGGAGTTAATAATGATTTATCTTTGTATACTTTAGATAATGAAGTTATAGAAAAGTTATTATTAGTAAATATTGAATTAAATGAAGGCTACAATAAAATCTATATGGAATCTTTTTCTAATTTGATTTATACTATAACTTATGCCAAAAAAAATGATTATACTGATATATTTACCAGAAGAGTAGAAATGAATTCTTTAATTAATGTCAATAATGAAAATATAGATTTAAAATTGGAAAAGAAAACAGATAAAGATAAAATTATTGCACAAATAAATATGAGTACAGAAAAAAATGAAGATGGTTCGTTAATTCAAATAGAAAGTGACAGATTGAATATAAAAAATAAAAAATTTAATTTATTGTCTGACCAGATTGAGATAGAAAGTCCTAATTTTTCAGTTACAAAAGAAGGTAAGATAGCATCAAAAAGTGGGGAAATCGGAGGATTCGTAATAGATGAAAATAAACTTTATGGAATTCACAAAAAAAATGCAACCTCTTTTACACAAAACGATGTAACAAAAATAAGAAATTACCTGATGGGAAAGATTACATTAACAGATGAAGAACTTGAATATTTAGATTACGATAAAGATGGTAAAGTAACATCTAGAGATTATGTAATAATAAGTAATTTGATTAAAAATGCAAATAATGAATATACAATAGAGTTAAACAGTCAACATATTGATAAACTCTTAAATTTGCAAGATGCAAATGGTAAAATCATTTCTCGTATAGGAACAGAAGGTTCCTTTTTTAATAAATTAGAAGTTAGTGGTGACTTTTATTTTGCAAATCAAAATAATAGTAATTATCGCTTTTTTTCTTCTTCAAGTGATGATTTTGATTCGCTTTTATTATATTTTGATTCCTCAAAAAATGGCGCTTTTCAAATATATTCGTCTGATGGCAACAATATTTCATTGAAAACCAGTTTATATCAGAATGGTACCATAGATTGCGTTTTACTAAACCAAACATCTTTAGAAAGTAGTAAGAAAAACTTTGAAAAGTTCACAAGTGCAATTAAAGAAATAATGGCAACTGATATTTATCAATATAATTTAAAATCAGAATCTGATGATCATAAAAAGCATTTAGGATTTGTTATTGGTGATAAGTATAATTACTCACATTTAATTACTTCAGTAGATAATGATGGAAAAGAAATAGGTGTTGACAATTATTCAATGACAGCATTATGCTTACAGGCTATTAAAGAGCAACAACTTATTATTAAAAAATTAGAATCAAAGATAAAAGAATTGGAGGTAAAAATAAATGGAAATAATAGAAAAGAAAGAATTTAAAGATTTGCCTGATGAAACGACGCCATTTAAATCTGAATGGTTTAATGGCTTTCAAGATAAAATCATAGCGAATTTTAATGAAAATTTCGAGTCTTTAACATCAATAAATAAAACTTTGCAATCAATTAATACTAAACTAGATAAAACATTAACCTATACTATTGTAACAGATAGTAATTCTTCAAATTAAAAAAAGAAAGGATTTGATAAAATGAAAAAAGTAAACTACAAGTTAATGAGGGGGGGGTTGCATTATTTAGCAATTCTTCCGAAAGAAAGGAGGGAAGTATTTAATTTAGAAAATACTTCTACTTCTTTCTATTCAACGATGGAGGACTACCATGAATAGTGCGGTTCAATTATATGATAAAGATGGTAATCCCGCTTATCCTAGACCATATTATAGAATTGGTGACTTTTTAGAAAGCACTAATCCAAATAATCCAGGTGATGATGGCTATATTGGAACTTGGGAACTTTATGGTAAAGGTAGAGTAACTGTGTGCATAGACCCTAATGATACTGATTTTAATAATATAGAAAATACTGGTGGAACAAAAAAACATACTCACGATTCAGGAACTCTAGGTGCATGTATAGATCCGAGCAATGATTTTAATAATATGACATTTGCTACAAAAAAATTAGATGAAAAATTTACTTTAAAAGGATATATAGGTGGAATGACAAAAACATCAGGTGGAGGTTCATCTGATATTGGTGTAGAAATTAATGGTAGTACAAGTTCAGCATCTAGTTTGATACCATATATAGTGGTCTATCGTTGGAGAAGAATAGCATAATATTCAAATAATGCTATTAATATGAATAAAACAAAAATAGATTTAAATGATAATTTGATATTAAAAAGTGAAAATATTGAATATAAAAACAATATTCTTACAGATTTTTTAGATAATAATACTATTTATGATTCTGGAACAAATGGTAATGGAAATTGGATTCGATATAAAAATGGATTTATGATTTGTACAAAGAAGGTGGAAGTGGTAATTCCGATAACTGCTTCATGGGGTTCACTTTTTGAATCTGGTGATGTTGAATTAGGAGATTTCTCTCAGCCATTCATTGATATTCCAGTTATAAATGTATCTAATGCGAGTACAATTGGGGCAGGTGCATTGATAGAGGCAGTGTTTAATATAAGCAAAACTTCTGCTGGCAAATGTTGGCTTTGTAGGGGAACCTCTAGAGATAGCACTTTACCATATGTTTTAAATGTTATTGCAATTGGTAAATGGAAGTAGAAAAAATAGATTAAATACAAAAATAATGCAAAATAAAACAATAGTTAATTTAGATAATAATTTAATATTAGGTGCAGATAATGTGGAAAAAAATATTGTTACATTAACATTGTCTGCTGATCAAAGTATTAAAAATTCAGATGAAACAATAGTTGCCTTTAATAAATATTTAAAAAAAGGTTCTAAACTTGAATTTGATAGTTCTAATCATTCTATAAAAATCGGCGATGATATTTCAAGAATAAAAATAAATATGAATGCTTTCGCCAAGAATGCAACAACAGATTGGCTTTGGTTTAAGATTTTTAAAAATGGTGTAAAAACTGATTTTACAAGTATGGTTGGAAGAATAGGAGCTTGGAGTTCTACAAGTATTAGTCCATGTATTTTAGATGTTAAAAAGGGTGATTATATACAATTGATTGTTCAATATGGAACTGCTAATTCCGAACATTATATAAGATATGATGGTACTAATTTGACAGTAGAAGCAGTTTAGAAAGGAATAATATGGAAAAAGAAGAATTAGAAAGATTAGTAGAGACGGAGCAGAGAAGTAAATCTAATACAAAAAGATTAGATAAGTTGGAATTGAAAGTTGATGATATTCATAATCTTGCTTTATCTGTTCAGGCAATGGCTACGGAAATGAAAGCAATGCGAGAAGATATGACAAATATAGACAATCGAGTATTAGCAATCGAAGCTAAGCCCAGCAAAAAATTAGATTCTATTTGGGGATTTGTAGTGTCGGCTTTTGTGGGTGGAGTTATAGCATTTATATTTGTAAAATTAGGAATGAAATAGGAGGTGATTTAGATGGAATTAAGTACATTAATAAGTTTGGTAACAATCATAGTTACATGGCTTTTAGGATATATTTCTAAAAGATCAACTTGGGTAAATAATAGAATTATTCCTATTCAAAACATTTTGATAGGATTAATAGTAGCAATTGTTGAATGGATTGTTACTAAAGATTTTAAAATAGCAATTGCTTTGAGTGGAATAATCGCGGGAGGTACTTACGATGTATTTCATAATTTAGAAAAAATAGTAAAAGGAGAGTAGATAATATGGTAAATATAATAAAAAAATTAGTTCCAGAAAGTAAGTATGGAATAAAATGCCCTTATAGTATGACACCGACAAGAATAGTAGTTCATAACACCGCTAACGATGCTACTGCAAGAAATGAGATAGCATATATGACAAATAATAACTATGAAACTTCGTTTCATTATGCAGTAGATGATAAAGAAATAGTGCAGGGACTACCACTTGATAGAAATGGTTGGCACAGTTCGGATGGAAATGGCAAAGGAAATAGAGAGGGTATAGCAATAGAAATTTGTTATTCTAAATCAGGCGGAGATAGATTTATCAAAGCCGAAGAAAATGCTGTTGATCTAATCGTTTATTTATTAAAGAAATATAATTGGGGAATTGATAGAGTAACTAAACATCAAGATTATTGTGGCAAATATTGTCCTCATAGAACATTAGATATGGGTTGGAATAGATTTATTAACATGATAAAGGCTAAACTAGAAGATAATTCACAAATATCAACCAATGTCGTTAATTGTTACTATAAAGTAAGAACTCAAAAACATCAATGGTTACCAGAAGTTAAGAATTTAGATGATTATGCAGGCTATGAAAACAGTCCTATTACTGGGCTTGCCATTAAGGTAGATAAAGGATCTATTAGGTACAGAGTACATCTTAAAGGAAAAGGCTGGTTGCCATTTGTTACTGGTTATGATATTAATGACTTTAACAATGGTTTTGCTGGTGATATAGTTAATATTATTGACTGTGTAGAATGTTACTACTATACTCCTAATAATATAAGACCATACAAAAAAGCTAAATATAAAGTCAATGACTATCCTTATCAATATGACAATGAAAAGAAAAATGGACAAGATGGTTATGCTGGTGTATATGGAGTAACTGCTACAAAATTTCAGATTATTATAGAATAAAATAAAAGAGGAATTGGATTAATGGTCTTTTTCCTCTTTTTTTAATTTTCCTCTTTTTAGATAATCGAATGCTATTCTAACAAAATCAGATCCAGATAAATTGTGCTTTTTGAGTTCTTTATCAAGATTTTCCTTTTCTTCTTTTTTTAACTCTACTTTGAATTGTTTATAATTTTCTTTTTTCCAATCTTTGATGTATTCTTTTTGATTAAAATCACTCATTTTATCCCTCCTAATATTATTTTACTACATTTAGTACTAAAAATCAAGAAAAAGTATTGACATATAGTACTAAATGTGATATAATTAATATGTAAGATAAAGAAAGAATCTTGCAGAAAGGAGAAGTAATGAACAATATAAAGAAAAAGCCAATTCGTAATTTAACTTTAGCAGAGTGTTACGAATTAGCAAATCAAGGCTATATCTTTATTAAATATAAAAATATAGTTATTGTAGGAAAGGAGTAAAATCCTTTTCCTACTAAAATTATATAATAGTTCGTTACAAATGTCAAATGAAAAAGATAATTAAAGGGGTAAAATTGGTTATAGCAATTTATAAAAATTCAAGTGATAAATATGTTCCTATTTATGATGGTGAATATGTTGTTGATTTTGGAAAGGTGGCTCAACAATATGGAAAGTAGGGTTACTAGATATTCCAGAAAAAACAAATTAAAAAGAAAGATGACAAAATTATTTAAGAGTATTTTGAAGAATATGATTTATTTAATAGTTGGGATATTTTCTGCAATGTATTTTGGATTGAAAGCATTTAATAGATTGATTGAGAAACTATTTAATAAATTGCCTAGAATAATGAAAGTAGCAATAATCTATTTATTAATTATTAATGTAGGGTTAGATATTTATAGCATGTTCGGAAAAAATGGCAAAGAAATACAAATATCTTTGAATGATATGAAATTCTCTTCTATACCTACATATATTCCACCAATTGAAGAAAAAGAGCAAGTATGTCCATTTGATAGTATTTCTTGTAAAATATCAGATAAGGGAAAAGAAATAGGTTTAAGTGAGGAACAAATACTAATATCAATTGCTATTTCTCAGCATGAAACTGGAAACTATACCTCCTATGCTTTTAGAAAACTTAATAATGTTGGTGGTATGATGTGCAATAGTGGTTTAAGATCATATGATTCACTAGATGATGGAATAGAAGCTTACCTAAATAATTTAAAGTATAATTACTTTGATATAGGATTAGATACTTTAGAAAAAATTCAGCCTAAATATTGTCCAATAGGTGCTGCTAATGATCCAACAGGATTAAATAAATATTGGTTAAGTGGTACTCAAAAGAAATATAATGAATTAATAGGAAAATAGATGAATTTTTACATCTTATTTACATCTTAAAAAAATATAAAACAATATTATTAAATATCTATTTTAACTTCATTTTATTATAAAATATAAGGTAATATTATAAAATATAATTAAATAATCTATATCTTTATTTTCTCATCACCTGCTCCA